>Ga0207416_1000726_pt1 | contig 51598 bp, 48 predicted proteins | sample PaiPotPPM11metaG_FD_184107 | JGI IMG/M metagenome (GOLD analysis project Ga0207416, IMG submission 184107) | Iron sulfur acid spring bacterial and archeal communities from Banff, Canada, to study Microbial Dark Matter (Phase II) - Paint Pots PPM... ... | reverse complement strand
ACGTGCCGATCACCGGCGAAGGCTCGCCGCTGGCAAACGATCCGGCGTTCAGCAACACAACGTGTCCAAAGTGCGGCGGTTCGGCCAAGCGCGAGAGCGATACGATGGACACGTTCTTCGAATCGTCGTGGTACTATCTTCGCTACCTCGATCCGCACAGCGCGAACGCGCCGTGGGATCAGGAAATCGCGCGGTACTGGATGCCGATCGATCAATACATCGGCGGCGCCGAACACGCCGTACTGCACCTGCTGTACTCGCGCTTCTTCTATAAGTTCTTTCACGATCGCGGCTGGGTAACTGGATCGAACGAGCCGTTCACGCGCCTCTTCCACCAAGGCATGGTGCTGTATAACAGCGAGAAGATGAGCAAGTCGCGCGGCAACGTGGTCGGCATCGACGAAATCGTCGAGAAGCGCGGCGTCGACGCCATGCGTCTGTTCTTACTCTACGTGACGCCGCCCGAAGACACGAGCGACTGGACCGACGAAGGAATAAATGGCCGCGTGCGCTTCGTCAACCGCGTTTGGCGCGCATGCGAGCCGCTCTTGGACCATGCGAAGAGCGCGAACGCTCGAGAGCTCCCGCCTGCCTCAAGCGAAGAAGAAAAAACTCTGCTGCGCGCCGTGCACGTGGCGGCCAAGTCAGCCGTCGACGAAACGGTCTCGCGGCGCTTCCATTACAACACGACGGTTGCCAAACTCGACGAATACGTCAACGCGCTGACGGCTCTCGAACAGACCGCGCCGGACTCGCCGGCCGTCGCGTATGCCGTGCATGCGCTGCCGCTCATCATGGCGCCGTTTGCGCCGCACCTGGCGGACGAGTTGTGGGAACGCATGGGACACAAGGCGTCGGTACATTTGGAAAGCTATCTTGAACCTGACATGTGCGCGCTCGCGGTCGACGCCATCACGCTCGTCGTGCAAGTCAACGGTAAGATTCGCGCGCGGCTCGAGGTGGCGCCGGGGATTAGCGAAGACGACGCCTACGCGTTAGCAATCGCGCAAGCTCCGGTTCAGACGCAACTCGCGGGCAAAGAGATACGTAAACGCATTTTCGTTCCGGACAAACTCCTCAACATCGTGTCCTAACAAGTGTCATGGTGAGCTTGTCGAACCACGCCCGAGCAGCGGCCGTTAGGCCGCGTGACGAGGGCCGCATTCAATAATCGACTCCGCTGCCGAGGTCGGAATGACGCGGATGGCACGCAAACCGGCCTGCGCGAGCACCGCTTCGAAATCCACGCGTGTGCGTTCGCGGCCGCGTACGAGGGAGAGCATCTGCGCGTCGGTCAGGTTCCCTGCGCTCCAGCGGTTCGGCTTGTCGCCAAGGAGCGTTTCCACGATCAGCACGCGCCCGTCCGGCGGCAACTCCCTGCGGACGTTGCGAAGAATCTTCAGCGCCCGCTCGTCGTCCCAATTGTGCAGGACGTGACTCAGCAGGTACGTTTTCGCGCCGGCCGGAGCGGTTTCAAAAAAATCGCCGGCCTCAACGCGCACGCGCGCCTTCTCGTCCCCAAAAACTTGGGGAGCTCGCGAGATCGCACCCGGCAGATCGAAGAGTACGCCTATAGCATCCGGGTAGGCTCGCAGGATCGCGCGCAACATCAACCCCGAACCCCCTCCAACGTCGGCGATAGGCGAAGCTTGTGAGAAGTCGTACGCGTTGGCCACCGCCGCACCGTAAAGCGGCGCAACCGACATCATCGCGCTGTCGAAAAGTTCGCCTACTTCGGGATGCGAGCCGGCGTATTCAAAAAAACTGCTGCCGTGGACGATTTCGAATGCCGGGACGCCGGTGCGCAGGGTCTCGTCCAAGCGTTCCCACGGGGCCAACTGCCATGGCTCACCCGCATAACGAACGAAATCCGCAACGCTTTCCCGTGTGTCGCGCGCGGCATAGCGTCCGATCCGTGTAAGTTCAAATCGCCCGCTACGCATTTCGCGCACGATGTCGTAGCCGGACAGCAAACGTAGGACCCGCCGCACGCTTTGTTCGTGCAGGCCGAGATCGCGCGCCAGCTCGCCCGGCGCCGCCGGACAGCTCGCCAGCCGATCGGCGATGCCGACCTTTATGATCGCGCGCAGGGCGAGGGCCGGCCAGATCGACGTCGCCAGTTCCAGGATTGCAAACTGCGGCGGAAGCATCCGGCGCCGTAGGGACGCCGCCCACATCACAAACGGCGTCGTCGCGCGCACGAGCGCGAGTGGTATTCTCACCGGCTTACCGGCAGCAGATCCTTAAAGTACTCGTACGTTTCCCGAATTCCGTCGCGCAGCTGCGTGCGCGGCTCCCAGCCGAGCTCTTTTTTTGCAAGCGCATAATCGAACTGCGCATCGCGCGGATCGCCGGGGCGTTTTGGAGCATGAACGATCGGAGGCTCGAACCCGGCGACTTCGCAGAGCTGCCGGTAGAGCTCGTTTACGCTCGCCCGCTTGTTCGTGCCGATACAGTACATGCCACCGCTGCCGCGCTCGAGCGACGCGATGTTCGCGTCGGCCACGTCGCGGACGTAGACGTAATCGCGCGTCTGTTCGCCGTCGGAATCTATGCGCACGTCCTCCCTGCCCAAGAATTTGCCGATGAAGATCGCGATCACGCCCGCTTCACCGTTGGGATCTTGGCGCGAACCGTACACATTCCCATAGCGCAGCGACGTGAAGTCGAGTCCTCGCTCGGTTTGATAAAAACGCAGATAATGCTCGCCGGCCAATTTCGTAACGGCGTACGGCGATTCGGGGCGCTGGGGAGTGCGCTCGTTCATCGGTAGCCGCTCGGGAGTTCCGAAGATCGCCCCGCTCGATGCATAGATTATCTTCTTCACGCCATAGCGCACCGAATTTTCGAGCACATTGAGCAAGCCGACGACGTTCACTTGCGCGTCGTAGATCGGATCGCGCGAGCTGATAGCCACGCTGGCCTGCGCCGCGTGATGGCTGACGATTTCCGGCTTGAACTCCTGGAAGATTCGCGTAATGGCTTCGTCGCGGATATCCATGTGAACGAAGAGCGCGCGCTGGGCGACGTTTTGGCGCCGGCCGCCGCCGTGTTCCCACAATGCGTCGAGTACCAGCACTTCGTGGCCGGCGGCTAAGTACGCGTCGGCTACGTGTGAACCGATGAATCCGGCCCCGCCGGTGACCATGATGCGCATTGCAGCTCCCTTGAAATCTTCCCAGCTCGTCGCAGTTGGATTACGTCTTGGAACGTTCCCCGCTACTGCTTTTGGGGGCCGCGGCCGCTTTGGGCGCCGCCGCCGCACAACCTCTCTCCCCCGAACTACGTCTGTTGACGCTGTGCGGATGTATTGCTCTCTGTGCATGGATTGCACTTTCCCGTGCGCGGTTTGGGCGGCTTCGCGCGTTCGCCGCGCTCGCCCTGGTCGCGGGCTGGGCTAGCGGATTCCTGCACGCGCGAGCGTCTGTCGAATCGTTCCCCGGGAGAACCACCCGCTTTGCATGCACGGTACTCGACGACGGCGCCACGCAGAATGATTTCTCGGCATTTACGTGCGCAGCCGATGATGGAACAAAGCTCGCCGTTGCGACGCGTGCCGGACCTCCGCGCGTCGGGACGCGCGTGCTCCTTCGAGGGCGCATCGAACCTTTCGATCTCCCGCGCAATCCCGGCGAACCCAATCAGCGGCTCATCGAACGCGAGCGCGGGTTCGCGGGGCACGTAAGCAGCGCGCAGATCCTGCGCACCTTACCGTCGGCACCGCTCACGTTGGACGTCGCGCTCGCGCGTGCGCACGCGTGGGCGCTGGTGGAACTGCGTGCGCGGCTGCCGGAGCCATCGGCGACGATTCTCGCGGGCGAGCTCTGGGGCGAACGGGCTTCCCTGCCGCCCGAGCTGCGCGCGGAATTCCAAGAGACCGGCACGGTGCACGTGCTGGTCACGGCGGGCTTGCATCTGGGGGTAGTCGCGGCCATCGTGCTGCTGCTATTGCGCGGCTTGACCACGCCGCGCGCCTGCGCGTGCGCGATCGCGATTGCCGTAATCTGGAGCTATGCAGTTTTCAGCGGGTTTCATCTGCCAGCGGTCCGGGCCGCAACAATGATTTCATTTGCGCTGGCGGCCTACGCTTTCGGACGCGCCACCCGAGCGTGGAATGTCTTCGGCGCCGCCATGCTCGCGATAGCGCTCTTCGAACCAGAAGCGGTGCAGAGCGCTTCCTTCGCACTGTCGTTTTCTTGCGTCGGCGCGATCTTGCTCTGCGCGGATTGCATCGACAAGGGACTTGAGCGCTACGGCGCGTTACCGGCTCGTTTGCGCGAAGTGCTTGCGTTGACGATCGCCACGCAGATCGGAACGTGGCCGTTAACAGCCGCGATCTTCTTGCTCTTCGCACCCTACGCGCTCTTGGCCAACGCGGCCGTTGTGCCGTGCGTCGGCGTCACCATGATCCTTGGAGCGGCGCAACTTGCACTTGCGTGGGCTCCTCCACTCGCGCAAGCCGTTGCAAACGTCAACGGCTGGTTGCTGGCGTGGATCGTCGCTTCGGTTCACATGCTGGCAACATTGCCGGGCTCGTCGGTTGCAGCCATGCCGCCTCCCGCGTGGACGATTGCCGCGTACGATTGTTTGCTGATCGCGGCGGTTTCTTTATGGAAAAACGGCGAGCGCAAATGCGCACCGGCGTTATTTGTCTTGGGAGTACTATTGGTCGCGTACCCGCCGCGCGGCGTGGATCATCGATTACGCATTACCGTGCTCGATGTCGGCCAGGCCGATGCGATCGTCATCCGCACGCCGCGCGGGCACACGCTGTTAGTGGACGCGGGCGGCCGTTTGGAACAAGGGCGCGGAAATCAATCGTCGGCGGAGGCGGTCGGTGAACGCATCGTCGTTCCGTTTCTGCATCGTGAAGGCGTGCGGGCGATCGACGCTCTGCTGCTGTCGCACCCGCACGGCGATCACGCCGGCGGCGTCGCGCCCGTCCTTCGCGCCTTTCGGACGAGCGAGTTCGCGGACAGCGGTCAGCGGTATGCAGGCTTCGCATACAACGACGCGCTGCACGTCGCTAAAGCTGACAGCACACCCATCGTCTATCCGCGAGCGGGCGTGATCTGGCGGACCGACGATGGCCTAACGCTGACGTTCATCGGCCCGTCGCTGCCGCTGCTGACGCATACGCGCAACGACATCAACAACAACTCGCTCGCCTTCATCTTACAGTACGGTAATTTTCGCATGCTCTTCACCGGCGACGCGGGCGCCGAGGCGGAGAGCCGTTTTCTAGCCGAAGGGATCGATTTGCATGCGGATGTGCTCAAGGTCGGCCATCATGGCTCCGCATACAGTTCTACGCGTGCCTTCATCAGCGCGGTTCACCCGGCGTTCGCGATTATCTCGGTCGGCCGCCACAATCTGTTCGGACATCCGGCGCCATCTACTATGGAGACGCTGCAGCGATCTGGCGCGCGAGTCTATCGCACGGATGAAAACGGCGCTGTAACCGTCACGACCGACGGGAAAACGCCCGCCTCACTTGCAGTATACCACAAGGTATAGTAAACTATACCGATGGGAATAGTATTGTATGCCGGTCGGTGAACCTTTCTATGAGGCCGCGGATTGGAATTTGCCCGCGCCGCCCCTGTTCGGATCAAAAATGCGCACGTCCCTCCTGATGCTGGTTGCGGTCCTCGGAGAAACCTACCCGGCTGAGATTTCTCGTTACCTCGGCTCTAGCATCGCGTCCGTACAGCGCACGCTGGACAAGGTTGAGGAAGAGGGCCTTCTATCAACGCAGCCGCTTGCTGTCCGAATCGTCAGATTAAACCCGCTCTACCCAGCCGCGAAAGAACTTCGAGCTCTCCTGCTGCGCCTTGCCGAAGGTTATCCGCAATACACGCAGGTTAAAGAGTCGCGCCGCCTCAGACCAAGACGTCGGAACAAACCGCTGTGATCGGGTCAAACGCCACTCTGGAGGATGTATGCTTTGCTGTCGCCGCCGCGCTCGACGCGGGCGGGATATCCGGGGTGCTAACGGGCGGCAGCGCGGCTGCAATCTATGCGCCCGAGGCGTACATGTCAGATGACGCCGACTTTGTTTTAGAGGCAAGCGATAATCTCGAAGATGCCGAGCTTGCGCTTCATTCAATCGGTTTTCGGCGGATCGGAAAATCGCGGATTTTTTCCCATCCAAGCATCGCTTTTACAGTAGACTTCCCAAAGGGGCCGCTGGCAGTCGGCGGCGACTACGTTCGGGAGACGCGCATCCTCGAACGCGGCGATTTGCGCCTTCGGATCCTCACGCGCACCGATTGCGTGCGCGATCGCCTCGCGCATTTTTACTATTGGAATGATTACACCGCTCTTAATGCGGCCGTAGCGGTTGCAAACAAGGGCATCGACGAAGTGGACATGGATTTTCTTCGCGATTGGACCAGGCGTGAATCGGCCGAGCTTCTGGCTAAGTTTGCCGAGTTCGAACGCCGGCTCGGATCAAAACGGCCTTAGTCCCTTATCGACCCTCGTACGCTCGTCTCAAAGCATCGATAGCGAGTTTGTCGTTAAACCACAAGAATAGAACTATTTTTTGCATTGCTCTACGATCGAACCGCAGGCGAGACTTTGCTAACAAAGAGCGGCGCGAAGTATGCGCGTAGCGGCCACGCAGCGACAAACCACAGCAGCACTGTGAACAATGCCAGCGGAATCGTGGCAATCTGCATCGTGAGGTGATAGGCCAAGATATTTGCAAGAACCGCAGCCAACGTCACGATCGCCAAGGGAACGAACCGGTTCGTTAACAGCATGATTCCCGTGATGACCTGGACGCCGGACGTAAACCAGATGTAATGTGACGTGATCATCGGTGTAAGCCATTGGAGGGCGATGTCCGGTGGCGGCGGAGCTGGAATGAACGGGTGAAACCCGTTGAGGCCGATGACCAAAAATATCAGCCCCAGCAGAAGCCGTGCGGCAACGAAAATAGTTTTCATCTGATCATCCTAGCAAGCCCAGAATATTTCCGTCCGGATCTTTAAACCAAGCAATTCTCAACTCGCCCGCAACGTGTATGTCGCCTTGGCGGGTGAGACCCGGCAGATCGTAATGCTCGAAGCTGACGCCCTTGCTCTTTAGGGCCGCGACGATCGATTCCAGATCGTTGCCGGTCGCCCAATTCGCAACCGTGGCCTTACTCGTGCCGGCGTACTCCGATTGGTAAACAATCACTTTGGAGTTTCCGCTCGTGTACGTGATGGCGCCGTCGACGCCGGAATCTTTCTTCAGTCCGAGGGTGTCTTCGTAGAATCTCGCGGCCGCCTTGAGGTCTTTCACTGCGATGGTCGCTATCGCGTCTTTGCTTCCTAACATACCGCCCGTTATACCCTAGCCGCAGGGCGCTCCTATCGGACGCTCCTCGGACGGTGGCGCTGGTAGGCTGGTTCCAGCAAAAACCGCGATGGGAGGCCGCCCGTGCTTCGTCGAGCGTTCAAACTGCTGTGCATCGTCGTCTGCTTGCTGCTGATCGCTCCGGCATTTCCGCGGGCGCAGGGAGAAAAATCGACGAGCAGCGATTGGATCTACATCCTGCTCGGTACGGGCGGAATTATCTACCTGCTGCTGCACCATCACCCGCACACCGTCTCACCGTCGCCGACTCCCTCCCCGACGCCCACGCCCACGCCGACAATCCCACCGACCGTTGAAGCAACGCCGACCATCGTCGTCACCACTCCAACGCCGGTTCCAACGCCGACACCGTGCAGCTACCGCCTAACCGACGGCTGGTTTGAGCCAGCTCAAGGTCCCTTCCAAGATGACCCGACGTTCGTCGAAAAGCCGGCGGTCCTTGACCGCTCGAGCTCGGCGTTCAACAACATTCAGTACTATGCGCCGCTCTACATGGTCGAGGATCGCCCGACGGTACTCACTGGTGTGGATCACTACCGCGACATTGAGCACGGCGGGATCGTGCACATCAACAGCCGCGACGCGATTGTTTTTAAAGGCGAGACAAACTGCACGAAGCCGGCGGGGATCTCGTTGAACTTCACGCTGCTGGAGCACGGCGCGAGGCTCCCAATCTATTCAACCGGAGTGCTGGCGCAGATCCCCTTGAGTGGGAAGGGACGAAAAACATTCAGCCCGTTCATCGTGACGCTCCGCGCTAAGCTTGGAATTCCCCCGTCGGACACGTTTACGATCTCGAGGACGACGCCCGACTATGCGATCGTAGGCGAGATCATGAAGCACGATGGCGGCGGTGGGACGGGCATGCGCGTGACGGTTGAAGGAATTGCGACCGAGACGATCGGTCCGCAGCTCCTGATCGTCCCCACGCTTCTCAGCAATGACCCGGCGCGCGACAGCGGCACGATGACCTATATGACGAGCCTCGCACACCTCTGGCAGCGCGATCTGTACGACGGCGTTCCGGACATCTTTCCGTTACGTCCGTATGGGCTGCCGATGCCGCAAATCGCGCCTCCGCTCGACCTGACGGGACAAGTGCTCGAGACGTTTCTCCCCGCTTTCGGTTCACAGGCGGATAGCTTGGTCGCGGCGGTTGGAGATCGTTTGGCAACGATGGGCACGCTGAGCGGGGCCGGGCGCGTTGTCGTCATGCTGCGCGAGCAAGACTATCAAGACTTCGTTCGGAGGGACGACGAGACCAACGGCGTCTCTTGGAACAGCAAGGTCGTTGCAGTTAAAGACAGGGCGCACAACGCGTGGATTACCGTGGCGCATGAAGTGGCTCACACGCTGCCCGAGTACCCATGGTCTTCTGAGCAGATGCTCTCAGAGTGCGGCCTGGATTACCACAACTCGGGTGACCCATACGCGCACGGCTTGCAGATCATGTTTGCGAGCATGACCGGTGGGCGTGTGCAGCTGAACAATTCGTACGGACTCCTTCAAGGATCGATGGGCTTCAGTACGACCTGGATCACGCAGTGCACCTATCACAACTTGATCTACGCGCTGATGCAGAAAGTCGATCCGCCAATCACGCTCGTTCGCGGATTCATCGGACGATCTTCACGCGGCGAGGGCGCGCGGTTCGCGCCGAGCTACGATCTGATGGGCACGGCCGATCTGCGCACGTCCGGCAAGGGAGCATATGCTCTCGTGGTGCATAGCCGGGACGGAAGCGCGGTCACCTACCGGTTCGCGCCGGCATTCCGGGACGAGAACGGCCGCCTGCGAGCGATCGTCTCGTTCGGTTATCACATTCCGCGGCCGGCAGATGGTTCGCGCATCGCACTGCTCGGCCCGCATGGAAGGCTCGCAACTCAAGCGCGTTCACTGCACGCGCCCACGCTTGTTATCGCACAGCCGCTCATCGCCAAAGACCGTCGCAGCATCCACCTTCACTGGTCGGCCGCATCCTCGGGCCGAAAATTACTAGCATCGGTCTTGACGTCGCAACATGCGCAGCTCTTTTGGCCCTATATCTTTGAGCGCAGCATTTCAAGCGCCGACGTTCCGATCGACATCCACGTTCGCAGCCTGCGCATCAAAGTGATCGTGACAGACGGCTCGCGCAGCACGGGAAAAACTATCTTGGTCATTATTCCTCGCTCCATAGGAGATCACAGTAAATGAAACGCCTCTTCAGCCAATGCCTCATGCTAGTAGTTATTTCCGCATTCGCGGTTTCCGGATTCGTTCACGCGGCCACTCCTCCAAAAGGCGGCGCTAATCAGATGAAAGCAATATCCGGCCTGCCGGGAGTGTGGCTGTTCAACGGGCGGTGGCGTCTGAAATTGACCGCCCTCGCGCTGCCGACGAAGCAAAACTTCGGCGTCTACAGTCCGGGTCAGGGCCACGAGATCATCGTCGTTCGCGCGCTCTTGCGCAATGCGATGAACGCAACCTCAAAGACAAACATGGGCGCATTCGTCACGGACGCTGACGGCATAACCTATCAATCCCAGATGGTTTTCGACGCTAACCCGCAAGTTGCGGTGAACGAAGGCGACGCCATCCTGCCGCCCGGCGCGACGACGCGCATTCAGCTTCCAATCGACGTGCCCGTCGGATTCGTTCCGGTCAGCGTCCTGCTGGTTCACCGGTTCGGTGATGCCAAGTCGTTCCGAATTAAAGTCACTAAACTAACGGCGACGTAATGCGCTACGCCACACAGCTCGCGGTCTCGCTCGCCTTGATGCTCGTGTTTTGCGCACAAGCAGCGCGCGCCGACACGCCCGTGACCGTGCCATACGACGACGGCGTTTACAAGGGCACGCAAACCACGACGACCACCAGCTACGTTTCCGGGAACGCGACCGTCACCGAAACCACGGTCCGCATCGACGCCGAACACCGGAACTGCGACGGAACGGCAGACACGTTAAAAAAGAACACGACGACGCGCGTGTTCACCGACCGTACGACCGGATTAAAGACGCGTGAACAAACGACGACGCACAGCATAGAAGCGGGTCCGGACGGCTCGCGCACCTATGATCAAGAAACCACCAAGGAGTACGATGCACTCGGCGGCTACAAAGGTACGGACACCGTCACGGAGGCTAGTCGCTTTCCCGACGGCACCTCGTCGGACTTCAAATTGACCGAGAACCAAAACCGGGACGCGAGCGGCAAACAGACCAGTGGCGACATGACCCAAACCAGGAACGGGGTGCGGTCTCACGTGACGTGGGACCCGGCGACCGGTTATTACAAGTCGGACGCAGGCGAGCCGGCACCCGCTCCGGTGGTGCCGATGCTACCGCCGAAAACTCCGACCGCGTGTCCTCCGCCGGCATTGACCTTTAGAATCGGAACGGTCTTGCCAACCGAAGATACGCTGACCCAGTCGCGCTATAACTTCGGGATCGGCTATACGTTTGCGAGCGTGCCGGGCAGCCCGGCATTTGGAGTCGACGCCGGCCTGCGAAATTTCGGCAATAACGCGCTCAACGTGAACGTAACTACCATCGGCGTCAGCATAGAGCAGGATTGGGGAACTCGACAGACGCTTCACGTCAGTGACGTGGGAACCGGGGTTCGAATCATGTTCCCGACGTTGATTGTTGGAGGTAGCCTGGACATCGGCCGAACGAAAGTGACGTTTCCACAGGTGCCTGCCTTGAGTGCGCAGAGCCAAACCGGGCTGGCCGGGAGTATCTTTGCGGGCTACATTGCGCCCGGCGGCGTGGGCCTCGACGTGGAGTATGTCATGAGTCCGAGCGTCGGATCCATAAAGAGCAGCGGCATCGTGGTCAACCTGTTGTACCGCCCCTGGTGGTTCGAGCCTCGGCCGGGGCCGTAGCTCGGATCTCTTTCCACAAAGCATCGTGCGCCGCTTGATCGATCGGTTCGATCGGAACATTGAACATCTTTCGAAAGGCTTCCGCATTCTCAAACCGGCGCGCCGCTTCTGCATGATCGCCGCGCCGGGCGGCGGCCGCGGCCAGTCCTTCCTCTGATATCGCGACACCACGCTTCCAATCGATCTCATCCGAAAGGCGCGAGGCTTGCACAAAGAGTTCCAGTGCCCGATCTGCCGCACCCTGCGCGAGCGCGATGGCGCCCAAACCGCAGCTCGATTCAACGATCCCCCGGCGGTCGCCGAATTCGCGCCGGACGTCGAGGCTGCTCTGCGTCAAGGATTCGGCGGTGACGAAATCTCCGCGGTGAAAAGCGATGCGCCCGAGTTGAAAGCCGATCCACGCGCCCTGACGCCGGTCTCCGAGCCCCTCGAAAATCGCTAAAGCTTCGCGATAGTGCGACTCGGCGGAGCCGAGCTCTCCATCTTGCATTTCGATAAAGGCAATGTTTCCCAGAGTGGTAGCCGTCGCATGGTGGTCATCGCCGACCGCTTGCAACAGATCCAATGCTTCTTGCAGAACGGGCCGGGCAACTTCGCGGCTGACCCGGTGCATCAGCACGTAGCCGCGCCCCATAATCGCTTGAAGCAAGCCCTTCCGGTATAACGGTTCGCGTGCGAGCTCTTCGGCAGCTGCATATTGCGCGAGCGCGGCCGCGACTGCTCCGCTGTACGACTCGATATTTCCAAGCGAATTGAGACAATCGATCCGGTCGGTGCTTGACGCAGTACGTGCCGAAATCGCCGACTCCAGCCATCGCCGGCCCTCGGCGTAGTACCCGCGTATCTCGAAGAACTTTCTGAGTGCCCGTACGAACGAGATCGCGAGTTCGGGTGAATGCGCAAAACTCCACACGAGCCCAGTGCGAATATTCTCTAATTCGGCATCGAGCCGGTCGAGCCACATTGCCTGCTGCGGACCGCGAAGATGCGGTTCTGCAGCATCCGCCAGCTCGTGGAAGAACGTCGCGTGCCTTTTTGCGAGACTCGCATCGTCGCCATCACTCTGCCGGCGCTCGAGCGCGAACGCGCGGATGGTTTCGAGCAGACGGTATCGCGCCGAGCCATCGAGATTCGCGAACTGCACCATAGAACGATCGACCAAGCGCTGCAGGATCGCCGCGACGTCCGTTTGGTTCTGCCCGCACACCGCCTGCGCCGCTTCAAGCGTCCAGCCTCCGCTGAAAATCGTCAGCTCTAGGAAGAGCCTCCGGTCCTCCGGATCCAACAGCGTAAAGCTCCATTCGACCGTCGCGCGCAACGTTCGGTGGCGATCGGTGTCGCTGCGGCTGGCCAAACGCGTGAGTGACGCATCCAGCCGCAGCTGCGCGAGCAGGTCGCTCAGCGACATTGCATCCGTGGCGGCGGCGGCCAATTCGATTGCCAGCGGAAGGCTGTCGACGTGCGAACAGATCTCGTCAATCAAAGGAAGGCTGCGCGGATCTTGAGTCAGTGCTTCACCCATCGGGGCGCGTGCCGCGAACAGCCGCTGGGCGTCGGCCAAGGCGAGCGGAGGAACTTGCCACGTTACTTCTCCACTCAGCCGCAGCGCCTCGCGGCTCGTCGCCAGAATTCGTATGTGCGGTGCGGCCCGCAAAAGCCGCTCGGCGAGCCGCGCGCATTCGTCGATGACGTGCTCGCAGTTATCCAAGACGAGCAGCAGCGATTTTTTTTGCAAGTGTCTTTGAAGCGAGTCGACGACTGGCGCGCCGGTATTTGACGGAAGGCCGGCCGCGTCGGCCACAACGCGCGCCACTTCATCCCCGCCCGCAACATAAGAAAGATCTGCCAGAAAGACGCCGTCCCGGTAAAGCGCCGCCTGCAGCGAGGCCAGTTCTAAGGCCAACCGCGTTTTCCCGATTCCGCCCGTTCCGATGAGCGAGAGCAAACGTGTCGTTTCCAGCAATTTACCAAGCTGGGTCAGCTCTTCATCGCGCCCTAGGAATGCCGTGAGGTGCGCGGGCAAATTTGTGGGAAAGGCAACGGCTTCTAGATCTGAGCGAATGGCTTGCGCGAGCGCGACGGTCGACGCCAGCGGCTCGGCGGCAACTTCGGCTTTTAGGCGGCCCTCAAAATCGGCGTAGACCTTCAGTGCATCCGCGCGGTCGCCGCTTTGATACAGCATCGCCATCGCGCGGCAGAGTGCGTTTTCGTCAAACGGCTGCAATCGCAAGAGCTGCCGCATGCATTTGATCCCGCGCTCCATGTCGTGATGCATCCAGTATTGCACCGCTAAGAACGTGAGCGCGCTGCTCGCGTGCTGCCGGTAATGTTCGCGGTATGCTTCGACCCAAGCGTCGCCGACGTCCGGAAGCAGATCGTCACTATAGAGTGCGATGGCATCCGCGCGGTGCGTCGGCGAGGCGCAATAGCGGTCGAAATCTTCTACATCGCTCGACCACGGCGCATCGCGATTCCAGCCGACCGTCGTGCGATCTGCCAAAAGCCATGGCTGCTCCGACTGCGGCAGCTCGCTTGTCAACGCGTGCAAGTGGCGGCGCAGGTTCCCAAGCGCGGTCTCTTCGCCGGCATCCGGCCACAAAGCGAACGCGAGTTCGCGGCGCGGAACGGCGCGATCGCTGTTCAGTGCCAAATACGCGAGCGCGGAAAGGCACTTCGGAAGCGGAGTAATGTTCAGCGCGCCCTGCGGAGAGATCAGCGCCGCGCGGCCGAAGAGCCGGAGCCGCAGTCGTTGGCTCATGGCAAGGCCTTCGACGCCGATCGGTACGAACTATGCGCCATGCGAAAAGTTAACACGAATGAACTCGAAGAACTTACGTGGGGATCGCCAAAAGGAAAATTCAGCGGCTCGGGCATCCAAGTCTCCGAGGCGTTGGGGCGGAAACCGAAATCGACCGACCTGCGCGAGCGGCATCCTTTTGACGTCGAGATTGCGCGCATTCCGCCCGGAAAAGTTCCGTTTCCATATCATTCACACAGCGCGCAGTGGGAGTTCTACCACGTGATCTCCGGCAAAGGCGCCGTGCGGCACAAAGACGGAACGACCGCGATCGAACCGGGTGACGCGTTCATCTTCGAACCTGACCAGCCCCATCAATTGATAAATGATGGAAGCGAAGATCTGATAGTGTATGTCGTCGCCGATAATCCGATCAGTGAGTCCTGCCACTACCCGGATAGCCAAAAATGGGTCGTCTATTCACCGGAGCGGCGCATGATGCGATCCGAACACCTCGATTATTACGATGGCGAAGAGTAGCTCAATTCTCCGGATCGATATCGGTGTGCCCCGTGGTGCTGAGCAAGCGGATCTCTTCGTCTTCGAGATCCAGCAGCGCTTGGATGCGCCGCATCACGGTGTTGTCGATTTTTCCACGGTCACGTAAGCGGATGAGCTCTTCGCGCTGAACGCCTAGCAGCTCGCGTTCGATCTCGCGGTAGAGCGACGTGACGCGCCGGCGGTATTCCTCGCCTTCCTTGGCGTCCGCGAACTCGCGCCAGCGCGAGCGATGGTGCCTCCGCAGCGCGGCGATGATGGGAGGCGGAATATTGCGGGTTTCCCGCAGGGCCGCCAGCCGGATAAGCGCGACGCGCGCGATCCGCGAGAGCGCCAAACGCTCCTCGCGCTCGTCGGCGTCGTCCTCGCGTATGTGCAAGATGCGCAGCAGCCACGGCAGCGTCCCGCCTTGGCCGACGAGCGTTGCAAGCAGCACCGCAAAGGTCAGGAAAATGATCAGGCTGCGCTGCGGAAACGGCCCCGACCCGATCGTCAGCGGCAACGCCAGCGCGGCTGCGAGCGAGATTCCGCCGCGCATGCCGCTCCACGCGAGGACACTGACGTGAGCCCAATCCGCTTTGCCCCGTTCGTGCTCGGGTTCGTTGGTGATCGGCAGAAGCGCCTGAGTGAACACCCATGCGAGCCGCACGAGAATCACGGTCGCGCTGACCACTGCCGCCAGCCAAAGCAGAAAGCCGGGAGAGTACTGCGATAGGCTCGTGATGATCGGATGGAATTGCAAGCCGACGAGCACGAAGATGAACGCGTTTACGACGAAAACGATTGTGACCCAAAAACCGATCGCGCGCTGGCGCGCGCGGCGTCAAAACGCGCGGTGTATAGCGGCTGACGAAGAGTCCCGCCACGACGACTGCCAGCACTCCGGAAACTTTGAAATGATACGCCGGCAGGTACGCCAGATACGGGGCCATCAGCGAGATGATCGGCTGCAGCTCGTCATCGCGCGTAAAATGCCACGCGACAACGACGACCGCGCCGGCCGCAAATCCGATCGCCGTTGCCGCGACGATCGAGATCACGAGCTGCTCGAGCGCTTGACCGATCGTAAAAACCTGTCCGAGGACCGCGCCGATCGCAACCGCGTAAATGATCAGCGACGTCGCGTCGTTGATCAAACTTTCGCCTTCGATCGTCGCGATGAGATGCCGCGGTACGCGCAGCTTATCGGCGAGGCTCGCGAAGGCGACCTCATCGGTCGAGGAGACGATCGCGCCCAGGACCAGCGCTGCCGGCCACCCTATGCTCGGATCGACTTTATGCGCGATGAACGCGACCGCCACGGTCGTAGCGATGACCAATCCGAAAGCCAATTGGAAGATCCATGCCGCGCCTGCGCGAAAGCCGCTGGTCGGGGCCGTGACGCTTTCCCAATAAAGCAGCGGCGGTAAGAATACCAGGAACACGAGGTCCGGACGCATTTCCGCCCGCGGAACGCCGGGAATGTAGCCGATCGCGATTCCACCCAGGACGAGCAGGATCGGATACGCTACGCCGATGCGTTTGGCAAGCGCGACCAGGACGAGAATCGCAACGGCGATGACCGCCAGCGCGGCGACGCTCATCCCGCCGCTTTAGCTATGCAGATGCGACTGCCTTTCCGCCGGATGCGGCAGGTCCGGACGGCGTCCCAAAAGTAGACGCAAAACTCCCTCATGCTGCTCTTGATCGCCACTCTTCTCTCGATCGCGGCCCTGCAACCAACCGTTTTGCCGGACCGGCCTTCGCCGTTCTGCTCGATCGTGGCCAAGCACGTGATGCCGGCAATTCTGATCGAAGACGCCGACAACGATGCCATCGCGCGGATCTTCCCAGCGCTTGCGGACTACCGCAACGATTTGCACGACCTCAATCTGAGCCGCACGTCTCTCGCAATCTATCGTCTCCAAAAGATTCGTGCCCAGCTGCAGAGCGACCAACCGGCGCTGCGTTCGGCCTTGCAGGCCGCACGAGAAAATTCCGCGGATCAATCGGATCGCGAGCTGCTGGTTCAGCTCGAAATCGCCACGAATTCGATTCTGGCGGAACAAGAAGGGGTGCATAAAGCGTTGAAAGCTTTTATCGACGACGAACTCTCGGCTGAGGACGCAACGAACGGACGCGTCGCGATGGCCGGTCAAGTGGCCGAAAATAGCCGGGCGGGCATCGAGGAGGCGCGCAGGCACATTCAGGATGTCGGATCGTACTTGGAGATGATTTCGGCCGGTGCGATGTCGATCGGCGTTTTGAACGACGTCGCCTATGCCCGGCCGATGGCCGCAAATACTCAGCACATTATCGATCAGGAGCCGTACTTGCACGATCTCGTAGCGTTAGCCGCCGAACACTGCCTGGCGCGGCGCCAAGCCTCCCTCCCGGCATCGACGCCGTCGCCGAAACCTTGATGCTCGCGCTGTTCATCGCAGTCGTCCTGGGCGTGCCGGGTTCGGCTTATAGCGTCCCTTTTTGCAGCGCGCTTAATGGGCGGGTTGCGCCGGTCGTCATCGTGCAGGCGCGCGACAACGACGCGATTGCGCGCATCTTTCCGGTATTGATCGACTTTCGCTCGAGCATGAAAGATCTCAATCTCGGGCGAGCCTCGATCGATATCTACCGGCTCAAACAAATCCAGGCGCAGCTGCAGGCGGATCAGGTTTCCCTGCAGATGTCGCTCAAGACCATGCCGCCCCTGCGCGCCGACGCGGCGCAGACCGAATCGAGAGCTCAGGTGCGCAACCGGTTGCTGCAAGAGCGCGAATTGCTGGAACAAATGCACGTCGGATTAAACTCCGTGCTTGCAAACCAGCAAGGCATTGCGCGTGCTTTAGACACCTTCATCAACGAAGAAGAAAGCGCGGAAGACGCCACGAACGGGCGCGTCGCGATGGCCGCGACGAAGGCCGCAAACACCGCTGCGGCGGCGGCAGACGCTCAAGGCAGCGACAGTGCCGGCCGTTTGATGCTGGCGGCTGCGAATGCACAATCAACTGGCAACCTCAACGACATCGTATACGCGCGGCCGATGGTTGCAAATAGCCAAGCGATCGTAGACCAAGAGTCCTATCTGCACAGTTTGATGGCGCTGGGGGTCGAGCATTGCTACGCGCGCCGGCAGTCCGTTAAACCTGCGCCAACCAGCCACCCATAGCGCCGGCCTATTGCAGGACTTCGTCCTCGGCAGGCTCGCTGATAACGCGCGCGATCGCCGCCTCCAAGCGATCGTGCCCCTTATCGCCCGCCTGAAAGTGGCGCAGTTCGTGGCGGCGGTTGAAGACATAATATGAAGGAACGAACTGATTTTGGAACCGCTCGACGATCGTATGCTCGTTATCGATCGCGCACGGCTGCGTGAAACCCATCTCTTCGAGCGCGTCCTTACGAATGGCGTCGACGTCGAGTTCGGCTTCCGAGCGCGGCTGATGAACGGCGATGAAGACCATGCCTTCCTTGCCGTAACGCTCGCGCCAAATCTTTAGTTGGTCCGCGGCATTATGGCAAAGATGACAGGTGATGGACCAAAAGTGCACGAGCACCGGTAAGCCGCGCAGCTCTTCGGGTTTGGGCTCGCCATTGATCCACTCCGCAACCCCCTCCAGCGATGGGAGAGGGCTGCGCATACGCAAAGGCACTAGACCTTTTGCAGCAGAGCTTTGCCCGGCTTCCACTCGGCCGGGCACAGGCCGCCGGTTTGCAGGGCCTGCAGCACGCGAATCGTTTCTTCAACGCTGCGGCCGACGTTGTCGTCGGTCACGACCGCGTATTTGAGGACGCCTTCCGGATCGATGATGAAGAGGCCGCGCTGCGCCGCGCCGCTGCTCTCATTGAGCACGCCGTACGCGCGCGCGGTTTCTTTGGTGAAATCGGCAACGAGCGGATACTTGAGTCCCGCGATTCCATTTTTTTCGCGGGGCGTATTGATCCAAGCCCAGTGGCTGAATACGGAGTCGGTCGAAGCGCCGACGATGTCGCAATCGACGTGTTTGAATTCGTCGGAGCGGTCCGATAGCGCCGTTATCTCCGTGGGGCAAACGAACGTAAAATCGAGGGGGTAGAAGAAAAATACCAGCCAGCGGCCCTTGTAATCGGAGAGCGAGATCTCTTTTCCGAGGTCCTTCGAGCTGGTCGCACCCTTGGTGCTCTTGAGTTTGAAATCGGGGGCGGGCTTGCCAACCTGTGCCAACATGAACGGTCACTTTCTATTTTAAGCGGAGTGAACTGAGGTCAGATTCTACCCCAAAACGGCCAAAAGTGAAAACGACTTTCATATGGGATCGACAGCGCAGATGCACCCCGAAACCTCAGGCAGCGTGGGATAATCATGGAGACGATGGCACGCACAAGAAAAGGCGGGGACCCCGGGGCCAAGCGCTTCCAGGCGACCCTCGCGAATCTCAAGCACACCCGGCCCAAAGCCGAAGAGGCCTCGGCGCCGGCGCCCGAACCGGCGGTCGTTGAGAGCCAGGTTCCGAAAGCCGAGCCACCCCAACGTGCCCTGAGCCCGGCGAAGCGCGCGCAGGCCAAGACCAAGCTGCGCTGACCGCGAAATAGGGCAGAATGGACACGCAAAAAACTGAGCTGGCGGCTCCCAAACGTGCCAGCCACGATCCCGATACGCCCCAAGGCCTAGTCGAGTTCATGTCGAGCGGGTGGCTGGAGGCGCCGATCACCGTCGCCCACGCCAAGCAAACGGAGCGCTTCGCCGAGCGGCGCGCGCAGCTCGCGCGCGAATTTCCGGATGCAGTCCTGGTCATTCCGGCGGGCGAGGAAAAAGTGCGGTCCAACGACACGAATTATCGCTTCAGATCCTCGAGCGATTTCGCATACTTGGTCGGACCGGGCGAAGCAGGTTCGACGCTCGTGCTCGAGCCGGCGCCCGGATCGCATCAGTCCGTACTTTTCGTGCCCGCGCACAATCGCGGCGATGCGGCCTTTTTTGCCGATCGCGTGCACGGCGAGCTGTGGGTCGGACGTCACCGCGGCGTCGATGAAAGCCAACTCTTTTTCGGAGTCGATCGCTGCCGGCCGATGGATCAAACGCAGACGTATTTGGACGAGCTGCGTACCCGCGGCGCAACGATCCGCAACGTCGACGAGGACGCCGAGCTGGCCACGTACCTAGCGGAGATGCGGCTGATCAAAGACGAGTACGAGATCGGCGAGCTGCGTACGTGCGTCGAGATTACCAAACGCGGATTCGAGGACATTATTCGCATCCTTCCGCGCGCCCGCTCCGAGCGCGAGATTGAAGCCGCGTTTTGGTCGCGCGCGCGCATCGAAGCCAACGACGTCGGCTATTCCACGATCGCCGCCGGCGGCGAACACTCGTGTACGCTCCATTGGATTCGCAATCACGGCCAACTGCGTCAAGGCGATCTGTTGCTCGTCGATGCAGGCGTGGAAGCGGAATCACTCTACACTGCAGACATCACGCGAACGCTTCCGATGAACGGGCGGTTTAGCGCGGAGCAGCGCGTCGTATACGATCTTGTGTACGAAGCGCAGCGTGCAGCCTTTGCGCAGGTCAAGCCCGGCAACGACTTCCTGGAACCCCACCGGGCCGCGATGCGCGTATTGGCGCGAGGTTTGATCGAGTTGGGCATTCTAAAATGCTCGCTGGAAGAGGCGCTCGACCCGCAAAAACAATATTACCGGCGCTACACGCTGCACACAACCAGTCACATGCTGGGCATCGATGTACACGACTGCGCTAAAGCGCGCATCGAAAATTACCGGTACGGAAAGCTGAAAACGGGCATGGCGCTCACCGTTGAGCCTGGCCTCTATTTTCAAGCCGACGACGGCACGGTTCCTGAACGCTTCCGCGGGATCGGCGTTCGGATTGAAGATGACGTCGTGGTGACGGAGAGCGGCCACGAAAACCTCTCCGCGATATTGCCCTCGGCCGCGGACGCGGTCGAAATGTGGATCGCGCAAATTCAAAGCAGGTAACGATGCAAACCGTCGGATCGGGTGACGCGCTTATCGTCGTAGACGTCCAAAACGATTTCTTGCCGGGCGGAGCGCTGCCGACGGCTGAAGGCGACCGGATCTTCGCGCCGCTCGAGCGCGTTATGCCGCTCTTCGCGTACGTGGTCGCCACGCGCGACTGGCATCCGAAGGTACATCCGCATTTCAAAGACCACGGCGGCGCCTGGCCTTACCACTGCCTGCAGCATACGCATGGCGCCGGTTTCGCGCCGCAAATGAATCTCGCGTTTGTCGATGAGATCTTGAGCAAGGGAACGATGCCTCCATGGCACGGCTATAGCGCGTTCGAAAACTCGGATTTAGCGGAGCGGCTGCGCGCGCGCGGCGTGCGCCGCATTTTCGTAGCCGGCTTGGCGACGGATTATTGCGTGAAGGAAACCGCGCTCGCATCGGTTCAGAGCGGATTCGAAACGCTCGTAATCAGCGACGCGATAGCACCGGTGAACGTGCATCCCGGCGACGAGGCCGCCGCAACGGCGGAGATGGAAAAACAAGGCGTGCGCTTCGTAACGAGTGACGAGCTGCGCACCGCTGCATGACCGATCATGTCTACCGCGATCAAGTCCTCGAAGTAGAACCAACCGGCATCGAATACATCCCGCCCCAGCAGCGGCATGGCAACCCGCGGCAGCTTTTCGGCTTGTGGTTTTCGGCCAACGCCGAGATCGCGACGTGGATGGTCGGCGTATTTGCGGTCGCCTTGTACGGAACGAGTTTGGCCGGCGCCGCAATCGGCCTGGTGGTCGGCAATCTGCTTGGATTCGCGCTGCTCGGAGTGCTCGGAACGTTCGGCCCGCGCTACGGCGTGCCGCAGATGGTAGCTTCACGGCTGGCGTTCGGCCGGTATGGAAACGCGCTGCCGGCGGCGTTGAGCTTTCTGGCGGGCGTGGGCTGGTTCGCGATCAACTCAGTCTTCGGCGCGTACGCGCTGCAAACGATCACTCACTTGCCCTACGGCTTCGCGCTCGCGATCATGCTGCTGCTGCAAATCCTACTCGCCGTGTATGGCTACAACATGATTCACTGGTTCGAGCGCGTCAGTTCGGTTTTGCTGGGCGGCGGTTTTGCGTTACTCGGCATTATTACGTTCGCGCGGGCAAACTGGCATGCGGCTTTCAACGCGCATGCGCCGTTTGCGGCAGGCGGCGAAATGGGCGGGGTCATCTTGGCGACCGCGCTCGGGTTTTCATACGCAACCGGTTGGGTGCCGTGCGCTTCCGATTATTCGCGTTACCTGCCTGCGAATGCCGATCCGCGCCGCATCTGGTGGTACTCCTTTCTCGGCGCGGTGATCCCGTGCATAGTTCTGGAAGTCATGGGCGCCGCCACGGTGACCGCCGTGCGCGGTATCAATCTGAGCAGCGCTACTCCCACCGACGCGATTCATAATATATTGCAGTCGGTCGGCGCACCATCGTTTGTGGCGACGATCGTTTTGCTCAGCGTGGTGCTCGGCACTCTGACCGCCAACTGTATGAACCTCTACTCGGGTGCGATGGCCGCCCTGGTCGTCAAATTTCCGTCCCAGTCGCTGCGCGCTCCAATTGCAACCGGCGTTATTTTTGCCGCTTTGACCGCACTGCTCTTCCGCGTTGCGCACCTGCCGGCGGCGGTTTCGATCGGGTTCGCACTCGCCGTAGGAGTGGTCGTTGGAATCGTTGCCCATGTGCGTATCGCCCGCTGGCGCGCCGCGATTATCGTGGGAGTGCTCGGCGCGCTGATCGCGTCGGGCGGTGGACATCCCAAAGAGACCGCCAACCTGTACACAGACTTTCTGCTGCTGCTTTCGTACTGGGCTTCACCCTGGGCCGCCGTCGTCTTCATCGACTGGCTGAAGCGCCGCGGTCAGATCGTTCCGCCCACAGAACTCGAAGCCGGTCCGCGCTTCCGGACGGGATTGTATGCATGGATTATCGGCCTAGCCGCATCGATTCCATTTTGGGGTCAGGTGTGGTATACGGGTCCGTTTGCCGCGGCCTATCCACAATTCGGCGATCTCTCGTATTACATCGGTTTCGTTATCGCCGCTATCGTCATGATCGCGTTGACGCCAAAACATGCTGCAAGTCGCGCACGTACGTAAGGAGTTCGGAAGCGTGCGCGCCGTGCGCGACGTTTCCTTTTCAATCGAAGCCGGCTCGACGTTCGGTTTGCTCGGACCAAACGGCGCCGGGAAGACGACCACGATGCGCATGATCGTCGGCATCTACATGCCTGACGGCGGCACAATCGCGTGGAAGGGCGCGCCGATCGACGGACGGATACGCCGGCGGTTCGGCTATCTGCCCGAAGAGCGCGGATTGTACGGCCGCATGAAAGTTCGCGAGCAGATTGCATTCTTCGGCCGCCTGCACGGGTTGGTCGAGCCCGACGTCAGCGCGCGCACGCAGCGTTGGATCGACAATCTCGAACTGAACGAGTACGTCGACCGCCCCTGCGCCGAACTTTCCAAAGGTAATCAGCAAAAAGTGCAAATCGCGTGCGCGGCCGTGCACAATCCCGAACTGCTCGTCCTCGACGAACCGTTCACCGGTCTCGATCCCGTTAACGCGGACATGCTGCTTGCGACGCTGCGCGACCTGAAGCGAACCGGGACGACGCTGGTCCTGTCGAGCCATCAAATGTGGCAGCTCGAACAGCTGTGCGATCATTTCTGCATCATAACGAACGGAGAAAACCGGGTGTCGGGAACGCTCGCACAGCTGCGCGCGGCCTGGACGACGCGCGTCATCCGCATCGAGCCCGGCGGCGAAGCCGTGCGCCGCGTCCTGCAATCCGTCGCCGGAGCGCATCCGCTGCCGAGCGACGACGGTGCGTTGCTGTACGAGGTTCCGGCGAGTACCGAGCTGCAGCGCATCTTGCGCGATCTGGTCGCCGTCGAACCCGTCACGCGCTTCGAAGCGATCGAGCCATCCTTGCACGACATCTACGTGCGCACGATCGAAGGTGCGGCATGAACGACTTTATCACGGTTTACTCCGCCGAGATCATGCGCCGCTTGCGCTCGCGCATCTTCATCGTGGGTATTCTCATCGGAGCGATCGGGATAGCGGCATTGATAAAGCTGCCGGCATTCATGGATTCAGTCGCAACCCAAGCCAACCGGATCGAGGTTGCGGGCGATCCTGCGCTCGTGTCCCAGGCGGGGCCTTTACTTCGCAAAGATTATCACATCGTGCGCGCGCTGCCCGGCAAAACGACTGTCCTCCCTTCGGATCTCAGCGACGCAAAAAACATCAGTGCGATTATCGTGTTACGCCGATCCGGCCACAGCATGAACGTCGTCGTCTACGCGCGCGACCCGGGAAACATCAGCGTGAGTTCTCTACGCCGCGACTTGCTCCCGATCTCGCTGCAAATCGCGACCGGGTTGTCGCATGCCGACCTAGGCAGAGCCCTGAAGTTGCCCGTCGCGATGCGCGCGATCAACTCGAAGTTCGGGACCGCGGCGCAGGCCAACGATGCCCGCATCATCGCCTATATCATGCTCTTCTCGCTGTACATTCTGATCATGATTAACAGCCAACTCATCATGAGTTCGGTCGCCGAAGAGAAGACGAGCCGCATCGCAGAAATGCTGGTCGCGTCCGTAAACCCCAGCGCTTTGCTCAGCGGCAAGATCGCCGCGTCCGCCACCTTGGCGATCGTGCAAATGATCATTTGGATCGCGGTCGGCTTCCTCTTTGGCGCCCACCCGGGCGCTCCGCCTGCGCTCGAGGCCGCGGACAGCTCGCGCGCGACGACATTTTCACTTTCGAGTGTGTCGAGCGCCGACCTCGCGGGTTTTGCGGCATTCTTTTTGCTCGGCTATCTGCAGGTGTCGACGATGTTCGCAGCCGTCGGTTCGCTGGTGAACCGCACCGAAGATCTCGGCGCGCTCGCGGGTCCGCTCGTCATTCCGGTCGTGGCCGCATTCCTCATCGCGATGACCGCGCTGGCAGCTCCGAACACGCCCGTCGTCATCATCACGAGCTTTGTCCCGCTGATCGCGCCGTTCGTGATGTTCGCACGCATTGTCGTCAGCGACGTGCCCGCCTGGCAAGTCATGCTTTCGCTCGCGATCAACATCGCCGCGACCTGGGGCATTGCGGTGCTCGCCGGAAAGATTTATCGCGTCGGCATGCTGCTGTACGGACGTCCGCCGAAGCTCGCGCAGATTTGGTCCGTCATCCGCTCATAGCTCCGCGCTAGCATCCAGGCCTCGTTTCAGCATACCGCCGCAGGCGCGCGCAGCGCCGAGTCCCGAGCAAGGTCGAAGGGCATGGATGGCGGAGCGGCCTGAATACAGGAGGCCGCGCGTTACCACGGATGTCGGCGCGCGGCTGTCGGCGCGCGGCCGTCGCCGTGGCGGAATGAAGCCGGTGCTAGCGCGGAGCCACGACCAGTTTACGAACGATGCTTTGCTCTCCGACGCCGGCGCTAAGATTCGCGACGACGTAATAGGTTGTCGCGGTCTGCACGCCGGGCATCGTTAACGTGACGGCGCTTTGGCTGGCTGGAATGTCGCCCGTCTCAAGGGTGGTGCCGGCCGCGTCGTTGAGCGAGATGCGCGCATCGCCATGATCGCCGCGAATCGATACCGTGACCTCATCGCCCGGCGCGGCGGCGGCAGTAGAAAGGTCCAGACCCACGGTTTGCGCCTGCGCGCTACCGGAATCGGCGGCTTCTGCCGTCACCGTACGAGGAAGCACCAATATGCCCACGCTCGAAACCGCATTGGTCGCTCCGTTGCGCGCGTGCAAGACCACGCGCATCTTCCGGCCGGCCGCCGCTTGCGGAATATTCATCACAGTCGAGCCGTCCTGAGAAAGTGCAGCCGTAGCCCAAAGACGTCCGGCGTCGTCGATTGCCCAGAGCTGGCCCGAGCTCGCATTCGTCGTGTACCGGACAGTTAGCGGAGATCCCGCCTGGATCAGTGGCGAAGCAACCGCCAATTCGTCAATACGGGCCGGATCGTCGGAACGCAGACGTTTGAGCGATGCTGGGTTTGAACCGAGCAGAATGCGGCGCGAGGTTTGCATCGTTCCGAGAGGCCCGGACAGATGAGCAGCCAGCACGATCTCGGCGCCCGCGTTGCGCGGAACGGCAAAGTGCAGGGTTCCCTGGCGTTGGGTCAGCAAACCCGCGGCGAGCTGCCGTCCGTCTTTGGTTTGCAGCGTGTACTGCATCGCGCCCCACCCTCGAAATGCATAGGGAACGTCAAGCGGCGAACCGGCAAACGCGCGGGCCGGAGCTCCCAGCAGATCGAGATGCGGGGTCGCGGTGGCGGCGCCGAATGCGCCGCCGAAGATCAGCGCGGCGAGTGCCGCGGCAACTCCAAGCCAGCGGAGACGCGTGTTGCGGCGCGCCGGCGCCGGCGCCTCAAGCGTGAATGCGATATCCGCGCCCGAAACTTTGACGATCGCGCGATCGAAAGGCCCCACATCCGCCAGGCGCACCGGCAGAATCGTCTCTGCGATCGCAAACGGCGCAACGTGCACGTCGAGCGGATATGCCAACACCGGCGCTTCCCGCGAACGGGAGCACGTCATTCGCGCGCGCAACGGCTGCGCGCTTTGGTTTGCAATCCGCAATGCATAGATCGCGGTGCCGGCCCGCCGATCGATGCCGACGAGGGCCAAGCCGCCTTCAACGTTTCCCTGGCCGAGCGCAACGCGCGCGCGCGTTCCGAACGGAGTCGTCCCGCGCCGGCCATAAGTCGATAATGCGACTTGTCCCACGTCAACAGCCCGTGATGGTGAGCGTAGTGGTTGGGTTGTTGTCGGGAATCGGCGCAGCCGCCGCGATGGCATTTTGCGCCACATTCGAGAGCGACGCATTCACCGCAGTGTGCAGATCGCTGAAGCAATTCATCATCGTCGGCAGATCCGGCGTATCGAAAAAATTCTCGCTGGCATACAGCGTCGAGTTTGGCCCAAGCGCCGCTTGCAGGTTTCCCGGCACCGTGACCTGCGTCGTTGACGTGCTGAGCGTGTGAATGAACAGCAAGGACGAAGTGAGATTGCCGCCTTGCAGGACGACCGTGCCTTTCGAGCACGTACCTTTCGTCGAGCCAACCACCGGCTGCCAAAATGTCGCGGATTGCGGGCCAGGGAACGTGCCTGAGTTCGTCAACGCGTCGGAAGTCGGAATGCTGCACGCGGTATTCGTAGCGGGTGCGGCTGCGCCGATGTACAGTGCGTAAAGGCTATAATTTTGGTATGGCACGGCCTGATTGGAGATTAACCCGCTGTACCGCACGGCAATTTGCACGCGCTCACTCTGCACGCCCGACTGCGCAGCCCATATGATCCCGAAGAGCAACAGGAGAAAGAGCGGCAGAAACACGGCGCTTTCGATCATCGCCAAGCCGCGCTGGCCAACCATGTTCCTTCGCTTCACTTGCATGTGAAGCTCGTCCCGGCTTGGAGCTGGCCGGAAAACGGTTTGATGGCCATCGTTTGCCACCAGCCCGTGCCGGCCAGAATGCCCGAGTTTTTCGGCGTATAGACAAAACCGAATTTTCCGTCTGAGGTCGCGGGATTTCCGGTGTTGTTCGGGTTATCCGGATTGCCGCCGTAGTCGATGCGGTAGTTTGCGTCGTTGCCGTTGCCCAGGGCGGCCGCGCCCGTCGAGCTTTCCGGATACTCCGTCGGCTGAAAGACTTTGGTCGACACGGTATTGACCATCGAGCCGACATACATGAACTCTTGCGAACTCATCAGCGACGTCGCCGCCGCTCGACCGATTGCCGAATAGTTCCGGGATGCGAACTTAAAGATCGTTCCCCACAGCGGCTGCACGTTCGCGCAGGCGACGACTTCCAACTCAAGCGGCGACAGATCGTCTTTCGGCGCGACCGCCGTACCGCCGCCGACGGTGAAGGCGCAGCAGTCCGAATATACGTCTTCGAGATAGCCGTCTTTGCGCGGCTGCGTTCCGACCACCGTGTACTGGAAGGCGCAGTCGCCGCCGGTCGCGGTGCCGCAGTTCGTCTGGTAGAGCGCCAATGCGGCTCGAATCGTTGCAATCTGATCGCTCTGACTGGGATAGCTGACCCGGTTGAGCAACAGCACGTCGTTCGTGTAACGCTGCAGCGAGTCGAGGTACTGCTGCCGCAGGTTCGCGTACATGGCCGTGCACGTCGTTGGCCCGCTGTCGCTCCTGTTTGCATCGCATCCGCCGCTGCCCTGAATGACTTCGAGCAAGGCGTTCATAAGATTTCGCAAACGGTACTCTTCGACGGCCGCCGCATGCAGCGTCGCCATCGTTTGATTCCACTGATTCGTCTGCACCGCAAGCATGCCGCGCGCGGCGGCGTCGGCAGCGTTCTGGGCGCGGATTTGCCAGCGCAGCGTCGATCCGTAGCTCATGGCCATAACCATCAGCACGAGCGCGGTGAGCGTTCCAAGCGTCCAGATGGGAATCGTTTGCCCGCGACTGCGATTCATGCTCCGGGTTGTCCCGCTCCGCAACCGTTCGTAACGGCCATCGGATAGAAGGTCCCGACCAGCCCCGATGACTCGCCGTGAATCGGCTGAACATCCCAGCTGTACACAGTTTGAAATGACGCGTTGCCCCAGGCTGCAACGGACGATGGCCCGTTGGCTTGATCGTAATTGCCGCCGGCCGTGTAGGTCGGCATCGTGGCCGGGAAAGCGTTGGCGAGATCCGCCAGGATTCGCTGGTGACATGCCGCGGTTGCGAAGACGCCGTTAGGACCGATGCCGTTGACGGTTGCTTTATAGTTGTCGTCTTTGAGATATTCGCCCAATCCGACGGCGCGCAGGTCGCGTTGCGCGCAAGACGATCCCCACGGCGGCGAATCGGAGCAATACCAGATAAAGGCTAGGTTGAAATAATACGGCGGCGTGTTCTGATCGTCTTGACTCAGCGGATCAACCAATGTGCTGTATGCCGTACCGGAGTCGAATCCGACGCCTTGCGCATCGTCGTCGTGGTTTCCGATCATTTGGCGTTCGTCAACGTTGCCGCCGCTGATCGTCACCGATTTTCCAAGCGCTGACAGCCAGTTAAGCGTCATCGTAGAAGACGCTTGAACGAGTTGCGGCCGCGCGATCGACGCTCCCCCGTAGCGATTCGTCAACGAACCCCATTGAATGAAGTTCACGGGAACATTCGTCGTCGGCGGATTTCCGAAGGTCGGCGTGATGTTCACGCTGATGCCTGGAAAAAGCGGAGCGAGCGCGCTATTGAGCGCGGTCGTGTCGGTCGAACGCGCCGCATAGTTGTGAGCGAAGAAGTATGTCGAGCCGTCGAGCTGCATTTGAAAAAAGCCGAGCAGCGAAACCTGCAGTGCGCCTACGATGAGCAGCAGCGTGAATCCGAGGGTCAGCGCAGTTTCAACCAGCGCTGCGCCGCGCGCGCACCTCATCACGGCGGCGGCGCGGCTTGGAAGCTTTGCATGTTTGAAGTCGCCGCGCCGTAGGTTGTGTCAGCCGCAACCGCGATCCCAACGAGGACGGCCAGCGAACCCAGTGCCAACAGCGCGAAGACGACGCCGTATTCCGTCAGAAAACTTCCGCTTTCATCCGCCAGCAGCGCTCGAATCACCGCGTGATGATTTCCGGCGTCATGACGAAGACCACGTCGGTTTCATCGTTTTGATATCGCGTGGATTGAAAAAGCTGGCCCAAGATCGGAAGGCTGGAAAGCAACGGAATTTTGCTAATCGTCCGTTGCTCCACGTGACGCACCATGCCGCCCATGATCAGCGACTCACCCGGTTGCGTGATGACGTCGGTCGATAGTTTGCTCTCCTTGAGCGCCGGCACGACGAAGCCGCCCGAATTGATGCCGTCCTGGAAGTCGAGATCCGAAATCTCGGGCTCGACTTTAGAATGGACGGCGCCGTTGCCCATCAACGTCGGTACGACGTGCAGACGTACTCCGAATTCTTTGTAGATGATACTGACTTGTCCCAGCCCGGTCGAAAACGGGATCGGAATCTCGCCGCCGACCAGAAACGTCGCGTCCGACCCGGGCGTAGCCACGATATCGGGTGAGGATAAGATTTTTGCGTCGCCTGACTGGATCAGCAAGTTCAGAGTCGGCGCGAGCGTGATGGTGCGAAAGAACGCGTTGTTGAGCGTGAAACCCTTGCCGGGAAGCGACGGGTTTTCGACGATCGGAAAACTGGGCTGCCCGATCAAATATCCTCCGTTGGGCTGAAACGTCGCCGACTGCAGCTGCACGCCAAGATTCGAAAGCGCGGTTCGATCAACTTCGAGCACATACACTTTGATGTCGATCTGGCTGTTCGTGTCCGTACTTATTCGATTGATCAGCTGGCCGCTGGCCGCAAGATATGGGCCCGCCAGGCCTTTCGCGCGCTCCAGGATCGCCTGCACCGTGACTTCGTCGTGCACGTGGCCGCTGACGATGACGTTTCCCTTACCGTCGGGATCGACGCGAACGTCCCCCGCGCCGGGAAGGCTCGCCAAATCATGCTGCAGATCCCCCAAGGGATGCGCGACCGTTACGGCGTTGACGATCGTGTATTTTTCAGACTGCGCGTACTTATCGAAACGGCCGAGAATGTCACTGAGCATTTGAAAATGCGCGCCGTCGGCGACGATACCGCGCACGACGACGGACCGGTTGAAACTCACGACCTGCACGCGCGGCTCGTCGATCGATGTCCGCAGCATCTGCGCGATCTGATCGACTTCTTGTTCGGTGACGGTTACCTCGTAAGTCGCCCGCCGGCCGGCTTCCCAAACGAAGACCGTTGTGTGCCCGGGCGCTTTGCCGTTGATCACCAGCTGCGAGGTTCCGATCGGAACGACGCCGGCGATACGCCCGTCGCCGACCGCCACTCGGGCGAGGCCGGGCGTTTGAAGCAGTATGGAATGCCCGGATTGGACCGAGAGCAACTGCACGCTTTCGGCCTGCGCTCGCGCTGAAACCGTTGAAAACAGCGCCAGCGAGATAGCGGCGGCGATTCCTACAAACATCGATCGCATGGCCTTGTGGTGACCTCCGATAGATAAACACGAGCCGGGTCTTCCGGTTCGTAACGCAAACGATTATCCCACGCAGAGATACGTTAACACGTCAACAATCAATAGACGGGCAGTAAAGAGTCGGTACAAACCGTCACATTTGTATTGAACCGCGGGCCGAGCGATGCGATGATGACGCCACCAAACAGGAGACGGAACTTGCGTACGACCTTGGTTCTAGCCACGGCGCTCATGCTTTCCAGCCTTCCGGCTTTCGCGGCCGGAGGCGGGGCGCGTGTGCCTTTGGCTTCCGTGGCCGCCCGCGGCGGGTATGCGAGCCTTTGGGCTGCCGACCACAGTTCCGTCGTCCTTTCCCGGCCCGGCATCGTTGTTGTGCTGCGGCCCGGAGAGTCGGTCTACCAAGTGAACGATCAGGCCGCAGTTGCGGACGGGGCTCCTCGCTACGAGCGCGGCGACCTATATGTGACCGCCTCCCTGGCGGATCGCTTGGCAGTGCTTGCGAGCCGGAGCCCCTCACTGGGCCCGACCGCAGGCGACACGACGATCGCTCAATCGGATGCCATCGCGCACGGATCGATACTCCTTGAAGCTCATCAGCTCCAAGGCGCGGAGGCACTCGACATCGCGGGAATCGCGCCGCCGGGCTCTCCGGTCACCATCACGCTGCTGGCCATGCTATCGACGGATCTTCCGACGATCCTCGTTAGCCGGCATGACGTCGTCACGGACGTCAACGGGCGCTTCCGGGCGGTGATACCGGTCGCGTCTGCCTACGAACGTGGGACGCTCTTGAGAGTTGTTGCCACATCGTTGCCCGGCGTCAGTCCGGCGTCGACGCAACTTGTCATCGGTGCCCCCAACGCGGGAGTAACCATCCCTCTCGAGCAGCCACCGCACCCCGCTCGATACCCATCTGCACACACGAATCGGAGGTCATAATGATTAAGAATATGGTCGCGATGCTTCGCGACGACGAAGGCGCAACGATGGTCGAATACGGCATCATGGTCGCCCTCATCGCTGCGGTCTGCATCGTGCTCGTAACGACGCTGGGCAAAAATGTCTCGAATGCCTTTTCGTCGGTCAACAACAACCTGTAACTCTCGGAACGGTTTCCATTCAGGATACTGGCCGGGGCTGTCTTCTCTCCCTTCAGCCTCGGCCCAAATCTTTAGGAGTACGTTGGTGAAAACGTTCACGCGCTGCCGGACGAATCGGCTGCAACAATGGTCGAGTATGCGATCATGGTTGCCGCTGATCGCCACGGTTTGCATCGCTGTGGTAACGACGCTCGGCCATAGCGTGAGCAACAGCTTCTCGTCGGTCGATAGCCTGCTCTAGGCCATGACCCTCCCTTTGCTAACCGTGCTCGTAGCGTCGCTGATCGGCGCGGTTAGCGACGTTCGCACGCGCAAAGTGCCGAATGTTCTCGTCGGCGCACTGCTTATTTGCGGCTTCCTCGAAAACGCCGCGCTGTCAGGCTGGAGCGGCGTCTTAGGCGATCTGGCGGTGACCGCAGCAGTTTTGCTGGCCGGAAGCTTTGCGTTTTCTTTCAAACTCGTTGGTGGCGGGGATGTGAAGCTGCTCGCCGCCGCCGCCGGCGCGCTCGCGTATCCGGCCGGCGTTTCGTTCGTTCTTTTAACGCTGCTCTGCGGAGGCGTTCTAGCAATCGGGTATGCCGCGTTGCGCGGCCGCCTGCAGGCGACGTTCGCCAACGTGCAGGCCGCGACGCTTCCGCTCTTTGCGGGCGTCCGTCCCGTGCGCCCTGACAACGGGCTTGCTATGCCTTACGCGCTGGCGATCTTCGCCGGAGCGTTGGCCACTGCGGCATTCGGTGCCGCACACCTGAGGTTGCTGTGAATTCTCGCCGAACCACTCTCATCGTAGCGGTCGTACTAGCAATCGGAACGGGCTGGCTGACGCTCAATTATCTTTCATCCATTCAACGATCGAGCGCTGCAAACAGCGAGCCGCGCCAGGTTCTGGTTGCCGCGCAAGAGATTCCCGCGCGAGCTCCGATCACCGCGGCTATGCTTGCGCGTGTCATGAAGCCCGCTGCCGCGATCGATCCCGATGCAATCGTCGATCCGAACCAGGTTATCGGTGCTCTTTCCTTGATCACGATTCCGGCCGGTGCGACGATCACGGCTTCGAAAGTCGGCCATCCAAGCGACGTCGGGCTGCCGGTGCGATTGACTCCGGGAATGCGGGCCGTCAGCATTCCGATCGACCGCGTCAAGGGGATCTCGGGGCTGGTTCAGCCGGGCGATCGCGTTGATGTCATCGCGATTCCGCCAAAGCTCGGCGCGCAGCCGCCGCCGGCAGCCACCATTCTGCGTGGCGTGCGCGTTCTCGCAATCGGCTCGCTAATGGAGTACACCTCCGCCACGCCTGGCCCGCAGGAAGCAAATTCGACAACGATCACTTTGGAATTGACTCCGAAGCAAGTCGATTTGATCGACATGGCGGATCTCAACTCCGTCTTGCGACTGGCACTGCGCTCGCCGCGCGAACCGATAAACTCGTATCCGGTGGAGGCGCTCGATTTTCAGACGCCGATTCCCGCACCGGCTGCGGGGCCCGTACTTGCCCAGGCGCCCGCGAAGGCTTCAAGCGCTGAGGCGCGGCCCGCCTCCTCGGGCGTCATGATCATCGACGGCGACCGGGTTACCGGCTCGAATCCATGACGTCTCCGTTCTTCGCGTTCGTCAGCGCGAAAGGCGGTTCGGGGACGACGACGATCTGCGCCGAACTGGCCAAGGCGATTCGCGATGTCAACGTCACGGTTATCGACGGCGACCTGTCGGGCCGCCGCAGCGTGGGCGTGCTTTTCGATGCGATTCGCGATCTGGACGCAGCCCGCGAAACTTCGGGTTCGCTTGGAGTTGCGAGAAGCGCTGGCGTAACGCTCGCGGAGCTCGCGCCGACTTACGACTCCGCCTTCACGATCAGTTTCGACGCGGTTGAGCAATTCGCGTCTTCCCTCATGGGCGACGGTATCGTTTTCGCAGACGTTCCGATTCCGTTCGCAGCGCCGGTTCGGCCGTTTGTCGTCCGAGCGACGCGTTTTGTGATCGTCGCCGAACCCACGCTGCTGGGCCTCACCGCGGCGCGAACGATGATCGCGGAGCTGCGCCGGTTCGGCGTTCCAACCTCGCGCATTATCCTCTTGACGAACTCCCGCGACGGAAAGGCGACCGCGTCGCGATCGGAGATCGAGCGGACGCTGGAAGTAAAAGTGGTCGGCGAGCTTCCGGCCAGCGACGATCGCGGCTACACCAAGTCGCTCGTATCGCTCGCACGCGCTCTGCGCTCGATCCCCGCCGAACCTCAGATCGAGGCGCTGCTGCCGTCCGCGAAAGGTTTCATTCAAGACCGCCGCGTCGAACCTCGCTCAGCGATGCAGGCTCGAAACACGTCGCCCACGCCTTCGAGCAACGGGAGGCGACGGGCTTCGGATCGCGAGCAGCTGACTCCGCGCGAGGAACTCAAAGTCGAGATTCACGAAGCGCTGGCACAGAACGTCAATCTAGTCGAAGCTAGCAAAGCGCACAGCGATTCCGCGAAGCTCGCCGAGCTGCGCAGCAAGATTGATGACGTAACGCAGCGTGTCCTAGGCGAGAAAAAGCACGGCGATTTGACGGCGGAAGAGATCGCCCAGATCAGGGAAGAGATTGTCAACGAGGCCTTGGGACTCGGACCGCTCGAAGATCTCATGGGCGATCCAGCCGTTACCGAAATCATGGTGAACGGTCCGCGCGCAGTATATGTGGAGCGAAACGGCAAGATCGAGCGTACCGGCAAGCGCTTTACGAACGAACAGCAATTACGGCTGGTGATCGAACGGATCGTCGCGCCGCTCGGCCGCCGTCTAGACGAGTCTGTGCCGATGGTCGATGCACGCTTGCCCGATGGATCGCGTGTTAACGCGATCATCGAACCGCTCGCATTGGACGGCGCGACTTTAACGATCCGCCGCTTCGGCGTGCGCCGGCTGACCGCGCAGGACCTGATTGAGAAAGGGTCGGCAAACGATCAGATGCTCGACTTCCTGCGCGCCTGCATCGAGGGGCGCCTCAACATCGTCATCAGTGGCGGCACCGGCTCGGGCAAAACGACATTCCTCAACATTCTTTCGAGCTACATCCCGCCCCGCGAGCGTATTGTGACGATTGAAGACTCGGCCGAGCTGCTCTTGAATCAGCCGCACATCGTGCGTTTGGAGTCGCGCCCGGCGAACATCGAAGGTCGCGGTGAAATACGAATACGCGACCTCGTCCGCAACTCGCTTCGCATGCGGCCCGATCGGATCATCGTCGGTGAGTGCCGCGGCGAAGAAGCGCTGGACATGCTCCAAGCCATGAACACCGGCCACGACGGTTCGCTGACGACCGCGCACGCGAACTCGCCGCGTGACGCGCTCTCCCGCCTCGAGACGATGGTCATGATGGCAGGATTCGACTTGCCGATTCGCGCGATCCGCGAACAGATCGCGAGCGCCGTCGACCTGATCATTCAAACCGCGCGCATGCGCGACGGCAGTCGCAAGATCATCAGCATCAGTGAGATCGTGGGCATGGAAGGCGACGTCGTGACGATGCAAGAGCTGATCCGATTCCAGCAGAAAGGCGTCGACAGCGAAAGTCTGGTTGCCGGAGAGTTTCAATTCACCGGAGTCCAGCCGCAATGTCTGCGCCGCTTTGCGGAATACGGAATCGAATACGACGTGCGCAAACTCTCGTCGCTGGCGTCAACGGGGGCGCTGTGGTAGGCGCCGTCCTGGTTCAAAACCGGTCGGATCATCTCAAGAAGCTTTCGCTGCTGCTCGACCGGGCCGGCGTTGCGGCCACACCGGAACAGTTGGCATTTGGTATCGCAATCGGCGCCGCGGTGCTTTGGTCTGCGACCGCGATCGTCCTGAAGCCGCCGATCATCATCGGCCTGCTGCTCTTGCCGCTGTGTCTCGCGCTTGCAGCCGGAAGCTGCTGGCTCTACGTGCAGTACCGGCTGCGTAAGCGCCTCGATACGTTCGTACAGCAGCTCGAACTGGCGCTGCGGCTGATCGCCAGCGGCGTGCGCATCGGCTTGAGTTTGCGGCAGGCGCTTTCCATCGTCATCGAAGAGATGCCCGACCCGGCGCGTTACGAGTACATGCGCGTGATGGGCCAAACGAACATCGGCGTCAGCGTCTACGACGCGCTGGACGACCTGTCCGAACGTATGCCCGGCAACGAGACGCTCATGATGGCGCGAGCGATCCGCATTCAATCGCAGACCGGCGGCGACTTAGGAAAGATTCTCGAACACCTGGCCAACACGATTAAAGAACGGCGCAGAATTCAGCGAAAAATTCGTGCGCTTACGGCCGAAGGCCGCGCGAGCGCAGGAATACTCTCGGCGCTGCCGCCGTTCTTGAGCGGTTTTATCGCACTCACCGAACCCGAGATGGGGCACTCCCTATTTTTCACGCCGATCGGCCATGGCGCAATGGTGATCGTGGCTATACTGGAAGCTCTGGGCGTCTACTTCTTGCTGCGCATGTTGAAGGTGGACGTATGACGCTTATCATCGTTTTCTTGGGCATGGTTGCGGCGTTCTTGTTTGCAATCTCCCTCATTCCTCAGAAGAGCCCCCTCAAGAAGACGTTGGAAGATTTGGAATCGCATGGCGTTTTGCGCGATTCGAGCAGCGTGCGTCCTTTCGAACGAATTTTCTCAAAGGATACCCGCGGCCGGCTGCAGCGCAAGGTGATGGAAGCGGGCTGGTACACCGTCACCCCGGCCCAAATGGGCGCCCGGATCGTCGCTTTCGGCTGCGTCGGACTCATCTTATCGTTCATCATCACGCAGTTCATCCACGTCGGACTGTTGCCGGCGATCGCCATCAGCCTAGTGATGGGCGGCGGAGCCGCGTATCTGCCGATGTCGGCGCTGGAGCGTGCTTGTGAAACCCGCAAGACCCAGGTACAAAAAACTTTGCCGGACCTCTTAGACATGGTATCCACGACCGTGCAAGCCGGTCTCTCTATCAACGCCGCGCTCGGATACTCGATCGATGCCGCACCCGGCGCCTTGGGCGACGAGATCAAGTCGGCGCTTTCCGAGATCCGGCTAGGCCGGTCGCGTTCGGACGCGCTGCGGGCGGCGGCGCAGCGGCTGCAGCAGCAACAATTTTCGACGACCGTAACTGCGATCACACAGGCCGAACGTTTGGGCACGAACATCTCCAAGGTCTTGAACGAGCTCGCCGAAGACGTTCGCAATCACCGCATCATGCTCGTGGAAGAGCACGCGGCTAAGCTTCCTGTAAAAATGGTATTTCCGATGGCGATGTTCATGCTGCCGGCATTGTTCGTCGTCATCTTCGGTGCCCTCGTCGCGAATTATTTCGGGCAAAAATGATCGGTGCACTGCTTGGAGCGATCTTTTTCGGGAGCGCGGCTTACGTCGGTGTACTCCTCGGAATGGCCGCCGTAAACCGCACCGAACGTTTACCCGACGCTCCGCCGCAAGCTCCGGCGCCCGTTTGGGTCCTCGTTGGAGCTTGTGCGGTGATAGGCGCGATCGCAGCCACGCATGCGGCGCAAGGCCAAATTCTGCTGATCGCGATCGTTTGCGTCGCATTGGTTGCAATTTGGATAAGCGATGCGCACACCGGGATCGTTCCCGATGCGTTCACACTCGGACCGCTGGGATTGATTCTGTTCATCGGGTTCTGGCAACACGCATGGCCGCTTTTCATCTCTGCCGCCATTCCCTTTGTTCCCTTTGCACTCACCGCGGCGCTTTCGAAAGGCCGTGGAATGGGTTGGGGTGACGTAAAGCTCGTCGCGCTCGGCGGAGCCGTGCTCGGAGCGCAGTCCGCAATTCTCGCTTTCGCGCTGGCGTGCGTCGCCGCGGTTGCGCTCAATTACTTGCGCGGGCGCCGCAGCGGAGCGATCGCGTTTGCGCCCTATCTAGCCGCTGCCATCGGGATCGGCATTCCGGTCGGACTCTTGCGGTGATGCCATGCCGAAACTCTGCAATGTAACAACCGGCGAAGTCATCGCCGCCAACGTGCGCTACGCCCAGACGTGGTGGGAACGGCTGACCGGATTGATGAGCAAGCACGTCGTCGAGCCCGACGAAGGATTGTGGTTTAGCGACTGTTGGGCCATCCACACGCTGCTGATGCGCGCGCGGATCGACGTCATATTCTTGGACGCCGAGAAGCGTGTGATGCGTACCTTAGCTGGGGTTCGCCGCAACCGCCCGGGATTGGCGTGCTTCGGCGCGCGCAACGTCGTCGAACTCGGCGCCGGCGCGCTCGAGGGACGCGACGTTCTCCCGGGCGATCAGCTTGAGCTGAAATGACTGCCAGGTTCTCGGCGGCCATCGTTGCCTTTGCGGTTGCCACGGCATTCGTGGCAGCAGGGGGAGCATTACCGGAGTTCTTCGTGCAGTTGCGCGATCCAAATCTACTCGGAGGAACTTTATGGGAGTGGATTCTGCGGACATTCGGCTTCGCATTCGTTATCGGCCTCTGCGCGGCGCTGACCGCCGCAGCAGTCTTGCTCGCTGCTTGGCGCACGCGTCTGCGCGGAGCTTCCGATTGGCACTGCGGATTGGCCGCGATATTCATTGCGCTCTGTTTAACAGGCCGGCTCGGCGTCAGCCTCGATCCGATCGGCTGGGTGTGCGCCGCCGCGATCTGTCTGCTTCTGGACCGGGACGACAATTGGAGCGTGGCAGCGATCGTTGCGATCGGCGCGCTGTGGTCGCTGCTCCAGGGTGGAGCTACGCTGGGCGCACTGCTAACGATTCTTGCCACTTGCGCCGCGTTGATCGAAAGCCGGCGGTTCGATGCGCGTGTCAGCCGGAAGTTGATCGCTGCCGCGGGGTGCACTATCGTCGCGCTCGCGCAGCTTCACGGAAACGTCTGGGGCGGATACGGAGCTCACGCGCTCTATCTCGATTCGCTTCTGAGCGGCGCGCAGCGTGATCGTTTATGGGTGGGCTCGATCTCGGCGCAGGACGTCGGTTTTGCCGCGATCGTCGTCGTCGCGGGCTGGTACGGAATTAGGCGGCGCGGACATCTAACCGACGCCTTCACGTTCTTCGCGCTGTTCGCGCTCGCACTCGTGGATGCGCGTAATCTTCCGTACTTCGGTCTCTTGGGCGCGCCGATCGTTGCCGACGCAGTTGCGAGTTATTACGTCGAACGCCGCACCGTGCCGGCCGGCAAGCTTCCGGGATACGCGATCGCCTTCGCCGCCGCGGCTTGCGCCTTCGTCGCCGCACTCACCGCGTTCGAGCCCAAGACGGTCCAGTGGCCTCGGCCCGACTCTGCCCCGCTCTTGGCGATGCTTTGGCACGACGGCGCGCGTCATCGCGTTCTCTGCATACAGCCGCGCTCTTGCGACGCCGCTTCTTACGAACGCGCCACGCAAGTCGCGGTCGTGCTGGACGATCGCGGCGGCATCGCGACGATGCGTGCGCGGCGCATCGAACGGGACGTGGCCAATGCTCTAGGATCGTGGCGATCGGAATTGCGGGCCGCCGGCGTCGACGCGATCGTTGCGAAAGAGGACGACCCGATCGTCTCACTCTTGGATGCGGCGCATTGGCAACGCGCGCGAACGTGCGCCGATGGGGTTCTGCTGCAAAGGATTGCGCTGCGGTGAGAATCGCTTTGGCCGTCGTGGCCATCTTTGCCGCTCGCTTTGCCGCGCTGGCATGGCATTACCGCGGGCAAGATGCGGATCTCGCGTGGCAGCAGTGGCTGGGCTCGCGCATCCTCGTGCTGCACCACATTCCGATGCGCCTGGGATTGGAGACCTTTACCGCAACCGGCGCGCATTGGATCGCGCAGGAATGGGCGTTCAGCGTCGCCGTTGCGGCGACGCTTCCATCGGCGCGTTTCTACGTGCTCGCGCTCGTCACCGCAGCCGCCGGGGCTTTGGCGTTGTTCGTTACCGCTTGGCGGGCGCACCGGCGCGGCGCGTCAACCTTTGCAACGGCGTTCACCACCGCGCTCGTCGGCTTCGCGATGATGCAGTCGTTCGGCGTGCGAGCGCAGATCTTCGGATGGGCATTGCTGGCGCTAATCGTGTTGCTGCTCGACATGGAGTCGTCAATCGTCTTCCTCGTGATACCGCTCACCGCACTCTGGGCGAATCTGCACGCCAGCGCGTTGATCGTACCCGCGCTCGTTGGACTGTGGGCGCTCGGTACCACGATCGAGGACCGCCATTGGACGCCGCGAGTGGAGCGCAATTTCATTCTGACGCTAGGCACCACGTTGGCGGTTCTGCTCACGCCCTTTAGCTGGCAGCTGCCGGTCTATGCGATTGGTTTGCAAACGAGCGCGATTCGCGGTTCGATCAGCGAGTGGCAGCCGCCCGACCTATCGCTGCCGGCGTTTTCCGGCGGCTTGCTACCGCTCATCGCGCTGGGTTGCTACTTCGGCATAGCCGCGCCACGCGAACGCTGGCGCGACGGCATGCTCTTCGCGGCGTGCACGTTGCTTGCATTCACGGCCATACGCCACATGCCGATCTGCGCGCTGGTCATCGCGCCAATGGTCGCTCAACGCCTCAGCAACGCAATTCCGCAACACGCGCGTCTGAACGTCGTACTCGCCGAACGCTTTAGCGAATTCTTGATCTTGTCATCGTCCGCTATTGCAGCCATACTTATTGTCGTTACGCTTAGCCAAGCGCCAGCTATGGCCCATTCAACCTTACCGCAACGCGCGATATCGACGCTGGCCGCGGCGCCGGGCGTTCATAAACTCTATTGCGAGGACTTCGCGTGGTGCAGCATGGCGCTGCCGGAAAAAAATCTGCGCGTTTTTCTCGACGGCCGGTGCGACCCATTTCCGCCCGCAGTTTGGCGCGCATACCTCGACGTCGAGAGAGTCACTCCGCGCTGGTCCGGGGTTCTGGACGCGTACTCTGTCGACGCGGTGCTGGCCAAAGCGGGCAGACCGCTGGCCCAAGTCCTCGCCTTACGGTCCGGCTGGCGCGTGTTTTATCGCGACGCCGGCTACGTCGTTTACACGCGTGAGACGCGTTCCACGGCGCAAAGATGAACGCATCGGCGACGCGCATCAAGCATGTTGACGGCTTGCGTGCATTGGCTGTCGTAAGCGTGTTGCTCTATCACTCGACCAAGTTGCTCCCAAATGCATCCTGGTTTTTTGAAGGGCGGCACGGAGTCGATCTCTTCTTTGTGATCTCGGGATTCTGCCTGTCTTACCCGATCTTGAATAGCATCGCAAAGTCGGGTATCGCCGTCTTCGACGTGCCGTCGTTTTTTGCCAAACGCGTCGTGCGAATCGTACCGCCATATTATGCGGCCATACTCGCGTTCGTCGCTCTCACGGCAGTGCTCTTGGCCCTGCGGGTTCCTTTGCCGGAGACGATGCGCGCGACCTCCCCGCTCGACATCGCCAAACAATTTCTGTTCTTTGATTATAACGCCAACTTCTCGAACGGGTCATTTTGGACGCTCGCGGTCGAGGCTCGCTGGTACCTGCTCTTTCCTTTTGTTTTATGGCTGTGGATCAATAGGCGCAAGGCATTTTGGCTGGTCGCCGCGCTCAGCTTCTCGTTCTATCATTTCACGCGCATCGGCGGAACGGATTTTTGGGCAGGAATAGATTTTGCGACGTTGCCGGCCTTCATGCTCGGAATATTTGCAGCGGATCTGCACGTACGAGCCGACTCACGAGCCCGCTATGCCGTATGGTTCCTGCCGCTTTTGCTGCTACCGACCATCTTGGTGCAGCACGCCGGCCACATCGTGCAAGATACGCTTGACTGGCAGCTGATCTCCGCCTGTATTCTGGTAACGATCGGCCATTACAAGGTTCTGGCTCGAATCTTTTCATGGGGACCCTGGGCATTCATCGGGATATCCTCATACAGCATCTATCTCTATCACGAGCCGGTCATCGGGATGCTAGAGGGGGCGCTTCATGTGGCATGGCCGATCGCCGCCCTGGCCAGCCTGGCCACCGGGGTCATCGCGTGGCACGTCATTGAACGCCGCGTGCAATTACCGGCCCTCAGAAGTGCCTGGGTCGCAGACCTGCGTACGGCATGTCTTGCGTTGTTTAGCCGCCTCGATCTTCCAGAGAAGACGCTACTGAGGGGAGCCGCTCTCTCTCCGAACGCGGTCGCGATACCGAAAGCGCTCAATCATGCTTTGATCAGAGCAGCGTCACCTCATGTCGGCAATCTTGGCATCGCCCACGCGATCCCGGAGCCGGAGCTCTAAGCGTTAGCTGACGATGGCGCATTGGCGCCATCTAGCGCAGAGGCATCGTAGCCTCTCCGCCCGATTACCACAAATGCGACGCTCGAGGAAAGCAAGAGCAGTCCGATCCATGTCGGTAACTTCGGAATCCACCAAACCAGCCCTGAACTCGACGTTTGGTCCGAGATGTGCGCCGCCCAGGAAGCTTCGGCCAGGGCGGGATCGAATGTGGCCGCGGAAGCGTGAGGCGCGGTTTGCGGTCCGAGATACCAAGCGAGGATAATGCATGCCGCACAAAACAGCGCCGCGCCCAAACCGGCGCGCAGCGAGAACTGTAGAGAGCTCCTTAAAACTACCGAAGCGATTGCGATTGCGCCGCCCACCACCGCGACCATCAGCGCCGGCTGGGTGACGATCGATTGCCACGGAAGCGCTATGAGAACCAAAGATAGCGCCGCCAAGAAGCGCGGCGCACCTTGCGTTCGCGCATAGAGCAGCAGCGCCGCCGGAAACGCCAGCGTGATCTCGCTATAGTGAATGAACGATCCGAACGTCACCGCGAACGCTGCCGGAACGAGCACGAGAAAGGCCGGATCGCGCAGCCAGCGCGCCGCTGCCCCTGCCAGCCAAACGCCGAGCACCGCCATAACCAGATACGAAATATTCCCGGCCAGGAGCGCGACGCGGTCCGGCGCGCCCAAACCCTGCGCCAGCCACGTCATGCTGTATTGCGTGATGAATCCAACTTCGGAGGCGGCGTGATCGGGAAGCACCCGCGTAAAGTAAGAGACTGCCAGCTGCGGACCGCCGGTCGCCAGGTCGAGCGCCGCGAGCGCAACGCACAAAAGCGCAACCGGGATTCGCGCGGCGCGATTCCAAATGAACAGGGTCAAGAAAACCGGTAATGCGACGTGCGGCAGCAGCGCGATGACCGCCAGCGCCGCAACAAAGGCGACGCGCGAGCCCCGCCGCAGTGCCAACGCTCCGCCGGTGAGCGCAGCCAAAACGATCGGCGCGAGTTCACCGTAAGGAATAACGGCTATACTAAACGCCACCGCCAGCAGCGTCAAGGCAACGAACGGCGGGCGACCGATCAAACGTGCGGTAAAGACGCACGCGAGCGCGGTGCATGCCAGCAGCAACACGAACCACGCTATGGCTGCCAGCGGATATGGCAGCAGCGCGAAGAGTGCGAACGCGGTCAACGCGTAACCGGGGAACGGCGCCGGCAGATCGACGCGGTCGCGAGCCGTGTGCAGTCCGAACGGCTGCGGGACCTGTTCGCAGCGCAGCAGCGGGGCGGCCGCGTACGGATTTGCGCCGTGCAGCAGCGTCGCGCCGCCGCAATAAAATGCGCGAAAATCTCCCAAGAGCATGCGCTCCTGCGCGGTGACGGCCAATTGCCAGGCGAGGACGGCGCACGCCGCGAGCACGAGCGCGGCGAGAACCGCTCTACGCACTATCGCGCTTGTTGCGGCGCCGTTCTTCGAGCGAAGCCGGGACTGTTGGGGTGCGGTACTGCGGCGCAACCCTGCCGAGCATGCGCACCAGACCTTCGGAATTCGGCCGGAGCTGCTGCACGCGGTACGCGTAATCCGCGGCGCCCTTCATGTCGCCTTCGTCGAAGGCCAGCTGGGCGAGCCGTTCGAGCACGATGACGTAGCGATCTTCAAGTAATTGCGCGTGCGCCGCGAACCACGCTTCGGGCGCGTCGGCGTCGAGCAGACGCCCCGCGTAAAGCTCCTCGGCTGCGCGGTAGCGCGCTGCGGCTTCTTCCAAATCACCGCGATCGAATGCGCCGTCGCCGTCGGCGACGTGCGATCCGAAGCGGCGAACGTCGGCGACCACTTGCGAAAGCTCGACCGCTACATCCGGATCGGCGCGAAAATACCGCTCGACCACCGCATAGCCCGTAATCGCCGCAATGGCTTTGCGGATGTTGCTGCATGCGGTCCGCACGCTTTGCGCCGCGAGTTGCCGGTCGGCTTCTGGCCAAAAAATGGAAGCCAGTTCAGTGCGCGTCGCCGACGCCGACGGTTTGAGCAGCAAATACTTTACGATCTGTTGATCGCGTTTCCGAATCCACGCGATCTCCGTGCCGCCGATGCGTACCTCGAAGTGGCCGAACATGCGCGCCGACATCGGCGCGAGTTGGGTCTGCGCAGAACGCGCCCGTCCGCCCCGCAACTGCCGGATCGGGCGCAGCGGACGACAGCCGCCGGCGTCGTCTATGACGAAAAGTCCCTGAGATTCCAGCCGCTGCAAGCGATCCTCGCCGTCGGGCAGCGCGCCGGCCATGATGCCGCGCAACAATGCGCGATCTTCCTCCGGCGCGCGATCGAGTTCGCCTACAATGAATTCCGTAAACATCTGGCCGTAACGCGTGCGCCAGTTTTCAAACGCGCCGCCCAACGAGCGTCCGTCCTCGGCCGCGCAGCGAACCGCGCCGCTAAGCACGATGGCCCAGCCGTCGCTCTCTTCGATGAGCCGCGAAACGTCGGTATCCGTATGCGATACGCCGCAAGCCTCGGCGAGCACCTGAGTCTCGGCGGCGTCGAATGCGAGTTTGCGCGAATCGCATAGGACCGCCAGACCGCGAGCGATCCAGGTCTTGGCGTCCAACGCATCGCGCGCGCGGGAAGCATAAATGAAGCTGATGGTGTCGGGTGCATTTTCCACCAGGCGGTGCAGGTGCGCAATCGCTTCGGGGGCGGCGTTGTCGGCATCGTCCACCACGAGTTCGATCGCACCGCGCAGGTCATGCATGAGCGCAATCAGATCGTCATACGAATGCGGAACGCGCGGTAGCGCCAGCGCCGCTGCAATCGCTTGGAACAATGCGGCTGGTCCGCAGCCGGGCGGCAGCGCGCAATAGCCCGCCGCGATCGCGCTGCCCGGAATGTATTTCAACAGAAGCGTCGTCTTGCCCGATCCCGCGGGCGCGATCAAGAGCCGCACCGGAATTCCAGCGTGCGTCGCGAGCCAGCGTTCGAGCCGCGGGCGACGTACTGTCGAAGGCGCCAAACGTGGGAGCGTGCGGGTGAGAATCATGCAGGCGACCGATCTACAGTATCGGTCCTCCTCCCCTCCAGGCTTAGCGAGTTGCCATTCCAGCCGCCCTGACCGGGCGGTACTTCAGACCGTTCAACCCCGTGGAGGCGAACCCCAGCCCGACTGCACATAGGCGCCGTTTACCACGATCGCCGGAACGGTCGGATCTCCGCCGGTCAAGGCCAGCATCCGCGCGCGGATTGCGGGATCATTCGCGGCGTCGTAAACAATGTAAGCCGTGCCGGCGCGGTCGTAGTATTCGCGGGCCGCCCGGCAATAGGGGCACGTAGGGCTTACATACAGCTCGAGCTTCGCTCCTGGAGCAATGCGCTCGACATCTATCGCTGGGCTCATGGCGTGCTGCTTCGATAAAAGACCAGCGCGTCCGTCGCGGATCCGTAAGCGGGCGGCGGGTAACCCCAGAAAACGAAACCCGCGCGCAACAGGGCCGGAGGAGCGAGCGTCAAGCCCCGGCACCCGGTCACGGCGACGCTGTATGTGCCCGGCGTCAATGACTTTGTCAAATTCAACGTTAAACGCGAGATCGCAGGCGCACCGCGAAGCGACGAGACGTGCGAGGCGACCGCGTGCGCCCGATCGAACAGCGTGATGCGCGCCCTGTTGCAAGTTAGAGGGTGCCATGTTCGCACCTCGAGCGCATTTATTGCGGCCGCCGGCGCAGCATCAAAAGTTTCGATTCCGTTGCGTTCGCCTAGCCAACGTACGCGTACGTCTGCAGTGCGCTCATCCGGTGGCGGAATTCGCGCATCCGAACGCATTCTATATAGAGTGAACCGGCTGCGCTCGGGATCGAGTGGATAAACCAGCCGCGTTACGGGCCGGTACGAGGCGCGAAACCAATCATATTCCAGCGGGTTGACAAAGTAATGCCAGGTCGGCGTTTCGATGAACCAGTTCGGGTGATATTTCTTGAACGTCCAAATCCCATCGCCGGCCCGAAGATGTGCTGCTGCACCGGACGTCACCAACCCTAGATAATCAACGATGTCGCGCCCGGAGTAATAATGTAGCTGCCCGAATTCGGCATAAGCAATAGTCTCGCCCGGCTGCGAATGCGTTTTCAACCATTCACCCAGCGACCGGTACGCATTATCACGGAGCTTCGGCATAATGATCCAGTCGTAATGCGAGAATTTACTGCCCGGCCACACCGAAAACTGAACGAGGAACGCAACGTTCAGCAGTGCAATGCAGGCGCTCGATCCGCGCGCTAGCCAGGCGACCCTTGCAAGGCGCGCCGGCGCACGCCACGCCGACGCGGCCAGTATGCACAGCGCTGCCGCAATTTGCGTACAAAACCAAAAATAGAATGGCAGCTGAAGAACGGCGTAGAGCGCCGTTACTGCGATGGACCAGGCGAAAACCCAGGCAGCACGCTTCTCAAAGAGCCCGCATGCAAGCGATGCGGCGACGCAGAGCAAAACGAGCCCTTCGAGAAGGTCGTACCAGAACGCAATTGGGCTCAGAGCATACATGCGTAGTGCGTAATCTTGCACCCCGTATAGGTAAGGCAGAATCGTTTCGTAGCGCAGCTCGGCACGCTTGGCGGCAATCGTTTCCGAGAGGAAACCGCCGAACATGGCACTCGCTGCCGCCGCCCAAACCGCAAACGGAAGCAGGGCAAGACCGGCAAATTTCAATGCGGCGCTAAAGCCATTGCACCGCCAATCGTACGCGACGACGAATCCAATGACGAACAGGCCTTCGCCGCGCAAGAGCGTTGCGGCGCCGAACGTTAAAGCCGCCGCAATTCGGTTATTGCGAGCGTAAAGTTCCAGCCCGACGATCGCCGCCGCCAGGTAAAGTAACGATTCGTGCGACCACAAGACGAGCGTGAAGGGCGAAGAAATTGCGATCGCTGCGCCGAAAAAGGCGCCCGGCGGCGGTGCAATTCTGCGAAGCAACCCGTAGCTGCCCAAACCGATGATGGCGAGCGCGAGCGCGCTCAAGATCTGCGCGGCTTGCACGGTCGAGATTCTCAATAGCGCTTGAAGCAAAATGTAGAGCGGAACGGCAAGCGGGGCTGAAGTGCTAACCACGCGGTCCGTGGCATTGAACGAAAAACCGTGACCCGTGAAAACCGACTCCGCCACGCTGTAGCCAACGTACGAATCGTCGAAGGCGTACTGCCCGAAGAGCCCCACGTAGGCTGTGACGATCAACAGACCCAGCAACAGGACGGGAACGCGCACGGATGCGCGCAGCGCAGGGGCGAACCCAGCAGCCATGCCGCTTGTCTTCGTGCCGACGCCGCTCGGCAACCTTCGTGACATCACGCTGCGCGCGATCGACGTCTTGCGCGAATGCACGCTCGTCGTCGCCGAAGATACGCGCGTGGCGCGCAAGCTGCTGACCGCGCTCGCGCTCCCCGGCAAAGAAATTTTCAGCTACCGCGAGCAAAATGCGCGCGGCGCGACCGGCCCGATTCTCGAACGCGCGCGCGAATCGCTGGTGGCCGTCGTTACCGATGCGGGCATGCCGGGCATCTCCGATCCAGGAGTCGAGCTCGTCGCCGCGGCGCGCGAGCGCGGAATCGAAGTGGAAGTCTTGCCGGGCCCGAACGCGGCGCTCGGCGCCGCCGTGCTTTCCGGCTTTCCGCTCGGCCGTTTTATCTTCGAAGGCTTTCCGCCGCGCGCGAGCTCGGCGCGCCGAGCTTCATTGAAACGCGCGCTCGAGTTCGGAATCGCCAGCATCTGGTACGAATCACCGAACCGGACCCGGGGTACGCTGCGCGATCTTTCGGCTGTCGATCCGGCGGCGCGCGTCTTTCTGTTGCGCGAATACACCAAACGGTTCGAGCAGCAGCTGAGCGGCACCGCAGCCGAGGTCGGCGCCCGGCTCGCGGAGCCGGTGCGCGGGGAGATTACGATCGTTGTGATGCCCTCCGCTCCGCCGGCGGCGCGTCCGCTTTCGCAACGCGATCTCGACAAGCGGATCGACGCGCTCCTCGCGGCGTCACATAGCGTTGCGGCCGTGGCAAAAACGCTCTCGGCACAAGGCTTCGGGGAGCGCCGCGACATCTACGCGCGAGCGGGCAAGCGAAAACGCACTCGCGGGGAATAGCCAAAGGAGTGCGTCCTTTCTATGTAACCACGCCGATCTATTACATCAGCGGCGATCCGCATATCGGGCATGCCTACACGACGGTCGTGGCGGACGTGCTCGCCCGCACCGCGCGAGCCGCAGGCGAAGCGCGCTTCCTCACGGGCACCGACGAGCACGGACAAAAAGTAGCCGACGCAGCCGCCGCGGCTGGAAAATCCCCGCAGGCGTGGTGCGACGAGCTGGTGCCGCGCTGGAAGCAGCTCTTCGCGCTGTATCACGTGGAGTACGACGACTTCATCCGCACGACCGAACCTCGTCACGAACGCGTCGTGCAAGCAGTTTTCGAAAAAATGCACGCCAACGGCGACGTCTATTTGGGGAAATATGAAGGCTGGTATTGCGTTGACGACGAGACGTTCTGGCCGCAAGCCAAACTGATCCAAGGAAAATGTCCGACCTGCGGACGCCCGGTGCAGTGGCTTTCGGAGGACGACTGGTTCTTTCGCCTCTCGAAATATGCCGACCGGTTAAAGGAACATTTCCGCGCGCATCCCGATTGGGTGCGCCCGCGCGCGGTCTACAACGAAATGATGGCCCTGTTGGACGAAGGTCTCGAAGATCTCAGCATCTCGCGCACCAACTTCGATTGGGGCATACCGGTTCCGCAAGGACAGGGTGTCCCTTCGACTGGCTCAGGACAGGCTGTAATATATGTTTGGTACGATGCCCTCTTAAATTACATCTCCGCCCTCGGCTGGCCCGACGGCCCGAACATGCGTAAGTTTTGGCCCGCGAACGTGCAGCTGATCGGCAAAGAGATCGCGCGTTTTCACACGCTGATTTGGCCCGCGATGCTCTGGAGCATCGGCGAGGCCGCGCCGGAGCTGGTGTTTGCGCATGGCTGGATCACCGTCGAAGGCGAAAAGATCGGCAAGAGCCGCGGCAACGCCGTCGATCCTTTCGTATTAGCCGAACATTTCGGCGCCGATTCGATGCGTTATTTTTTGCTTCGCGAAGCGCCGTTCGGAAGCGATTTCTCTTACTCCGAAGACAAGATCGTGCAGCGGTACAACAGCGATTTGGGAAACGACCTCGGCAACTTGCTGCGGCGATCGCTCTCGATGCTCGCGCAGTACCGCAACGGACTCGTGCCGGAGGCTGTGGACGGGCCACTCGCCGAGCGGTTCGACGGCCTGGGCCAACGCGTGCGCGACCTGATATTCCGGCTGCAGTTCCGGGATGCGCTGGAAGCGATCTGGGAGCTGGTGACCGCGCTCAACCGCACCATCGACGAACGCAAGCCGTGGGTCTTATATAAGGAAGAGCGGCGCGCGGAGTTGGACGCACTGTTGTACGAACTGTGTGAAGGGTTGCGCTGGCTGGCAATTCTGCTGGCGCCTTTCATGCCCGAACGCGCGCGCGAGATGTGGGCGCAGCTCGGCATGCGCGAACCGATCGACGCGAACTGGGAGACGGCCCTACGCTGGGGCGGCCTCGCCGCCGGAACGCAGACGGCACCGTCGGACGCGCTCTTTCCGCGAAGGGAACTGGTGAGGTAACCGTGGCCGATCGCCGCAGGAGGGCGCTGTATCCGGCGATACGCTTCGGCGTGCTCCTGCTTGCGGTTGCCGCAACGGCCTCTCAAGCGCCGAGAGTTTTTTCGCATTTACACCGCGCCGACGGAATCGTGCTCGGAGCGGCGCTCGTGCTCTTTACCTTGCTCGCCCGGATCAACGTCCCGCTGGCTTCGCGCGGCACGTTCTTCCGGCGGCGCAGCGCCGAACCTGGACGCATAACGCTCGAGCTGCCGCTGATCCTGACGGTTCTTAGCATTTACGGACCGGTAGTCGCTGCCGCGCTCACGCTCATCGCCTATCCGTTCGCGTTATCGAGCGAAGGCGGATCGCGTTTCTTGCGCCGCGTCTTCGAGGGCGCTCCGCAAGCGATACTGTGGCTTTTCGCCGGCGCGCTGCACGCGCAGCTCTATCCCGGGCCCATCACCATTTCGATTCCCTCATATCTTTCTTATCTGGCGTTTTACACGCTCGCGATTTACATGTTCTTGTACGGCATCTGGACGCCGCTGCGCATGCTTGCAACGCAGGTGCGGCTGCGCCGGTTTTGGCACAATCTGTCGCGCGACACGCGACTGCTGGGCTTTTTGCTGCTGCTAACGTCCTGGGGTTACGTCTGCACCGTGATCTGGCTGCACGCCGGCATCGTCATTGGACTCGCCAGCCTCGTGCCACTGCCGTTCTTAGCGTACACGCTTCGCGCGCTCAATGAATCCCAAATAGAACTGCACAGATTGCGCCTGGCGCGCGACGCGGTGCAGGCAATGCTCGGCGCGGGCGATCCGATTCCACAGATGAATTCGCTTCTTGCAAGCCTGCACACGCCGAGCGCGCGCGAGTGCCTGCAAATCTTCGCCGCGATCGCGCCCGACGAAACGCGGCTCGCGCCGCTGGCGACGATCGGCCATCAGCCCACGGTCGAACAAGTCGACCTTTGCAGTCGCGCGCTGGCGGAACTCAGCCGCTCCGACAGCGCCGCCGTAACGGTCCGCAATGCGAACTACACCGTATTCGCGGACGCAGCTCGCAGTTCGGACGACGAACTGCTCGGCGTGCTCGTCGCGCACCGGCCCGTTTCCACAGCACAAGTGCTGGCGCGCCGGCGTTTCGCGCAGGCCGCCGCCGACCTAGCGCCGCTGCTGCGCGACTTCCGGTCGATCGCCGCCACGCAGAGCGCCGCTGCGCTCGACGCCCTGACCGGCCTGCCGAACCGCCGGACGATCATGCAGCTGCTGCGCGACCGGGTCGACAACGTCGCGTTCGGAAATCCGTGCGCGGTGCTGCTGCTTGACATCGATCGCTTCAAAGCCATCAACGACATGCTCGGACACCCCGCCGGCGATCGCTGCTTGCGCGTCATCGCCGGTTCGATCGCGCGGTCGATCCGCAGCCACGATCGCGCCGGCCGCATCGGCGGCGAAGAGTTCCTGGTGCTCATGCCCGAGACCAACAGCGAAACTGCGGTCACCGTCGGCGAACGTCTGCGCTCCGCGATCGCGAACTCCGAGATCCACCACGCGAACGGCGACAAAGTGACGGCGAGCATCGGTGTCGCGGTCGCATCGATCACCGACACGATCGAATCGCTGCTCGCGCGCGCCGATCACGCGCTCTATCAGGCCAAACGGCTAGGCCGCAATCGAGTCGTCGAAACGACACACTAGTGCCCCTGATCGACACGCACGCGCACATCCACGACAAAGCTTTCGATGCGGATCGCGACGCTGCCCTCGGCCGCATGCGCTCGGCCGGCGTCGAGACCGCGATTATTGTGGGCTGCGATCTCGCCGACACGGAGCGCGCCTTCACGATCGCGCGCGACTACGATCTGTACGCGTCCGCCGGCATCCATCCACACGAAGCCAAAGACGCACCGGCCGATATCCGCGCCGCCTTCGAGCCGTTCTTAAAAAACGAACGCATCGTCGCGGTCGGCGAAACCGGCCTCGACTACCATTACGACAACAGCCCGCGCGACCTACAGCAGCGCGTTCTACGCGAACAGATCGCGATCGCGCGCAACGCGAACCTTCCGCTGATCTTTCACCACCGCGACGCGTTCGAGGACTTTGTCACGATTCTGCGCGCCGAGTGGCGCGACGGCATGCGCGGCGTCGTACATTGCTTTACCGGCGACACGGCCCAAGCGAAAACGTATGTCGACGAATTCGGGCTCTACCTCGGCA
>Ga0207416_1000724_pt1 | contig 51782 bp, 53 predicted proteins | sample PaiPotPPM11metaG_FD_184107 | JGI IMG/M metagenome (GOLD analysis project Ga0207416, IMG submission 184107) | Iron sulfur acid spring bacterial and archeal communities from Banff, Canada, to study Microbial Dark Matter (Phase II) - Paint Pots PPM... ... | reverse complement strand
GTCGTACTCGTCGACGAGCGCAAGCGAGCGCTGCGGGCTGCCGGGCCGGATCGCCTGATCCCGGGAATTCGGCAGCGGGCCGGCGCCGCCGACCACGTAGATCCGGCCGTTCAGGAGCGCGGCGCCCGCGGCCCCCCGCGCGAGCGGCATCGGCGCGCGGGCCCGCCACGCGTCGGCCGCCGGATCGTACTCCCACACGTCGCCGACCGGCACCCAGCCGGGCGGGCCGGCCTGCGGCAGCACAAACCCGCCGAAGATGTAGATCCGGTTGTTGAAGGCCACCATCGCGCCGTGGTGCAGCGCGCGCGGCATCGGCTTCTTCTTCGTCCACGCGTTCCCGGCCGGATCGTACTCGTACACGAGGCCGGCGGGGACGAAGCCCGGCCGCTGTCCCTGAATCGCGTAGAACTTGCCGTTGAGCGCGGCCCCGGCCAGCTCCGGCGTCGGCTCCGGAATCGGCGCGAGGGTCACCCACCGGCCCTGCGGCGCGCCGGCCGCCTGCGCGAACGCCACCCCGCCTGGTCCCATCCCCGCCCGCCGAAGCGACGGCGCCGCGCGGTCGATGGCCCCCGCCGCGAGCGCCCCCGCGACCGACGCGAACAACGTCCGTCTCCGCATGCCCGTCACCCCCATAGTCACCGCGGAATCACCGGCAGCAGCACGAAGGCGCCGTGGGCGCCCCCGGTGTAGATCGTGTTCCGGCCGCCGAACACCGCGGCGGGCCGGTCCTCGGGATCGGTGTGGACAAACGGCCCGGAGCCGCGAAACGGCGTGACGAACGACCGGATCTCCTGGGCCGGCCCCGGATGCTCGAAGTCGCGTCCGAGAATCGTGAGGGCGAGCCGGCCGCCCGCCGGCACCACGAGCGACGTCGGCCAAATCTCGACGTCGAGCTCGTACACCCGGCCGGGGACGAGCGGCTCGGCGTGGTCGTGGGCATGATACGGACGCCACGGCGTGGACAACGCCGGATCGAGCCGGCGGTGCGAGGCCCGCAGCCATCCGTTGCCGATCGGCGTGTGCGGGTCGAGCGCGCCCTGGAAATCGATCTCGCGCCCCGCCGGATCGAACGCCCGCAGCACCACGAACAGGTCGGTGTCGCTCGTCGTCGACGACAGAAAGATCTTGGCCGCAGCGGGACCGGTGATCTCGGTCGCGTCCGCGAGCGGCGGGGTCGAAAACGTCAGGCCGGCGCCCGTCGACTCGTAGACCGCGGTCGCGCCGCCGCCCGCCGGCTGCCCGGCCAGGGCGCCGGCCGAGGCGTCCAGATACCACCGCGTCCACCGCGTCCCCGGCAGCGGCCACTCGTCCGCGGCGCGCTCCTCGAACCGGTCCGGATGGCGGACTTGTAGGAGTACCCGGGGCTGGTCTTCCCAGCCGTTGGCGGCGCCCTTGAGGTAGTGGTCGAAAAAGCGGCGCTGCAGCGTCCGCCCGTAGTCGGTGTAGAAGTGCGTCCAGTGCTCGAGTCCGTGCACCTCGAGCCACTTCTCCGTGGACGCGGCGCGCATGAAGCCCTCGAAGTTGCCGCGCGGGTGAAGGCCCTGGCCGCCCCAGTTGGCCGCGGAGAGCATCGGCACCCGCACGCGCGACCAGTCCGGCGAGCGCTCCCGGTAGTACGCGCCGTCGAGCGGCCGCGCCAGCACCGCGCCGCGAAGGTCGGCGCGGTTCGCGGCGAGCGCCGCATCCGACAGGGTTTCCGGTCCGGCCACGGCCTGCCCGGTGTTGGGGTTAACCGGACCGCGGTCGCCGACCCCGTGCTGCACGGTGATGACCTGCTTCTTCATCCAGTTGCCCCAGAAGTCGCACAGGATGCCGCCGTGCCGGGTCATGTCCCGGTACCAATCGGCCGCGCCTTCCCACGGGCAGATCGCGGCGAGGTGCGGCGGCGCGAGCGCGGCCACGTGCCACTGGTTGATCGCGTAGTACGAGATGCCTGCGAGCCCGACACGGCCGTTGCTCCACGGCTGCACGCCGGCCCATTCGATGCACTCGTAGAGGTCGCGCGTCTCGCGCGGGCTGAACGGGTCGAGAAAGCCCGGCGAGCGGCCGGCCCCGCGCGAGTCCACGCGCAGGCAGACGTAGCCGTCCGGCACCCATTTTTCGGGATCGGGCGTCTCCCAGCTCTGGTAGCGGCACGACGAGCCGCCGGACACGTCGGGATGCTGCTCCACCATCCGGTTCCATTGGTCGGGATAGCCCTGCTGAAAGGGCAGCCCCTTGGCATACGGTCCGTAGGTGAGCAACACCGGATGGCGCCCCGCGCCGTCCGGGCGAAACATGTCCGCGCGAAGCACGACGCCGTCATCCATCCGAATGCCGGCGTCCCATTCGATCACCATGGCGCCGGCGCGGTCGACGCGCCAGGGCCGTTCCGTGGAATCGCTCATGTGCGCGCCCGCACCCGCTAGCCCGCCGGCTTCGGCCGGCGCACCGGGGCCGCGGCCGACCAGCCTTTGCTGCCCTTGCCGTCCACGAGGTTCTTGCTGCTCAGAAACACACTGTCCTCGAGCGCGCGGATCTCGTGCACCACGTCGGACGGCACGTGGATCAGCTCGCCGGCCTCGACAACCCGCTCCTCGTCGCCGACACGGGCCCGCAGCCTCCCGTTGAGGAGGTAGATGATCTGCTCGTTCGGATGCTTGTGCGGATCGGCGCCGGTGCCGCCCGCCATGCGGTACCGCCCGACCTCGATGATCGACCCGGTGACGGTGCCGCCGGTGGCGGTGGAATAGTGCGGGGAGATTACTTCGTCGGCGAGCGCCTCCCACTTGTGAAACGGCATCTCCGTCCCTCCGCGGCCGGCGCGCTACCGCGCGCTCTTCGGCTTTGATGACGTGGCTGCCCGCGACTGGTCCGCGGGCGAATCGGCCGCGCTCCAGGGCTTCTCCACGAAAAACGTCCCCGCGTCGTCCTTGCTCGGGCAGTTGCCGTACGTGAAGATCAGCTCGGCCGTCTCGGTGTCGCTCAGGTTCTGCAGCCCGTGAATGACGCCGGCCGGAATGTAGACGAACTGGTTCTCGTTGACGACGTATTCCTTGCGGTCCTCGCCCATGAAGATGCGCAGGCGTCCCTTGCGGATGAAGAACGACGCCTCGCAGGAGTGGTAGTGCGCCTGGTTGCGGCCCCCCGGCGGGATCCGGGTCCGCCCCATCGTGATCGTGCGGGAGCCGACGCTGTGCTTGTCCACTCCGAACGCGATGACAAGCGGCGGCTCGTAGGTCACGTCGGAATTGATCTTCTCCGAATCGACGATCGCGTAATCCGCCATGAGATCCTCCGCATCTAAACGTCGAGGAGCAGTCCATTTCGACAACCCGCGGCGAGCCCCCCTGCCGCCGCCTGCCGGCCGGAGGCCCCGCGTCAAACAGGGCAGGAGGCCGCGGCACGGACACGAAACGGCAGGCGTGCCCGAAGTGCTGCGCATCCATCACGTCGGCATCATCGTGCGCAATGCCGAAGCGGCCGCGGAGACGTACCGGACGGGGCTCGGCCTCGACGTGCTCGGCGTCGAAGACTACCGCGGCGAGGCCTCGGTCGCGCTCGTGAGCGCCGGCGACACGCTCCTGCATCTCATCCAGCCCATCGCCGACGGGACGATGTGGGCCGCGGCGCTGCGCGACCGCGGCGAGGGCCCGCACCACGTCGCGTTCGAGGTGGCCGACATCAACGGAGCCCTCGCCGATCTCGCCGCGGCCGGCGTGCGCACGCTGGAGGACCGGCCGCGCCGGGATCCCGGCGGCGCCTTCGGCGTGTTCCTGGATCCCCGCGGGGGCGCGACCCTGATCGAGCTCGTGCAGGTGGTTCGGAGCTGACCGGCCTGCTCGCGGTCTTCAGCAACGTGATCGGGCCGGTGCTGCTGATCGGCGCCGCGGGCTACGCGCTCGGCCGCTCCCGGCTTGTGGACGCGCAGCCATTGACGTCCCTGTCCGTCGCGGTGCTCGCGCCGGCGATTTCCTTCTACGCGGTGACGACCGCGACCGGCGATCACGGCGTGCTGGCGCGGATGACGCTCTATCTGGTCCTCCAACTGCTGGTGATCGGGGCGCTCGCGATCGCCGTGTCGGCGGCCTTCGGCTGGGATCGCGCGCGCCGCACCGGCCTGCTGCTCGCAACGCTGTTCAGCAACGCCGGCAACGCCGGGCTTCCGCTGGCGCTGTTCGCGTGGGGCAGCCGGGGGCTCGCCGCCGCGCTCGCCTTCTTCGCGGTGCAGGCCGTGATCGTCAACGTGCTCGCCGCGTACATCGCCGCGCAGGCCGAATCGGGCGCGCGGCGCGCGCTGCGGACCCTCGCACGGCTGCCGGTGACCTACGCGGTGGCCGCCGGCCTCCTCCTTGACGTGCTCGGGGTCGTGCCGCCGGCGCCGGTCGCGAAGGCGGCCGAGCTGCTCGCGAACGGGGCGGTCGCCGTGATGCTGCTCTTGATCGGCGTGCAGCTGGCGCAGGTCCGTCCGGGCGGCGAATGGCCGGCCATCACCGCCGCGACGGTGATCCGCCTGGGCGTCGCGCCGGTGCTGGCCTGGGTGACGGCGCCGTGGGTGGGGCTCGAGGGCGTGGCCCGGCAGACCAGCATCTTACAGTCGAGCCTGCCGACCGCGGTGACGGCGGCTATCTGGGCGTCGGAGTTCGGCGTGGCCCCCTCGCTCGTGAGCGGCGCCGTGATTGTGACGACGCTGTTGAGCCCGCTGACGGTCGCGTGCCTCTTGACGCTGCTCCGGTAGGCGCGCGGGGGCGCTCGGCGCCGTTTGAGTTACGCGAAACTACGATTTGGCTCTCTTCGTATGGTCGCGGCCGCGCACGACGGCTTCCCCGCGCAGCGCGTCGACGAACTGGCGGGCCGCCCGGCAAGAGCGGCCGTTGTGCCACTGCGCCCAGGTGAGCGCGCGCCGGTGAAGGTCGTCGCGCGGCACATCCAGACCGAACTGCGCCGCGAGGCCATCCACCACCCGCAGGTACCGTTCCTGATCCGGCACGAGGAACGGAGCGTGGATGCCGAACCGGTCGGCGAGCGACAGTTTTTCCTCCGCGGCCTCCTGCGGGTTTACCTCGTCGTCCAGCGACGCCGTCTGGCGGTCGGAGAATCGCTCCACGACGAGGCGCCGGCGGTTGCTCGTCGCGTACAGCACGACGTTGTCCGGCCGCGCCTCCAGACCGCCTTCGAGCACGGCCTTCAGCGCCTTATACTGGGTCTCGTGCTCGTCGAACGACAGGTCGTCCACGAACAGGATAAACCGCTCGCGGCGCCCGCGCAGCATCGTCAGAATGCGGGGATAGTCGCCGAGGTGATCCTTGGCCACCTCGATCAGCCGCAGGCCGGATCCCGCGTATTCGTTGGCGAGCGCCTTGACCGTCGAGGACTTGCCGGTGCCCCGGTCACCGTACAGCAGCACGCTGTTCGCGGGGCCGCCCGCGACGAACTGGCGCGTGTTCTCGAGGACGGGCTCGCGCTCTAGTTCGTAATCGACGAGATCGGCCAGGCGCACCGGATCCGGCGAGGCCACGCCTTCCAAATGTCCCGCGCCGTCGCGCACCCAGCGAAATGCCCGGTACCGGCCGAACAGGCCCACGCCTTCCGACGCGAAGTACGCGGCCAGGTCGCGTACGAGCGGCGGCCACTCCCGCGCCGCGTGCAGCCGGCGCATCATCCGCAGCCGCGCCGGATTCGCGGCCGCCCCGTCGAGCGGCCGGAACCCATCCCACGCAACCGCCGGCCGTCCGATCACGCGTGACGCAGCGTCGAAGAGCGCGGTCCCTCCGTCCCGGCAGCAGATCGCCAGCGCCGCGAGGTCGGCCCGCACCTGCGAGACGAGCGCAGGCCCGAGCGCGCTCCACGGCGCGCGTTCCGCCTTGTGGCTGAACGGGTTGTCGTCGTCGAGCACCCGCCCGATGAGATGGGTCTGCCACGCGTCGCCGACGAGCGTGCCGGCGGCGAGCTCCGTCTCCGCGGCCAGCAGCGTGAACAGCCGGGCGTACGCGGCGGCGGCCCGCTCCGCGTCCTGGGCCTCCCGCGCCATGGCCGCGACCAGGTCCCGCCACGCCTGCCCGGCCGGATCGTCGAGCACGCCGCGCAGGACGACGAGCGATCCGGCGGCACGCGCCAGCTCACGCCATCCCGCGGCGCGCTCCCTCGCGGGCGACGCGCGGCGGCGCGGCGGCGCCGGGATCGTGGGGCGCCGGGCCGGCGTCCGGCCCGTCTTCCGTCGGAACCGCGGCCTCGACATCCGCTACGCGCTGAGCGCGGCCGGCGGCTCGGCGGGCTTGAACGCCGGCAGGTCCGCCCGGATGAGGTCGACGTACTTGAGCCCGGCGCCGGTGTTGAAGAGCACGACCCGCTCGTCCTTGCGGACGAGGCCGTCGCGCACCATCGCCTTCAGCGCACCGTACGTGGCCGCGCCTTCCGGACACGCGAACAGGCCGTCTTCGCGGGCCAGCTCCTGCATGTCGCCGAGAATCGATTCGTCGGTCACGCTGTAGGCGGTCCCGCCGCTCTCGCGCACGGCGCGCAGGATCAGGTAGTCGCCGATCGCCTGCGGCACGCGCAGGCCCGCGGCGATCGTCTGCGCGTTGCGCCACGGCTCCGCCTGCTCCTTGCCTTCCTGATACGCGCGCACCATCGGCGCGCAGCCGGCCGCCTGCACGACGACCATGCGGGGCCGCTTGGAGCCGATCCAGCCGAGCGCTTCCATCTCGGCGAAGGCCTTCCACATGCCCACGATCCCCGTCCCGCCGCCGGTCGGATAGATGATCACGTCCGGCAGCGTCCACCCGAGCTGCTCCGCGAGCTCGTACCCAAGCGTCTTCTTGCCCTCGGCACGATACGGTTCGCGGAGCGTCGACATGTCGAACCACCCGCGGCCCGCGCCGGCCTTCCGCAGCACCGCTCCGGCGTCCGTGATCAGCCCGTGAATGAGGTAGGTATGGGCGCCGTACGTCACGCACTCGGCCTTGTTGGCGTGCGGAACGTCCACCGGCATGACGAGGTAGAGCTCGAGGTGCGCCCGGGCGCAGTACGCCGCGGCCGCGGACGCCGCGTTGCCGGCGGACGGCATCGCGATCGTCGTGACGCCGAGCTCCTTGGCCTTGCTGATCGCCGCGGAGAGGCCGCGCGCCTTGAAAGATCCGGTCGGGTTGAGGCCCTCTTCCTTGCACAGCACGTTGGTGAGGCCCAGCTTCCGGCCGACGCCCGGCATCGGCAGCAGCGGCGTCATGCCCTCCCCGAGGGTCACGATGTTCGCCTCGTCCCGGACGGGCATCAGTTCGTGGTACCGCCACATCGTCGCCGGCCGTTTGGCCAGCGTGTCGCGCGAGAACTCGCTGCGGGCCCGGTCGAGATCGTACCGGGCGTACAGGACCTTGCCGCAGGCCGGACACACGGTGTGGATCTCGTCGGCCGAGTAGGTCGCGCCGCACGCGGTGCACTCGAGATGGTGCAGAAAATTCATGAAGACCCCCTTGAACCCGATTTCCGCCGGGCCGCGCAGGCCGCCCGGCCGCATGCATCTAGGTTAATACTGTTCGCGGAGAAAACGAAAAAGCCCGCGCGGGCCGCGCGAGCCGTCGATCAGATCAACTAGCGCGCATTATACCATATTCAGGAGCATTAGGGAAGAGGCAGAATGAATCTATGCAGATCATAGAAACACCAAAATCGACGAACATCGCGCCACGAAAGTACTGGAGTGTTCGGACCGGTGCGAGGCCGACCTACGCCGGGGAGTTGGCGAAGAACTGAAGCCAGTAACGCGGGACCGTGTCGCTCCCCAGGTGGGCGTCCTTAATTGCGGTTCGGACCGTGCGCTTGAGCGCGTCGGCACCCGCCTCGAGCGGCACCCCCGGCAGCGCGCCTTCGATGAACATCGAGAACTGCCCGATGTCCTCGAGACTCTCAGCCGACATCTCGACCTTGTGGAGCTCCCAGGACGGCTGCACGAAGCCGGCCCCCGACAACAGCTGCGCGTATTCTTCGGGCGTGCGCCACCGCATCGCCGCCGCGCGGTCGGCATGGCTGTGCACCACGCTGATGCCGGACTCTTGAAGCAGGCGAGCCGCCCGGACGACCCACGACCGCCAGAACCGGTCGGTCCCCGGGACGTAACAACCTTTGAAATACGTCGTGTTGAACGCGAGCACGCCGCCGGGCCCGAGCACGGACCGGATTTCCTGCAGCACCCGCTCCTTGTCGCCGATCAGGTGAATGGCGTTGCAGAAGACGACGACGTCCACCTGCGGGACGAGCCGGCTGAGGTTCTCGGCGCTGCCGTGGACGAACCGGACGATGCTCGACGCGATCCGCCGCCGCGCGCGGTCCAGCTCGACGAGCGACGGATCGACGGCATAGATGATGCCGCGGGTCTGCTCGCGCATGCGGGCCAGCAGCAGTTCGGTGATCGCCCCGGGGCCGCAGGCGAGGTCGACAATGCGCGGGCCGAGCCCGGCCACGTGGTCGACGAGCCACTGGTTGACGTCGGTGAAGAACGGATGGCGGGCAAACCGCCAGAACCCGAAGCGGTCTTCCTCGGGTGAGAGGACGTCGGAGACGGCCTCGAACGTTACGCGGTGCTCGTCCACAGCCATATTATAACCGCGTCCCGGACCACCGTGCAAGGACGGCCCGGGACGCGGCGGAGACGGTATGTGCCTTCATGCGACCGCGGGACTGGGCCTGCGGCGCGGGCCAAAACGCGCCAGGCGAGGGTTCAGGCCCGATGCCCCGGGCTGAGCGACTGCACCGGCGCGTTCGTCACCCAGATGGGGTTGCGAAGGTACCGGCTTACCATCGCGCGGATCGGCTCCGGCAGCGTCGACGAGAACAGGACGGTCTGCCGCGTCGACGGCGTGCGCACGAGGATCTGCTCGACGTCGGTCCGGAGGCCCATCTTGAGCATCCGGTCCGCGTCATCCAGGACCAGCATGTGCACGCTGCGCAGGGTCAGCGTCGCCTTGCCGAGATGCTCGAGCACGCGGCTCGGCGTGCCGACGACGATATGTGGCTTCTCGCGCAGGCGCGTGATCTGCCGCGCCAGCGGCTCGCCCGTCGAGATCGCGACGATGCGCAGCCGTGTGTGCGCGCCGAGCCGGCCGAGATCGCCCGTGATCTGCCGCACCGCGTCGCGGTTCGGCGCGAGCACCAAGCCCTGCACGGCCTTGCTGCGCGGATCGAGCCGCTGCAGCATCGGAATGCCGAACGCCGCGGTCGTGCGCGGCGCGGGATCGGCCTGCGCGACGAGATCCCGTCCGATCGCGAGCGACGGGATCACGCGCGACTGGATCGGCGTGGGCGTCGCCCAGCCGAGCTCCTGCAGCGCGCGCTGGATGCGTGGGTCCGCCAGCCCGCCAAAACCGTTGGTATGTGTTTCGATGGCCATTCGCACGCCCCTCGAATCAGGTTCTGCGCCGTGAATCCGGAGGCGTCTGACCGGTGACGACGACCGGGAGACACCGGCTGCACGGGGCACGACCGGAGACAGTCACTCACTCCCGTCGGACCGTTGGAAGATGCGTCGTTGCGTCGCTAGGAAGACGCCGGGATTTGAGTTTGGCTGCGCGGCTATTGTATCATAGCACCGGCCTGACGTTCAACCGCCCCGAGGTGGCGAACACACGTGCGATCCAAGCCCGCGGGAAGCCCCCAGGCAGCCGCGCCTCCGGACGCGCTCGGCGTCGACGGCGACCACACGCCGGTGCCCGTCGCGCTCGAGGTCCGCGCTCCCTCGACGGTCCGCGCCGACGTGTTGGAAACGTTCCCGTATGAGTACGCCGGGTCCCCGGCGATCGTGGACATCGAGACCGACGAGTTCACCGCCGTCTGTCCGTGGTCGGGGCTGCCCGATTTCGGGCGTCTGGTCGTCCGCTATCTGCCGAAGGAGCGCGTGCTGGAACTGCGCTCGCTGAAGTACTATCTGCTCTCGTATCGCAGCGTCGGCATCTTCCAGGAACACGCCGCCAACCGGATCCTCGACGACCTCGTCCGCGCCTGCGCGCCCGGCTGGATGGAGCTCGAGCTCGACTATCGAATTCGTGGAGGCATCCACACGGTCGTCCGCACCCGCTGGCCGGCGCCCGCGTGAACGTCGGCGCACGCGCTTCGCGCGGCGGGAACGGCGCCGGTCGTGCGCGGCGCGGGGTCGCGACCCGCGTGGCCGAAGGGGCCGTGATCGCCGCGGCCTACGCCGCGTTGACCGTCTATCTCGCCCCGGTCTCCTACGGACCGTACCAGCTGCGGCTTGCGGAGATCCTCAAACCGCTGGTGATCTGGGAGCCGCATTTGATTCCCGCGTTCGTCATCGGCAACCTGCTCGGCAATCTGACGAGCCCCTTCGTCGGTCCGTGGGAGCTCGTGTGGATGCCGTTTGCGAACCTCGTCGGAGGCTGGGCGGCGTGGCGCCTCGGCCGCGTGAACGCCTACCTCGGCGCGACGGCGTACGCTGCCGTCATCGCGGCCGCGGTGACGGTGATGCTGTCGGTGATCCTCCACGCGTCGATGCGCGTCCTGTTTCCGCCGCTGCTCGTGAGCGAAGTGCTGCTGATCGTCCTGGGCGTTCCGGTGATGCAGCCCGTGCACGCCGCGCTGCGGCGGGTGTTCAAAGAGCCCGGGAGCCGCGCCTAGGAGCGGTCGCCGGCCCGGCGCAGCTCCCGCCGCAGATCAGCGTGCTCGCCACGACGTGCGCGTCCTGATCCGGTGTCACGACGACCGGGCCCTCGAGCTGCGCGACCGAACTGCCACGCCGAAATCGACCAGGGTGAGACGCAGCGCGATGCCGTGCACGCTGAACGTTCGGGCGCTCGGAGCGGCCGGACCCGCGGACGACGATGCCGGCGTGCGCGCCAAGGCACACAGGCACGCGGCGACGACAGCACACACGACCGCGGCCCATCGCCGGGGCCGGTAGACTCCGCCGGCGGCCCTCACTCGGGTTCGGGCGGCCGGCGCGTGTGCCACGGCGTCGCCCGTTCGTAGGCGGCGCCGATCGCGATCACCGTCTCCTCGGCCATCGGCCGGCCGGCGATCTGGAGGCCCACGGGCAGGCCGTCCGCGCCGAAGCCGCACGGCACCGAGAGCGCCGGCGCCCCGACGAAGTTGAACAGCCGGCTGAACCGCGTGATCACCCCGCGCGTTTCCACAACCTCTCCGCCGAGATCGATCGTGTTCTGGCCGATCCGCGGCGCCACCGCCGGCACGCTCGGCAGCACGAGCGCGTCGATACGCCGGAAGAGCTCGCCGTACTCCTCGATGGCCAGCGCGCGGAGCCTCTGGGCGCGCAGGTACTGCGCCGCCGTCACGAACAGCCCGTGCCGCAGGCGCTCCAGCGTCTCCGGACCGTAGTCCTGGGGACGCTCCCGCAGCCAGCGCTCGTGCACGCTGGCCGACTCGGCCTGGATGATCGCGAGCTGCGCCGCGAACGTCTCGGGCATGTGCGGCACGGTCACCGTGTCGAGCCGGAGCCCGAGCCCGCGCAGGACGTCGAGCGCGGCCTCGAAGGCGATCCGGACCCCGTGCTCGACGTGGCGGTGGTAGGGATCGTCGAGCACGCCGACACGCAGCCCGCGCACATCGCCGCGGACGGCCGCGCGGAAGTCGGGGACGGTTTGGCCGAGCGTCGTCCGGTCGTGCGGGTCAGGGCCCGCGATCGCCTGCAGCACGATCGCGGCGTCCTCGACCGTCCGGGCCAGCGGCCCGGGGTGGTCCAGCGACCAGGACAGCGGGAAGACGCCGTGGGTACTGACGCGTCCGTACGAAGGTTTGAGCCCGACGACGCCGCACAGCGCGGCCGGAATGCGGATGCTGCCGCCGGTGTCGGTGCCGATCGACGCGCAGCCGAGCCCGGCCGCGACGGCGGCCCCGCCCCCTCCGCTCGACCCGCCCGGGATCCGGTCGAGCCCCCACGGGTTGCACGTCGGACCGAAGTGCGCGTTGTTATTGGTGATTCCGTAGGCGAACTCGTGGAGCGCCGCCTTGCCGAGCAGCACGGCGCCGGCCTCGCGCAGCCGGACCGTCACGGTCGCGTCGTGCGACGGCACGTGGTCGGCGAGCACCCGCGAGCCGCAGGTCGTCCGGATGCCGCGCGTGTCGATCAAATCTTTCAGCGAGACGGGCACGCCGTGAAGCGGCCCGCGATACCGTCCCGCCCCGATCTCGCGCGCCGCCTCCGCCGCCTGGGCGCGGGCCAGATCGGCCGTCACCGTGATGAACGCGTTCAGCGCGCGCCAGCGGTCGATCTGCGCGAGCGCCGCGTCGGTGAGCGCGACGGGCGACACTTCCCCCGACCGCAGACGCTCCGCCAGCCCGGCGATGGTCTCGTACGGAAGGTCGGTCAGCGGCCCGTCTCCATGTCGGGCGCCGCCGAGGGCAGAAGCGGCGGCAGGGCCGGTCTACGGCCCTCGATCGGCAGCTCGCGCAGCCGGTCGAGGTCCGCGTACATCTTGGACACCGCCGGCGCGAGCCGCTCGAGGGCGTCCTGCGGTATCGACAGCCCGAGCATCCGGGCCAGTTGCGCGAGACCGGCGGCGTCTACGGACACTGCGGGCACTCCGGGGATACGCGGGTCGGATCGATATCGTGCCGGCGCCGCAGGCCCGCGAGCGGGCGACCCGCGGGCGCCGGCACGGTCAAGGGCTTAGACGCGGGCGCGGGCCTCCGGCCGCTGCACGCGCTTCCAGCCGAGCAGCACCGCCAGCGAGATGATGACCGCGACGATGATCTCGGGAATGCCGTGGGTCAGCGCGACCGTCAGGGCCAGCTTGGCGGGCAGATAGTGGCGCGCGACGCCGAAGCCGAGGACGAGGATCGTGTTCGTCGCCGTGCCGACGATGGCCGCGACCGTGATTGCCGTCACCTCGCCGGAGCGCCGGAACGACGTGTACGCCCACGCCGCGAAGATGCCGATGAAGATCCGCGGCACGATGGCCACGATGGGATCCTTGAACATCGGAGTGGTCGCGTAGAAGAAGCTGTAGAGTCCGAAAATGGTGCCGATGATGCCGCCGACTACCGAGCCTTCCAGGATCCCGCCGATGATCGCCGGCACGTGCATGATCGTCGCATTGATGCCGGTCGGCATCGGGATGAAGCCGAGACGCGTGGCGCCGAGGAAGATCGCAATCGCGGCCAGTACCGCGGAGATCACGATGCCCCGCGTCGAGAGTCCCCCCTGACCCTGCATCGGTTCGCCTCCTCCCGTCTATCGCAGGACCTCCGGCCGCTTCGCGGCCTCCTGCGTGGTCGTCGTGGACCGGCGGCCTCGGACGTGTCCGCGCGGCCCCGCGTAGAGCCGCCGGGCACATTCCCTATGTGCGCGCGTCCTCCTCCCTACACGGGAAACGGCGCGCGGAGCATCGCGACGAGGAACAAGAGCGCCGCCACCGGCACGAGCCAGTCGCCGGGGCTGCCCCCCAGCACCGTGTACGCCGTGCGCCCGGCGCCGCCGGTGTACGCCCGCGCTTCCATCGCGACGATCAGTTCCTCGCCGCGCCGCAGCGCGAAGATAAACAGCGGCACGAGGATCGGCAGCATCTGGCGCGTCCGCTCCACGAACTGCCAGCGGTTGCCGCCGATCCGGCCGCCCCGGGACGCCTGCGCCTTCATCAACCGCTCCGCCTCGAGGGCCAGCGTAGGCACGAACCGGATCGCGATCGTGACGACGAGCGCGAGCTCGTGCCCCGGGACGCGGAACCGCCTGAGCGGCCGCAGCAGGCTCTCGATGCCGTGCGTGAGCTCGGTTATCGTCGTCGTGAGCGTGAACACGCTCGTCACGAACAACAGCTCCACGAACCGCGCCGCCGAGACGATCACGAGGCGCACCACGGCCGCGGTGACGACAATCCACCCCCAGTGGAACACGACCGGGCTTGTCGGATCGTAGGCCCGGCCGAAGAACAGCAGCTGCATGACGGCGAGGATCACCAGCACCGGCGCCGCGGGAAGCAGCCCGCGCAGAGCGTAGCTCATCGGGATGCGGCCGAGTGCCACGATCGCGAAACACACCGCGATGAGCAGCGCGTTGCCGGCGAGCGTCGGGGTGAAGCTCACGGCGCCGACCAGCAGCATTGCCGCGACGATCTTCGCGCGCGGATCCATGCGGTGGAGGTACGAGCCGGTCGGCAGATACTGCCCAATGGTGATGTTCCGGAGCAGCTCGAACTCGCTCACACGCGCGGCCTCATACGCGGGCGCCGAGCAGCGCCGCGACGGCGTCGCCGGCCTCCTCGACGGTCAGCGCGTCTCCCGGCACGGCCATTCCGAGCGCGCGCAGGCGCTGCACCACCTGCACCGGCTCCGGCGGCGCGAGCCCGAGCGCGGCCAGCCGCGCCGCGTCGGCGAAGACCTCGCGGGTGGACCCCTCGGCGGCGACGATGCCGTCTTGAAGCACGTAGAGCCGGTCGGAAAGGCGCGCGACCTCTTCCATGTCGTGCGACACCAGCACGAGCGTGAGGCCCTCGCGGTCGCGCAGGTCCTGGATCCGGCGCCGCAGCTCGGCCCGCGCGCCCGGATCGAGGCCCGACGTCGGCTCGTCGAGCACCAGCACGCGCGGCCGGATCGCCAGCACGCCGGCGAGCGCGGCCTTGCGCATCTCGCCGCCGCTGAGCGAGAACGTGTAGCGGTCCTTGAAGCGCTCGAATGGGAGGCCGACCGTGTCCATCGCCCAGCGCACGCGGGCGCGGATCTCGTCCGCGGGCAGCCGCAGCTGCCGCGGCCCGTACGCCACGTCGTCGCCGACGAGCGGCTCGAACATCTGGGTCTCCGGGTCCTGGAACACCAGCCCCACCCGCTGGCGCACCGCCCGCAGATCGGTGCGCGGGCTCGCGAGGTCGTGTCCGTCCACGACGACGCGGCCGCGCGCCGGTCGCAGCAGGCCGTTCAGGTACTGGATCAGCGTCGATTTGCCGGACCCGGTGCGGCCGAGGATGCCGACGACTTCGCCCGAGCGCACCTCGAGGCTGACGCCGCGGAGCGCCGTGTGCTCGAACGGCGTGCCGGCCATGTAGGTGTGCCAGAGATCCGCGACCTCGATGAGCGGCGGCGCGCTCATGCCGGCCGCCCCGCGCGGGCGGCGACCGCGGCGGCGAACTCGTCCACGGACAGCACGTCGATTGGAAACCCCGGCACGTGCGAGCGCACGCGCAGCGCGACGGCGGTTACGGGCGGCAGGTCGAGCCCCACGTCGCGGAGCACGTCCGCGCGTGCGAAGACCGCGCGCGGCGGCCCCTCGAGCAGCACGGTCCCGCCGGCCAGCGCGATGATCCGGTCCGCCCGGGCGGCCTCGTTCATCAGGTGCGTGATCGCCACCACCGTGGTCCCCCGCCGGCGCAGCTCGGCGATGATCGCGGCGACGGCCTCGCGGCCCTCCGGGTCGAGCATCGACGTGGCCTCGTCCAGCACGAGACACGCCGGCCGCATCGCCAGCACCGAGGCGATCGCGACCCGCTGCTTCTGTCCGGCCGACAGCAGGTGCGGCGGCCGGTCCCGGGCGCCCCACATCCCGACCAGCTCGAGCGCCTCGCGCACGCGGACGCGCAGCTCAGCGTGCGGCACGCCGAGGTTCTCCGGACCGAAGGCGACGTCTTCCTCGACGATCGTCGCGACCATCTGGCTCTCCGGATGCTGAAAGACCATGCCGACCGTGCTGCGGATCGCGCGCGTGTGGGCCGGGTCGCGGGTGTCCAGGCCGGCGACGAGGACGCGGCCGGAGGCCGGCCGCAGGAGGGCGTTCAGATGGCGCGCGAGCGTCGACTTGCCGGAGCCGTTCGGTCCGACGACGGCGACGTATTCGCCCGGCTCGATGCGCAGGGAAACGCCGCGCAGCACCGGCGGTCCGGCCGGCACCGCGGCGTCCCGGCCGCGCGGCTCCGTCCCCGCGGACGCCGGGTACGAGAAATGGACGTCCTCGCAGACGATCAGCGGCTCGGCCATTCGCCTCCGAGGAAACGGCAGGCCGCGACGGCGTAGATGCGGCACGCCTCCGCGATCTCCGACACGCGGACGAACTCGTCGACCTGATGCGGAATCGTGACGTCCCCGGGCCCGATCGTGACGATCGGCACCCGCGCCCAGGCGTGCAGAAACGTGCCGTCGGTGGCGCCCGGGACGCCGGCGAACCGGGGCGGCCGGCCCTGCACCCGCCGGCACGCGTCCGCGACGGCGACCGCGATCGGCGCGGACGGGTCGGTCTCGGTCCAGGGGCGCTCTTCGATGACGTCGAGCTCGGCGGTGCAGCCGGACACGGCCGCGGCGGACTCCGCCGCCGCGGCGGTGAGATCGGCGCGGATTACGGAGTGCTCCTGGCCCGGAATCGTCCGAATGTCGAGCCCGACCAGCGCGTCCGCATGCATCACGTTGAGCTGCGCCGGCTCGCCCGCGCGCAGAAGCGTCGGCGTCACGCTCGGCTCGCCGAGCAGGGCGTGCCGCCCGTAGCGCGCGACGTACCGCGCCTCGAGCGCGGCGGCCTCGCGCACGAACGCCGCGGCGGCGGGAATCGGGTTGCGGCCGCTCTTCGGCATCGCGCCGTGGGCCATGCGCCCCCGGAAGCGCGCGAGCGCGCGGATGCCGCCCTTCTGCACGAGGCAAATCGCATTCTCTTCCGGCTCGCAGATGATCGCGCCCGCCGCTCCCTCAGCCCAGCCGTTCCGGATGAAGGCCTTGATGCCGGCCATCATCCCCTCTTCGTCGGCCACGACGGCGAGGCGCACGGTGCCCGACAACCGGGCGCCGGCGTCCCGCAGCGCGCGGACGGCCCCGATCGCCGCCGCGAGCCCCGCCTTCATATCCGCGGAGCCGCGCCCGTACAGCCGGCCGTCGCGGATCTCCGCGCCGAACGGCGGCACGGACCAGGCCGCGGCCTCGCCTTCCGTCACGACGTCGGTGTGGCCCTCGAAGATCAGGATGGGACCGGGACCGCCCGCGAGATCGGCGATGACGTTCGGCCGCCCCGGCGCGGCCTCCTCGACGCGAACCACCAGATCGAGCCGGCGCAGCTCGTCGGCGACGAGCGCGGCGGCTTCCGTCTCGTTGCCGCGGGGCTCCCCGGGCCGGTAGACGCTCGGGATGCGCACCAGCCGGCGCGCGAGGTCGAGCGTGTACGCGTCGTCGACGGCGGCCAGCGCGGCGTCCACGGCCCGCCCAATCCCGGAGTCGGTCGACACGGACCCGCGGCCGGCGCGCTTAATAGATCTTGGAATCCCGCGCCCGGCCCGTGTAGTCGAAGAACACGCTCTTCAGCTCGGTGTAGAACTCGAGGCCTTCTTCCGCCATCTCGCGGCCGCCGACGCCGCTCCACTTGATCCCGCCGAACGGGATCTGCGCCTCCCCGCCGACGGTCGGCGAGTTCACGTGGACCATGCCGACTTCGACGCGATCCACGAAGCGCATGATCGCCGAGGCGTCGCCCGCGTAGATGGACGACGACAGCCCGTAGCGCACCCCGTTCGTCACCGCGAGCGCCTCGTCGAGCGACCCGACCGTGATCATCGCCAGGACCGGGCCGAAGACTTCCTCCTGCGCGATCCGCGACCGCGGCGGAACGTCGACGAACACCGTCGGCTCGACGAAAAACCCGCGTTCGCACGCGCCCTCGGTCGCCCGGCGGCCGCCGGTCGCGACCCGCAGCCCCTCGCGGCGCGCGCCGTCGATGTACCCGAGCACGCTGTCCAGCTGATGCGCGTCGACGAGCGGGCCCATGTCGACGTCCTTCTGCAGCCCGTTGCCGAGGCGCATCTTCTTGGCATAGGCGACCATCCGCTCGGTGAGGTCCTTGACGACGTCGCGGTGCGCGACGCAGAGGCTGGTCGCGGTGCACCGCTGCCCCGTGCTGCCGAACGCGCCCGAGGCGATCCCCGTGGCGGCGAGGTCGAGGTCGGCGTCCGGCATCACGACAACGGCGTTCTTGCCGCCCATCTCGCAGGTGACCTTCGCCAGACGTCGCGCGGCCCGCGCGTAGACGTCGCTGCCGATCGCGGTCGAGCCCGTGAACGACACCGCCCGCACGTCCGGGTAATCGACGAGTGCATCCCCAACCTCGCCGCCGCTCCCCGGCAAGACTTGCAGGACGTTCTCGGGCAGCCCCGATTCTTGTAAAATCTCCGCGTACCGCTGCGCCAGCAGCGGAGTGAGGCTCGCGGGTTTGAGGATCACGGCGTTGCCGGCGACGATCGCCGGCGCCGCCTTCCACACCGGCTCGGCCCAGGGAAAGTTCCAGGGCGTGATCACCGCTGCGACGCCGAGCGGCTGCCGGAGCGTGAACAGGAAGGTCGACGGCATCTCCGACGGCCGCGTGCGGCCCCCCATCCGGAACCCCTCGCCGGCGAACCATTCGAAGAGCACCGCGCCCCGGATGATCTCACCCCGCGCTTCCGAGACGATCTTGCCCTCTTCGCGGGTCAGCAGCTGCGCGAGCTCGTCGGCGCGCGCGCGGGTGATCGCCGCGGCGCGCGCGAGCACGCGGCCGCGTTCCGGCGCCGGCACGTCGCGCCACTTCTCGAACGCGGCTTTGGCCCGGGCGACCGCCGGCTCCACGTCGGCGGCCGTGGCCTGGCGGACTTCGCCCAGGACGTCGGAGGTGTCCGCGGGATTGACGTCGACCACCACGCGGGCGCCCGCGGCGCGGTGAGCGCTGGACGTACTCATCGAGTGTGCCCTCCCGGAGCGCCGGCCGGCTTTGATTTCACAGCGGCCGGCCAAATGTGCGATGACGTCATTCGTTTGCGCTTCGCAGGAGCGGACTCCTGCACGCGGAAGATCGTCTGCGCCGCGGATACGCGAACGGGAAGCGCCGCCGCGCCGCGCGCGTTGTCCGTTTACGAGCACGGGATGACGAGACAGGAGCCGAGGCATGCAGGGACAGCCGCTCGACGAAGCCCAGGCGGACGGGTTCGACTCGCCGCCGCCCCGCGCGGTCGCGTGCCCGGTCGTCGACATGCACACGCACATGACCGAGCCGGCGACGAACCACGAGCTCGTCGACGCCGCCCGGCGGTACGGCGTCACGCGCCTCGGCGCCATTACGACGCTCGAGGAAGGTCTGGCGCTGCGGCGGCGCTATCCTCGCGAGATCGAGATCGTGGCCCGTCCGCCGCTCGCGCCGCCGCCCGGCAAGCCGGCGCCGCGGGACGATCGGCCTCCGGAGGAACGGGCCGTGGAGACGATCCCCCGGGCCGCGGCGAACGGCGTCCGCGTCATCAAGTTCTGGTTCGCCCCGCGCATCCGCGACCGGCTGGACTTTCTCTTCGACTCTCCGCGGCTCGACCGGGTCTTCGACGCGATCGCCGCGCACGGCCTCGGCGTCCTCGTGCACGTCAGCGACCCGGACCTGTGGTTCGAGCGTAAGTACGATCCGGCCAAGTACGGCACGAAGGCCGGCCAGTATCCGATGCTGGAACACCGGCTCCGGCAGTACCCTACCGTCCCGTTTCTGGCGGCGCACATGGGCGGCGACCCCGAGCACCTCGACCACCTCGCCGACCTCCTGACGCGCTATCCCAACCTCTACCTCGACACAAGCGCGACCAAGTGGATCGTGAGGGAACTGGGGCGGCAGCGCGAGGCCGCGCGCGTGTTCTTCCGGCGCTGGGCGGACCGGATCTGCTTCGGGACGGACCAAGTCGTCATCAAGGAGCCGGACCGTGTCCGTTACCTCGTGCGCTACTGGGTCCATCAGATGTTCTGGGAAACCGATCTCGTGTGCCCGTCGCCGATTCCGGATCCGGACGCGGACGGCACGCCCATGCTGCGCGGCCTCGATCTGCCGGCGGACGTGCTCGAGCAGATCTATTGGAAAACGGCCGAGCGGGCGTTCACGATCGACGCCCGCCCGGCTACACACGCCGCCGCCGACCCCACACAGAGGGCCGGCGACGGATGAGCTATCGTCTGCGGACCAGTTAACGGACGATCAGGTGTCCGGTGGCCCACAGCGCCAAGCCTACCAGCAACAGCAATCCGGCCAGCAGCATCGGTTCCACCTCCTGTTCATCCTGTATATGTAGCTCACTAGTTATTCCCCGCGCGCGCCTGTCCGAAACGTAATCGCGCTTTTAGGCCCGCTTAGTTCCCGGTTTCCCGGTACATGCCGGTGTCGCACGTCGACGCCGAGACGACGCAGAACGACCGGCGGTCGCTCCCGGCGGTGTCATAGCACTGCGCGAGGGCCTGAGACTCCGCCGCCTTCTTGTCGGCGGCGATCGCCCATCCGGCGCCCGGCGTCCCCTTCTGCGGGTCCATCGCGACCGCGGCGCACTGCTGATGGATCGTCTGGACCACCTGGCAGACCTTGCGGGCGTCGCCGCCCGCGCCCTTTGCAGTTCTACAGAGGTCCAGCGCCTGGTCGGACGCCTGGTTCGTGTTCGCGACGTTGCTCACCATGCCGAACGCAAAGCCTTGACCGGCCACGTCCGCCGGACGTCCGATCGCCAGCGCGCCGTCGGCGCTCGCCGCCACCGGCCACGCCGTCACGGCCGCGCACGCGACCGCCACAACGGCCGCGGCGATCATCACCGGCGCCCCGGCTCGGCCAAAACGCATCTGTCGCATTTACCGTCACCTCCATGCATAATCCACGCGCCGTCGCGGCCCCGCCCTTCAATCGGGACTCCGCGCCGCGGCGACCCGGCCTTGTTGTCTCTGTACCCAGTTTCGCGGCGGAAAACGAACGCCGGCGCCCGTGGGGCGCCGGCGCTATTTTCATGGTTGCCGGCCGGCGTTGATTCACGTCGCCGGCCGTCGCGGATTAGGAGATGGCCTTCTCGACATCCTCCCGGGTCAGCGTCTCGCCGAGCTCGCCGGACCAGCGCAGAATGGTTTCGATCACGTCCTCGCGCGACATGCCGAGGGTCGACGTCATTTCCTGGACGCACATCTCCACGACGTATTCGAGGCGCCCGCTCCACCCCGCGTCCTTCGCCTCGGCGATCAACGATACGATGACGCCGGCGAGCAGCGGCTCCGCCCACTCCCGGCGCGCGGACTGGGCCTCAGTCGGCGCAGCGGCCCCCGTCCTTGATCCCGGCTGGTTCTCCACACTCCACCTCCACAGCGGCTTGCTCCATGGGTCGCCCGTCAGCCCGCCTTCACGCTCGGCAGCGGCTGCAGCACGGCCTGGAGCAGCAGCGCGACGCCCGCGGCGCCGGCGACGATCCCACCGTACCACAACGGCGTCCGGCGGATGATCGCGGCGACGGAGCACAGCACAATCCCGACCTGGAAGAACGCCACCGCGCTGCCGAGCCGCTCGTGGAGCGAATCGTAACGCTCCGCGGCATGACGCGCGTCTTCGCGGTGCTGCTCCAGCGCCTGCGCGTCTTTGCTGATCTTGCGCTGCGCCGCGGCATAGCGCGCCGACTCGCGGTCGTAGCGGGCGGCCAGCGCGGCGCCCCCCGGCGCGCCGCCGAGGCGCAGCACGTCGCGCTGGACTTCGAACACGTGCCGCTTAATGCCCTCGGCCTGATAGAACGACCACTGATCCGACGCCTGGCTCTGCAGCACCGCGGCCTCGGTCAGGCTGGCCAGCGAGTCGTGGACCGCCCTGCCGCCGGCGTAGCTCGCGTACGAGGCGAGCATGGCCAGCAGCGCGGTCGTGATGGCGACGGCCGGAATGAGCCAGTGCGACTGGCGCTCCGCCGGCTCGATCTTTGATTCGACCTCGAACGGTTCTTCCACCGCGCCTCCCCCGACGCCGCGCAGCACCGCCGCGGCGGATGCCGGCGACGGCGGTCACGAAGAGGTAGTTTTCTGGACCGCGCGCACGCGGTCCTGCGCAGTCGCGCGGCGGGCGTGAAAACGGACGCGCGCATCGCGTCCTGCCGCAGCGCGGCCGCAGCCGCCCCCGCGCCCGCTAACTCCGCGGGGAATACGTCCCGCGCGATGTGACCGGATGGCGGTGCAGCAGAAACGCGGCCGCGTAGCTGATCGCGCCCCACAAGCGTCCGAGGAACCCCGTCCGCTCGACGGCCGACGCGGCGAGCAGCGGCACCGTCTGCACGACCTGGCCGTTGCGGCGCAGCGTCAGCATCCCGACCTGCTGGCCGCGTCCGACCGGCGCGAACGGCCGCGCGGTAATTTGTTCCGTCACCTCGAAGTCCCCGCGCGATCCGCGGGGCACCAGCGCCGTCACCGGCCGCGCGGACTGCAGCGGCACCGCGTGCAGGCTGCCGCCGTATATCCGCAGCGACGCCGGCACGACGGTCTGCCAGGGCACCGCGACCACCGTGTAGTGCGCGAAGCCGGTCGTCAGCATGCCCTCGACGAGCGCGGTGCGCCGCGGCACGGTCGGCGCGCCGAGCACGACCGCGATCAGCCGGAGGTCGCCGTCGCGGGCCGTCGCGACGATGCTGTAGCCGGACTCTTCGGTGTGTCCGGTCTTCAGCCCGTCCACGCGCGGATCGCGAAAGACCAGGTTGTTCCAGTTCGCCTGGCGGATGCCGCCGTACGATTCGTACTGCAGGCTGCTGTACTGGGTCGCGTCAGGAAACTCGAGGAGGATCTGCCGCGCCAGCACCGCGATGTCGGAGGCGCTCACGTGCTCGCCGGGCGCCGGCAGTCCGTGCGGGGTCACGAAATGCGTGTCGTGCATCCCGAGCCGCTCCGCCGTCGCGTTCATCTGCTCGACGAACCGGTCCGCCGAGCCGCCCACGGTCTCGGCGAGCGTCTCGGCGGCGTCGTTGCCCGAGGCCACCATCAGTCCCTGCAGCAGCTGCCGGACCGTCACCGTGTCGCCGACGTTGAGAAACATCCGGCTGCTCCCCGGCACGCGGCCGATGCGCCATGCTTCGGTGCTGACGGTCACGTTGGTGTCCGGGGTGAGCCGGCCCGTCCGCATCGCCTGCAGCGTGAGGTAGAACGTCATCAGCTTGTCGAGGCTCGCCGGTTGATGCTGAACGTGCGCGTTGGTGCTCTCGAGCACCTCGCCGGTGCCGGCCTCCATGAGCACGGCGGCGGCCGGCAGGTGGGGCCGCGCGCCGGGCGCGGGCGCCGTGTGGAGACGCGGGGCGGCCTCGGCCGGTGCGCCGGCGATGCCGGCCCACGGCTGCAGCAGCACGGCCGCGCAGAGCGCGAGAACCGCCGGACGGCAGGTCGGGCGGCGCATCGGACGGATCGTCACGCCGCCGAGACCTGTAAGATGGTCCGCAGGCCGTCGCCGCGATCGAGCACGTCCACCGCCTCGTTCACGCGCTCGAGCGGAAAGGACGCGGTCACCAGTTCATCCAGCATCAGCTGCCTCCCGTAGTACAGCCGGAGCAGCCTCGGGATGTCGTCCCGCAGGCGCGAGGATCCGTAGAAGCAGCCCCGGAGCTGTTTCTCATTAAGAATAAACGCAGACCCGGCCACGGCGAGTTCCGCCTTGGCCGGCGGGATGCCGACCGCCACCGCGACCCCGCCGCGCGCCACCGCGTCGACGGCCTGCCGCACCGTCTCGGGGCGGCCGATCACCTCGAACGCGTAGTCGGCGCCGCCGCCGGTGAGATCGCGGACCGCGGCCACGACGTCGTCGCGCTTGCCGTTGACCACGTGCGTGGCGCCGAACTGCCGCGCCGCTTCGAGGCGGTGGTCCAGGAGATCGACCCCAATGATCGTGGTGGCGCCCGCGATGCGGGCGCCCTGCACGACGTTCAGGCCGACCCCACCGAGTCCGATCACAACCACGCTCGAACCGGGAGTGACCCTGGCGGTGTTGATGACCGCGCCGACCCCGGTCGTCACGGCGCAGCCGAGCAGCGCCGCGACGGACAGCGGCAGGTCGCGGTCGATGCGCAGCACACCGGACTCCGGCACCACGGCCTGCTCAGCCCACGACGAGACGCAGGTGAAGTGGTTGATCTCTTCGCCCCGCGCCCGCAGGCGCGTCGTGCCGTCGGGCATCCGCCCGCGCACGCGGTAGCGCATCTCGCAGAGATGGGGCCGGCCGCTGTCGCAGTACCGGCACGCTCCGCACGCGGGCGCGAACAGCAGGACCACGTGATCGCCGGACCGCACCGACTCGACGCCGGCGCCGACGGACGCGACCACGCCCGAGGCCTCGTGTCCGAGCACCACGGGCAGCGGCATCGTAAGGTCGCCCTTGATGTAGTGGAGATCGCTGTGGCAGACGCCGGTCGCGACGATGCGGACGAGCACTTCACCGGGACGCGGGGGTTCCAAATCGACGTCTTCGACGGTCAGAGGCTTGCCGACTTCATAAAAGACCGCGGCGCGCACGGGCGAGAGCCTCCCCTCAACGAAATGAGCGGGGCCTTCCCGCCGCTCCGCGGCGAATCCTCTCACACGCCGGAGCAGCACGCGGCCGCCGCCACCACGTCCCTCGCGGCGCCGCCGGCCTGCCCCCGCCGGAGGGTCTCCGTCGCCGTGCTCGGCCGCCGCGGTGCGGGCGGTGTGCTAGGTATACGTTCCCCTGATTGGGGGCCTCGGCGACATTGCGATCGAGGCGGCGCCGATGCCGGTCAGCGCCCCGCCGCGCTTCGCTCTCGCTCGAGCAGCGCCCGCTTTCGCGCGAGCCCCAGCCGGTAGCCACCGAGGTCGCCGTTGTTGCGGATGACGCGGTGGCATGGAATCACCAGCGGCACCGGGTTGGCGGCGCACGCCTGGGCCACGGCGCGAACGGCCGCGGGCCGCCCGATCGCGCTGGCCACGTCGCTATACGACCTCGTCGTGCCGTACGGAATCGCCCGCAGCGCGTCCCACACGCGGCCTTGAAACGCCGTCGCGCGAATGTCGAGCGGCAGGTCGAGGTGCATCTCCCGGCCGTCGAGATAGGCGAGAATCGATCGCACCGCGGGCGCCAGCGCCCCGTCGTCGCGGACGAGGCGCGCCGAGGGAAACTCCGCCCGAAGCGCCGCGGCGTGACGCTTTTCGGTGTCCGCGAGCGACACGGCGCACACGCCGCGGTCCGTCCGGCCGACGAGCAGCCGTCCGAGCGGGGTCGCCACCGTGGTGTACCGGATCGTCGCGCCGGCACCGCCGCGCCGGTACACCGCGGGCGTCATCCCGAGGCGCTGCGCCGCCCGCTCGTACAGGCGGCTGCTCGACCCGTATCCGGCGTCGTAGAGCGCGGTCGTCACGGCCGCCTGCGCCCGAAGCCTCGCCTTGACGAGGTCGAGACGGCACGCATCGACGTAGCGCTTCGGCGAGAGTCCGAGCACCCGCGTAAACGCGCGGCGAACCTGCTGCGGACCGCACCCGAGCGCCGCGCCGAGCCGGCTCAGGCTCAGGGGCTCGTCGAGGTGGGTCTCGACGAACCGGCAGGCGCGCTGCGCCAGCGCCGCCATTTCGTCGCGGCCCGCCGGAACGTCGGGCCGGCAGCGCCGGCAGGGCCGGTATCCGGCGCGGGCCGCCTCGACGGGCTGGCGAAAGAACCGCACGCGGTCCCGCCGAGGCCGCCGCGCGGGACACGAGGGCCGGCAGTAGATGCCGGTGGAACGCACCGCAAACACGAACGCGCCGTCGGCGGCGGTGTCGCGCGTCAGTACGGCGCGCCAGCGCCGGTCGTCGCCGGCGTTCCCGTTGTGCGCCTGTATCCGATCCGCCCGAATCGCCATCCCGGCTTCCTCCACATTCAGCATACCATCACCTCCGAGGTTGTCGCACCGATGGTACGTCCGCCGAGGACGCGCCGCTATCCGATTTCTCACCGCAAATCACGCCGCGCCCGCGCGGCCGGAGGTCCCGCCCGCCGGGGGCAGGGACCCCGCCGAGACGGCGCGGAACGTGCGCGACCTCGACAACCGGTTCACGATCGTCCGGGATCTTCCGCTGGCGATCACGCCGGAGACCTGCGTATACGAGGCGCAGTACGTGATGCGGCGCGCCATTCAACGCTACACCAGCGTCGCCGTCGGCCCCGACCACATCGGGTCGCTGCCGGCCTGGTCCCACGCGTACATCTGGACCGCGAAAACCGGCGAGGAGCGGCGCAGCGTGCAGATCTGCGTCACCGTGGGGCGGCGGGCGATTCTCGCCATCGGGACGACGTCCAACCGGCCCGCGCGGCTGCGCGACGACATGCCCGCGCTGACCCGCGCCATTCAAAGCCTGCAGCCGGCCGCGAATCCGTCCGAGCCCGAGCCGACCCACGGCGGGCATAACATGAGCCGCGGCGTCGTCCGCCGCGGCTCGATGTAGCGAAACGCCCGCCGGCCGGTCAGTGCGGGTGCGTCGCGTCCCACTGCAGCGCCGCAACGATGTCGTTGCGCGCGCGCTGCATCGACTCGATCGCGCGAACCCGGAAACCGCCGTAGTCCGCCTGGTCGTACTGCAGCTGGTCGATCAACCCCTCGAGCGCGCTGCGGGCGTGAACGAGATTGCGGGCGCTGCCGAATTCGGTCCGGGGCGGCGGAACCTGCGCCATCGCGGCGCCCGCCGCCACAACCGTCGCGGCCATCCCTGCTGCTCCGGCGAGAAACTTCTTGCGCGTCATGATATCGTCACCTCCTGACGTGATCACGAGCCGCTTGCTGTACCGCCTATAGCGCCCGGCCGGGCCGCTCAGTTCCCGCGACCGGATGTTGCCGGCGAGACCGGCCGGGCGTTCGCCGAGAAGATCGCGCTCGGCGCGTATCGGATGACGCAGGACGACATCGCCGAACTGCGGGGCCACGGGTTTTCCGACGATCTCGAACAGGATTTCCGGCGGGCGCTCGCGATCGGCCGGCCCCTCGGCGAACTCCGGCTCTAGCCCGGGCGGGCGAGGGCCTAGCGGCCGCGCGCCCCGGCGGCCGCGGGGAGAACGTCGGAGAGCGAGGCGGGCACCGGCTCGTCCGGCGCGGGCTCGAGCATCTCCCGGAGCGCTTTGGCGAACGCCGCCGCGGGGGGCGCCAGGAACATCCCCATCAGCCCGAACAGCGCGTTGCCGAGCAGCAGCGCGAGCAGAATCGTGACCGCGTGCAGCCGCAGTTCGTGGCCGATGATCTTCGGCAGCAGGATCTGCGATTCGGCGACCTGTACGACGATGAAGAAGACCAGCACGGCCACCGCGGTACCCGGCGACTGGAGGGCCGCGATCGCGACGATCGGGAGCGCCCCCAGCACGGGGCCGATGATCGGAATCGCGCGCGTGAGCCCGGCGAAAATGCCGAGCAGCAGCGGATAGTGCACGCCGAGCAGCGCGAGGCCGATCGAGACCGCGGTCCCTGACACGAGCATCAGGATGACCTGCGCGCGCACGTAGCCCGCGACGATGCCATCCGCGCGCCGGCCCGCCGCGAGCACGACGCGGCGTGACCCGATCGGGAGAAATCCGAGCAGCTCGTCGCGCAGCACCGGCAGATCGAGCAGAAAGTAGAACGCGAGAATCGGGATCAGCAGGACTTCGAATCCCTTGGAGATCCACCGCGCCGCGCCGCGCAGCGTGCCGGTGGCGGCGCCGAACGCAATGGTTTCGGCCTGGTCGAGGGCCCGCTCAACCGGCGCCACGAGCGGAGCCGGCAGGCTCCGGCGCAGCCCCTTCTGCAGCTGCATCAGCGTCGCGCCGACGCTGTCGCGGTGCAGTTCGAGATTCTGTCCGAACCGCTGGGCTTCTCCGGCGATCGGCCGCATCGCCAGACGGGTGACGAGGCCGAGCGCGAGTGCGACGGCAAGAAAGACCGTGAGGACGGCGACAAAACGCGGCACCGGACGGCCCCACGGCCGCAGCCGGCCGGCGCGCTCGACGAACGGCATGAGGGCGTACGCCAACATCGCGCCGAGCGCGACCGTCACGAGGACGAAGCGCAGCCGCCACAGGATAAACACTATGGCCGCGGCCACGACGAGAGCCATCGTGGCCTTGGCCCAACGGTCAAGCGTGCTTATGCGCCCGTCCCCCCACGGTATCGCATAGTCGATATCACGCGTCCGTGTAATTCGAAGTTCCCGCGCCGCCGCCCTGCCTGACGCGTTACGGAGCGCCGACCCGCACCCACGCGGCGGCGGTCGAGATCCCGGACGCCGCCGGCCCGTCCGCGGGACCGGACCGGCCGCCCGTCTCCGGGTGCAGGATCGAGGCCATGATCTCCAACCCCTCCACCAGCCGCGGCCCGGACCGGCTGAAGAACGCGCTGCCGTCCGTGGCGTACACCCGCCCCGCGGCCACCGCGGGCAGGGCGCGCCACTCCGGCCGCGCGGCGACCGCGGGCAGCTCCGCGCAGGTGCGGCGGACGTCGAACCCGCACACGGTCAGCACGACGACCTCCGGCGCGGCCGCGGCGATCGCGTCCCATTCGACACGAAACGAGGGCCGGCCGTGGACGCCGAGCACCTCGCGGCCCCCCGCGCGCTCGACGATCTCGGGCATCCAGTGGCCGCTGCAGAACGGCGGATCGAGCCACTCCATGCAGAACACGCGCGGCGGGGCGCCGCGACGCGCGACGCGGCACGCGGTTTCGACCGCCGCGACGCGCGCCCTGAGCGCGGCGACCACGCGGCGCCCCTCGCCGCCGCGGCCGGCCGCGGTTCCCACCGTCACGATGTCGCGAAAGACGTCGTCCAGCGTATGGGGGTGAAGCCGCAGCACCCGCGGCGGTCCGGGCAGCCGCGCGGCAATCCCCTCGACGTCGAGGCTCGGCAGCGCGCAGACCTCACAGAGGTCCTGCGTGATAATGAGGTCCGGCCGCGAGGCGGCCAGCGCGTCCTCGTCGAGCCGGTAGAGGCTCTCCCCGCGCCGCAGCGCCCCTTCGACCTCCGCGTCGATCGCGGCGCTGGTGAGGCGCGAATCCACGCGCGGACGCACCACCACGGGCCGGTCGCGGATTTCGGGCGGAAAGTCGCACTCGTGCGTGATCGCCACGATTTCCCCGGCCAGCCCAAGCGCCGCGACGATCTCGGTCGCGCTCGGCAGCAGAGTCGCAATGCGCATCGCCCGATCGAGTTCGCGGCCGGCGCGCGAAAGCCTCGCCCGCCGCCCTGTCTTTTATGGAAGGAGATCGGGCGCGGCCCGTTACGGAGCCGTTGCAACGTGGCACGATAATGAAAGCCGGGATGACGGAGAACGTGACCCTCCACGAGTTGATGGACGATCCCTCGAGCACCGCGGAGGTGATGCGGCCGATTCTCGAGGACCTCGGCCGCATCAACCGCCTCACCGGCTCGGTGCGCCTGGTGTGCGCGTACCTCGACCGGCTGCTGCCGTTGTGGCGGCGTTCGCGCACGTCCGGCGCGCCGCTCGCGCTGCTCGATGTGGCAACGGGCGGCGCCGACATTCCCCGCGCGGCGGCGCGGTGGGCGGCGCGGCACGGCGTCCCCGTGCGCATCATCGCTCTGGACCGGCACCCGGTGACCGCGCGGCTCGCCGCGGAGAGCTGCGCCGCGTTTCCGGAGATCGAGGTGATCCGCGCGGATGCGCGCGCGCTGCCCTTCGGCGACGGTGCGTTCGACGCATGCCTGTGCTCGATTTCGCTCCACCACCTCGAGCCGGGGGAGCGGCCCGCCCTACTGCGGCGGCTCGACCGGCTCGGCCGCCTGGGATTTTTCGTCGTGGATCTCGTGCGATCACCCGCCGCGCAGGCCGGCGTGTGGCTGCTGACACGGTGTTTCCGGGACCGTCTGATCCGCACGGACGGCCCCCGCTCGGTCCGCCGCGCGTACTCGTGGCCGGAGTACCGGGCGCTGGCCGCCGGCGCCGGCATTCCCAAACTGACCGTGAGGCGCGTGCCCGGCTTTCGCGCGGCGCTGGAGCGCCTCGGATGACCGGTCCCCTCGATGTCCTCGTCGTCGGCGGCGGACCGGCGGGGGCCGCGACCGCGGCGCTCCTCGCGCGGCGAGGGTGCCGCACCGTCATCGTCGACCGCGCCGTTTTCCCGCGCGCCAAACCGTGCGGCGACTATCTCAACCCGGGCTGCGATGAGATGTTCGAGCGGCTCGGCGTCCGCGACGCCGTGGAGCGCGCCGCCGCGCCGGTGTGCGGCATGCGGCTCGTGACCGCGGACGGCGCCACCGTCGCCCTTCCGTTTCCGCGCCGCAACGGCTGGGCGCTCGAGCGGTCACGGCTGGATCAGACGCTGCTGGATCACGCCGCGCGCGCCGGCGCCCTCGTTCGCGACGGCAGCCGGCTCGCCGCCCTCGAGCCCGAGGCCGGCGCCGTCCGGGTGAGCGTGGAGCGCGCCGGGCGGTTGGAGCACTATGCCGCGCGGCTCGTCGTCGGCGCCGACGGTCTGCGGTCGGCGGTGGCGCGCGCGGCGGGCATCGCCGCGCCGACGCGCCGGGGACGGTACACCGTCGGGGCCTACCTCGCGGGGGTCGACGGACCCGGCGAGAGCCGCGGGACGGACCGGTGGGGCGAGATCCATCTCCGGCGGGACGGCTACTGCGGGATCGCGCATCTTCCCGGCGGGCTCGCCAACGTCACCCTGGCCGTCCCGCGGAAGGTCGTGCGCGCCTGGCGCGGCGATCTGGAGGCGGGCTATTGGACGTGGCTGCGCGCCTGTCCCGGGCTCCGCGACCGGCTCGTCCGCGCGGAGCGCGCCGGCCCGCTGGTCGCGATCGGGCCTCTCGGCTACTACCAGCGCCGCGCCGGCCGCGGCCGCGTGCTGCTTGTCGGCGACGCCGCGGCCCACCTCGATCCGATGACCGGACAAGGCGTCTATCTCGCGCTGCGCGGCGCCGAGGTGTGCGCGGCGATCACCGGGGAAACGCTCGAAGGCACCGGCGTCCCGTCGCTCCGGGCATACGCGCGCGCCCGGGCGCGCGCATTCGTCCCGGTTTTCGCGGGGTCCCGGCTCGTGCAGGCGCTGGCCTTTCGTCCCGCGGTCGTTCGCCGCGCCGCGGCCCAGCTCGCGCGATATCCGGATCTCGGGAAACCGCTCATCGGCATGCTCGGCAACACCGAAGGCCTCGGCGGCGTCCTCCATCCGGCGGTGCTTCCCCGCCTCCTCGGCTGGGCGTAGACGTGCACACCGAGACCGCGGTGCGGATTCGAGGACCGGTCGACGCGATCTTCCGCTACGCCGCGCAGGTCGAGCATTGGCCGCGCATCCTTCCGCACTACCGCGGCGTCCGCGTCCTTGCCGTCGACGGCGCCGCCCGGCTTATCGAGATGAAGGCGCGCCGCGGCTGGATTCCGATCTGGTGGTGGGCGCGGCAGATCGTGGAGCCGCGCGAACGGCGCATCCGCTTCACGCACGTGCGCGGCGTAACGCGCGGCATGGAGGTGGAATGGCGCTTCGAGCCTGCGCCCGGCGGCGACGTCGCGGTCTCGATCGTGCACGACCTGGACCTGGGCTGGCCGGTCGTCGGGCGCGCCGTCGCGCGGTCGATCATCGGACCGATGTTCATCGAACCGACGGCGAGGGCCACGCTGGGCCATATCAAGCGAGTCGTCGAGGCAACCGGAGGTGAATCGTGACGGATATGAAACGCCGCGTCGTCGTCACCGGGATCGGCGCGGTCACGCCCATCGGATGCGGCGCCGCGGGCCTCTACGACGGCCTCCGGCGCGAACGCTCGGCCGTCGGCCGAGTCACGCGATTCGATGCCGGCGCGTTCAACAGCCGGGTCGCCGGCGAGGTCACGAACTTCGATCCCGCGGCCTTCATCGAGGCGCGGCGGCTGCGCCGGCTCGATCGCTACGCGCAGTTCGCGCTCGCGAGCGCCCGTATGGCGGTCGACGACGCGGCGCTGCGCCTCGAAGACGAGGACCGCGACGCGATCGGGTGCTTCGTCGGCTCGGCCCTCGGCGGGGCCGCGTTCGCCGAGGAACAGCACGCCGTGTTCTTGACCCAAGGCGTGCGCCGGATCCGGCCGACCCTGGCGCTGTCGGTGTTCTGCGGCGCCGCGTCCTGCAACGTCGCGATCGAGCACGACCTCCGCGGCCCGTCCAGCGCCTACTCGGACAGCTGCTCGAGCGGCGCGATCGCGATCGGGCAGGCGTTCCGCACCGTTCGCGACGGCTACGCCGACCTGATGCTCGCCGGCGGGGTGGAGGCGCCGCTCGCGCCCCTCACGTTCGGCGCGTTCGACCTGATCCGGGCGATGTCGACCCACAACGACGAGCCGGCGCGCGCCTGCCGGCCCTTCGACCGGACCCGCAACGGGTTCGTGATGGCGGAGGGCGCGGCGCTGCTGGTGCTCGAGGAACGCGAGCACGCCCGCCGCCGGGGCGCGCGAATCTACGGCAGCGTGCTCGGCTTCGGCGCGTCGAACGACGCCCACCACATGACGGCTCCGCTGCCGTCGGGGACCCAGGCCGCCCGCGCGATGCGGCTTGCCCTCGCCGAGGCCGGCGTCGCGGCGGAAGACATCGACTACGTCAACGCGCACGGCAGCGGTACCCCGCTCAACGACTCGACGGAGACGCTCGCGATCAAGCAGGTACTGGGAGCGCGCGCGTACCAGGTGCCCGTCAGCGCCACGAAGGCGATGCACGGACACGCGCTCGGCGCCACCGGCGCGATCGAGGCGGCAAGCTGCTTCCTCAGCCTGCGGCATCACTACGTCCCGCCCACGCTCAACCTGGACGCGCCGGACGAGGCGTGCGATCTCGACTACGTGCGCGGCTGCGGCCGGGAGATGCCGCTGCGCCACATTCTCAGCAACTCGTTCGGCTTCGGCGGCATCAACGCGGCGCTCGTCTTCGGGCCCGCGTAACGGCGCCTCCGAGGCGCGGCCCGCCCGCGCGTCGAATGCGACGGACGGGGTGATGACGATGACGATCCTGCGAATCGGCGCACTCGCGATGACGGCGGGCCTGATCGGCGCCGGCGCCGCTGCCGTCTCGGCGCAGACGGCGTGCCGGCAAATTCAGATTACGACGACGCGGACGTCGAGCCCGATCGCGGTCACCCCGCTCGACGCCATCGCCTTTCCCGTTCGGCCGCCCGCGGCGACGGCCACCGTGATCCGGCAGATCCTCGTGTGTCCTCTGGGCGCGCCGCCGCCGCCCGCGGTCACGCCGGTTCCCGTGGTCATCGGCGCACCGGTCTTCGGCGTACCCGCGATCGAAACGCCGGTTTTCGGCCCCGCCTCGGCACTACCCGTGCCCGACGCGAGCGCACCGCCGGTCGCCGCGCCGGGCCCGCCCGCGGCGCCGCCGCCGATGGTGGGCGCCGTCCCCGAGGACACCGTGGGCGCGCTCGCGGCGCAGGCCGCGCGGTTCGACCGCACGGTCGTGACCGTCACCGGAACCGCAGCCGCCGTCACGTCGGCGGCGGACGCGCGGGGCGCGCCGATCACGACGTTTCGCCTGGACGGCCAGGGCGCGTCGATAGGCGTGGTCGTGTGGGGACATGCGGCGGTGCGCGCCGGAGAGACCGTCCGCGTGAGCGGACCGTTCTACGTCTCGACGCCGTTTGTCGGCGCATCCGGCGCGCCTTGGCACGACGTGATCGAGGCCGACCTCCTGGAACGGTAAAACGCCCGGCCAAGAGGAGTCGACTGCCGTGCCCGCGAAGGCGCGCCGCGGGGGACCGATGCTGGCCAACACGACCGCGGGACGCGCGCCCGAACCCACGCCCACACACAGATTCCCGGTCTTCGGGGCGCGCACCGTCGGCGGCGTCGCCGGCGCCGGGCTGCCCTATTTCGTCGCCACCGTGTTCGTCGTCGTGCTGGGTACGGCGTTGTGGCGATCCGGCATCGGCGTTCCAAACATCTTCTCCATCGTGCCGTTCGTCCTCGCCGTTCAGATCACCGCGTTCGCGTGGGGACGAGGCCTCGCGCTCGCCGCCGCCGTCGCGAGCGCGGCCACCTTCAACTACTATTGGATCGGCCCGCCGTATGAATTCGAGCCCCCGACGGCGGAAGAATGGTTCTTGTTCGCGACGCTCCTCGCCATCGCGCTCGGCCTCGGCCTCGGCACGCTCACCGACCGCATGCGGGTCGTGCGCCGGCAGGCACAGGACCTCGCCGCCAGCGAGCGGCTGCAGCGGGCGCTGCTCGACTCGATCTCCCACGACCTCCGGACGCCGCTGACGACGATCATGGGCAGCCTCAGCACGCTGCTCGCCGAGGACGGATCGGTCGGCCGGATCGACGCGCCCGCCCGCCGGGAGCTCCTCTCCATCGCCTACGATCGCGCCAAGGTCCTCGACCGGCTTGTCGCGCAGATCCTCGAGATGACCAAACTCGAAGCCGGCGTGATGCGCGTCCAGACGGAACCGGCGAGCCTGTCGACCCCGCTGCAGCTCGCGATCCGATCCTTGGGCGGGTCCGTCGACGGCCGGTGCCGCGTCACCGTCGCCGGGGACGTCCCACCCGTCCCGATGGACGTGGTGCTGCTGGCGCACGCCGTGCGCAACGTCATCGACAATGCCGCGCGCTGCTCCGCCCCGGACAGCGCGATCGACATCGACGGCGCGCGGACGCGCCGCGAGGTCGTGCTCAGCGTGGCGGACCGGGGCGCCGGCATCCCGGCCGCGGATCTCGAGCGGGTCTTTGAAAAATTCTACCAGGTGCCGGGCGGCGGGGAAGGCCGCGGCGGGATCGGGCTGGGTCTCGCGATTGCCCGAGCCATCGTGGAAGCGCACGGGGGCCGCATCTGGGCGGAGCGGCGCGACGGCGGCGGCACGGTCGTGCGGCTCGCCGTTCCGGTGGCCTAGTCGTGTCCTCCGAGGCGCCGCGGCCGCGCGTGCTGGTGGTCGACGACGACGAATCCATCCGGCGCTTTCTCGAGATCGCGCTGCGCAGCCGCGGATACGAGGTCTTCGAGGCGGCGGGCGCCCGCGCCGCCCTCACCGCGGCGCCGGACGTCCGTCCGGACATCGTGATCCTCGACCTCGGGCTACCCGACGGCGACGGCGTCGACGTGACGAAGCATCTGCGGGCCGCCGACCACGCGTCCATCCTGATCCTGTCCGTCCGCGATCAAGAAGACCAGAAAGTCGCCGCGCTGGAGGCCGGCGCCGAAGACTACCTGACCAAGCCGTTCGGCATCGAGGAGCTCCACGCGCGGCTGCGGGTGCTCCTTCGGCGGCGCGCGGCACACGGGGGCGAGAAGCAGATCAAGACGGGCGACCTGGAGATCGACCTCGCCCGCCGCGTGGTGAAGATCCGAGGGAAGGCCGTTCACCTGACGCCGACGGAGTACGATCTGCTGAAGGCCCTCCTCCAGGCAGACGGGCGGGTGCTGACCCACGGACAGCTGCTGCAGCGGGTGTGGGGAGACACGTACGCGTCGGAGGGCCATCTCCTGCGCGTGAACGTCAGCAACCTCCGGCGAAAGATCGAGCCGGATCCGGCGGCGCCCCGCTACGTGATCACGGAACCCCGCGTCGGCTACCGGCTCGTCATCGACGAGTAACCCTCGTCTTGGCGTTTCCGTTATGCCGAAGTTACAACCCGATCATACAATCACGGCAGTCGCATCGGCTGCATACCGGGGGGAGGTAGCCGCGATGTGGGCAGTGTTTTTCGTCATCCTGCTGATCGTCCTGTTCATCCGCCACTAGGCCGGCCGCGGTGCTCCGCTAGCCCTTCGGCCGCTCGTCGATGACGCGGCGGAGCTTGCCGCCTTCGCTTCTCGGAAGGCTGCCCGGGGCCTGAAGTGTGACCCGCGCGGCGATGCCGATCACGCTGCGGAGGCGATCGGCGATTCGCCCCCGCAGCTCATCCGCGGCCGCGTCGGGCACCGAGGCGGCCGGCCGCGCGGGGTCCGGCGCCACTTCCACGCGCACCTCGAGCGAGTCCAGCGTCCGCTCGCGCACGACGACCAACTGGTAGTGCGGCGAGAGCTCGGCGAACTGCACCACCACCGCTTCGATCTGCGACGGAAAGACGTTGATGCCGCGAATGATGAGCATGTCGTCGGTGCGCCCGACGATGAGCGACATCCGGACGAAGGTGCGGCCGCAGACGCACGGGGCGGGATCGAGGGACGCGAGGTCGCCGGTGCGATACCGGATCACCGGCAGCGCCTCCTTCGTGAGCGTCGTAAAGACCAGCTCCCCCACCTCGCCCGGGGCCGCCGGGTCGCCGGTCCGCGGGTCGATCACCTCGACCAGAAAGTGGTCCTCGAAAACGTGCGAGCCGCGCTGCGCCTCGACGCACTCGTTGCTGACGCCCGGACCGATCACTTCGCTGAGCCCGTAGATGTTGACGGCCTTGACCGGCAGCAGGCGCTCGATCTGGCCCCGCATCGCCTCGGTCCACGGCTCCGCGCCGAGGACGGCCGCGCGAATCGTCAAACTCTGCGGGTCGATACCGCGCGCCCCGGCGGCCTCGGCCAGGGTGAGCATGTACGACGGCGTGCAGGCGATCACGCGCGGCTTGAAATCTTGCAGGAGCAGCAACTGCCGCTCGGTGTTGCCGCCGGAGACCGGCACGACCGTGAGGCCCATCAGTTCAGCGCCGTAGTGCATGCCCAACCCGCCGGTGAAGAGGCCGTAGCCGTACGCGTTGTGGAACACGTCGCCCGGCCGGGCGCCGCTCGCCGCGAGGCAGCGGACGCACACCTCCGCCCACACGCCGAGATCGGCCCGTGTGTAGCCGACGACGGTCGGCTTCCCGGTCGTGCCCGACGACGCGTGGACGCGGACGACCTGTTCGAGCGGCACCGCGAACAGCCCGAACGGGTAGTGATCCCGCAGGTCCGTCTTGCGCGTGAACGGCAGCCGGCGAAGATCGTCGAGCGAGCGGATCTGCTCCGGGCGAACGCCTGCGCGGTCGAACGCCTCGCGGTAGAACAGCACCTTCGCGTGGACCCGCGCCACGAGGTCGGCGAGGCGCCGCCGCTGCAGCGCCTCGAGATCGGCGCGCGTCATCGTTTCCGCGGTGCGGTTCCAGATCATCCGCCGCCTCCCTGATCTCGTGCCGGCCGGTCAGCGGCCGCCGACGCTGACATCAAGACCGGCCGCGCCGGCGCGGCGCGGGAGTCCCAGCGCCGCCGCGAACGTGGTGGCCGCGCCCGCGAACGCGGGCAGAAACGCCGCCACCGGCACGTGCGTGACGTCCCACGCGACGCCGCCCAGCAGCGGCAGCAGAAACGAGTAGCCGTAGCCGACCGCGAACATCCCCGCCGACACGTGGTGCACGTCCCGGGCCTCGGCGACGAGCGGGGGCAGCGCGAGCGACAGCACGAGCCCGAACGCGCAGCAGAAGCCGATCAACCCCGCGCCGGCCACCCAGAACGCCGGCGGCGCGGCCAGAAACAGCGCCAGGCTTGCGGCGATCGCGACCGGGACCGCGACCAGCGACGCGCGGCGCCCCGTGATGGCACGCGCCACCACCAGCGCGATCGCGGACGCGGGCAGCTGGCCCGCGTTGAGCGCCGCGAGACAGGGCCCGATGAGGTCGACCCGTCCGGCGGTGCGCAGGTAATCCGGGATGAACGCGTTGGTGCTGAAATACGCGACGCCGACCCCGCCGAGCACCAACCCGAGCCGCCACGTCGCCGGGGCGCGCCAGTCGGGCCACCAGCGCGCCTCCGGGCCCGCCGCGGCATCGGGCAGCCGGTCCCGGAGCATCAGCATGAGGATGGCGGTCACGAGCGGCAGCACGGACCACGCCGCCAGCCCGACCGGCCAGCTCCCGCGCACGAGCGGCAGCACGAGGGGCAGGGTGAGTCCGGCGCTTAAGGTCTCCCCGACGAGCAGCCCGTTCACGTACAGCGCGGTGGCAAAGCCGATCCGATCCGGGCACCACCGGGCGACCAGCGCCGGCACGGCGGGCTGCATCACCGCGATCCCCGCGCCCATCAGGAGCGTCATCGCAAACAGCATCCCGATCGACGGGCCGACGCCGCGCAGCGCCGACGAGACGGCGACCACGAGGAGACCGGCGATCGCGGCGCGGCGCGCGCCGGCGCGCGCGATCAGGAGCGATCCCGGCACGGCCGCCGCGGCGAGCACCAGCACCGGCAGGCTCATCAGCGCCCCCACCCCGGTCTCGCTGAGCCCGAGATCGCGGTGGATGAAGATGAGGACCGGCGGGAGAGCCAGCAGGGTCGCCCGCAGATCGACGCCCGCCAGCCACAATACGGCCAAGCGGGTCACCGTCGATCGCTCCGGCGCTGATGGCATGGAGGCCGGCGGCCGGCCCGCCGGCACGGCGTGATCGTGGCCGATAGACGTCACCAGGGGTCGGAGTAGCGCTCTTCCTTCCAGGGATCGCCGCGGATGTGATACCCGTTCTGCTCCCAGAAGCCCGGGCGCTCGTCGCGCATGAATTCCAGTCCGCGCACCCACTTCGCGCTCTTCCAAAAATAGAGACGCGGCACCACGAGCCGGCACGGTCCGCCGTGCTCGGGCGTGAGCGGGCGGCCGTCGTGGGCGAACGCGAAGAGGACGTCGTCCTGCATCAGGTCGTCGAGCCGGAGGTTCGTCGTGTAGTCGCCGTACGAGTGCACCATGACGAACGCCGCGGCCGCACGCCGCCGCGCGCGGCCGATCACCTCGGACGCGGGCACGCCCTCGAAGGTGTTGTCGAAGCGCGACCAGGCGGTGACGCAGTGCACGTCGCAGCGGACGCTCTTCCGGGGCAGCGCGGTCCATTCGTCCCACGTCCACCGGACGGGGCTCTCAACCTCGCCCTCGACGGTGAACGTCCACTTCGCCGGGTCGATGCGGGGAATGCCCCCGTAGTAGAGCACCGGCCACTTCTCCGTCAGCGTCTGGCCGGACGGCAGGCGGGGCGTCTCCATGCCTCGTTCTTCGGCCCGGAGGCGCGGCGCCCCTGGGATGCGGCCGGTTCGGCGGGCCGCCGCGTGAACGGCGGCGAGAAACGACGAACGGCGGACGCCGCGCGTCCACCGTTCGTCTGCGACAATCAGGCGCGGCTTACGGCTTGGCGGGACGCACACCCTCCACCGGCGCCTGCGGCAGCACCGGCGACCGCACGACCGACCCGCTGTGCTCGATCCACGGCGGCGACGCTACGCCGATCGAGGCGAGCGTGTCCGGCAGCAGGTACGCGCCCTGTCCGTGCAGGCGGGCCTGCAGGTCGTGGATCAGCGACGGCTGCTCCAGGAGCTGCGGGATCGACACCCGCCGCTCGATCGAGAGCGCCGCGGCGAGCCCGGCCGCCTGCCCCTCTTCCATCGTCGTCGGCACGACGCGGCACGACGCCGCGGCCGAGTAGGTTGCGGAGATCGAACGGCTCGCCATCACGAGATTCCCCGTCCCGTACGGCACGAGCGAGCGGAACGGGATCGTGTACACGAAGCGCTTCGGCGCGTACGGGTTGAACTCGCCCACGTTGTAGGGATGGATGTCGATCGGGTAGCTCGCGACGCCGACGGCATCCCAGAACACCCGGCTGTTCACGATGTCGTTGGCCGTGAGAGTGTACAGCCCCCGGATGTGGCGCGTCTCGCGGATATAGAGGTAGTCGGCGGTGCGCGCCAGCTCCGCCTTCGCGAATCCGGGCGCGGTCTCGCGCAGGAAATCCATCAGCGACGGCAGCTCCGCCTTCGCGCGGTGCATGCCGTCCGCCACCGACGCCGGGTCGGTGCCGTCGACGCCGAAGACGAGGAGCCCGTTGATCAGCACGGAGTGGTCGTTCTGGAGACCGATGTTGAGGTCGTAGATCGCCACGTTGGGCTGCGTGGGCTTGTACATGCGCATGATCGGCCCGTAGCCCCACACGTTGCCCTGGTAGACGCCGCCGCGCCGCATGTGCTGCTCGCGCGCGCCGGTCACGTAGTTAACCACCTGGTGCCAGTTCACGTCCTTGAGCTCGAAGACGAGGGTCGCCGACATCATCGCACGGTCGATGCCGGAATCCTCACGGCCGATCGTGAACGGCGCGCCGGCCATCGCGGCGATGTCGCCGTCGTCCGTCGCGTCGATCACGCGCTTCGCGCAGACCGTCTCCCGCGTCTGATGCGGGCCGTCGAAGACGACACCCGTGACCCACGGACCGTTCATCAAGACCTCGACCGGCTTCCGGTGGAGCTTCAGCGTGATGAGGGGCTCGCGGCGGACCTCGTCCATGAAGACGCGCTTCGCGTTTTCGACGTCGAAGGTCATCCCGAGCTGCTTGTAAACGTCGGAGAAGACCCCGCGCGCGAGATGCTCGCCGGTGAGGCCGAAATCCATGTCGAGCATGTTGAGCATGGGGCCGGTAAGATCGCCGCCGAGATACGGCCGCGACTCGGTCTCGTACACCGCGGTGCCGGTCCGCGCCGCCGCGACGGCCGCGGCCACGCCGGCGGGGGTTCCGCCGACCACGAGCACCGGCGTCCGGACGTCGCACGCGTCGGCGAGGCGCGGCGCGTTCGCCGCCCCGGCCGCCGCGTGCCCCGCCGGCCCAAGCGCCATGGGCATCGCGAGGATGACCGCCCACACGGAAACCACCAGCACGCGGGCTCCGCGCCGCGCCATTCTCACGTTCCCTGCGTTCATACTTCCCCCCGACGCCACGGCGGACAATGCGCCATAGCGACCCCTAGCGATACTAGTACGCCATTATAGCAACGGTGGTTCGGTCCGCAATACCACGAACACCCTACGCGGCGCCGGGCCGCCCTGGACGCGCCGGACCATTCGCCGGAGAGGGCCGGGACCGCTGCTTCTTGATGCTTCCTCGCGCTATGGGAGGCCCCAGACCGGCCGGGACGCCGGTCCGGCCGAGGACGGCGCCGCCGCCTCCGGTCCACGGTACTATGGATATCCCCTCTCCGCCTGAATTGTGAACGTCCGATGGATGGCCGGCTACCCGCCGGTATGGGCGGCCTGGGCGGGCTTCGCCGCCGCCGGCCTGATGACGATGCGGCAGAGCACGATGCTGAACTCGTACAGGAGGGCCATCGGGACCGCGACCAGGATCATCGTGACCGGACTCCAATCCGGGGTGCCGAAGACGGCGATCGCGGCGATGATCATGTAGGCGATGCGCCACTCCCGGCGCAGCGTCTGCGGCGTGACGAGGCCGAGCATCGCGAGCGAGAGGATGACGAGCGGCGTCTCGAACGTCCCGCCGACGATCAGGAGGAAGAAGAGCACGTACGAGATGTAGGCGTTCGCGGTGAGCAGCACCTGAAACTGGCTGCCCGCCTGGGCGAGGAGCCAGTGCGTGCTGATCGGCAGCACGAACACGTAGCCGAAGACGAGGCCGGTCGCGAAGAGGATGCCGGCGAGCAGCGCGAGCGGGATGGTGCGGCGCCGCTCGTTGTCCGTCAAGGCCGGCGAGATGAACGCGTACACCTGGTACATAATCCACGGCATGCTGACGGCCAGCCCGAACAAGAACGCGATCTTCACCTTGACGAGAAACGGCTCCAGCACCGTCAGCGTCGTCAGCTTCATGTGCCCCGTCGGCCGCAGCAGCAGCACGAGGAGCGGGTCCACGAAGATGAAGCCGGCGAGCGTCGCCGCGAGCAGGCCGATGATAGAGCGGGTCAGCCGGATCCGCAGCTCCTCGAGATGCTCGATGAGCGTCATCGGCCGGTCGTGCGGAGTGTTGGAGCGCTCGTCCATCATGCCTGTCGTAGATTCGTCGCCGACGGCCGCGCTCATTCCGCGTCCTTGGCAAGCTGGGAGACCGTCACGAGCGTGTACCCGCGCCGACGCAGCTCCACGATGATCGCCGGCAGCGCGCGGACGGTGTTGAGGGTGCCGTTGTGCATCAGCACGATGGCGCCGGGCTCCGCGCGGGCCAGCACCCGCTCGATGAGGATGCGGTACGGCGGCAGCGACCAGTCCCCGGCGTTCGTCGTCCACATCGCCATCCCGAGGCCGAGCCGGCGCGCGTCCCGGGCGACGCCCGCGGTGTAGTCGCCGCCCGGCGGCCGGAACCACTCCGCGGGCCGGCCGGCGGTGCGATCGATCACCGCCGCGCCGGCGGCGATTTCGCTCTGGGCGACGGCATCGCCGACCGTGACCATGTTCGGATGGTGGTAGGTATGGTCGCCGACCTCGTGGCCGTCCGCCGTCATCACCCGCACGAGATACGGGTACGCGCGGGCGTGCTCGCCGATCACGAAGAACGTCGCGTGCGCGCCGTACCGGCGGAGCACGGCGAGGAGGAGCGGCGTCGCCAGCGGGCTCGGCCCGTCGTCGAACGTCAGCGCGATCTCGCGGCGCCGGGGGTTGCCGCGCCACAGCATGCCGCCGCTCGACGCGCCGAAGAGGAACCCCTCGAGCTGCACCTTCGTGTCGACGATCTGCTGGAGGAGCGTGCCCTGAAACCGCTCCGCCGACTCGTACGTCCGGTCGCCCGGCAGCAGCACCGGCGCCCGCATGCCCGCCGGCAGGTGCGGGTCGTGCGGCATGGGCGGCCGCGGGACGAGCGCCCCCTCGAGCAGCTCCGGCGCAAGCCACACGCTGCCGGCCGCCTCGAGCGCCGCCCTCGGGTCCCCGCCCGGCGCCGCCCGGAGCAGCCGCGCGGCATCAAGGGCGGCCGTCACCGTCGCGTCGGTCCGGCGGCCGTCGAACCGGCCCGGCAGCTGATAGTAGCCGCTCAGCGTGATCCGGTCCACGCGCGGGTCGGATCGCGCCGCGACGACCGCAAGCGCGCGGGCGGTCGCCGCCGCCTCGCGCACCATCGCCGCGGGCGTGTCCGCCCGGTCCATTCCATAGACGAACCAGATCCACGCGAGGCGCGAGAGCCGCCCGTCCGGCAGCTTGGTGACGCCGTCGCTGGCGACCGTCACCTTGACGACGACCGGAGCCAGCCCTTGCGCGACAAAGGCCTGCCAGATGAGGGTCTCTTCGGGGTGAATGCCGGGACCGATCGGGTGGGTGTCGTTCGTGATGTAGGGCGAAACGGGAACCGCCGGCACATCAGGCCACGCCGGCGGCGGCTCGGATTTCACGGCGGCCGGTGTCGGCGGGGCGGCCGGCCCGCCGCTCGGCTGCGTCGCCGCCTCCGCGATCGCGGGCGCGACGAGCGCGCGCAGCCACCCCGCGACGCGCCCCACAATCTCCGCTTGGGGCGCCGGTTTCACGTCCGACGATCCGGCCGGCGGCACCGACCGTCCGACGCGGACCAGCTCGTTCGACGCGATGTCCCCGACGAGCGTTATCGAGATGCCGTTGGTGTTCCAGTGCAGCACGGTGGCGAGGCCTCGCGCCTGCACCGTGCCCTCGAAGACGCCGATCTGCACGCGCTGTCCGCCGCCGGCGCCCACCTGCGCGCCTCGGCTCTCGAACAGTGTCATCGTCGCGACGCCGTCCGTGAACACGAAGGTCGCCGTCGGCGTGCCGCGGATCGTGACCACGTTGGACCGCACGAACTGGTATCCCGGCGGCAGATAGGCCGGCAGCTGCGGGATAAAGCCGACCCGCCGGGAGATCTCCTCGATCGTCAACGCCGCCCGCGGCGCCTGCGGGAGTCGGGTCTGGACCTGCGCGCCCGCCGGCGGAGACACGATGAAGAGATCCGCCGCGAGCGGCGGGTTCAACTGCACGCTGAGAAACGCCGACGTCTCCCGCAGCGCTCCGGCCGGACCGTAGCGCTCCAGACGAAGAATGAGCCGCGACTCCACGTCGATCCACAGCCGCAACCGCGGCCGGCCGGGCCGGCGGCCCTGGATGTCGATGATCCGCGCGGGCCGTCCGGCGACGCGCTCGGCGCCGGCAAACCGCACCTCGTAGTTGGCGGCGAGCTGCGGAAGAATCTGGCGGATGAGCGTGTCCTCGTCGGTCTGAGGCGCCGGCGCCTCGACGTACCGACCGCGCCCCGGCACGAATTCGACCTGCTGGCCGCCGCTGATGACGACGACCCGCTCCGGCTGATCGCCGGCGGCCAGATACTCCAGCCGCGTCCGGTCGGGCGCCTGATGGTAGATCCGCACCTCGGACGCGCGGACGGTCTGCGCCCAGACGGTGACGGTCTTGGTGCCGGAATAACTGACGCTCCGCGGCGCGACCGCCGCCTCGGTCAGCCAGCGGATGGGCTCCGATTCGCCCAACCCTGCGGGCGGCAGGCCCGGCGCGGCCAGCGCGGCGCGATCGGGGGCGAGCGCGGCCAGCAATCCGCAGACCGCCAGAAGCGCGATCCGGCGGCGGAGGCGAGGCGTCATGTTACCTCTGGACAGTCGACTCCGGGAGAGCCGTGTGGGCGATGACCGTTCGGGTCACGTCGTCGGTCAGACGGTCGGACGACATCATCAGATAGTCGCGCACGTACGCGTCCGGATCGAACGTCGTCCCGTGCGGCGCAAAGAGTCCGGACACCCATCCCATCGGCAGCCCGATGATGATCAGCAGCGTCGCCCCGGCCAGCGCGACCCGCAGCGGCCGCGTCACGGCCGGCCGCGTCAGCGCCGCCCACACCGCGCGCCAGGGCGACGGAAGGAATGAGGCGTTCTCACGGGCGAGCCGCCAGTGAATCCGATCCTCGAGTCCGGACGGCGTCACGAGATCCGGCAGCCCGCGCAGCAGTCCGCGCAGCGTCCGCAGCTCCTCGTAGGCGCGGCCGCACGTCCCGCAGACCTCGAGATGCGCCTGCACCACTTCCAAATCCGCAGCGGGCAGAGCGCCGTCAAGGTACGCGGAGAGGTGATCGGCAACGTGCGTGGTGTTCACCGTTCCCCTCCCCTCAGGTAGGGACGCAGCGCGGTGCGCAGCGCCTCACGCGCCCGATGCAGGCGCGAACGAACGGTTCCGACCGGGCAGGAGGCCACGGCCGCGATCTCATCATACGAAAGTCCCTCGATATCCGCAAGGACGACGACCGTCCGGAACTCCGGCGGCAGGCTCTCGAGCGCGGCCTGGATGGGACCATCGAGATCCCGCGTCTCGGTGAGGTGCTGCGGGTCCGCCGCGGTGTCGCCGAGGCGCGCGAGCAGCGGATCGCCCTCCGGCGAGGTGGGGGCGTCGAAGGAAACCTCCGGCCGGCGCACGCGCCGGCGGATCCAGTCGATGTGGGTGCGGTGCATGATCCGGTACACCCACCGGTCGAAGTACGTGCCCGGCTGGTACCGGTCAAACGCCCGGAACGCCTCCGCCACCGCTTCCTGCATCAGGTCTTCCGCGTCGTCCGCGTTTCCCGCCAGGCGGTAGGCCACGCGATAGATGCTGCGGAAATGGCGGTTCAACAATTCCTCAAATGCCGCGAGACGGTGCGCGCCGCTCTGCGCGGTCTGCGCTCTGGCGTCGACTACCCCGCTTAGCGCCGATACGGCTTCCGTCACGTCGCGACCCCCGGCAACGGTCTCCTTGTGAAGAGCGTCGCCGGGCTCCCGGAAGTTCCCCTCAGGCACGGGCGTCTCCGGGGCGCCCTGGGCCCCCCCGGGGGCCCGGCCCGGCCGCGGCCTCACGCGGTCCGCCGTCCGGCGCCGAGGCCTCGCGGACGTTGACCCGGTTCATCGCCGCCTCCAGGCCGTCGCTGACGACGGCCAGCGCGGCGTTGGCACCGCGCTCGACGGCTTCGTCGATGACCGTGCGCTCCTCCGGCGTGAAGCGCTCCAGGACAAACGTCTCCGGGGCCACGCCGGCCGGCGGACGGCCGATACCGACGCGAAGCCGCGGGAAGGCCTTGGTACCGAGATGCTCGATGACGGAGCGAACGCCGTTGTGCCCGCCGGCGCCGTTGCCCGGCTTGAGGCGCAGCCGGCCGAGGGGCAGATCGAGGTCGTCGTGGACGATCAACAGATTCTCCGGCCGGACGCGCCGGCGCCGGGCCAGGTCGGAGACCGCCTGGCCGCTCACGTTCATATAGGTCTCCGGAACGGCGAGCAGCACCACGGCTCTCCCGAACTGGGCGCGCGCGATCCGGGCGAAGCCGTCGTCGGCCAGCCGGATGCCGAGTTTGGCCGCGATGCGGTCCACCACGTCGCTGCCGACGTTGTGCCGCGTGCCCCGATACCGGCGGCCCGGATTGCCGAGTCCCACGATGGCGATCATCTCACTACGAAGACGCATGAGGGGCGCGGCTGGAGCCCACGCCCCTCATGCACCAAACCGCGACCGCGCAGCCCTGCTCGGACCGCGCTACTCCTTCTTGTCGGACTTGGCGGGCTTGGCCTCGGCCTTGGCGGGCTTGGCCTCGGCCTTCGCCGCCTTGGCGCCCTCTTCGGCCTGCGCCTCACCCTCGGCCGCGGCACGCCCGAGGACCTCGGGTTCCGCCGCCGCCTCGGCCTCGGCTGCGGGCGCCGCCTCTTCCTCGACCACCGGCGCCACGACCGCGGCGATCACTTCCTCGGGCGGCGTAAGGATCTCAATGCCCTCCGCCACCTTCAGGTCGCTGACGTGGATGGACGCGCCGACGCGCAGGCCGCTCACGTCCACCGTGAAGCGGTCGGGAATCTGCGTCGGCAGACAGCGCACCTCGATCTCGCGGCGGACCTGTTCGAGCACGCCGCCGCCGGAGGTGACGCCCTCCGGCGTGCCGCTCAGCACGACGGGTACGCTGACTTCGAGCGCCTCGGTCAGGCTGATCAAGTGCAGGTCGACGTGCAGGATCTCGCGGCGGATATGGTCGCGCTGGATGTCTTCGATCATCGCGACCTCGGTCTGCGCGTCGCCGTCCTGCGCGATCTGCAGGTCGATCAGCGCGTTCCGGCCCGCCGTGTGAAGCGCCGCGAGCAGATCCTTGCGCCCCAAGGACACCGGCCGCGGCGCCCGGCCGCGGCCGTAGACCACCGCGGGCACGAGACCGTCGCGGCGCGCGCGCTTGGCCGCGCTCTTCCCCGTGGCCGTGCGCTCGAGGACGCTCAGGCTCACCCGTTCCATGACACGTCGCCTCCAATCCGTTCGCTACAATGGGACATTATAGCATCTGCCCCGGCACGGCGACAACGTGCGCGCGCGAGCGGCGCGAGCGGACGCTACAACCCCGCCGCGGCCGGCGCAGGCGCCAGCCGGCTGAACGCGATCGACGCGTCGGTGAGGAGGCGTTCGGCCACCGGATCGGGGTACGGCTCGTCGTAGACGATGCGGACGAGGCCCGCGTTCACGATCATCTTCGCGCAGGTCAGACAGGGCTGGTGCGTACAGTAGATGGTCCCGCCGGCGATCGAGACGCCGTGATACGCCGCCTGCACGATCGCGTTCTGCTCCGCGTGGAGGCACAGACACGTGTCCAGCGCGGTGCCGGACGCCGCCTCCGAGGCGCAGCGCGCGCATCCCGCCTCGCCGCAGTTCGGCAATCCCCGCGGCGTGTCGTTGTAGCCGGTGCTCAGCACCATGCGGTCCTTGACGATCACCGAGCCCACGTGGCGGCGCAGACACGTCGACCGGGTCGCGGCCAGGCGCGCGAGGCTCATGAAGTACTCGTCCCAGGACGGCCGGGGCACTACCGCACGGCCTCGACCGGCTCCGGATAGATCGGAAAAGCCGCGCACAGCGCGCGCACTTCGTCCCGCACGCGCGCCTGCGCCGCCGCGTCCTCAGGCGCGCTCAGCACCGTGTCGATCCACGCGGCGACCTGCCGCATCTCCGCCGCCCGCATGCCGCGTGTGGTCAGCGCCGGCGTGCCGATCCGGACGCCGCTCGTCGTCATCGGCTTCTCCGGATCGAACGGGATCATGTTCTTGTTGGCGACGATGTGCGCGGCGTCGAGCGTCCGCTCGGCCTTCCGGCCGGTGAGGCCCTTGCTGCGCACGTCGAGCAGGATGAGGTGGTTGTCCGTCCCGCCGGAGACGACGTGATAGCCGCGCCGCACAAACTCCTCGGCCAGCGTCCGCGCGTTCTCCACGATGCGCGCCGCGTACGTCCGAAAGTCGGGGTGCATCGCCTCCTTGAAACACACCGCCTTCCCGGCGATGACGTGCATCAGCGGCCCGCCCTGCATGCCGGGGAACACCGCCTTGTCGATCGCCGCGGCGTGGCGCTCCTTCGACAAGATCAGCCCGCCCCGCGGGCCGCGCAGCGTCTTGTGCGTGGTGGAGGTGACCACGTCCGCGTACGGCACCGGATCGGGATGGGCCTTGCCCGCGACGAGGCCGGCGAAGTGCGCCATGTCCACCATCATGACGGCGCCCACCTCGTCGCAGATCGCGCGGATCGTCGGGAAGTCGAACTGGCGCGGGTAGGCCGTGGCCCCGGAAACCACGAGCTTCGGGCGGTGCTCGCGCGCGAGCCGCGCGAGCTCGTCGTAGTCAATCTGCTCCGTGTCGGCGCGCACGCCGTAGGGGATGATGCGGTAGAGCTGGCCGGAGAAGTTGACCGGGCTGCCGTGGGTCAGGTGCCCGCCGTGCGCGAGGCTCATCGCCAGCACGGAGTCGCCGGGCTTGATGAGCGCGAAGTACGCGGCCATGTTCGCCTGGGCGCCGGCGTGCGGCTGCACGTTCGCGTGCTCCGCGCCGAACAGCGCGCGCACCCGGTCGATGGCGAGCCGCTCGACCACGTCCACGAACTCGCAGCCGCCGTAGTAGCGCTTGCCCGGATAGCCCTCGGCGTACTTGTTGGTCAGCACGCTGCCGAGCGCTTCGAGCACCGCGCGGCTGGCGTAGTTTTCCGACGCGATCAGGTTGACGTAGTAGCGCTGGCGTTCGATGTCGTTGGCGATGGCGTCGGCGATCTCGGGATCGGTGCGGCGCAGCTCATCCACGGCGCGTCACTCCTTCCACCCCCGGGGGCTCCGGAGGACCGGCTTCCATCCAAGATTCGGTGCCCCGCGCGCAAATCCTTAGGCCGGGCCGGCGGCGCCCGCGCATCCTGCCGGCCGCCAGGCGGCCGGCGACGATGTCATTAAAGCCGGCTAGTCCCGCGTCAGCGGGGCCAGCGGGCCGGTCACCTCCCGCAGGGCCTCGGCCGCGACCCCGCCGGCGCGGACGATCACGGGCGGCGTGCGGGTGACGTCCACGACGGTGGACGGATGGCCGCCGGGGCACGCGCCGCCGTCGAGGATCAGGTCGACGTGGCCGCCCAGGTCCATCCCCACCTCGATGGCGGTCACCGGCGCCGGCATGCCGTGGGTGTTGGCGCTCGTCCCCGTGATGGGCATGCCGAGCGCGCGGCACAGCGCGACGGCGAGCACGGAGCCGGGCCGGCGTACCCCGATCGTCTCGCCGCCTCCGGCGAGCAGCGGCGGCAGATGCGGCGCCCGCCGGCACACGATCGTGAGGGGACCCGGCCAAAACCGCTCCGCGAGCCGCAGCGCGATCTCCGGCAGATCCGTCACGAGCATCCGCCACTGTCCCGTGTCGGCGACGAAGACCGGCAGGGGCTCCGTATGGGGCCGGCGCTTCGCCGCGAAGACCCGCGCGACGGCCTCGCCGTCCAGGGCAGCCGCCCCGAGCGCGTAGAAAGTGTCGGTGGGAAAGGCGACGAGGCCGCCGTCGAGCAAGGTCCGTACGGCCTGCCGCGGCACGTCTTGCGACGCGGGATGCACGCCGATCACCTGCATCGGGCCCGTCGCGTGTCCCCTGATCACGGTGCGTCCCCCCATTTCACGGCGCCGCGCGGCGGTGCGCCTTCGTTGAGCGTTCCCAGGCGTGCGGCGACCACGACCCGGTCGAGCCCCGCGTAGTCGCGCACGATCTCCGCGGGAGCGAAGGTCCGTTCCGCGGCGATAAGCGCGGCAACGGCCCGCGCCTGCCGTCCCAGCGCGGACGTCTCGAGGATCAGCAGACCCCCCGGACGGAGGTAGGCGGCCGCATCACCGACGATGCGCCGGTGGACCGCGAGGCCGTCCGGACCGCCGTCGAGGGCGCCGCGCGGCTCGTGCTCCCGAATCTCGCGCACGAGCGCCTCGACCTCCGCCGTCGGCACGTACGGCGGATTCGCGCAGATCGCGTCCGCGCCGGCGGGCGGAACGACTCCGGCCAGCGCGTCGAGCCCGTCGCCGAGGCGCCAGCTGATCCGGCCGGCCAAACCGAGGCGTTCGGCGTTGGCACGGGCGACGGCCAAAGCACCGTCCGAGAGATCGGTCGCGACGGCGCGCGCCCCGGGCAGCAGATGCAGGAGCGCGAGCGCGATCGCGCCGCTGCCCGTGCCCACGTCCACGATCAACGGGGCCGGACGCGCGGCAAGCGCGGCCGCCGCCACCTCCACGAGCCGTTCGGTCTCGGGCCGGGGAATGAGCACCCGCGGGTCCACGTCAAGGAGCAGACCGCAGAACTCACGCCGCCCGGTGAGATAGGCCGACGGCCAGCCGGCGGCCCGCCGGGCGATGAGCGCCGCGTAGGCCTCGCCGGCCTCGTCCGCCAGCGGCGCCGACGGCCGAAGCAGCGTCTCCTCGCGGGTCAGTCCCGCGGCGTGGCGAAGCAGCAGATCGGCCTCCACCCACGCCTCCCGCGGATCGAGGCCGGCCTCGCGCAGACGTGCGAGGCCCCGCGCCCGCGCGTCCTCGCGGGTCGAATACTCCGCGCGGTCCGCGCGCGCGCCCGCGGCGCCGCCCCGGCCGGGGGTCATGAGCCGGCGGGAGCCGTCAGGCTTTCGAGCCGGTCCGCCGCGGCGAGGGAGTCGATCAGATCGTCGAGATTGCCGTCCAGGACGCCCGGCAAATTGTGCACGGTCTTGCCGATGCGGTGATCGGTCACGCGGTCTTGCGGGAAGTTGTAGGTCCGGATCTTCTCGCTGCGCTCGCCCCACCCGACCTGCTTGCGGCGGGATTCGGCGATCTCCGCCTTTTGCTTCTCGATGGCCCGCTCGAGCAGGTGCGCCCGGAGAATCCGCATCGCCTTCTCCCGGTTCTGGTGCTGCGAGCGTTCGTCCTGGCAGGCGATCACGAGCCCGGTCGGCAGGTGCGTGATGCGGACCGCGGTCTCGACCTTGTTGACGTTCTGGCCGCCGGCGCCGCCGGCCCGGTACGTGTCGATCTGCAGCTCATCCGGGCGGATGACGACGTCGACCTCTTCGGCCTCGGGCAGCACGGCGACGGTCGCGGTCGACGTGTGGATGCGGCCGCCGGCCTCGGTCGCCGGGACCCGCTGGACCCGGTGCACGCCGCTCTCGTACTTGAGGCGGCTGTAGGCGCCGCGGCCCTCGATCCCGAGGACGACTTCCTTGAAGCCGCCGAGCCCGGTGGGGTTGCTGGACAGGATTTCGGACCGCCAGCCGTGGCGCTCCGCGTAGCGCCCGTACATCCGCGCGAGGTCGCCGGCGAACAGCGCCGCCTCTTCGCCCCCGGTCCCGCCGCGAATCTCGACGATGACGTCGCGCTCGTCCCGAGGATCGCGGGGCACCAGCAGGGTCTCGATGCCCTGCTCGAGGGCGGCGCGCTTCGCGGTGAGCGACGCCCGCTCCGCGTCCGCGAGCGCGCGCAACTCGGAGTCGGTCTCGGTGCGGAGCAGGTGCTCGGCTTCCTCCAATTCACGGGAGACGCGGCGGTATTCCGTGAAGACGTCGACGGTCTCGGCGAGGCCGGCGTGCTCGCGGGCGATCCGGCGGTACTGCGCCGGATCGCCGAGCACGGACGGATCGGCCATCGCGCGGGTCAGTTCCTGATAGCGGGACTCCTGCGCCGCGAGCCGGGCAAGGTATTCCTGCCGCACTCAGACCTCCGGGGTGGCAAGCCGGTACGGCGAGATCGTGGACGAGGGCTTAAATCCGCAGACCGTACTTCTTGGCAAACTTCTGCACGCGCCCCTCGGAGTCGACGAACTTGCGCTGGCCGGTGTAGAACGGATGGCACTTCGAGCAGATTTCCACCCGGATGTTCTCGCGCGTGGACCCAGTCGTAAACGTCTCGCCGCAGGCGCACGTGACGGTCGTCTGGCGGTAATTGGGATGAATGTCCTTTTTCATGGGAAGGGCTCCTTGGCGTCTTCGATGGGCAGGTCGGTGGTCGGTAAGGACCCGCGGTCGAAAGAACAACGAGCCTTATTTTATCACGGGAGGCCGGTTCGCGCAACGCGCCGAAGTGCCTCAAAATTATCGACACCGAAGCGAAGACTGTTGCCTCAAAATGCCGGACACCGGCGCCCAGGAGGCAACGTGGGTCCCTTCAGTGTACGCGAATACGCCGCATCTCTTCGTCCTCGGTATCGCCTGGCCTCACGCCGTGACAAGAGCCGGCTCTTGGATGAGTTCTGCCGGGTCACCAAACGCGATCGCAAGGTCGCGATCAAGCGACTGCGG
>Ga0207416_1000723_pt1 | contig 51863 bp, 56 predicted proteins | sample PaiPotPPM11metaG_FD_184107 | JGI IMG/M metagenome (GOLD analysis project Ga0207416, IMG submission 184107) | Iron sulfur acid spring bacterial and archeal communities from Banff, Canada, to study Microbial Dark Matter (Phase II) - Paint Pots PPM... ... | reverse complement strand
TCCCCCGACCGGGTTCGTGGCGGCCGGCTCTCCCCCAGGAGCCGGCCGCACCTTTTTTCACGCAATGGGCTTTAGCCCCTTCGCGTATTGCTTGAAGCGCCGGACGTAACTGTCGGCGCCGGCGGCGATCATTTTCGTCGCTGCCTCGTCGAGCGTGCGGATGGCGCGCGCCGGCGCGCCAACGATCAGAGAATTGTCGGGAAACGATTTGCCCTCGGTGATCAGCGCGCCGGCGCCAATGAGGCAGTTGTCGCCGATCTTGGCGCCGTTGAGCACAATCGCGCCCATGCCGACGAGGCTGTTGGCGCCGATCGTGCAGCCGTGCAGGATGACTTTGTGGCCGATCACGCAATTGGGCCCGATGACGATCGGAAAACCCGGATCGGTGTGCAGCGTCGCGTTGTCCTGGATCTGCGAGCGCTCGCCGAGCTCGATCCATTCATTGTCGCCGCGCAGCACCGCGCCGAACCAGACGCTGGCGTCAAGCTTGAGGCGGACTTTGCCGATCAGCGTCGCATTCGGCGCGATCCAATAGCGGCCCTCCTCCGGCAAATCCGGCCGGTGGCCGTCGAGTTCGTAGATCATGATGAAGGACTATCAGACGCCGAGCAGCGCTTGAAGTCCAAGCACCACGACGGTTCCGGACATCAGGCTCCACAGGCCCGCGATCACGGTCGCCACCATGACCATTTCGGTGCGGCGGCCTTCGATGCGGCGACCGCGGATGGTGTTGCGCATGATGATGTAAGGCGCGGAGAACATCAGCAGCGGAATGGCGGCGAACCGCGCCGGCACCGGACCCACTTCAAGAAGCCGGAAGCTCGGCGCATGCCTGCTGAACAGCCGATAGCCGCTGGCGCACAAGCCGGCGACCGCAAAGCCCATAGCGAGCGAGAAAAAGGATTCGATGGTCTGTGGCGAAATCGACGGCAGCGTGGACATTCCCGGCGTCCCTTTCCGCGAAGCCATTGCAGAGGACGCGGCGGGCCGCTACGAAATGATTAAAGAAAGGTTAACGGCATTAATTTGCGTTTTGCCGACGGGGGCTTAGCCCATGAATATCATCTTGCGCACGTTGGCGCTGGCGCTGGCGCTTGCCGTTACCTCGCCGCTTCAAGCACGCACGCTCAACATCGTGGCGATCGGCGCCAGCAACACGACCGGCGTGGGTGTTGACCCTCAACTCGCCTATCCCGCGGTCCTGCAGGCGCTGTTACGCAAAAAGGGCATCGACGCCGCCGTCACCAATGCCGGCGTCAACGGCGACGTCACCGCCGGCATGCTGCGGCGGATCGACAGCGCGATACCCAAGGGCACCGACATTGTGATTTTGCAGCCGGGCGGCAACGATCTGCGCTTCTTCGGCACCAAGGCGGCGCGCGCCGCCAATGTCGCGGCGATGGCGCAGCGCATGCGCGCCCGCGGCATTCGCGTGATTATTTATGACCCGGATCCGGTCCCGGTAGATTTTTACCAATGGGATCACATCCACTTTAACGCCGCAGCGCACGCCAAAATCGCAGGCGTTCTTGCCGCGCAGATCGAAGCCTCGCTCAAGCCGCCAGCGCCAGCGCCAACGCCAACGCGGATGTCGCTGCCGCCGCCGATCAAACCTTAGGACGCAAGCACTTCGTCGCATCGGCCGGCGCCCGCCCTGTTTGCAGCTGTGGCCCGTGCGATACTGCGGTTGATTCGCGCAAAGTGACGGAAACGATGACGGCGCATGCTGTTTCCCGACACAAGACCCGCCGCCGGTCGCGCGGACTGTTGACGCTGCCCTTTGTCGTTATCGTCGTCTTGGTGGCTTCAGCCGCGGGTTTCGTCTCCTACCTGCTGTGGCCGACCTGGCCCGCCCAACCGACGCCGCTCGACGCGCCGGCAATTCCGATCGCCGTCGCCGGCGTGCTGTTCGACGTTCCGCCAGCGGCGATCCGCGAAGCGGTGCAACGTCATCCCGGCGAACAGGAACGTATCGATCTTGCTTTCGAATGGCCGTCGCTCGCACCGCCGCACGCGAACGGCAGGACGACGGATAAGACCGCGCTGAACGCGGCAAACGCCGCAGCGGCGGCCGCCGAGCCGGAGAACCGGCGGTTGTTCGTGAGCATTGCCGGCCTCGGCAGCGAATTGCCGCCACTCGATCGGCTGCGGACCATCTATCCCCGCTACACCGAAGCCAAAGCGAGCGCCGGCCCGGACGGATTGGCTATTCTGCCGTTCCGTTCCGGCACGCCCTATGACAGCGAGGATCTGGTCTATGTCGGAACCAATCCCGAGCAGTTCTTCGCCCTTTGCACGCGGCAAGGCGGTATCGTGCCGGGGACCTGCATTCACGACCGGATGCTGGCCGGCGCGGAGATCGCGTTCCGCTTTCCACGCGATTGGTTTGGCGATTGGCGCACGATCGCAGGCGGATTCGACCGGTTGGTCGCACAGCTGCATCCGGCGAAATGAGGCGCTATTCCAGATCGGTTTCCAAAATTGCCATCTGGAAATTGTAGGAACGGTCGCCGTCCTCGTCGTCGACGAACACCACGCCGATGAATTCCTCGCCGACGTAAACCTCGGCGGAGTCGTCTTTCTTCGGCCGCGGCACCACGCGGATGCGAGCGTTGCCGAACACCTTCTTCAGATAAGCGTCGAGCTTCCTGACTTCCTGAACGTCCACCGCGCGTCTCCTCGACTGGATTCGAATACTGGAGTCGAATGTAGATAGCTTATATTTCGCCCTGGAACATCTGATCCATGGAGCGCGCGGGCTCGGGGCAGCCGGCAACGCCGATCACTTTGGCCGGCACGCCGGCAACCGTCACGTTGTTCGGCACCGGCTTGACCACCACGGAGCCCGCGGCGATGCGCGCGCAATGCCCGACTTCGATATTGCCTAGGATTTTGGCGCCGGCGCCGATCATCACGCCGTAGCGGATTTTCGGATGACGATCTTCATGTTCCTTGCCGGTGCCACCGAGCGTGACGTCGTGCAGCATGGAAACGTCATCCTCGATCACCGCGGTTTCGCCGACCACGAGACCGGTGGCATGATCGAGGAAAATACCCCGCCCGATCCGCGCCGCCGGATGGATATCGCACTGGAGCACCGCCGAGACGCGGCTCTGCAGGTAGAGCGCGAAATCGCGGCGGCCCTTGCCCCACAGCCAATGTGCCAGCCGATAGGTCTGGACGGCATGAAAACCCTTGTAATAAAGCACCGGCTCGATCAGGCGATGCGTCGCCGGATCGCGGTCGACGGTCGCCATGAGGTCGGCGCGGAAGGCCTCGCCGATGGCGGGGACGTCCTCGATCGCGTCCGCATAAGCCTGCCGGATCAGTTCGGCGGAAAGCGCCGAATGGTCGAGCCGGCCCGCCAGCCGGTGCACGACCGCGGCTTCGAACGTGTCGTGGTGCAGAACGGTCGAATAGATGAAAGTCGTGAGTTCAGGCTCGCGCCGCACGATCTCTTCGGCCTCGCGGCGGATGCGTGCCCAGACTGGATCGACTTTGTCGAGCGCCGGCTTTGCCTGATACTGCGCCATCGGTGTGTCTCCCGGAAACGGCGTGACCTTCTATCATATTGGGCGGCGGATGGGCCAAAACCAAGAGGTAAGGGTTTATCGGCCAAAGACCTGGTAAATCAGGCCAATGGGCTAGTTCATTGGCTGACTCGACAGCAATTCCAGCACTGCTGACTTAAAGACCCTGTCGCCGACCGCCGACATGTGATCGCGACCGGGAATTGTAAGGGCCTGCGCGCCGGGAATGAGCGCGGCGAGCGCTTGCGGGGAGCCGGCAATCGGGTCCTCGCTACCGACGGCCACCAGGACGGGCACCGCAATGCGCCCGACTTCGGCGCGGCTGAGCGTCTGGCGCGAGCCGCGCAAGCACGCAGCGAGCGCCCGCAAATCCGATTTCGTCTGCTCGGCAAAGGCGCGGAACATAGCGGCGGTCGGATCCGAAACATCGGCGAGCGACGGCGCTTCGAGCGCATCGGCAATCGTGTCCGGCAGCCCGACGCCCTCGACGAGGCGGATGCCGAGGCCGCCGAGCACGGCCGAGCGGACCAGGTTCGGATGCGAAAGCGCAAGGAAGGCGGCGATGCGCGCGCCCATCGAATAGCCCATGACATCGGCGCGCCGCAGACCGAGATGCTCGATCAGCGCCCGGACGTCCTCGGCCATGATCGCGCTGTGATAGGCGGCGGGATCGTAGAGCTTGGTCGAGGCGCCATGGCCGCGATTATCGAGCGCGACGACGCGGCGGCCGGCCCGCGTCAGCGTGCCGACCCAGCCGGGGCCGACCCAATTGATTTCCTTATTGGAGGCAAAACCGTGCACGAGCACGATCGGCTCGCCCGCGCCCTCGTCGACAAAGGCGATCTCCACGCCATCGTGGGAAAAACTCGGCATGGTGCGAGCTTATTCACAGCCGCGCCGAAATGGCCAGCAACTGCAGTTCTGCTTCGCGCAACCGGCGCGCCTTGCGCCGAAGCAAACCGCACTGTGTCACGCGCTCGACCGCGGTCTTGCACGAGGCGCAGCAGCCGAGGAGCGCGAACGCGGCCCAGATCAGCCACAGCGCGAAGTCGAACGTGCTTGCCGTGAGCACGATGGCGGCGCGGCCCAGGAGCTTTACGATCGCCCGGGTCTTGCCGCCCTTGGCGGCAGAAAGCCGCGCCAGCCGCGATATGTCTTGCGGCTCTTCGGCGACGGCGAGGCTGTCGATCGCCGCCTGGGTGCCGGCTTTGGCCTCGATGCGTCCGGTATTTTCCGCGAGCGCGACGACGCCGCCGGCCTCCTCCACTTTCACCGCTTCACGCGCCGCGCGCACCGCCAAGACCGGGTTGAGCCGTCCGCTGCGGCGCGACGCCTTGACGAGCGAAAGACCGATGCGTTCCGGCGTGGTCATGCCGGCGGTTGCGTAGGTCGCCGCCGTGATGGCGATGCCGACGCCGGCGAGGCCGAGGATCCACGGATCGTAATGCTCGCCCGTGAGGTAGCGCGTACCCTCGCGCGCGGCGTCGCGGATGTCGCCAAAGACGAAGAGATCGCCGAAAGCGGTGCCGGCGAGACTCGCCAGATCGGCGGGCTCGCCGGTCCATAAGCCATGTACAAATCGGCCGGCAGTATCGGCGATGGAGGAGCGTTGCGCGCTTGCGCCCTTGACCTCCGCGGCCAGGGACGGATCGATAGCGACGCCGCGATCTGCGGCAAGTGCGATAAAACTTTGCGCGAGATCGATATCGCCGGCAGCAAGCGCGGAGCTGATTTCGCGTTCCGCCACGTCACGGTTGAACGTGCGGTCGAGCGCCCGATCGCTGATTTTGACCGGGTCGTCTGCTGCAGCCAGTTGATTGCGCGCGGCAACGCTGCGGTAAATAAGGACGGCGGCGACGACAGCAAAGACGACAGCGCAGGCAAGCGCACAGGCCGGATGACGCGCCACTCGGATGAATCGCCGCTCGCCCATCATTCGCCGCCTTGCCGAGGATCGAACATTGTAGAATCTGCAAGCCATGGCGGCAATTTGCGGCTTTTTCACAACGAGTCGGCAACGCTTTGCTGGAAATCACCCCATGAGCCCGCTAAGGTGCCGGACAAGTCCCAAAGGCGGATGTCAAGCGCATGACGGATACGATTGTCCCGCATTTTCACAACGATCTGGGCGTCCCGGTCATTGCGATCGGCGCCAGGGAATTCATGTGCGTCGGCGCCCTGCCGCCATTCGACCATCCCCACGTCTATTGCGACATGGGCGACGATGACGAATACGTATGCCCGTATTGCTCGACGCTCTACCGCCACGATCCGACGCTCGCGCCCAATCAAGCGCGGCCGGCGGAATGCGCGTTGCATGAAGCTGCCGTCTAATCCGTTGCCGTGACCGCCTCGCGCATCGTTATTGTCGCAGGCGCCGGTATTGGCGGGCTCACCGCCGCGTTGGCGCTGGCGCGGAACGGCTTCCGTGTCATCGTGCTGGAACAGACCGAACGGCTTTCCGACACCGGCGCCGGTATCCAGCTCTCGCCCAATGCCACGCGCGCCTTGATCGAACTCGGCGTCGGCGAGCGGTTGCAGCCGCATATGATCGCTCCGACGGCCTTGCGCGTCCTGGTCGGCCGCACCGGTCGCGAAATCGTCAGAATCCCGCTCGGCGAGGCGGCGCAGCGCTACGGCGCGCCTTACTGGATCGTCCATCGCGGCGACCTGCAGGCCGCGCTCGCCGCCGCCGTCGCCCAACAGCGCGATATTTCGCTCAAGCTCGGCATGCGCATGGACGATTTCGCCACGCATGCGCACGGCGTCACCGTGTCGGCGAGCGGATCCGCAGGCCTGTGGCACGAGCATGGCCATGCGCTGATCGCAGCCGACGGTTTATGGTCGGATTCGCGCGCCCGGATCGGGTTCAAGGAACCGCCGCGCTTTGCCGGCCGCACCGCATGGCGGGCTCTGGTGCCGACAAGCGAAGTGCCGCCGGAACTGCGCGAACCGCTGGTCCACCTCTGGCTCGGGCGTGACGCACATCTGGTGCATTATCCGGTCAAGGCCGGCAAAATGATCAATGTCGTGGTCATCACGACGGATAGCTGGAACGCCCCGGGTTGGAGCGCGCCGGCCAGCCGGATCGATCTGTTGCCTCGAATTCCGGCTGAGCGCTGGGCGCCGCAAGCGCGTGCGCTCGTGCGCCAACCCGAATCCTGGCTGAAATGGGCGCTCTACGATCGCCGGCCGATATCAAACTTCTGTTACGGCGCGGCGGCGCTCGTTGGCGACGCCGCCCATCCGATGTTGCCGTTCCTCGCCCAGGGCGCAGCCATGGCGATCGAGGATGCGGTGGTTGCGGCGCGCTGCCTCGCCCGCATGCCGGACGACGCCGCCGGCGCGCTGAAGTCCTATTCGGCGGTGCGACGCGCACGCGTCCGCAAAGTGCAGCGTCTGGCGGCGAAGAACGGCGAGCGCTATCACCTCGGCGCCATGCCGGCTATGCTGCGCAATGCGGCGATGCGCGCGATGGGCGGCGAGCGGCTATTGCGGCATTACGATTGGCTTTACGATTGGCGGCCGCCCGCGGCATTGTCGATCAACTAAAGCGGCGCTGCCACGATGCCAGCCACCGAACCGTTATTCCCCACGACGATCGCCGGCAGCTTGCCCAAGCCGGCCTGGCTCGCCGCGCCGAACAAGCTGTGGGCGCCGTGGCGGCTCGATGGCGAAGACCTCGCAACCGCCAAGGACGACGCCACGCTGCTCGCGATCAAGCTGCAGGAGGATGCCGGTATCGATATCGTCGGCGACGGCGAGCAGTCGCGCCAGCATTTCGTGCACGGCTTCCTCGAAGCGGTTGACGGCATCGACTTCAACAAGCGCGTCGAGATCGGCATCCGCAACGATCGCTATAAGGCGATGTGTCCGACCGTCGTCGGCCCGTTACGGCTGCGCTCGCGCGTGCACGCCCGCGAAGCGCGGCTGGCGCGCGCCCATACGAAGAGAAAACTCAAATTCACTCTGCCCGGGCCGATGACCATCGTCGATACCATCGCCGATGTGCATTACGGCGACCGGGTGAAAATGGCCTTGGCCTTTGCGGCGCTGCTTAACGAGGAAGCGCGCGGACTTGCCGCCGATGGCGTCGATATCATCCAGTTCGACGAGCCGGCGTTCAACGTTTACATGGATGCCGCCGCCGGATGGGGCATCGAGGCGCTGCACTGCGCCATCGAGGGCGTGTCCTGCAAGAGCGCCGTGCACATCTGCTACGGCTACGGCATTCCCGCCAATATCGAGTGGAAGGCAACGCTGGGCGCCGAATGGCGGCAATACGAGAAATTTTTCCCCGCTCTGGCCAAAAGCCGCATCGATCAGGTTTCGCTCGAATGCATCAACTCGCACGTGCCGATGAGCGTCATGAAACTGCTGCACGGCAAGGATGTGCTGATCGGGGTCATCGACGTCGCCACCGACAAGATCGAGACACCGGAACAAGTTGCCGACGTGATCGCCAAGGCGGCAGAATACGTTCCTGCGCAAAAAATCATCGCTTGCACAAATTGCGGCATGGCGCCCATGCGCCGCGAAATCGCCGCAATGAAACTGGAAGCACTGGCCCGGGGCGCGGCGCTGGCGCGTAAGAGATTCGACTGATCCTTCGGCAAGCGTCGAAAATCAAAACATCGTCAGATCGAAAGGTTGCCGCAGCCATCGGTAGCATTTTGTTAAAGTTTGGCCGGTTGGATATGGGCAACTTCAAAAAGGAAAATGCGATGCAGGTGCCGTTCGTCACCACCGTTTCGTTTGCCGACCGCGACGGCATGACCGTACGTCTGCAATACGGCGTTGCCGCTCCGAGCGAGCGCGAGGCGCGTAGCGAGCTCGAACGGCGCTTGATCAACCAAGAGATTTACAACTATTCGATTTCGGAAATCCGGCGCGCAACTTCAAGCGAAGCCGAATCGCTCAATTTGCCGGAAGGCGGCATTATCCTGCTGAACTGATACGGGCTACCGCTTCCTCGCATCGAGCATCTCGCGCAACACCTTGGCGTGGCTGAGTTCCAGTTCGCGTGTGGCCGTGACAAGCGTGGCGGCGCGGCCCTCGATCCATGTGCGCAACGCCGCCAATTCGTCTTTGTGATCGGCAAGTTCGGCGCGATAGCGGCGGCGAAATTCGGCAAAGCGGTGCGGTTCGTGGCCGTACCATTTTCGTAAAGCCGTCGATGGCGCAAGCGCGCGCGGCCAGGCGTCGAGTTTCAGCACGGCTTTGGAGAGACCGCGCGGCCAAAGTCGGTCGATCAGAATGCGCACGCCATCTTGGCGCGAAGGCTTGTCGTAGGCGCGCTTGATCGCAATCGATCCACATTGTGGCCGCCGCTGTCCCGGCCTGCGCCGGCCACGGTTCGGTCCGCGGCCTATCATCGATCGCTGCGCGAAATTACGTCGATCAATTCGGCGACCTTACGCCGCTGCTCGGCTTTATTGCCCGACGCGATCGCGTGCTCGACACAATGCGCCGCGTGATCGGCGAGGATTTTCTCCTCGGCGCGCCGTAACGCGGCGCGCACCGCAGAGAGCTGGGTGACGATATCGATGCAATAACGGTCGTCTTCGACCATGCGCGAAAGCCCGCGCACCTGGCCTTCGATCCGATGGAGACGCTTGAGCACCGTGGTCTTGGCAGCGGCTTGCATGCCGTCTATATACCCCTACCGGGTATCTGTATCAAGAGGCCATGCCGTGGACTCAGCAGTTCGTTCGCCGAGCGCCGAAGCTGCCACAACCGATCCGGTCTGCGGCATGACCGTCGATCCGGCGAAAACTCCGCATCGCCACGACTATCGGCGGCAAACCTATTACTTCTGTTCGGCCAATTGCCGGACCAAGTTCGCGGCCGATCCGGAAAAATATCTTGAAAAGCGCCCTGCCTCGCCCGCTCCGTCCGAAGGCACAATCTATACCTGCCCGATGCATCCGCAGATTCGGCAAACCGGGCCGGGGAGCTGCCCGATCTGCGGCATGGCGCTCGAGCCGGTCGGTGCCAGCGGCGATACCGGCCCGAGCCCCGAACTGATCGACATGACGCGCCGCTTCTGGATCGGTACGGCACTGGCGGTGCCGCTCGTGATCTTGGAAATGGGAGCGCATTTTCCGGGTCTGAATCTTCACCGGTATGTTTCGCCGCAGATTTCGGTGTGGGTCCAATTCGCACTCGCAACGCCGGTCGTGCTGTGGGCGGGGTGGCCATTCTTCGTGCGCGGCGCGGCGTCGGTTCGCAACCGCTCCCTCAACATGTTCAGCCTGATCTCACTGGGCATCGCGACCGCCTATCTCTACAGCGTCGCCGCCACCTTCGCGCCCGGGCTTTTCCCGGAAAGCTTGCGGCAAGACGGCGTCGTCGCCGTCTACTACGAGGCGGCCGCCGTCATCACCGTGCTGGTGCTGCTCGGACAAGTGCTGGAGTTGCGCGCCCGCGAAAAGACCGGAGGCGCGATCCGTGCCCTTTTGAATCTCGCGCCGAAGACGGCGCAACGAATCCGCGGCGACGGCAACGATGAAGAGGTCCCGCTAGAGCAGATCCGGATCGGCGATCGCCTCCGAGTCCGTCCCGGCGACAGCGTTCCGGTGGACGGCGTCGTCGCGGCGGGCAGAAGCGCCGTCGACGAATCGATGGTGACCGGCGAATCGATGCCGGTTGATAAAGATGCGGGCGCCAAAGTGATCGGCGGTACGATCAACGGCACAGGAAGCCTCGTCATGCGTGCCGAAAAGGTCGGCTCGGACACGGTGCTCGCGCGCATCATCGATATGGTCGCGGAGGCCCAGCGCAGCCGCGCGCCGATCCAGCGGCTCGCCGATACCGTTTCGGCTTGGTTCGTTCCTTCCGTTATTCTCGTCGCAGTCCTGGCATTCATTGCCTGGATGATCTGGGGGCCGCCGCCTGCCTTTGCCTATGCGTTGGTAGCAGCCGTCTCGGTGGTCATCATCGCGTGCCCTTGCGCGCTGGGCCTGGCGACGCCGATGGCGATCATGGTGGGCGTCGGCAAGGGGGCGACCGCGGGCGTGTTGATCAAGAACGCCGAGGCACTGGAGCGCTTCGAGAAGATCGACACTCTCGTGGTCGACAAAACCGGAACTTTGACCGAAGGCAAGCCGCGGGTCGTGGCGGTGGTGCCTGCCGACGGTTTCGACGAGGCCACCGTGCTGTCGCTGGGCGCCAGTCTCGAACGCTCAAGTGAGCATCCGCTCGCTGCCGCGATCGTTGCGTCCGCTAAACAACGCGATGTGGCGATACAGGATGTCGCCGATTTCCGCTCCATTACCGGCAAGGGCGTCACCGGCAAAATTGGCGGCCGTCAGGTGTCGGTGGGCAACGCCAACCTGCTGAAGGATCTCGGTGTTGCCAGCGCCAGCTTGGAGTCGCGCGCCGACGAGCTTCGCCGCGACGGCGCGACCGCGATGTTCGTTGCCGTCGACGGCCGGCCGGCCGGCATCGTCGCGGTGGCCGATCCGATCAAGGCGACGACGCCCGCGGCGCTCGCCAGCCTGCGTGACGACGGGGTGCATATTGTCATGTTGACGGGTGACAACCGCCTTACGGCGCAGGCGGTCGCATCCAAACTCGGCATAACCGATATCGAAGCCGAAGTGCTCCCGGAGCAGAAGAATGCAATCGTCCGGCGCTTGAGAAGCGAAGGCCGGGCGGTCGCCATGGCCGGCGATGGGGTGAACGACGCTCCGGCGCTTGCCGAGGCCGATGTCGGCGTGGCGATGGGCACGGGTACCGACGTGGCCATGCAAAGCGCCGGCGTGACCCTGGTCAAGGGCGATCTTGCGGGAATCGCTCGGGCGCGCGCGCTCAGCCGCGCGACAATGCGCAATATCCGGCAAAATCTGGTGCTTGCTTTCGTCTACAACGTGCTCGGCATTCCGCTCGCGGCGGGCGTGCTTTATCCGGCGTTCGGTTTATTGCTCAGCCCGATCGTCGCGGCGGCGGCGATGAGCTTTAGTTCGGTATCCGTGATCGCCAATTCGCTGCGCTTGCGCTTCGCGCGGCTGTAAAGTCGCGGCGTTTTTCAGCCCCAGCTTTTTCAGCCCCAGCTCTTGCGCACGCGCTTTAAAATATCGACCGGTGTGGGCGCCGGCGTCCGGGGCGCCGTTGTCGCCGCCACGGGCGACCAGCCGCAACATTCGAAATGTTCCAGCAATCCATGCGGAATGAAACGGGTTCGCGACGCGTAGAGGTGCCGGTCGCCGTTATTGCGTTGTCCATGCACGAAGAAGCGTTGCGGCACGATGATATCGAGATGATCCCTCGCCCGCGTCATCGCGACGTAAAGGAGCCGGCGCTCTTCTTCGATCTCCGCGCTGGTTCCCGTCGCCAGATCAGACGGCAAGCAGCCGTCCACCGCGTTCAAGAGATACACCGACTTCCACTCCTGCCCCTTTGCCGAATGAATGGTCGACAAAATGAGATAGTCGTCATCGAGCAGCGGTGCGCCGGCGCGGTCGCTCGTCGCCTCCGGCGGATCGAGCGTGAGTTCGGTGAGAAACCGCTCGCGGCTCGGATAAGTGGCGGCGATCTGGACCAGTTGATGGAGATCGGCCGCACGCACGCTTGCATCGTCGTGGATGCGCTCAAGATGCGGCTCGTACCAGCGGCGAACCAGATCGAGTTCGGCGGGCCAGCCCGCCGCTCCGGAGCGGACCAAACCAACGGTCTCGACAAATAGCGGCCAGTGCACGGCAGCGGCTGCCGGGGCTTTCATTGCGTTAAGCCCATCGACGGGATCGGACACGGCGGCAACGCTGTCGAGCGTCCTGGCCGCGATCGCCGGCCCGATGCCGGGCAACAGCTGGATGACGCGGAAACCTGCGACGCGGTCGCGCGGGTTTTCCGCAAACCGCAACAAGGCAAGCATGTCCTTGATGTGCGCGGCTTCGAGAAATTTCAGCCCGCCGAATTTTACGAACGGAATGTTGCGGCGGGTCAATTCCACTTCGAGCGGGCCAGAGTGGTGCGAAGCGCGAAACAGCACGGCCTGCGATTTGAGCGCGAGCCCGGCCTCACGGCTCTGCAAAACCTTCTCGACCGCGTAGAGCGCCTGATCCGCTTCGTCGCGCACGCTGACAAGCCGTGGGCGCTCGGCAGACTTGCGCTCCGACCACAGGTTTTTGGTGAAGCGCTCCTCGGCGAAGCCGATGACGGCATTCGCCGCCGCCAGAATCGGCTGCGTCGAACGGTAATTCTGCTCCAGCGTGACGACCTCGGCCGGCGGAGTGAAATGGCCTGGAAAGTCGAGAATATTGCGCACGGTGGCGGACCGGAACGAATAGATCGCCTGGGCGTCGTCGCCGACCACGGTCAAGCTCTTGCCGTTCGGTTTGAGCGCCAACAGAACCGACGCTTGCAGCCGATTGGTGTCCTGGTATTCGTCGACCAGCACGTGATCGAACCGTTGCGCGATATGCTGCGCGATCGACGGCTCCTGCATCATGTGCGCCCAATAGAGCAACAGATCGTCGTAATCGAGAACGTTCTGCGCCTGTTTCGCCTCGACATAGTGCGCGAACAGAAGGCGCAGCTCGTTCTGCCACATCGCGCACCACGGGAAGTTTGCCCCTAAGACTTCGTCCAGCGCGGTCTCGCTGTTCACCGCGCGCGAATAGACCGCAAGGCAGGCGCCCTTGGCGGGGAAGCGCTCCTTGGTTTTGGAGTAGCCAAGCTCGTGCCGAATGAGGTTCATCAAGTCGGCCGAATCCTCGCGATCGTGAATCGTAAACGCGCGCGCGAGCCCGATGTCATCGGCATATTCGCGAAGTAACCGGGCGCCGATCGAATGGAACGTGCCAGCCCAAGCGATCGCATCGGTCATGTTCGTCGAATGACCGCGCGTTGCATCGGCGAAAATGCGGCCGACCCGGCGCGTCATCTCCGCTGCCGCCCGGCGCGAGAAAGTCAACAACATGATGCGGCGCGGATCGGCGCCGTGTTCGATCAGATGAACGACGCGATGCGCCAGCGTATTGGTTTTGCCGGAGCCCGCGCCGGCAATGATGAGGAGCGGACCGCAATCGGCGAGCGGCAAGCCGCCGTGCTCGACGGCGCGGCGCTGTTGCGGATTGAGCTTATCGAGACGCGCCGCGAGCATTGGTCACGAATCAATCGGGAACGGGAGACGACTGAATCACGGTCCCGTTTTGTTCGCAACCGTCGCGGCATCATTCGAGGCGCCGCTATGGCGGCGCATCGAATTTAGACTGCCGACGAGAGTGCGGCCGGCGCCCACTTGAACTTGCTTTTACTTGGCCGTGGCATGGCGGCGGCTGAAAGCTTCGATCATTTTCTTGTTGAATGCCGGGGTGGTGAGGCAACGTCGCGGGTACGGGCGTGGTTTCGCCAGGGCCGGATCGAACCCGTGGCGATAGAACCTGCCGGCCCGCCGACTCGTATTCTCCGGCCATCCATTATAGATAGTTTGCGCCCGGAATAGTTTGCGCTCGGAGCGATCCGCCGCTGCTTGTTAAGCAGCCCTCGCAATCGGGCGCTGCAGAGTTCGCTGCCATGATCATAGCACCCTCCCCGACCGGCGTTGCGCTGCTTCTGGGCTTGAGCTTTTTTCTCGGCCTCGCCTTTGAAGAATTCTTCGCGCAGACCGACGAGCGGCGGCCCGGCGGCATCCGCACTTTTCCCTTGCTCGCGCTGGCCGGTGGCGCGCTTTATCTGTTCGACCCCATACATTTCCTCCCCTTCACCGGCGGTCTGCTCGTATTGGGCTCCTGGCTGTTCGTCTACTATAACGCGCGCATCGGCAGGCACGAAAAACAGGCCGAGCATGAGGAAAATAGCGACACCAATGCCGGCCTCGTCGTTCCAGTGCTCAACGTCCTTGCCTACTTGCTTGGCGCGGCCGCCTTGGCGCTGCCGCCGTGGGTGGCGGTAACGATAACCGTGGCGGCGGTTCTTCTACTCACCGGCCGCGAGCAATTGCACGCGCTGGCGCGACGGCTGGAGATCAAGGAAATCGTCACCGCCGGCGAGTTTTTGATCCTCACCGGGATTGTCCTGCCGTTATTGCCGAACCATCCGGTAACCGCACTGACCGCGATTACGCCGCGTCAAGTCTGGCTCGCGCTCGTTGTCGTCTGTACATTTTCTTATGCCAGCTATCTGGCGCAGCGTTACTGGGCGGCGGCGGCCAGCGGTCTGTGGATGGCGGCGCTCGGCGGGATGTATTCATCGACTGCGACGACGGTCGTTCTAGCGCGGCAGGCCAAAGCCGATCCTGCGCTCAAGCGGCAAGCTCAAGCCGGAATCACGCTCGCCACCGCAATCATGTATTTGCGCATTTTGGCGGTCGTTGCGATCTTCAACATTGCGCTGGCGCGCGTGCTGGCGCTGCCGTTATGCGCACTTTCGCTGGTCGGCTTTGCGATCTGCGCCTTGCAATATCGATTTGGCAAGCCGCCGCAACAAGCGCCGGCACAGGCTGCGATGCGTCCTACGACCGGCAGCAATCCGCTCGAGCTCGGCGCAGCCGCCGTGTTTGCCGCTTTGTTCGTCGCGGTATCGGTTGTCTCTGCCGTGGCCAAGTCTCAATTCGGCATTTCCGGAATTTACGGGCTCGCGGCCATCGTCGGCGTTACCGATATCGATCCCTTCGTCCTGAACCTGGCGCAGGGTGGCGTAGGGGGCGTGCCGGACGCCGAGCTCGCGGCTGCAATCCTGATCGCTGCGTCTTCCAACAATATCCTCAAGGCCGTGTATGCCGCGTCCTTCGCCGGCGGCAGGACGGCTGCCGGCAGCGCGGTCGCGCTCGTGCTCCTTGCCGCCGCCGGAGCCGCGATCGCCGTCGCGATGGCGATGGGAACGTTATAAACCAAACCGGCGCGAAGCATGCCGATCAGCGGATGGTCTGATCGCTTTGATATTGAGTGACGGGATTACAATTCTTCTCTGCCGCCGTGCGCTGCAACAGTATTTCTTCGCTGCGCACGGATTCGTAATCGGTCCGATAGGCCAGCGAGCCGATCACGGCGCCGCCACCGCCTTGACTTGCCCGGTCCATCAGATCGCGCAATTCTTTCTCGCGCGCGACGAGAGCCTTCCATCGCGCAGCGATGTCGTTGCAGTGATAGGCGCTGTAGCGGCCCGGATCGATGAGGAGCGAGCCGGCCCCGTTGCCACAGCCGGCAAGCGCCGCAGCGCCAATACAGAAAAGCAGACAACGCAGTCCGGCGAACGGACGGCAAGCACGCGGCGGAACTGAAAGTTCGCTCAGCACGGCCGGCCGCGGCCGCCTGGTGCCGATGTCGTCGCCAATTCCAATCAAATGACCCACCCCGCGCGGCTGGCGCGATTTTCCTCGCTCAGTTTGCAGCTTCCTGCGCCGCAAATATGGCAAGGGGCTACCGTCCCGGCATTGCGATACGGCAGCTCGTGACTAGCGGTTATCGGGAAATTTGACGCCGATAGACAATCCGTCCCGCCAGATCACGCGGCAAAGCCGGCGCGCGCCCCCATTCGCAGTCAGCAGCAGAATGAATTTTTCCGGGAGCTCGACATCATTCGCAAGGTGGAGCTGGGCGCCGCTGTCCGAAATGTCGGAGATCGAGCAGGCCAGTGCTGGGGACTCTTTGTCTTTTAGGATTTTCGCGCCGTACTGAAACGGCCGCCGCGGCTTCTTGCGCAGTTCGGGGTGGTCACGAAAGTTGCCGACAACGACCATCGAATTTCTCCCACTCCCGCACAAGCGTGAAGCGGCGCAATCGGGAGCGTAGAAAAATCACATTAAGGACGCGTAAATTGGGATGGCCACAAGGCATTCTGCCTTAGGAGGCAAAGGTTTGCCCCGGCTGGGCCAAGGTCGCACTCTAGCCATACGTGTCGATGGTGTTACATTCGCGTGAGGGCGAGACGACGGAGTTGAGTGACCGATGAGCCTCGATTGGGTTACCTGGTCGAACCCGGTTGCAGTCTGGTGGACCTTTCTCGTCGCCATCAGCGCGCTCAACATTGCACTTTTGCTCGGCTTGCACGCCTCTTATCGCACCGGCGTCTTCGGCACCCGCAATCGCGCCTTCGCCGTCGAACCGCTGGCGCTACTTTGCGCCGCTTATGTGTTCGGCTGCGCCTTCCGCTCGATCTTGCCGCGGGCCGACGTTCAGAGAATTTGTCTGTTCGATACCTGGCTTTCGAGCATCCTGCTCGGCCGTTCCGTCGCCACGGTGGCCGAGCTTTGCTTCACCGTTCAGTGGGCCATCGTGTTGCGCGAGCTATCGCGGATCACGCATTCGGATACCGCAAAAAATATCGCCAGAATGATCGTGCCGCTGATCGTGCTCGCGGAATGCTGTTCCTGGTACGCGGTGGTCTCGACGAATTTCTTGGGCAACGTTTTGGAAAACTCGCTGTGGACATTAACCTTCGCGCTCATCGCCGTTGCGCTGGCGCGGCTCGCCTTGAGCTTGCGCGGGCTTGCTCACTTCGTCATCGCCGTGACGATGGCAGGCGTCGCCGGCTATGTGCTTTTCATGTGCAGCTTCGACGTGCCGATGTATTTTGCGCGATGGCAGGCGCAGTTGGCCGACGGCAGACAATATTTCGGCCTATTCTCCGGCCTGCACGATCTCGCGACCCGCTGGGTCGTCACCCACAACCTTGCCCGGTGGCACGATGAGATTCCTTGGATGTCGCTGTATTTCAGCGTCGCCGTATGGACGAGCCTGTTGCTTGGCGGCTTCGGCCTCGTGCGACACCTTTTGCCGCGTTACCGCGTCGGCCGGCCGCTCCTGAAGGCGACGGCGCGGCGGGTGCCTATCCCGGTGCGTTCGTCCTGATGATTGTTTTCGGCCCGCCATAAAGATAGGCAGTCCGCCGCGAATCCGATAACATTTTCGCGCTGATTCGTGCGTGCCCTGCGTTTATTTGGACGGCCGTGGAGCTGACGGGCATGATCATCACAGTGGCGACCATGAAGGGTGGCAGCGGCAAGAGCACGCTGGCGAGTTGCCTCGCGGTCTATTGGCACCTGCGCGGCCGACACCCGAGCCTGATCGACGCCGATCCGCAACGCTCGATCATGCGGCTCGCCGCGCGCGAACGCGCGCTCGGCGGCGTCAACGTCGTCGAGGACGCGACTGAAGAAGCCGCGAAGACCGCGCGTCGCCTCGAAGGCGGCAACGGGCTGGTGATTATCGACACGCCGGGCTTCCGCTCGCGAACGACGCTCGACTGTCTCGCGGTCGCAGACTTTTTGCTCGTCCCCGTCAAACCGTCGCCGTTCGACGTCGACCGCATGTTGGATACAGTCAGCATCCTGACCAACCGCAGCGATGGGCGACAGCCGCTGTTCCGCTGCGTGCTGACCCAAACCACGCGCGATTCCGTGGTCGCCAAGCACATCCGTTCGGAGCTGACCGGAGCGGGGCTGCCGGTTCTTAATAACGAGATGGCAAACCGGGTCGCCTATCCGGAATCGGCGCTATGGGGCGCGACGCCGAGCCTCATCAGCTGGAAAGGGCCCGCCGCGCGCGAAATCGCCGCGCTCGCCGACGAGGTCGACATGGTGCTCGGCGCCCAGCAGGCCGCCGCATGACCCGCAAACCGCTCCCCAAGGCGATCACGCGGCCGCTCGGAAATCTGCAAAGCTTTGGCCCGGACGTCACCGCCAAGAGCGAGACGACGGCGCGAAGCACGGCCGTGCCGTTCGACAAGGTCGAGGCCGAGCCCGCGCTTGCGGTTTCATCGGCGCCCATCGCCAACGATCTTGCCGCTCCGGCGCCGGCGCTGACACAAAAGCTGGCGGCGCGACGCCGGGCGCTGGCGCGAAAGATCGTCGACCGGCACAAAAACTACGCGGCCGTGGGCGGCCTCGTCCCATTGCCGGTCGTCAATATTGCAAGCGTCACTGCCATCAATTTGCGCATGGTGAAACAGCTCAGCGAGCTTTATCAGGTGCCGTTTCAGCGCGACCGGACGCGCTCCTTCATCGTCGGCCTGATCGGCGGCGCCGTACCCACGGGAATAGGCACCGCAACCTCGTCGACCCTGATGTGGATCGTGCCCGGCGGCATGCTGCTCGGCCTCGGCGCGGCGGCGCTGACCGCCGGCGCGCTCACCCGCGGCATCGGGCTTGTCTTCATCGAGAGCCTGGAGAGCGCGGCGGAGGCAAACAACGCCGGTTGATGTCCTCGCTCGCTATGGCTTCCGCGCCGTGAGACCAATCACGGCGGACATGCCGCCGTGCGAGGTACCTTCGTGGATTTCAAGCTCCTCCTCGACGATCGTCACGTCGCGAAAATCGCCAAATGCACTTTCGAGCATCGCGCGCGTATAGAGGCGCTCGATCTCCTTGGGCCCGCCGGTGCCGTAGTCCAATTGCTTCGGCGTATAGCCATGGACGATCAGTAGGCCGCCGGGTTTTAGCGCGCGCCGCATGGCGGCCCATTTCACGGCGCGCTCGGCCGGCGTGCTGAACTGGGTGAAGACTTCGACGATCACATTGAATGCCGCATCCGGATAGTCCCAAGCGTGCACGTCGACCTGCCGGAAATCGACATCGACTCCCCGTTCGCGCGCCAGCGCGCGCGCCTTCTGCTGCGCCGAGGGCGAAAAATCGATCGACACCACGTCGAGGCCCTGTTCGGCGAGCCACACCCCGTTGCGGCCTTCGCCGTCGGCAACCGCCAAGGCCCGGCCGGACCGCGGCAGGATCGCCTTGCAGGACGCCAGAAAATAATTGGGCGCCTTGCCGAAAGCATAAGCGGGCGTCGCATAACGGGTTTCCCAGCGCTCATATTCGCTCAAGACTGCCTCCGGGATTGTGGGATTGCTGCGGGATCGCGAAATTCTTAGCGCCGGATGGCGCCGCGTTTGCCGTTCGGCTCGGTCTTGTCGTCTCTTGCATCCGCCAACGATACGGCGCTCTCGCCGGCGGTGTCGTTCGACTCTTGCGGGACGCCGCAGGCCGGAAACGGCATCCCCGGAAGCAGCGTCCGCCACAGCCGTTTGAGGTCTTCGCCAGGTGTGCAGGGTCGGTCGGCCATGGCGGCACTATGGCGAAGAACCGGCTGTCACGCCACCGCTATAAAGCCACTGGCATAAACATGAGCCTCGCATTCGGATTAAAAGCCCGCGAAGGCCATCGGCAAAAGGCCAAGAAGGGCAATCGCGCCCTCTTCCGCGAGTGCCGGCCCCGGGTGTAGTTTTATCGCAGAGCTGCCGGCGGGACATGCCGAGATCCCGTAAAATCCAAAGGCAGCGTTTGTGCCTCCGGCAGGCGAGCAATCCGAAATAAATCGACCGTGGTTCGGAAGCCTTCACTTTCGAAGGCACTCAAAGCTCGTGGGCCCATATCATGCACCTTCCCCGTCGCAGATTCTTAAGTCTGGCAGCGGGCGCTGCCGCCCTCCCGACCGTTTCGCGCGCTGCCATGGCGCTCGATTATCCGACCCGGCCGGTGAAAATTCTGGTCGGCTTTTCCGGCGGCGGCGCCGTCGACGTCGTCGCCCGCCTGATCGGCGATTGGCTGTCGCGGCGCCTTGGCGGCCAGTTCCTGGTCGAGGACCGGCCCGGCGCCGCCAACAACATCGCCACCGAAGATATGATCCGATCGCCGGCCGACGGCTATACGCTTCTTCTCACCAATCCGACCAACGCCATCAACGCGACCTATTACGCGCATCTCAACTATAACTTCTTGCGCGACAGCGATCCGGTCGCGGGCATCATGCGGGTACCCAATGTCATGGTCGTGGGTGCCGCGTTGCCGGTGCGCACCGTCCCGGAATTCATCGCCTACGCCAAGGCCAATGCCGGCAAGGTCTATTACGCCTCGCCGGGCAGCGGCACCTCGCCGCACATGTCGATGGAAATGTTCATGCTGATGGCGCACCTGTCGCTCAGCGCCATCACCTATCGCGGCATGAACGGCGGCGCCTATACCGACCTGTTAGGCGGGCGCGTGCAAGTCGCTTTCGACAATCTGCCGGGTTCGATCGGCTATATCCGCAACGGCCAGTTCCGCGCGCTCGGGGTCACCACGACCGCGCGCTCGGACGCGCTGCCGGACACACCCTGCATTGCCGACTTTCTTCCCGGCTATGAAGTCAGCGCGTTCTACGGACTCAACGCGCCGAAAGGCACGCCGCCGGAAGTCATCGAAATTTTGAACAAAGCGGTCAACGCCGCGCTAGCCGATCCGACCATGCGCAAGAAATTCGCCGACCTCGGCGGCATGATGCTGGACGGCTCGCCCGCCGATTTCGGCAAGTTCGTCACCGCCGAAACGGACAAGTGGGCCAAGGTGATCCACGAGGCTCACATCGCGCTCATGGAGTGAGTGCAATCCACTCTCTATAAACTTGCCCATTGCTGGTGCGGACGGCCGGACTTGAACCGGCACGGGGTTTTGCCCCAAGGGATTTTAAGTCCCTTGCGTCTACCATTTCGCCACGTCCGCGGTGCGGCTTCGGGAAGAAGTCCGCGATGCGGGCCGATGAACGAGACCCGCGGGAGCAGGCCTCTCGACGAAAGCCTGCGCGGGGCATGTTTAGAGCATCATCCGGAAAAGTGGAAACGGGTTTGCGAAGCCTGCACGCTCATTCGGCGTGCTTTTTGTCCTGCGACAGCCGCTCTTTCTTCTTCGGCGGCACCGCTGGCGGCGGCGCCGGGCGCACAGTGGCCCACGGGTCGTTGGCCGCGCTCTGATCGGGAATCTTCTTGGTCGCCGATTGGTAGGCCCGATCGATCGCCTGGTCGTGTTCGATCTGTTGGGGCGTCTTTTGCTTGTCGTTTTGCAGGGAAATGGTCGGCGCTGGAAATTGCGCCGACGCGGACCCGGCCAGCATGGCCGTGACCGCCGCCGCGCCGACCAATCTCGGTACTGTCTTGTGCAAGATAGTCATCACACTCATGGCTTTCCTCATCCGTCAGTGTGCCGACGGCCAGTGTTGCTCCTCAGTGAAGGGGCCTCTAGTCCTTAAAGACCTCTAGTCCTTAAAGACCCTTAGTCCCTAAACACATGCCCCCAAACGTCGTCCCAGTCGGCGCCGGAAATGTCGGTCACGCGGCCGTCGTTCTCGTGGAACTTATTGGGCACCTGGAACATGGCAAGCATAAGCCCGCCTTCCGGCGTCCAGGCGACATGGCGGCTGCCGGCTTCGCGCCAGACGAATTCGCCGGGACCGACGGTAAAGCCCTTGGCCGGGCCTGCTTTGTCGACCAGCTTGCCTTCCAGCACATAGGTCTGCTCGATCTTGACGTGCTCGTGGTCGGGCAGCGTGGCGCCGGGCGCGAATTTCATCAGCGCGGTGACGAGCCCGGTCGCTTTGTCGAACAACAGGCCTTTGACCTCGCAGCCGGCAAATCGGGTCTTTTTCCATTCCATGTCGGCCGGCCGCACGACGTGGGAATGAGTTTCCGGGGTGTCATGCTTCGATTTCGGCGTGACGGCGTCCATGGCGTCCTCCTCGCGATGATGGCGGCCGTTCCCATAATAACCGATCGCGAGCGGGCGCACTATAACCCGGCGTCGCGGATCGGCGGCTGGAAGGCCAAGCCCGTATCCCAGGGAAAATAAATCCAGGTATCCTGCGACACTTCGGTGATGAAGGTGTCGACCATGGGCCGACCCATCGGCTTGGCATAGACCGCGGCAAAATGGGCACGCGGCAACAGCGCCCGCACCACCTTCGCGGTTTGGCCGGTATCGACGAGGTCGTCGACGATCAGTACGCCCGCGCCCTGCCCGCCGCCTGACCCAACCACCGCCGCCGCCACGGCCTTAAGCACCTTCAAATCGCCCTGCCGAGTATGGTTGTAGCTCGTGACGCACACGGTTTCGATCATCCGGATGCCAAGCTCGCGCGCCACGATGGCCGCCGGCACCAGCCCGCCGCGGGTGACGCAGACAATCGCCTGGAACGGACCGGCACCGCTCAGCCGCCAGGCCAGCGCGCGGGAATCGCGATGAAACTGGTCCCACGACACCGGAAAGATCTTTTCCGGGCTTGGCGGTCTATCCGGTTCGGGCGGCGGCATTGGCTGGATTATATCAGGGAATCTCGTAAACGGTGGTCTCATCGGCGATGCCGCGCAGCGCCGCGCGTTGCTCCGATGGCATAAGGCTTAAATCTTCGAGGATTTTTGCCGATCTCGGATCGTCCACCACCGGCTTGGTCACGAAGATGGCGCGCGAGGACGCCAAGCCCTGCACGCGGGCCGCCACATTCACCGTCTGCCCGAAATAATCCTGGCTGTTGTTGAGCGTCACCGCCAGGCACGGTCCTTCATGAATGCCGATCTTGAGCAGCAAATCCTCATTGTGACGCTCGGCGTTGATGCGGGTCATGGCTTCGCGCATGCGCAGCGCCGCCGCCAGCGCCCGGTCCGGGGTGGCGAAGGTGGCCATCACCGCGTCGCCGATCGTTTTCACGATCGCGCCCGCTTCCGCCGCCACGATCTCATAGAGGACGCCGAAGTGCTGGCGCACCAGATCGTAGGCGACGAGATCGCCGACACGCTCGTAAAGCGCGGTCGAGCCCTTGAGATCGGTGAACAGAAAGGTGAGGCTCGTGATCTTGAGCTTCTGGTCCACATCGAGCGTGTCGGTGCGATAGATATCGCGAAAGGTTTGATTGGTAAGCAGACGTTTCGCCGTGACGAAGGGCTTACGCTTGCCGAGCAGGTGATGAAGCTGATCGCCGGCGACCCACAGCGCCGGCAAGACGCGGCGGTCGGTGCGATTTTCGAGCGACAGCCGCAGCGGGCCCGGTCGCATCTCGACGGTGCCGACCGGCGCCTTGACCTTGTTGAACACCATGGAAAGCGTCTGCCGTTCGTGCGTCGGTTCGCCCTTGACGTCGAGGAATTGCGTGCCGTGCGTCACCGGATCGAACGCAATGACGAAATCGTTGGGCAACTGCACCGAGAGCACGGCGCGGCCGCCGGGCGGCAGCTCGATCGAATCGATGGTGAATTCGGCGAGGCTTTTGTCCAAGGTTTCGGGCAGATCGACGCCCGAGCTCCAGAAAATTTGGCGGTAATATTCCGCTTCGGGGAGCGAATCCGGGTCGTGGGCGGCGATGCGGCGCACCCGCGGGCTCACCGTGAAAGTCACTTCGACCATTTCGTCGAGCGTCGGCTTGTAGCCGCACGCGCACAGTCCGCACGCATATTCCTCATGATTGACGGTTTTCAGCGTCGCGCCCGCATCGAGCACGCCGCCGCAACCGGGACAAAGTACGTTCCACGACAATTCGAACAGGCCAAGCCGCGAGGCATGAAGCAGCGCGGCCAGCATGCGCTCCTCGTGCAGTCCGTTCTTGGCGGCGAAATCGAGCGCATTGATGCGGCACAGATCGCGATCGGGCGCGTCGCGGACCGCGCGCTCGATGGCGGCGACGCAATCGGTATCGGCCGATTGCCGCAACACATTGAAGAGAGCTTCAGTATCGCTCACCGCCGAAGAGCCCGCTCATGCCGAACCGTGCCTAGCGAAGGTAAGCACGGGCCTTTGCGCCTACAAGGCGCATCGTCGCGAGCACAAGGCGATGCGGCTCACAGCGAATTGATCCACTCCACCACTTGTTTGCGCGCGACCAAAGGCGCCGTCAGATGGCCGGCGAAAACTTCGATATATTTGCTCTTTGGGTTCTTCGCGGCGGCATCGAAGGCGTATTCGGGTCCGCGGCGGTCGATCGGATCGAGCTTGCCGACGACCCACAGCAGCGGCGGCGGATGCGGCGCTGCGCCGATTGCCGCGGCATTTTTCGGAATCACCGCCGAACCGTCGGGATCGAACATGCTGAGATAGACGATCGGGGTTGCGGTCGCGATCATTGGAATGCCCTGCGCCATATCGGGAAAAGTTTGCGGCACGTCGCCTTTGCCGTCGGCAATTAATTTTTTGGCGCGCGCCACCGCGTCGGCGACAAAGCTGCGCATCCGGCCGGCCTCGGGGAGATGCCCGGGCGACAGCGCAACGACGCCGGCAAGGTCGGCAAGATCGGGACGGCGCGCGGCATAACCGATGGCGGCATTGGCGCCCAGCGAAAGGCCGATGACGACGATTCGCCGCGCGCCCTCGGCCCGCAGCCCGGCAACGGCCGTATCGATCTCGGCTATGGCCTGATCGTAGGTGGCGGCGTAACGCCGATGGAACGACCACGGCATTTCCGGCGTCGCCACCAGTGCGCCTTCGTCGCGCAACGAATTGAGGATTCCTCCGTTGAACCCTCCCGGCCAGCCGCCTTTGCCGTGCAGATAGACAACGCCAATATCATGCAACTCACCGCTCGCCGTCGCACCGTAAACGGTCGGCAGCACCAGCGCCGCGGTAAGCGCGGCAAGCGCGGTGAGCGCGCGTGCCAATAACGGAGCGATAATCCGGCGCCGGTTCATGCGTGCGATCATCAGGCGCCACGATGGAGGAACGAGGGACGAATCACGGTCGGCATTGCGCCGCAGCCGTCAGGCTTTGGCGAGCTCCACCTTGACGCGTTCAAGCATCGTCTCGACCGCGGCTGTTGCGGCAGCGAGTTTTTGCGGGTCGCGCGAGCGCACCACGACGTTGGTGTTGGCGGCGTTGTTTTCATCCATGAACGGGTACGAGCCGATCACGACGTCGGGATTGCTCTTTGCGATCTCGCCAAGCGCGGTGCCGATATCGCCTTCGCGGCAATCGGCGCGCACCGTTTCCGAAATCATGCGGGCGCCGGTCTTGAGCTGCGGGGTCACGTATTCGAGCATCGCCTGCATCACGCTCGGTATGCCAGCCATGACGATCACATTGCCGATCCAGAAACCCGGCGCCGCCGAGATCTTGTTGAGCACGAGTTCGCCGCCGACCGGAACGCGCGTCATGCGCATGCGCGCCTCATTCATCACGCCGCCGGTTTGGGCGACGCGCGCCTGCATGATTTCGACGGCACGCGGGTGGTAATCGATGGCGACGCCGAATGCCTTGGCCACGCATTCGGCGGTAATGTCGTCATGCGTCGGACCGATGCCGCCGGTCGTGAACAGGTAGGTGTAACGCGCCCGCAGTGCATTCACCGCAGCGACGATCTCCCGCTCTTCGTCGGGGACCACGCGCACTTCTTTGAGATCGATGCCGATGCCGGTAAGATATTCGGCGATGTAGCCGATGTTCTTGTCCTTGGTGCGGCCGGACAAGATCTCGTCGCCGATAACGAGGACGGCGGCGGTGACTACGCCGCCGTCGCTATTGGCCATGCCGTCGGCCATTGGACTCAATCTCCCTGCTTGCGTTCCTCTAGCGCGGCAGCGATGGCGGCTCAAGCATGTCCCGTACTGCCGTTGGACGCGACACAAGCGTGCGCCCGGTTATTGAAAGTGCTCGATGGACAATGGTACCGCGATGTCTTACTCTTACTAGTAATAGTAGGAAACGATCATGCGCATGACTTCCAAAGGCCAAGTGACGATCCCAATCGCTATCCGCGAGAAGGCCGGGTTGATGCCGAACACCGAGGTCGATTTTGACTTTGACGGTCAGTACGTCCGCATTCGTCGAGCACGGCACAAAAAAGGGCCGAGCCACGGCGAGCAACTCATCGCCCGCATGCGCGGTCGAGGAGACGTGAAAATGACCACGGACGAAATCATGGCGCTGACGCGCGGCGAATGAGCGTCCTGATCGACAGCAACATCCTCCTCGACGTCTTCACCGAAGACGAAAAATGGTTTGGCTGGTCATCGGGTGCACTCGCACGCGCCATGCTGACATCGCCGTTGATCATCAATCCGATCATATACGCCGAAGTATCAGTGAGGTTTAGCCAGATTGAAGAACTTGACGAATTGTTGCCGCCCGATCGCTTTATTCGGGCGCAGATTCCCTTTGCGTCAGCCTTCCTCGCCGGAAAAGTGTTTACACGCTATCGGCGGCGCGGCGGTGTGCGATCTGCTCCCCTACCCGACTTCTTCATTGGCGCCCACGCCGCTGTTGCAAAATTTCAACTTTTGACGCGCGACCCAAGTCGATATCGAACGTATTTTCCCGATCTCGTCCTCATCACGCCGTGACAGAGCGCACTCGTGGGTCGCTATCAAGCCGTTTGCATACTGTGGAACGGACCTCGGCGTCGCACCCGCGGAGGATGAGTGACTGCTCGGCGAGGCGCCCCGATAAACCCGGCGCACCCGGGCGCGGTTCCGATTTGACCCCCGGCTCCGCCGACGCGATGGTCAAACCGCCCAAAACATGAGCAATAATGTGGAAATGGCTGGCAACCAAGCCATGCCCTCGCGCGTTCGAATTGGCGCGAAGATTGCTACAAGTAGCGGTGCCGCAGACGTTTATGGTGGAAGCGGGCCGGGGTCGACATGTTTGACGAAATGACAGGCACCGGGAAAGCCGTGCGACCGGCCTATGCCGAGCTGTCGCAATGGCTGACTGAGGTCAAACCGGACGTACTCGATTTCCGCCGCCGCGAGGCGGAGCTGTTGTTCAGGCGTATCGGCATCACCTTTGCGGTCTACGGCGATCCGGAGGCGCAGGAGCGCCTTATTCCCTTCGACGTCATCCCGCGCATTATTTCGGCGAAGGAATGGGAGACGTTGCAACGCGGTCTCGAGCAGCGTGTCAAGGCGATCAATGCCTACCTCAAGGACGTTTATGGCCGCCGCGAGATTTTGAAGGCCGGCATCGTCCCTGAGGATCTGGTGTTTCAAAACCCGGTGTTTCGTCCGGAGATGAACGGCCAGAAAGTACCGTACGACATCTATGTGCACATCGCCGGCATCGACATCGTGCGGCTCGACGCCGACAACTTTTATGTGCTCGAGGACAATGCCCGCACGCCGTCCGGCGTCTCCTACATGCTGGAGAACCGCGAGATCATGTTGCGGCTTTTTCCCGAACTGTTTTCGCGCTACCGCGTCGCGCCGGTCGAGAATTACCCGGATGAACTCTTGCAAACGCTGAAATCGGTCGCGCCGCCGTCCGCGTCGTCCGACCCGACCGTCGTGCTGTTGACGCCGGGCGTCTACAATTCCGCCTATTACGAACATTCGTTCCTGGCCGACAAGCTCGGCATCGAACTGGTGGAAGGCCGCGATCTCGTCGTTAAAAGCGACGTCGTCTACATGCGCACGACGGAAGGATTGAAGCGCGTCGATGTCATCTACCGCCGCATCGATGACGATTTTCTCGATCCGCTGGTGTTCCGGCCGGACAGCGCGCTCGGCGTGCCCGGCCTGATGTCGGCCTATCACGCCGGCAGCGTCACGCTCGCCAACGCGGTCGGAACCGGGATCGCCGACGACAAGGCGGTCTACAGTTACATGCCGGAGATCGTAAAATTCTATCTCGGCGAAGCGCCGCTGTTAAAGAACGTGCCGACCTGGCGCTGCCGAGAGGACGAGCATCTGGCTTATGTGCTCGACCACCTCGAAGAGCTGGTCGTCAAGGAAGTGCACGGCTCGGGCGGCTACGGCATGCTGATCGGGCCCAAGGCGGACAAGGCGACCATCGCCGCGTTCCGCGCCAAGCTCAAATCCGATCCGAGGAATTTCATCGCGCAACCGACGCTGGCGCTATCGACTTGCCCGACTTGCGTCGACGAGGGCATAGCGCCGCGCCACGTCGATTTGCGCCCCTTCGTTCTTTCCGGCCGCACCCGCACGCGCATCGTGCCCGGCGGGCTTACGCGCGTCGCGCTCAAGCAAGGTTCGCTCGTCGTCAATTCGAGCCAAGGCGGCGGCACCAAGGATACTTGGGTCTTGGACGGATGAAACGATAGGGCATGCTTTCGCGCACCGCCGATAATCTTTTTTGGCTCGCCCGTTACGTCGAGCGTGCGGAATACATCGCGCGCATTCTTGACACCACGCTGCGGCTGACGGCGTTGCCGCTCGCCTATGTCGGCACCACCAACGAATGGGAATCGGCGGTCGCCACGGCGGGCTGCGCCGCTGCTTTCTTCGAAAACCACAAGGAGGCTAACGAGGAGACCGTCACCGAATTCCTGGCCTTTTCGACGAACAATCCGTCCTCGATCCGCAACTGCTTCGAGAGCGCCCGGGTGAATGCGCGCGCCGTGCGCACCGCGCTGACCATTGAAATGTGGGACGCCATCAATAGCGCTTGGCTCGAACTGCGAAGATGGGGCAACGGGCCGAGCTCGCGCGAGGAGTTCGCGCGCTTTCTACGTTGGGTGCTGGGATCCTCGCTACGCTTCGACGGTTCGGCCTACCGGACCATGCTGCGCAACGATGCCTACTGGTTCTCCCGGCTCGGCGTCTATATCGAGCGCGCCGACAACACCGCGCGCATTCTCGACGTCAAATATCACCTGCTGTTGCCGGCTATCGAGAAAGTCGGCGGTCCGCTCGATTACTTCCAATGGTCGTCAATCCTGCGCACTGTTTCCGCGCTCACCTCCTATCACTGGGTCTATCGCGAGAACGTCAAGCCATGGCTTGTCGCCGACCTGCTCATTCTCAAGGATGAGATGCCGCGCTCGCTGGCCAACTGCTACGAAAACCTGGTGCAAAACCTCGATCGCATCGCCAACGCCTATGGCCGCCAGGGGCCGGCGCAGCGCCACGCCCGCAATGTGCGCGCGCGGCTGGAAAACTCCAAAATCGAGGATATCTTTCAGAGCGGATTGCACGAATTCATCGACGAATTCGTCGAGGACAACAATCGCCTCGGAACCGCGGTGACACAGCAGTATCTGCTGTGAGCGGGGACCGGTAATCGGCCGTCAGCAATCAAAACGGGACAACGCAGTCTTTGATCGTCTATTCTCCGATCCTCGATCCGACTGCCGATGACAGATACCTGATTACTGACTTCCGCCATGCGCCTCCGCATCGCCCATCGCAACGTCTATCGCTACGATCCGCCGGCCGCCGGCGTCATCCAAGTGCTGCGGCTGACGCCGCGCAACCACGAGGGCCAGTACGTGGTGCGTTGGCGCATCGACGTCTCAGCCGATGCGCGGCTTGCCGCCCATGAGGATGCCTTCGGCAATATCACCCACGTGTTTTCCGCCGATGGACCGCTCAGTGAGCTTTCCGTCGAGGTGGACGGCGAGGTTGAGACGCAAAACACGAACGGCATCGTGCGCGGCACCGTCGAACGTTTCGGGCCGAGCCTGTTTCTGCGCGATACTGTCCTGACACAGGCCGATGCGGCGATCCGAAGTTTTGCGCAAGGCGTCCGCAGCAGCGCGAGCGGCGACCTTCTCGCGCAATTGCACGCGCTCCTCGACCGCCTCTACGAAGACATGGTTCACGACGACGATGGAGCAGAGCGCGCCGCCACCGCCGCCGAAGCTTTTGCGCGCAAACGCGGACCGTCCCGGGATTTGAGCCACGTCTTCATCGCCGCCGCGCACAGCCTCGGTATCCCCGCTCGCTATGTCGGCGGCTATTATCGCGGTGACGATAGGCCCGCTGCGCAGACGGCGGGTCATGCCTGGGTCGAGGCGTCCGTACCCGATTTGGGTTGGGTCGCCTTCGATCCGGCGAATGGTTTCTGCCCGACCGATGCCCATGTGCGCGTTGCCATTGGGCTGGATTGGCTCGGCGCGGCGCCGATGCGCGGCATGCGCTATGGCCCGGGCGCCGAAACGCTCGCGGTCGCCATCAAGGTCGATCAGTAGGCCACGGTCCTCTCCCCGCTTCGCCGGGCAGGATGCTATATAGGCCGCACGGGGGAGCTTGAGTCGATGACCTATTGCGGTGGCATTCTCGTGCGCGAGGGGCTCGTGATGTTTGCGGACACGCGAACCAATGCCGGCGTCGATAACATCTCGACCTTCCGCAAGCTGCACGTGTTCACGGATCCGAAGAAGCGGGTCATGGCGATTGCGTCGGCGGGAAATCTGTCGATCAGCCAATCGGTGGTCAGCATTCTGACCGAAGGCTACGACAATCCGGAGACCGGCGAGCACGAAACGCTGATGAACTCTCCGACCATGTTCCAGGCCGCCCAACGCGTCGGTCACGTCATACGCAGCATCCATGCCACCGAAGGCAAGGCGCTGGAGGCGTCCGATGTGACCTTCGACGTCGCGTTTTTGTTCGGCGGCCAGATCATGGGCGAGCGGATGCGGCTTTTCATGGTGTATTCGGCCGGCAATTTCATCGAATGCACGACCGACACGCCGTATTTGCAGATCGGCGAACACAAATACGGCAAGCCGGTCCTCGATCGCGCCATAACTTACGAAATGGACATTTATGACGCCCTGAAGGTCGGTCTGGTTTCCATCGATTCGACCATGCGCTCGAACCTGTCCGTCGGTTTGCCGATCGACCTTTTGGTGCTGCGGCGCGACACCTGCGACCCGGAACTGATCTATCGCATCGAGCCGGGGGAGCCCTATTTCACCGACCTGCGGGAGCGCTGGTCGGCGGCATTGCGCGCGGCTCATATCGGCATCCCGCGACCGCCCTACCTCAACCGGCGCTAAAACCACGCCAACCGAGACTGCGGCGGATAGCCCATTTACGTTCGATTAACGACGGCGAATGGAACCGGGTGCAGCACTCGCTCTGCGCGTTTGTACCCGCATATTGCAAGCCATTGGAAAGCTTTGCTCTCTAAGGTCTTGCCCAGTCGGCATTTCCGGAGGGTGGACGCGTGTTGTCTTCGGCGCGGCTGCAAATCGCCGGGGAAAGAAAAGCGTCGCGGTGGGACCAGGCGCGCCTGGTCATGCCGATCGGCGTCATCGTCGTCGTCGCGATCATATGCGTCGTGGTGGCTGTGTTGACCTCCGCGCAACGTGCCGATGAAGTCACCTTCAATTCCGAACAGCAGCTTATCAGGCAATCGATCGCCGATCATGGCGACCATGCGTTGCGCCTGGTCGAAGGCGTAGCCGCCACCCCGCGCGCCGCCGACAAGATTCGCGGCAGCTACGACCCGCAATGGGCCGATCTGCGCATCGGACAATGGCTGGCAAAGTTCCATTTCAGCGTCGTGGCGATCGCCGATGCCGACGACCACATCGAATACGCACATGCCGACGCTGCCAATATAGCCGCAAGCGACTTGGCCGCCGCGCTTGCGCCGGGCATTAAGCTGTTGCGCGGGCGGCTTGCTGCGATGCCGGCCAATCTCGTTCTCTTGCCCGATCACGACAATCCCGCAGCACCCGGCCGCAGGACCGTTTTCGTCCAAGATTTTTTCGGCAAGCCGGCGTTCGTCGCCGCGGTGGCGATCGGATCCGATGCCGATCTCGCGCACGGCAACGACCGTGCTCCGATCGTGTTCGCGGTGAAATATATCGGCACGCGCCTGCTCAACAAGATCAGCGGGCATCTGCAATTGACCGAATTGCGTCAGATCGATAGCCCAAATCAAGCCGGCAGCGATCGCGCAATCGATCTGGCCGACGCGCAAGGCAATATCGTCGTGCGCTTGGCGTGGAAGCCGACGCGGCCCGGCGGCGCCATCGTCAAGAGCGTCGTGCCGTTCATCGCGGTGGCGTTGGCGGGCTTCGCGCTGTTTGTCGGCCTCGGCATCCGCTACATGCGGCGCACCGCAGCCGAAATTGCCGCCGGCGAGCGGCAATTGCGGCATTTGGCGCTGCACGATCCGGTTTGCGGCCTGCCCAACCGCATTTATTTCGGCGAACGGCTCGAACAGACCATCACCAATGTGCGCGGCGGCGGGCTTTCCGCCGCGGTGTTCTACATCGACCTCGATCATTTCAAAGACGTCAACGACACGCTCGGCCACCATATCGGCGACGAGCTCATTCTCAACGTCACGCAGCGCCTGAGCCGCATCATGCGCGACGACGACCTGGTGGCGCGGCTCGGCGGCGACGAATTCGCCATCATCACCACCTGCGCGTCGGATTCCTATTCGCTGCAGGCGATCGCCGGGCGGATCATTGCCGCGGTCTGCGCGCCCTATGCCATCTCGGGCCACAACATCATCATTGGCGCCTCGATCGGCATCGCCGTGATCGAGCGCCGCGCCGGCGACGCCGCCGACATCCTGCGCTACGCCGACATGGCGCTGTACCGCGCCAAGAACGAAGGGCGCAATCGCGCCTGCATCTACGATGCGGCGATGGACGCCGATTTGTCGAACCGCAAATTGCTGGAAGGCGACCTGTTGCAGGCGATCAAGAACGACGGCTTGCGCGCCGCTTATCAGCCGATCGTCAATGCCTCGGGCGATACCGTGGTCGGCGTCGAGGCGCTGGCGCGCTGGCAGCATCCGACCCACGGCGAGATTCCGCCCTCGCGCTTCATTCCGATCGCGGAGCATTCCGGGCTGATCATCGAGCTCGGCGAGTGGATGCTGCGGCGCGCCTGCCTCGACGGCCGCAACTGGCCGAACCTGACCATTGCGGTCAACGTCTCGCCGCTGCAATTCCGCCGCTCCGATTTCGTCGAACTGGTCGAACGCATTCTCGCCGAGACCGATTTCGACGCCAACCGGCTCGAGCTGGAACTGACCGAGACCACGCTGTTGGGCAACCTGGAGACGGCTGAACTGTCGATGCTGCGGCTGAAAGCCATCGGTGTGCGCTTTGCGCTCGACGATTTCGGCACCGGCTATTCGAGCCTGCTTTATTTGCGGCGCTTTCCGTTCGACAAGCTCAAGATCGATTCGAGTTTCGTGCGCGCCATCGAGAAGGCGGCCGACGCCGCCGCGATCGTGCACGCCGTGGTCAGCCTCGGCCGCGGCCTGGGCATGAAGGTGACCGCCGAAGGCGTCGAGAACGCCGAGCAGCATCTGTTCCTGCGCGCCGCCGGCGTGCATTCGATGCAGGGCTTCCGCTTCGGCAGGCCCGGCACCGCGCCCGAGATCGACGACCGGCTGGCCTCGCCCGACGACTACCGCGTCGGCAGCCCCGACCTTGAAATCGCGCTGGCGAGCTAGTTGCCTGTCATGCCCGCGAAGGCGGGCATCCAGTAATCGCCAGCCGTGGTGTACAATCCCAAGGACGGAGGATACTGGATCGTCCGCTTTCGCGGCCGATGACACGCGTCGAACAATGGGGAGGCGAATATGGCCGCAAAAAAGGTTGCCTTGGTGACGGGAGCCGGCACCGGCGTCGGCCGCGCAGTGACGCTGGCTTTGCTGCGCGAGGGCTATGCGGTGGTGCTCGCCGGGCGACGCAAGGACATGCTCGAAGCGGTCGCCAAGGAGGGCGCGCAGACGCCCGGCGAAGCCTTGCCGGTGCCCGCCGACGTCGCCGATCCGGCGTCGATCAGAGCGCTGTTCGCCAAGACCAAACACACCTACGGCCGGCTCGATCTGCTCTTCAACAATGCCGGCATCGGCGCGCCGGCCATGCCGATCGAGGACATCGCGCTCGACAAGTGGCAGGCCGTGGTCGCCACCAATCTCACCGGCCTGTTCCTGTGCACCCAGGAAGCCATCAAGATCATGAAAGCGCAAAATCCGCGCGGCGGCCGCATCGTCAATAACGGCTCGATCTCGGCGCATACGCCGCGGCCCGGCGCCGCGCCCTATACCGCGACCAAGCACGCGGTCACCGGCTTGACCAAACAGACCGCGCTCGACTGCCGCGGCTACGACATCTGCTGCGGCCAGATCGACATCGGCAATGCGGCGACCCCGCTCACCGAACGCATGGTGCAGGGCGAAGGCGTGCTGCAGCCCGACGGCAGCAAAAAAATCGAAGCGCGCATGGCCGCCGAAGACGTCGGCCGCGCCGTGGTTTACATGGCGAGCCTGCCGCTCGACACCAATGTGCTGTTCATGACGGTGATGGCGAACATGATGCCGTTCGTCGGGCGAGGTTAGGTGCGCAGGTCGCAGCAATCCAGCCGCCCCTACCCTAGCCGCCTCCGCATGCGAGAGCGGATACAGGCAGGCGGATTGCTTCGCTGCCGCTCGCAATGACGCGTCAGTCATCGACCGCGCTGACTTTGATCGTCGTGCCGGCTTTCACTTTCGCCAGCGTCTTCACGTCGCCGCGCGCCTTCGCCCAGATATTGCAGGGGCTGGCGAGCCGCGTCTCGTCGCCTCGCGAGATCGGGGTGCGGCCGAAGCCGATGGCGATGGCGTGGCCGTCCGGCCAATAGGCGATCTCGCCGGGCGTGACCACGGCGCGCGCATCTTTCTCGCGCGGCACTCGCACCGGGATGTCGAAATAGACCTCCTCGCCCCAGGTCAAAGCCGACGCGGAAAACGGCAGCGCCGCCGCGATCGCCTTTGCCGTCGGCGTATCGAGCGTTTCAGCGTCCAGCGTCAACGAGCCGAAGTCGAAGCGTATGAACATTGTCTCCTCCTTGAACGAGCTTGCCGGGTTTGCGCAGCCGCCTCATCTGCTAAATAGCGTAGCGATCGGCGGCGCCGCGGCAAAAGTCCAGCGGCTGCCACCTCTCACCGACGAGCGGAGGTGCGGACAATGCGCCGCCGTCCTCGCGACGCCGCTGCGCCCGAGTTTTGTCCACGCCACGGTAAGAAAGCTCTTCCAATTTCCTCCCTTAAAAGAAGGGAGGCGGAGCGCCGAGAGGCGCACCACGGGTTCCGCTCCGCCGCAGAAGTAAGAAAGCCTGTTGCGACGCGGCGCGCGCTAATTTCGCCCCCCGCCCCGCATTGGCGCGGGACTTAAAGGGGGGCGGCGCGCTCGCCTTTCGGCGCCCCACCGCGGCCATGCGCCGAGGGACTTACCCCGACTCGGCTCCGGGCCGCGCTTCCTGGAATCACCGGATGCAAACGGGAGGACCCTCTCCGGCACCAGTGCAGCCAGCACCTGGCAGTCCGGTCACGCGCCGGACGGTCGATGCCCAAAGCCGCCCGGAACCACGGTGTATGGCCGCGCTTCCGGGAACCGCTCCCGCCCCGTCTCCGGAGTACCCTCGCGAAGGCGTCCTTCGTCGAGCGGGATTCTTGATTCGTTGCAATGTAACTTAAATAGTTACCAATTTCAAGCCCTGTCGCACCAATGGGGACGAAACACAACTATCGTGCAAAAATAGACCCTGTTACCTTGGGTTGCATTTTGGGCTGCCCTCCTCCTATATTTGGACGGGGAGAAAACGGGAGCGGACACGGTGAGTGCGGAGGCGTGGAACCTGATAGCGGCCACCCTCTGTACGATGGCGGCAACGATAACGGCTTATGCGCTCTTGGTTTTGTACTTTTCAGCGCCTACTTTTGTTAATGAGATGGCCGCCATAGGCGGCGGAGTCGGAACCCTTGGCGGTATTGCTTGGATTATCGCCGCAGTTATTGGAGTCCGTCAGAGATGATCAGCCATAGCTACCTATTGCTTGGGGCGGCGGCCGTCTGGATCGTGACGAACTTCCTCGGCGCGGCTTTCACGATCAGGCGCAACCATTTGCGGGGGAAGGCGTCGAAAGCGCAGATTGCTTCCCACGGCCGCGCTGCCACGCAGTATTGAGATCATTTCGGCGCGCTATTGGGTCTGTTCAGACGGTCAGCGCGAGACGCCAATGGCTCACGGTGGGATTGAGATTAATCCCGAAATTATGGGCGGTAAGCCCGTGATCCGCGGCACTCGCATTCCCGTTGAAACGGTGTTGCGAAAACTCGGTTCCGGAATGACGGTCGATGCCATCCTCGCCGACCATCCGCGGCTGACACGGGATGACGTTCTGGCGACGCAGCAAAATTAGGAAGAGCAAAGACGCGTAGTGCCGTGCGCACATCACCGTCAACGCCAACTATAATTCAAGTTTCAGAGTTGGTCGAGGTTACCCATGTTGCAGCCGACATGGGCGAAGCGAAGCGTGCCCACACTGGTGTCTTTCGTGCATAGTCGAGCGCAGGGTATCCTTGCCTACATATAACGTGATGCAATTCGGCCTCCACGGAAACGTCTTCGCGTACGTTCAACAAGCTCCTCTATTAAATGAGGCGGAAGCTTCCCGACCAATTTAGCCTCAAATTCATGTAGACGGCCTTCCTCTTGAAAAATTTCTCCGAGTGATCGTAACTGCGGCATCTCGTCGATGTTGATCGCGATATCGACAGCTTCCAACAGGACTTGACTCGCAGATTCGTCACCAGCCAATTTGTGCAAACGATAGACAGCAGCCGCATCGCTCGCGCGAACAAACGGCGCAGCGGCGCAGATCCTGCGTAGGATCTCCTCAAGGCGTTGGCGCATCGTCATCGTCACGATGACGAAATCCTCAAGTTGCGTGCATATAGCTTATAAGCGATATAAGCCTCCCTCTATAATATAGCTCCTAGGCTATAAATCAACTTAGTAGGTTAATTTAAGTTTCATGTCCATAAGCTATTGATAAATAACGAAATTAGCGCATAATCGGCTTCCCAGCCTGGAAATGAGAACGCTCACCGTAATGCCAAACCTGCAATCCGCGCTCGGCGTCTTCGCCATCCTCGCCATCGCCTTCGCGATCAGCGAGAACCGCCGCGCGGTGCCGTGGCGGCCGGTGGTGACGGGGCTTGGCGTGACCTTTGCGCTGGCGCTTCTCATGCTCAAAGTGCCGCAGAGCACGGTCGCGTTCGACTTCATCAATCGCGCGGTCGAGGCGATCGCGGACGCCACCAAAGCCGGCACCTCGTTCGTGTTCGGCTATGTCGGCGGCGGCGCCCCGCCGTTCGAGGTCAAGACGCCGGCGGCGCAATTCATTCTCGGCTTCCAGGCGCTGCCGGTGGTGCTGGTGATGAGCGTGCTGTCATCGCTCCTGTTCTACTGGCGCATCATGCCGCCGATCGTGCGCGGCTTTTCCTCGGCGCTGGAAAAGACGCTCGACGTCGGCGGCGCCGCGGGGCTGTCGACGGCGGCCAATATTTTCGTCGGCCAGGTCGAGGCGCCGTTGTTCATCCGGCCCTATCTGGCGCAGCTCACGCGCAGCGAAATGTTCATCGTCATGACCGGCGGCATGGCCGGCATCGCCGGCACGGTGTTCGTGCTCTATGCAACGATCCTCGCCAACGCCATCCCCAATGCCGCGGGCCATATCGTGGTCTGCTCGGTGCTCGGCGCGCCGGCGGCGATTCTGATCAGCCTGATCATGGTGCCCGACCCCGACGAGCGGCACACCGGCGGCAAGCTCGACGACGTCGAGCAAGTGGCCGGCAGCACCATGGACGCCATCGTCAAAGGCACCGCCGCAGGGCTCGAACTCCTTCTCAACATCGTCGCCATGCTGATCGTGTTCGTGGCGCTGGTGCATCTCGCCAATGCGGTCTTAAGCCTGCTGCCGGATTTTTTCGGCGCGCCGCTGACGCTGCAGCGCGCGCTCGGCTGGATCATGGCGCCGGTGTGCTGGCTGATGGGCATTCCGTGGAGCGAGGCGGTGACCGCCGGCGGGCTGATGGGGATCAAGACCGTTCTCAACGAGCTGGTAGCCTATTTGCAGCTTGCGGGCCTGCCGGCCGACGCGCTTGATCCGCGCTCGCGGCTGATCATGCTCTACGCGCTGTGCGGCTTCGCCAATTTCGGCTCGCTCGGCATCATGATCGCCGGGCTTTCGACCATGTGCCCGCAGAAGCGCTATGAGGTGGTGTCGCTGGGCTTGAAGTCGATCGTGTCGGGGACGCTGACGACGTGTTTGCTGGGGGCGATCGTGGGGGTGCTGACGCCGGGATCGTAGCCTGGATACCGCAGAGCGGTATCCAGGAGAATCTCACTCCCGGATCGAGCCAAGCTCGATCCGGGCTACGATTTCAGTGCAGCCGGAACTCGCCGTCGACGGCGCGGATCTCGGCGGGCTTGATCAGGCGCGCGTGGGCGACCGTGACCGAATGCAGCGGGCCCTCAAGCTTTTCCAGCCAGAAATTGAGGAATTTGTTCAGCACCGGAAAGTTCGGGCAGAGGTCGTAATCCTGCCAGACATAGGTCTGTAACAGCCACGGGTGATCGGGCCGCCGGTAGAGAATGTTGGCGGTGGTCAATCCATAGCCTTCGAGCTGACTGCGAAACTCTTTCGACACCATCGTGCCCTCCAATCCCGGCCAGGGGAATGTTTCGAGACTCGCTTGGTTATTTCAAGCCTCAAAAATGAAGAAGTTGTTTATATTCAAGGCACTAGCAGCATCCTTGCGCCCCTGCTAACAGCCGGGTGCGGCTCGAACCCATCCTGATTTTCAACGGAACCTGCCGGGACAGGTTTCCTGTCACGGCGCCGGAATATTTCGCCGCAGCATTTGGAACCCGACGGAATTAACCGAAAGGCGATTCTTGTTGGCAGTCCAAATCGAGGAGTGCTAAATAATTTTGAGAGACCTCTTGTGGGCGGAAAGACTACGCCCCAATTCAGCATCAAGCGGTCTGCCGAGGGACTCTTCAACGGCCGCTGCCACACTCACAAACGTCTTCGTTTTCAATAACTTAGGAGGACACCATGAAGTTTCGTCCGCTTCACGATCGCGTCGTCGTCAAGCGCATCGATGCCGAGGAAAAGACCACCGGCGGCATCATCATCCCCGACACCGCCAAGGAAAAGCCGTCGCAGGGCGAAGTCATCGCCGTCGGCCCGGGCGGCCGCGACGAGGCCGGCAAGCTGATCCCGATCGACATCAAGGTCGGCGACCGCGTGCTGTTCGGCAAATGGTCGGGCACCGAGGTCAAGATCGACGGCCAGGAACTCCTGATCATGAAGGAGTCCGACATCATGGGCGTGCTCGACGAGCAGGTCGCAAGAAAGAAGGCTGCTTAAGAAGGCCGCGTAACAAAAAACCCGTCATCCTGAGGCGGCCGCGCAGCGGCCCTCGAAGGATGACATTCCGAAACAGCACCCTTCGAGGCGAGCTTCGCTCGCACCTCAGGGTCACGAACGAGGAGTTAAATTCAAATGTCTGCCAAGGAAGTTAGATTCTCCGTCGATGCGCGCGACAAGATGTTGCGCGGCGTCGACATTCTCGCCAATGCGGTGCGAGTGACATTGGGCCCGAAGGGCCGCAATGTCGTGCTCGATAAATCGTTCGGCGCTCCCCGCATCACCAAGGACGGCGTCACCGTCGCCAAGGAAATCGAGCTTGAGGACAAGTTCGAGAATATGGGCGCGCAGATGGTGCGCGAGGTCGCGTCCAAGACCTCCGACATCGCCGGCGACGGCACCACGACGGCGACGGTACTCGCCGCCGCGATCGTCAAGGAAGGTTCCAAGGCGGTTGCCGCCGGCATGAACCCGATGGACCTCAAGCGCGGCATCGATCTCGCGGTCGAGACCGTGGTCGAGGAGCTGAAGAAGAACTCGAAGAAGGTCACGTCCAACGCCGAAATCGCCCAGGTCGGCACCATTTCCGCCAACGGCGACAAGGAAATCGGCGATTACCTCGCCAAGGCGATGGAAAAGGTCGGCAACGAAGGCGTGATCACGGTCGAAGAGGCCAAGAGCCTCGAGACCGAGCTCGACGTCGTCGAGGGCATGCAGTTCGACCGCGGCTATATCTCGCCCTACTTCATCACCAACGCCGACAAGATGCGCGTTGAGATGGAGGACCCGTACATCCTGATCAACGAAAAGAAGCTCTCGGCTTTGAACGAGCTGTTGCCGCTACTTGAAGCGGTGGTGCAGACCGGCAAGCCGCTCCTGATTGTCGCGGAAGACGTCGAGGGCGAGGCGCTGGCCACGCTCGTCGTCAACAAGCTGCGCGGTGGACTGAAGGTCGCGGCCGTCAAGGCTCCGGGCTTCGGCGATCGGCGCAAGGCGATGTTGCAGGACATCGCGGTCCTGACCGGCGGCACGGCGATCTCCGAGGATCTCGGCATCAAGCTCGAGAACGTCACGGTCGCCATGCTCGGCAAGGCCAAGAAAGTGATGATCGACAAGGAGAACACCACGATCGTCAACGGCTCCGGCAAGAAGAAGGACATCGAGGACCGTATCTCGCAGATCAAGGCGCAGATCGAGGAGACCACCTCCGACTACGACCGCGAGAAGCTGCAAGAGCGTCTGGCCAAGCTCGCCGGCGGGGTCGCTGTGATCCGCGTCGGCGGCGCCACCGAGGTCGAGGTCAAGGAGCGCAAGGATCGCGTCGACGACGCGATGCATGCGACCCGCGCCGCGGTCGAAGAGGGCGTCCTGCCGGGCGGCGGCGTGGCACTGCTGCGCGCCACCGAGGCGCTCAAGAAAGTGCGCACCGCGAACGAGGACCAGAAGCACGGCGTCGAGATCGTGCGCAAGGCGCTGCAGGCGCCGGCCCGCCAGATCGCCACCAATGCCGGTGAGGACGGTTCCGTCATCGTCGGCAAGATCCTCGAGAACTCCAACTATGCCTTCGGCTTCGACGCCCAGGGCGGCGAATACGTCGACCTGGTAAAAAAGGGCATCATCGATCCGACCAAGGTCGTGCGCCAGGCTCTGCAGGGCGCGTCCTCGGTCGCCGGCTTGCTCATCACCACCGAGGCGATGGTCGCCGAACTGCCGAAGAAGAAGAACGACATGCCCCCGATGCCGGGCGGCGGCGGCGGGATGGACTTCTAAATCCATCATCCAAGTCAATCTACGAAGGGCGCGACGCAAGTCGCGCCCTTTTTTCTTGTTCGGGAAACGACTAAAATCGCGCCTACCAGAGAGACTGCAGGCATGAACGTCCAACTACCCGTACATATGGACCAGCAGCACTTCCTCGCCTGGGTGCAGGGCCGCGAGGAACGCTACGAGCTCGATCGGGGGCGAGTCATCATGATGACCGGGGGCTCACGGGCGCACTGGCAGATTACGGCGAACCTGCTCAAGGCGCTGGCGGCACGCCTCGACTCGGATCGGTTCGCGGTGCTGCCCGAATTCGGCGTCGATCTTGGGCCCGATTCCATTCGCTTCCCCGATGTCGTCGTCGACGCGGCAGGGGAAGCATCCGGCGATCTGAAGGCGACCGCTCCGGTGCTGATTGCCGAGGTCCTCTCGCCATCATCCGAGCGGATCGACCTCGGCGATAAGGCGGCGGAGTATCTTCGTCTGCCAAGCTTGCTGGCCTATCTCGTGTTCGCGCAAGACGAGATGAAGGCCTGGGTGTGGACACGCGGTGCAACGAATTTTCCGGCCAGCGCCGACGTGCTTGAGGGTGAAGGCGCTATCGTCCGCATCGAGCGGCTTGCGCTCGATTTGCCGTTCGCGGCGGTTTACGACCGCGTACGATTCAAGTGAAAGCTGCGTAAGCTAGTCCCTGCCCCGCTCTCGCGCCTACGTTTTGGCGCGCGCGTAGGCCTGATCGATCAGGCGCACCGCGCGCAAGCAATCGTGCACGCCGATCGGCGGCGCTTTGCCCGCCTGCCAGTGATCGAGCGCATCGCGCACCGCGGTGAAATAGGGCGCGGTCAGGTCGCTGCCGGTGAGGTTTTCATCGCCCGCTTTGGTGGCGAGCTTCACCACGCCGTCTTTCATGGTGAGGATGGCGTCGCGGCCGGCGAGCTTCCACTCGCCATCGGTGCCGTCGCGCGGAAACGTATTGCCGACCTCGACAGTGCCGAGAATGCCGCTCGCCGAGCGCAGCGTCACCGTGGCGTAATCCTCGACGGCGCAATCATGCGCGCGGCGGCTCAACTGCGCCCCGGTCACCTGCGCCTCCTCGCCGGTGAGATGCAGGAACATGTCGAGGCCGTGCGGGCCGAGATTGCGCAAGGCTCCGCCGCCCGCTTCGGCCGGATCGAGCATCCAGGCGCAGTCCCAGGCCGGATAGCGCGGCGGCGCCGGGCGATTGATCCGCACGTAAACATGCGACAGCGGGCCGAAGCGCTTTGCGGCGATGAGTTCGCGGGCGCGCTTGGCGAAGGCGCCGTAGCGTTGCGCCAAGGGCACGGCGACAAACGATTTTTTCTTCGCAGCTTTCGCGGCAACCGACTCCACCTCCGCGGCGCTGATCCCCATCGGCTTTTCCATCAGGAACGGATAGCCGGCATCGAGCAGATCGTGGGCGATCGCGGCCATCCGGCTGTGCCGCCCGAGCGCCACCACAAAGTCGGGCCGGGTCGCGTCGAGCATTTTGCGGTAATCGGTGTAAGTCGGCGGATTGCCCACCTCGGCCGCGCGCTTTTTGACAAGAGCGGCGTCGGAATCCGAAACGGCGACCAGCTCCACATCCGGCATGGCGAGGAGATGCCGCAGATAGGCGGCATCGTTGAGTGCATGCCAATGGCTGACTTCGACCGCTGCAACGCGAATGGTCATGAACGTCCTCTGCTTAAATGCGCGAGCAAGCGGATTGCGGTCACGCGTTGCTCGGAGCCAGGCCGAGAATCTGCCGCGCCTCGCCCGGCGTGGCGACGTGATCGCCCAAAACTTCGACGATCTTGGCCGCCTTCTCGACCAGAGCCGCGTTGCTCGGCGCCAGCTTGCCCTTTTCCAGATAAATGTTGTCTTCCAGCCCGACGCGCGGATGGCCGCCAAGCAGCACGGTCTGCGCCACCATGGGAAACTGATGCAGCGAAATGCCGAAGGCGAACCAGGGCGAGTCAGGCGGCAACAAATTGCGCATATAGGTCATGGCCTCCGGCGTCGCCGGCTGGCCCCAGGAGATGCCCAAGCAGATCTGGAACATGCCCGGGGGCTTGACGAAGCCCTGCTCGAGAAAACGCTTGGCGAGCAACAGATGGCCGGTCTCGAACACTTCAAGCTCCGGCATCACGCCGGCCGTCTTGATCGCCTCCGCCATCGCCTGCAGATGATTGGGCGTGTTGACGAAGACGCGGTCGCCCATATTGAGGCTGCCCATGTCGAGGCTGCAGATGTCGGGCTTGAGCTCGACGACGTGGCGCACGCGCTCCGCCGGCGATTTGAGCGAGCTGTCGGGGCCGGGCTTCGATGGGTCGCGTTCGTCATGCGTGAAGCGCGCGCCGGGACCCGTGGTTAGGTTGATCAGCACGTCGCCGTTCTTCGCCCTGATGCGTTCCATCACCTCGCGGTAATGCGCGGTCTCCATGCTGGGCTTGGTAGTCTTCGGATCGCGCACATGGATGTGCACGATCGCGGCGCCGGCCTTGGCGGCATCGAGCGCCGAAGCGGCGATCTGTTCGGGCGTTACCGGCACCGCCGGGTTGCGGCCGGGCGTGTCGGCCGAGCCGGTAACCGCGCATGAGACGATGACCTTGCGCTGCATGACCTCCCCCTGATGCTTGGCCGAATTCGCGGGCCCGGGCGGACCCGCGGCGCCGATGCCCGCGTTTTATAGCCGGGCCGCGGACCAATGTCGCGTGGGAGGGCAAAAACGGAAACGACCACGAGCGAGGGGCGCGCGTTCATCCGGCGTCGCCCGGTCTCACCGTGGCCGTTGCAGCGATGGAGCAAGCCAACACATCTCCAACGCCACATGCATGCAACGTGTAACATCGTTCAATGACAGCCAGATGACTCCGCAATCGGGCCATAGCCGCGCCGGTCGAATCTATATCGCAGGGCAACGAGCCAAGCGATTTGCCGCGTCTCGAACCCGCGTCAAAAGCCAAGAGCGCGCCGCGCGACGCGTTCGCTTATGTCATTCATGAAGGCAAGATTCGCATGAAGGCAAGATTCGCGCGCCCGCCGGCGCGGCGGCATTGATCGCGCGGCTAAGCGAGAAGACATTGACATTGCACGTTAAGGAAACATTGCACGTTAAGGACAAAAGCTAACGGCCACATGTTGCGATAAGGCGCGCGTACATCCGGCGTCGCCCAAATCGTAACCGTGGCCGTCCCGCGGCGGAGCCGCAAAGCTCAACGTCGCTCAATCTACATAAGTGCCCCGGACCGGTTATGCAAGGCTGGCTTTTGTGCAACACTGGCGCATGATCGCGAAAAGCTTGCCCGCGGACTTGATCCGTGGGTGGAAACCGGTTTTCGGATAATATCCTGCGCCAACGAAGAAGCCAGACATCGATCCTATTCCATTGAATTGGAGCAGAGTCTAGAGTCTAGAGTCTATTGGCCGAAATTCGTTCCCGAGCGTTAACAGGCAAGAGCGCCGTGATCCGTTTTCGGCCGGCAGCCGATTTCAGGGAGAAAATTATGACAATGGATCGACCGACCGGCAGCGAGGACTTCAGACGCGAAGTCGCAAGCGCAATCCATGCCCACTGGGGCCTGTTCCTGTTCGAGGGCATCGTCCTCATCCTGCTCGGCGCCGCAGCGATCGTCCTGCCGGTCGTCGCGACGCTCGCCTTCACGCTGATCATCGGCTGGCTGTTTCTGATTTCCGGCATTGTCGGGCTGATCACGACGTTCTGGATGCGCAATGCGCCCGGCTTCTGGTGGGCGCTGCTTTCCGCCGTCATCGCGCTTGCGGCGGGCATTGTCCTGATCCTCTGGCCGATCAGTGGCACGCTGTCGCTGACGCTCGTGCTGATCGCCTTCTTCGTCGTCGAGGGCATCGCCACGCTGATGTACGCGTTCGAGCACCGGGCGCAATTGTCCGGCCGCTGGGCCTGGATGCTGGCGTCGGGCATCGTCGATCTCATTCTCGCCGGCATCATTTTCGCCGGACTGCCGGAAACCGCGACTTGGGCGCTCGGGCTCCTGGTCGGCATCAACATGCTGTTCGGCGGCACCGCGATGATCGGCATGGCGCTCGCGGCGCGCGATTCGGCCCCGTGATCGGAATCCGTAGGGGCGGGTTTAGAACCCGCCCCTACATGCGATCGAATTCAAAAATCTCCCCCTACTCCGCCGGCTGTGGCAGCCGAGCCCGTTCCACGCCATTGGCGATCAGCGCGATCGCCAGCACGGCGAGGAGGAAGCCGAGCGCGATGACGGCGGTCGTGCCGAGCACCAGGCCGAAGCCGCCGCGGCCATAGAGCACCGCGATCATCGACACCGCCACGCCGGAAATCATGAAGGTGAGGAAATAGCGCACCGCATAGACGCGGCCGCGCCAGGCATCGGCGGTATAGCGCGCGATAACGAGGTCGTTGAGCGTGATCTGGCCGTAAATCGCCGCCATGGTGAAAGCGAGCGCAAACAGGAGCGACGCACCGCCGGCATAAGCCGCCCACACCACGCCGCCGAACTGCATGACCGCGGCAACGGCGAACAGAATGTGCAGGGGAAATCGCTCGACCAGCCGGCCGACCGTGATTTGGGCGAGCGCGCCGCACAGGAACACCGCCGTGGTCAGGCCGCCGACGGCGACAAGCGAGATGCCTGAGCCGACGCGCTCGTCGACGATTTTCGGCAGCGCCACCGAAATCGTGTTGAACACCAAGCCGGCGCTGAGCGCGACGACGACAAACAGCCCGAACACGATCGCGGCCACCGTCGCCGACAGCGCAACATCGGGCGCGTTCGAGCGCGCCGCCGCGTGCCGCTCCTCGTCGGGAACGAGCCAGAGATAGATCGCGCCGGTTAAAATGCAGATCGCGCCGGGCACCAGGAAAGCGCCGCGCCAGGACAACAGCGCGGTCAGTGCGGCGGTGACGCCCGCTGCAAGCGAGACGCCGAGATTGCCGCACACCCCGTTGAAGGCGAGCGTGCGGCCGCGCTGCGTGGCGCTCTCGACGATCATGGCGGTGCCGACCGGATGATAGATCGCCGCGAACACGCCGAGCGAAAACAGCGCGACTGCCAGCATCGTCAGCGACGGCGCGAACGCCGCGCCGACCAGCGAGGCCCCGCAGCCGACATAAAAACCCACCATCATATTGCGGCGGCTCCAGCGGTCGGCGAGCCAGCCGGCCGGCAGCGAGAACAACCCGAAAGCCACGAATGACGCGGTCGAGAGCCAGATCAAGCTCGAATAGGAGCGGCCGTACACCACTTCCAGCTCGATGACGACGGTGGGATAGATCAGGATGACGAAGTGATCGAGCGCATGCGCCCAATTGAGAAACCCGATCGCCAGCCGCCGGCGCGACAGTTCGGCTGGGCGCTCGGGCGCGAAATGGGCTGTGGTTGGCGACGTCATTGCAACGCTCATCGCTCAAACGAAAATAGGGGCTAACCGTATAGCGTGCGGCCCAGGACCAACCTACCCGATTCCCACAGGGCAGGCCGGCGACCAACCAGAGGTTGTACCGATTGCGTTTTCCACAGGCGTTTGACGACGCCGGGGCGCCCACACCTTGGCATTGTAGCTCGCAACTTTTTAGCGTGAAGCGTTCACGGGGCGCTGGGGGGCCTCGGTGTCAGTATTGCGGGTTGTCGGCGCGGCGGTGGTGGCCGTCGCCAGTATGCTTTTGGGTACCATGCTGGGCCGGGCCGATCCCGCTGCGCCCAACGCCCCCGCTTTTCTCCTGTTCGGCGGCACCGACCTGTGGCGCTACGGCGGCTTCCTCTATGGCGGGACAGTGTGGTCGCCCGGCGGCCTTAACGCCGGCGGCTTCACGCTCAAAGTGCTCGTGAACGGCGGCCGCTACACTTACAATTCGGGCGCCCTGAACAGCAAAGTCGACGGCACCATGGCGTCCGGCGCGGCGCTGCCGGGCTGGCGGTTCGTCCACGACAGCCTCACCGTCAGTGTCTTCGCCGGTCCGGTCGTGCAGGACTACAGGCTGGCGCCGTACGATCCGGGCAGCCGGCTGCACGGCTTTTATGCCGGCGGCCAAGTCGCAACCGACATCTGGCTTGAGCCCACAGCCAAAACCATGGCTGCCGTCAACGGCTCGTTCACGTCGGTCGGCCCCACCGGATATCTGCGCGGAGCGCTCGGCTATCGCGTTTTCGATGCCATGTTTGTCGGCCCGGAAACGGCGATGCTGTGGTGCGCAAATTTCCAACAGCTGGAAGTCGGCGGCCACGTCACCGGCTGGCATTCCAATGGGATCGAATGGTCGGCGGCCGGCGGCTGGGCGCGGGATTCCAATCGCCGCAGCGGGCCCTATCTGCGGCTCGGCGTCAGCACGAAATACTAGAAGGCGAACTCAGCCCTTCTCGTCGCAGGCCCAGGCGCGCACCACGCATTCGCGGCCGCCGAACTGCGCGCAGCGCCGCATCGAGATATTCTCGGCCTTGCCGAGGTGGGAATTGAACGCCCAGCCATAGGAGCCGCAGGGGTTTTTGGCGTCGACCGCCATCGCCGCGCAGCCCTTGCGGACGACGCCGACGACCTGGCAATGGCCGCCGCTGCACTTGCGCATTGCCGCCGCACGCGCATCCCCTGTTTTGCTGTAATCGAAGCCGTAGCCGTAGGCGCCGCAGACGCCGACGGCGAGCGCGCCGGCCGCGTTGGCGGCGCCGATCATGGCAACCGAGAGTGCAATGCCAAGCGTCAATTTCCGCGCGATTGCGAGCATGTAAAGCCCCTCCCCCGAGGAACCGGTAGAAGCTAGCCGGGAAGGGTTTCGAGTTGGTGAATAAAGGCCGGTTTCCCGCCCCAACCGCGCTCGCGGCGGGGGCGCCAGGGGGATAATTACGTCTTCTCCAGCTCCGCCCGCACCGCTGCGAGTGCTTCCGGCGTATCGACATCGGTCAGCGCCGCCGTGCCGTAAAGCGGCACTTCGACCACGGCTTCCGGATAGCGGCCGATCAGGTAACGCGCGCCGACGTCGCCTTCGACCGCCATGAGGTCGGGGAAGAACCGGCGCGACCACACCACCGGATTGCCGCGCTTGCCGTCGATGCTCGGCACCGCAATCAGCGCGCCCCGGTCGGGATCGAGTGCGCCAATCAATTGGTCGATCAGCCCGGCGTCGACCTGCGGCATGTCGCCGAGACAAACGGCGGCGCCGTCTACTGCCGCCGGCAGCGCGGCGATGCCGGTTTTAAGCGAGGTGCCCAGGCCCTCGGCGTAATGCGGATTGTGCACCAATGTGACCGCAAGCCCGTTTAGCGCCGCCTCGACCCGCTCGCGCTGATGCCCGGTGACCACGAGCACCGGCCGCGCCCGCGAGGCGAGCGCCGCTTCGACGACGATGCGAATGAGCGGTCGGCCGCCGATCTCGGCGAGGAGCTTGTTCGGGCCGCCCATGCGGCTCGACCGGCCGGCGCCGAGCACGACGGCGGCGATGGCGCGGCCTTTTTCGGGCACCGGCTCCTCGCGCGGCTGCGGCCGGGTGACGATTTCCATGAGCAGGCCGCCGACGCCGAGGCCCGTAATGTCCTCGCGCGGCACTGGCAGACCAGCCAGTAACCGCATGAGCACCCAATCGAATCCGTTCTCCTTGGGACTGCGTGCACAGCCCGGCGCGCCGATCACCGGACGCGCGCCGGCGGAGCCGACCAGCAACAGATTGCCGGGATCGACCGGCATGCCGAAATGCGCGACGTGGCCGCCGATCTGTTCCAATGCCGCCGGGATGACGTCGCGGCGGTCGGCAATGGCGGAGGCGCCGAACACGATGACGAGTTCAGACCCTGCTTTAAGGACTTCATCCAAGGCGCGCGCGAGCGCCGCGCGCTCATGCGGCACGCGGCGTTCGGCAACGATCGCGGCGCCGGCGGGAGCAAGCCGCTCCGCGGTGATCTTCAGCGTCTTCTCAATGACTTTGGACGCGAGCCCGGGCAGCACGGTCGACACCACGCCCACTTTACGGATGCGATAGGGCGCGACGCGCAGCAACGGATTCTTGATGCCGGCGAGCGCAGCATCGCGGGCTGCGCCGGCGACTGCGAAGGGGATGATTTTCACTGTCGCGATCATTTCGCCGGCGACCACCGGCTTGTAAGCCTGTAGCGTCGCAAAGGTGATCGCCTCGTCGATCCGGTTGAGCCGGTCGATCGCGTCCTTGTCGACGACCAGCACACCGGCCGATTGCGCGAACAGGTTGGCGCGTCCGGTAAAGGCGCGATCCACATGCACGCCCTCGCCCGCCACCGCTCTGGCAATCTCCGCCGCAGCGACGTCTTCGGAGACGTCGCCCGGTTCGAGCCGGGCCACGACAACGTCCTTGATGCCGGCGGCTTCCAGTGCCGCGACCTCCGCGGGCCCGATCAGCGTGCCTTTCTTCAGCACGAGGCCGTCTTGCCGGATGGTATGCACGGCGGTCGCGCCGAGCGCGTCCTTGGGCGCCACCGCCCCGAATTTCATGACGCGGCCTTGATCGGCGCAGGCTCGGCGTCGACCTCTTGGCGCAGCCGCTCGGTGATTTGCGCCATGATGGCGACCGCGATCTCGGCCGGCGACACCGCGCCGATATCGAGCCCGATCGGCGCGTGAATGCGGGCAAGGGCGGCCTCGCCGATGCCTTGCGCTTTGAGCCGCTCGATACGGCGGGCGTGGGTTTTGCGCGAGCCGAGCGCGCCGATGTAGAAACAATCACGCGCGAGCGCGTGGGTGAGCGCCGGATCGTCGATTTTCGGATCGTGGGTGAGCGCGACGAACGCGGTATAGCGGTCGACATTGAGCGGCGGCAATGCCTGGTCCGGCCATTCGGCGACCACCTTCACGTCGGGGAAGCGCTCGGGCGAGGCAAAGGCGGTGCGCGGATCGACGATGGTCACGTCGTAGCCGGCGAGCTTGCCGATCGGCGCCAGCGCCTGGCTGATGTGAACGGCGCCGGTGATGACGAGCTGCGGCGCCGGCACATAGACGGTGAGGAACACTCTGCCCTCCGCCGTGTCTTCCATGCCGCTTTTGCTGGTGCGCAGATGCTCGGCAAGGAGCGGCCGCAGCGGATCCTTGGCAATGTCGGCGGCTTTAATCAGGCGCTGTTTGCCGCTTTCGACATTGGTGACGACGATCGCGGCGCGGCGCGCGGCGCGTTCGGCGTTGAGCGCGGTGAGGATGTCGAGTTTCATTTGTTTCTCTCACTCGTCATTCCGGAAACCGAGCAAAGCGAGGTTGTCCGGAATCCATAATCACCCGCCATGAATTTCCAGCTCCGTGATTATGGATTCCGGGCGCTCGGCCTGCGGCCGAGCCCCGGAATGACGGTTACTCCACCTTCTCCACAAACACCCGGATGGTGCCGCCGCAGGACAGCCCCACTTTCCAGGCGGTCTCGTCGGCAACACCGAACTCCAGCATTTTCGGCTTGCCGCTCTCGATCACATCGAGCGCTTCCGTGACGACGGCGCCTTCGACGCAGCCGCCGGAAACCGAGCCAAGAAAATTGCCATCCTGGTCGATGACCAGGTTCGAACCGACCGGCCGCGGCGCCGAACCCCAGGTCTCGACCACGGTGGCGAGCGCGACGTCGCGGCCGTTCTTGCGCCAGTCTTCGGCGGCTTTGAGGATGTCGTTGTCGGTCGAGAGCATGCGCGCCTCCATTCCAACCGCTATATTCAGGCGAATATAACGTATTCATCACAAGTTATATAGGTCCTTACGCCACGCTTTGCAGCCATGCTTTCGGATCGGCGGAACCGCCGCCTTTGGTCAGGGCCGCCACGAGGCCGGCCATCGATTCGAGATTATGAATCGGCCGAAACTCGTCCACGTGCGGCAGCATGGTTTTGATGCCGCGGGCGCGCGCCTCGAAGCCTTCGAAGCGCAACAGCGGATTGAGCCAGACGAGACGACGGCAAGAGCGGTGCAGCCGGTCGATCTCGAAAGAAAGCGTGTCGTCGGCGTCGCGCTCGAGCCCGTCGGTGATGAGGAGCACGACCGCGCCCTGGGTGAGCACGCGGCGCGCCCACAGCTTGTTGAAGGCGCGCAGCGACGAGGCGATGCGGGTGCCGCCCGACCAATCGGGCACCGCCGCCGAGCAAGCGGCCAGCGCATCGTCCGGATCGCGCTCGCGTAGGCTTCGCGTGACATTGGAGAGCCGCGTGCCGAACAAAAACGTCCCCACGCGCTTTCGCGCGTCGGTGAGTGCGTGGAGGAAATGCAGGAAGATGCGACTGTATTGGCTCATCGAGCCGGAGATGTCGAGGAGCGCCACGATCGGTGGCGGCTTGGTCTTCGGCCCGATGAAGCGCAGATCGATGAAATCGCCGCCGCCTTTCATACTGGCGCGCAAGGTGCGGCGGATGTCGATCAGATGGCCGTGAATATGCGGCGCCAGCCGCCGGATGCGCACTTCCGCAAGCGGCATGACCAGCCGCTGCATCGCCGCTTTAGCCGCCGCGATCTCGGCGCTGGTCATCTGCGCAAAATCTTTCTTTTGCAGCACCTCGCGGTCCGACACCGTCATGCGGGCGTCGAGCTCGATCTCGCGTTCTTTTTTCAGCTTGTCGTCGAGACCGGAATAAAGCGCTTCATGGACGCGCGTCGCACCGGCTTGCGGCGCCTGCGGCGGCGCCGGGGACTGCGGCAGCATCATCGCCAGAAGCTGATCGATGTAGCCGCGGCGGCGAAAGAAAATGCGGAACGCCTGATCGAACAGGATCGTATGCTCGTGGCGCTTTACGAACACCGCGTGCAGCGTCCAGTAAAAATCCTCGCGCGTGCCGACGCCGGCGGTCTTTAAGGCTTCGAGCGCGTCGAGCACCGCGCCCGGCCCGACCGGAATGCCGGCCGCGCGCAGCGCGCGGGCGAAATAGAGGATGTTCTCGGCGAGGCGGCCAGTTGTTTCTCCTCCCCCGCTTGCGGGGGAGGACGGCCCGGCGAAGCCGGAACCGGAGGGGGCCTGTCTTTCACGCATTCACCAGCCTCGCCGCCGTAGCCCCCACCCTACCC
>Ga0207416_1000721_pt1 | contig 52027 bp, 47 predicted proteins | sample PaiPotPPM11metaG_FD_184107 | JGI IMG/M metagenome (GOLD analysis project Ga0207416, IMG submission 184107) | Iron sulfur acid spring bacterial and archeal communities from Banff, Canada, to study Microbial Dark Matter (Phase II) - Paint Pots PPM... ... | reverse complement strand
CGACCTGCTCGGCGGTGTCGAGCTTGTTCAGCCAGTCGACCGCGCTCGTTCCCGCGTTGGTGCGTCCGCCCGCAACGATGACCGCTGCCACTGCTCCCAAAATGGCATTGCGGACCAGAGTCGACCAACCAATCGGGGCTGAAACCACCTGACCGAAACAGTGGCAGTCAGGTTTGCGGCCACGAGCCAGATTGACGGCGATCGCAATGATAAAGATGCCGAGCAGAGCCAGGGCTGCGATGGAAGCTCCCCAGGCGGTTCTCGTCGGTATCAGGAGAACGGCAATGGCGATCTCGGCCAGCGGCAGCAAAATGCCGACCGGGAGAGAAAGTGCGGCGGGCAAGCCGAATTCTGTGACTGCACGACGCGAGCCGGCCAGATCTGTCAGCTTTGCGAGACCCGCGAACGCAAATACCACCGCCAGCACCAGGCGAGCAGCAAGAAGAACACCATCCATGTCTAAGGAACTCCCTCCGTTCTGGTTTAGCCCGATCCCAGGCCGGGCACAGCACAATCTTCCGTTAAGAGTACCACTGTCACGCAGCGGATTCCAGTGGCCGTAAGCCAGGGAAGAGGAGAGGCGCGGGGGATGATCCCCGCGCCTCGTTCCTACTGAGCGACAACACTCGATCCGCTAGTGAACGTGGCCCCAAATCCGTGAGGCTTTCCCGCGCCGGGTAGGTCTGAACGCGCCGCCACTGCTGAAGATGCCACAGCCGACCGCGCAGAATCCCTTGAATCCGGCCGGCGGTGTTCCACAGCAGCCCTGAGTCATGCAGGCATGCCCAGTCTTGCAATCTGCCGAGGTGTTGCACGGCGTTATGCACGTACCACCTGGACCGCAGACTTGCCCTGCAGTGGGACAATTCGCATTCGTGGTGCACGCGACGTTGCCACAAATTGGCTGCGCGCAGGTCAGACCACCCTCCGCCGTCGTAACGCAGTAACACGTGTTGGCAGTAGTGGTACAGGCCTGACCGGAGCAGCAGTGGAAGCAGTTGCCAGCTCCCGGCGCGCCCGGCGTCGGACAGGTGCCGACCACACAGACGCCATTGACGCACGAGCTCCCGGTCTTACAGCAGATGCCTGCCCCGCAGCCATAGAGAATGCACTGACATTGACAGTCGGCGTTGAGGAATTGCCCCGATGGGCAGTTCGCCACGCAGTTGCCGTTGCACACCGTCGTATTGGCCGGACAGCCGCAGCTACACGGCCCGTTCGGGGCGCCCAGCACTACCTGACCCTGCCCGGGGCACGAGAAGCAGCTGTTTCCGCACGGCGTCGAGCCCGCCTGGCAACACGTACAGGTCCGTTGGTTGACCTGAGCGGCAGAGGCACAGTGTACACAGCGCCCGGATCTGGGAAAAGTCAGACCCTTGCAGCACTGCTCGGGGAGGGGTGTGGCAGTGGGATTGCAGCACTGCGGGCCACAGGCGGTGACATTGGGTGTCACGCAGGGAGGAGCACTTTCCGCTGCAACATCCCTTACTTTGGTCAGGCCAAATGCGCCTCCCACGGCGGTGACAATCACCGCCTTGAGCGCTACCCGTCTAGACACCGGCGCCGCCAGCCGCTTGGTCAGCTCATCGAATTGTTTACTTTCCATCGATGCTCTCTTTCTCTCCCAAGCTAGGGCAGCGTATATGAATGACGGGGGATGTTGGGCTTGGCCGGCGGGTGAGCGGGAGCTTGGCCCGACTGACACGGCGCCAGACAGTACTTGGTCGCGCCGGTGGCGTCACAGCAGCTCAACGTTACGCAGACCAGACCCGTTCCGCAATCGGCATCGGTCGTGCAGGTGCCTTGATCACAGCCATTGTCCTGTGCGCAGATAGGCGCTCCATTGACCCGCTCGTAACAGCTGCAGGAACCGAACTCGCAGAGACCTCCGACGGTGCAGCTGCCGCAGCTGGGCTCGCCGGTGTTGCAGGTACCCGGGGTGGCACAAACGCTGCAGAAACCGCTAGGCCCACAGGCCACGCCCGCTGGGCAGACGCCACCAACGCATTGACACGTACAGGTCTGGTCCAGGAACTGACCCGAAGGACAACTCGGGGTGGTGACGCAGGTACCATTGCAGCACGTACCATTGCAGCAGGTACCATTGCAGAGTGTTTGTCCCGCCGGACAGCTACAGGTGCAGTTCGTGGTGTTCAAAGTCTGTCCGCTGGGGCACGAATTAGTGCACACGCACTGGCAAAAGCTGTTGGGTGTCCGACCGGGCGGGCAGATCATACAGCGCCCGTACTGAGTCGTCCTCGGATTGGTACAGCAGACCTGGCCGGCGGCACACGCTACTGCCCGAGGGCCGACACAGGGTGCTGTCTGCGCTTCGGCACCCGCGAGCTTGCTCAGCCCGAACGCGCTTCCAACTGCCGTAACCACAGCAGCTTTGAGCGCGGTGCGGCGAGACACCGGCGCGGCAAGCCTTTTGGTTAACTCGTCAAATTTTCGATCTTCCATCGATCCTTTCTTTCTCTCCTCACTGATTGCGCGATTCACAACTACCGGACTTAATCATGCCGGCCATGCGCGCCACAACCAGCGCGGAGGTCCGCGTCCGTGTCGTTGTCCGACCGGACGCAGCAGCGGCGTCAGGCGTCGGTCACGAGCAACGGCACGCCGCACAGGACGACCCTGCTTCGATGACCCCTGGACCAGACCCACCATACATACCCCCACGAGTAGCGTCCGGTTCGATCTTCACACCGCATCCCGGGCGGCGCGCTTCCCGACTCGTTCCGCTTCAGCACGGATCCAGCACGGGTCCCGCTTCCTTCCGATCAGGCATGTGCATCTACATCCTACCTTGATTCCAGCGCAATGTCTACAGTTTTCTTCATCTTGCGTTAATATTTCGTTACGGGTGTGTAGCGAGGGATGGAAGAACCGCATCAACTCTTGTACGCTCGATACTGTGATGGATCATAACTCGCGCGCCCGCAAGTGCACCGATGAAGATTCATCCGCGCGGAAAGGGTTGGCGTGAATCCTCCTGAATGTCAGAGCGGGGCATGGCTCACACCTCAGGCGGAGTGCCTACTCAAGGCAGCAAACGGGCGTCGGCGAGACGTGAACCCGAATTGCTGCCTCTGGCAGGCGAGTGGTGCTATTGACGGGCTCGACCGCGAGTTGTATCCCTTGTTACCAAACGTGTACCGCGCTCTGAAGACACAGGGCGTTACGATACCCGGAATGGATCGCCTCAAGGGGATGTACCGCTATACGTGGTCGAAGAACCAGCGACTGGTACAACAGATTGCTCCCCTGTTCCAGGCGCTCGGTGATTCGGCTATCGACGCGGTCACGATGGGCGACATGGCCCTGGCCCTCGGCTATTACCGCGATTTGGGGCGGCGCCCCATATTTCGGGTTGATATCCTGATCAGGCCGGATCAGGCGGCTGCCGCGGTGACGCTGATGGAGGGGATTGGCTGGATCATGCGTGCCGGAGCCGGCCAGGCGGATGGACATCGGGACACCGCGGGCAGCTTCGAGCATCCTTCGGGGGTGAGCTGCACGCTTCTCACGAAACCGATCGGACTGCGGAACGATGCGATTGACGAGGTGTGGAATGCTGCAGTTTCACTGCAATCTCGGTCGCTACGGTTGCGAGTTCCAGCGCCCACCGACCAGCTGTGGGAGGTATGTGCTCAGGGCGCTCTATCGGGACCCGGTCGATCTCCGCTCTGGCTGGCGGATGCCCTGGTGATCCTCAGCGGACATGAAAAGGAGATCGACTGGAACCGAATCGGGTCCATCGGGCGCACTGGAGAGACAGGAGCCTCAACCGACGATGCACTTCGATATGTACGCGATACGCTGCGCGCTCCCATTCCCCACAGCCGCCTCAGCAAGCAATCATTCGCATAATGCCGGCTGCGGCTGGATGGCTCTTTGGACTGCGTGAAACGAGTAAGCGCCCATGAAGAGCGCGAAAGCCCGCTCCGCCATGCGCTCTGCCGAGCCTCGATCGGTCATCAGATGCAGGCAGTGCGACGCAAACGTCTGCGCGGTATCGGCTACCAGTACATGTTCCGCGTCTCGCGCCTCGATTCCTTCGAGACCGATTGAAGTGGTAACGACAGGACATCGGTAGCTGAATGCTTCAAGGATCTTGATGCGCGTTCCTCCCGCCGCTCGAAGCGGCACAATGACGGCATCGGCGTCCCGGTACAATGGTGCCACTTCAGCTGCTTCTCCCAGGATGCGCACTTCAGGGACCTGTGAAAGTCGCCTGGTTGCGTCTGACATACCCCGGCCGACAACGTGCAGGCGAAAATCGCCGGGGGCAGCTTGTCGTATCAGCGGCGCAATATCCTCACAAAAGTAGTTGAGCGCATCTTCGTTGGGATAGTAGGACAGGGTCCCAATGAACATAAAGGCGAAGGGACCTTCCACCGCCGTTGGCGGAACAGGCCCCGGAGCGTGTACGGCGTTTGGCAGGACAGACACCTTTGCGCGGGAGCGACCCTGCAGCTCCTCTTTATCCTGTTCCGAGCAGACATATACCCGGTCGAAACGAGCGAATGCTTCCTCCTCCAGCGCCTCGAAGCGCCGAGCCAGGAGCGCCTCCACCCGGGCTTCCGTGCTCTTTCCTGTCGCCCGATACAGCTCTGCCAGGCGCCGGCGGGTCTTGGATTCGATGATGTCCAGGTCGAGATGACACTTCATCGAGCGCCGCCGCGACGAGCTCAAGTACGGCTCGGCAAAAGGCACCATGACGAGACGGAAGACGTGTATCACGTCAAACGGTAGGTTCTGCAGCGCGCATTGCGCCTTTTCGATGGCAGCGCGCCAGAAGGAAGAGGCCGATCCTTCGCCTTCATCTTGCCCTTGGAGCAGGGATGCGACGCTTGGCGTCTGCCCGCCGGGATCGAGCGGAAGTACCACGGTCTGATGGCACAGCCGAGCGATGGCAGCGGGCGCCTCGCGAGGACGTCCATCGTAGAAGGGTACGATCAGGAGAGAGATGCGGTACCAATCGGCAAGAGCGCGGACAACGATGCCGGCTCGCATAGCCAGGCCGCTGCCCGTGTCGGCAGGAGTAACGGGAGTGAGAAAGAGGAGGTGAGGTTTCGATGCCACGGAGCTAGGTTTGACTCGTTGACATGCGACAAACACGAACATTAGTATACAATTCTGCTGTTCTCTCGTTGGGCCGCCCATGCTCGATCCTGGTCGCAGACTCCCCGACCTCAAAGGGCCCGGCCGCTACGTCAAGAGCGAAATGCTTCCGGAGGAAAAGACGGAATGTCCTTTCGTATCAATACGCCGCCCGTAGTACATGACACCATCGACGGCGAAGTTGTCATGATCCACCTTGACACGGGCGCGTACTACAGTATGGCCGGGGCAGGCGTGGATGTCTGGAAGCTTCTCGCCCATGAGCAGTCCGTGCCACAGATCGTGGATGGGCTGATCGAGCGATACTCGGGAAGTGCGTCCGACATAGAGGCCGCGGTCATCGAGCTTCTGGCCAAGCTTCAGGCGGAAGATCTCATCGCGGGCGAACAGCTCGACGGCACAATCGCCGGCGCTGCGAGACCGCAGCAGAATCAGAGTCAGATCCACAAGCCGAGTTTCGAGGGGTTCAACCTGCAGAAGTACACCGACCTGAATCACCTTCTCTTGCTTGATCCAATTCACGACGTCGACGAAGACGGGTGGCCGAACGCGCGCAGAGAAGCGCATGTACCCGCTGACTCCGCCGATGGGCACTGATCGTCCGGGGCAAGCTTGTTGCCGCTAGAGGCCGATCGCTCTCCTGACCACACCGATCTTGGGTAAGCTGGGTCCGTAGGGAAGCAATGGCATGTACCCCGGATTGGTGAGCGTTGTCGTGCCCGTCTTCAACGGCGAGCAATACCTGGACGAAGCTCTCACCAGTGTGATGCAGCAAGAGTATCGGGCCTTCGAGATTATCGTGGTGGACGATGGATCGACTGACGGGAGCGCGGGCATCGCCCGCTCATTTGGAGCTGTACGGTATCTCTATCAGGAGAATCTCGGGCCTGCGGCGGCGCGCAACACGGGCATCGCCGCAGCACGAGGAGAGGTGGTCGCCTTTCTGGATAGTGACGACGTTTGGCTGCCGCAAAAGCTAAGCATTCAAATGAGCCATCTGCTCAGGCAGCCACAGATCGGCTACATCTCGGCGAGAATGAAATGGCGCTTGGAAGAAGGAATTGAGCGCCCAATCTGGATCCATCCTAGGATCCTGCTCGAGGTTGGAGCAGACAACGAGCCGTACTTTCCAGTGCCCAGCTCCTGGGCAGTGCGCAGATCGGTTTTCGACCACCTGGGCATGTTTGACCCCACCTACCGACAAGCAGAAGATGTGGACTGGCTCTTTCGGGCAATAGACGGCGGCATCTCCACAATTGCTCTGCCTGATGTGGTTGGCTACAAGCGCGTTCACGCGTCGAATATCTCACGTGAGCGGAAGCTTAACAGACGCATGGTGTTCCGCGCTTTGCATGCGTCCATTCAGCGAAAGCAACAACTGCAAAGAGGTGCGGCGCACGAGATGCTGGTGGCCAAGGGATCACCGTCGTGATTGATGGAATGATAAGCGTCATCATTCCGGTGTACAACTGCCGACGTTATCTCGCCGATGCAATCGAGAGCGTCCTGGCACAGACCCATCCGGCCGGCGAGGTCGTGGTGGTGGACGATGGTTCAACTGACGGTAGCGAGGATGTAGCAAGGAGCTACGGCTCTGCCGTCCGTTGCTACCTTCAACCGAATCGGGGTATCAGCGCAGCACGCAACCACGGCATTGCCGCGGCGCGGGGAGAGTTCTTTGCTTTCCTAGACGCGGACGACGTGTGGACGAAGGATAAACTCCAGCTACAGCTGGCGGCATTCCACGCCCATCCGGAGCTTGACGTTGCGTTCGGCCATATACGGCAAATTCATGGTACGGAGCTGAATGGTGCTTCCGGCGAAACGAAAGCAACCGGCACCCAACGGGTTCGAGCCGAGTCGCCCGAGGGTATTCCTGCGCTCGATGTCGTGCCTGGCTACTTGCCAAGCACATTGATGATCAGGAGGGAATCATTCGGACAGGTTGGTGCGTTCGACACGCGCTGGCGCGTAGGCGAATTTGCCGACTGGTATCTGCGTGCCACCGAGCTTCACCTCCGCATGGCGATGCTCCCAGACCTCCTCGCCCTGAGGCGAGTTCATGACACGAATAATTGGAGGCGCCAGCGCGAAGCCCGCACCGACTACGTGCGCGTACTCAAGGCCTCGCTCGACCGACGCCGAGCGTCCCCGCGTGTGCAGAATCTCTCTCCGCGCCCTGGAGAACCGGGTTGATCGCCGAGTTGCAGACGAGCGATTTCTCAGAAGTGTCCATCTGTCGCAGCCCGATCTTCGTTATTGGCTCGCCCAGATCGGGTACGACCGTTCTCGCCCTCTCGCTGGCCCAACATAGTCGCCTGTGGTACTCGTCCGAGTCACACCTCTTTCCCCTGCTCTTTGGCGGGAACGAGCTGCAAGAGGTGTACACATCGGAGCTTGCCCGTAGACGCTGGGTATGGCAGGAAGCAGTCTCCAAAGAGGAGTTTCTCGAATCGATTGGCCTGGGCCTGAATGCGCTGTTTACCAGCAGGAGCGGTGGCAAGCGCTGGATAGAGAAGACCCCACAGAACACCCCGCTGGTGAGCCTCTTGGCCGATATGTTTCCGCATGCATTCTTTCTGCACATTCTGCGCGATGGACGCGCGGTGGTGAATTCGATGATCCACATGAATGCTCCTGCTCTGTGGACCAAGAGCTTCAAGATCGCGTGCTGGGCGTGGCGCGATTATGTGAAGAGCGCCCTCGAGTTCGAAGCAAGGCACCCGGAGCGGTGCCGTACCGTCCGTCTCGAAGCACTGACAGAAGATCCCAGGGCGACCTTCGCCGAGGTGTTCCGGTTCGTTCGGGTTCCCGACGAGTCCGAGCCGGCAAACTACTTTCGTTCACACCGCTTGAACTCCAGCTTCGCCGCCGGACCAGGCACTCCGCCCGAGGTGTGGGACCAATGGACCGGCGAGCAGAAAGCGATCTTCCTCGCGGAGGCAGGGGGCATCCTCTCGGAGTTCCATCTCGTCGGGGAAGACGAGATGGGACAGATGCAGAGGGGTGCCCGGGCCAACCGAGCGGTCAGCAGTATGCGCGAATAAGACCAGGCTAGCCGGCGCGCGACCAGCCGGCCGGTATCACAACGGTGAAGCCGGCACCGCGGGAAGAAGGGACGTCGAGCTCTTCAAAGGCGCGCGTGACTCGGTCGGCAAAGAGTTGCTGAGCCGGAAGCTGCACCGGCTTATATCGTTCGGGCGGCAACAAGAGAATCGGATTGGTGTTGATCTCCCAGATCTGCGGTTTTCCATCGAGGAGACTATAATCGATCTTCCCATAGTCAACATTGGCCAGTCGGAAGATGCGCGCAAGCCACTCCTGGTGAGGATTCAAGGCGACATACTCCCACTCCTCTCGCACCATCTCTTCGTCGAGCAGATCAGGCTGCTTCAATTTCCACTTGCGGCTGAAGTAAAGGCAACGCGGAATCACCGTGCCGGCCACAACGAACGCGGAGTACGTGCGAAAGGTCCCGACTGAGTCAGATGTATCGCAGAATTCAATCATGAGCACGTCTTCAAGCGACCGACCCTTCCGGAGAGCGTGCCGGGTCGCCTTATCAATCTCATCCTGGCTACGATGCAGCCCGCCGAAAATGTAATGCTCCGCGACAGGCCGCAAGAGCACAGGAAAGCGGCGAGGCTCGCGCACTTCGGACAGTCGGTAGACGTTGAAGCAGTTCTCGCCCAGTTGAAACAAGGTGCGGAGCAGCTCATATCGTCGCAGAGTTCGGACTGGGTGGTTGAGGACACGCAGGCCGGTGTGCGTCAAATGTTCCCAAATCTGCGTGGTCCGATCGATCTCCGATCGAGTCAATCGCTCCAGATCCGACAAGACGTAGGTACCCGCCGGGAAGTTGGTGGCATTGGTGAAGATCGAATACGGCACGACCTCGAAACGTGAGTCAAGCGATAGTCCCCAGGTGTCCAGAAACATCTCGATGGTGTAGTTGTGCTCCTCGGTGACGACGTAATAGATCATGCTCGTATACAAAGCGTGAAATCCGGAGAGGAGATCTCGCTCTCGGTGGACTTTTGGTAGGCGGCGATTTTCACGATGAGCAGTATCAGGTTACCGTGTTCTCGAAGCACGCTCAATCTGGGTAAGATAATGAGTACTGCGCGAGGCGAGACAGCTGGTGGAGCGCGCACGCTCGAAAGGGGAGGTCAGCGATGGTTCTCGAGTCCGGCGAGTCTGCCGATCAGGTCCAGTGGGTCCGGGAGCTGGCGGAAGAATGCGTACCGACTCAGAGTACAGTGCTCGTCGCGGGCAGCCGAAATGAACTGATGCTTCTTGGCGGGAGAGAGACGTGGCACTTCCCACAGACGGAAGAAGGCGATTACGCCGGCGAGCCATCTAGCACCCTGTCTGCCGTTGCTCACCTGGAGGCGCTTCGAGCCAGGGGCGCCGCATATCTGATGCTTCCCCGATCGACGCTGGGGTGGCTCGAGGAAAACAACGCCTTCAGACAGTATCTGGAGCGCCACTACCGGCTTCTCCTGAATGAGGAGGGTGCCTGCGTGATCTTCGCGTTGCAAGGGTCATCTGGCCGCAAGGGCGAGAGGATTGCGACGGCCATGGAAGGCGTCATAACGGATTTTCAGAGCCGGTTTGGTCGGGACCCCGCCATTCTTGACTGGACGAGGGACCTCAGGCTCGCGGCGAGCCTTCCGCAACACGCTGTCTTTTCACCGGTTCTGTCCGACTCCGTCCTTCCCTATCTTGACCACAGTATTGACCTGGTCGTGATCAGACGGGATGATTCGATCTATCTGCCGGAGGCACGACGTGTTGCCCACACAGCCGTCGTGACAGTGTCTGAAGCACCCGTCTCGTTGGACGCCGATGACGGCCAGTCGCGGTTCACGGTCGAGGTGGAGTGGCAGACCGAGGTGGCGGAGGCCGGCCCGCCGGCGGTCTCGATCATCATCCCGATTTACAACGGCAGTGGGAGACCGGGAGCGAGTATACGCGCCCTTTCGGAGACACTGCCCACCCGCTTCCGGGGCGAGATCATTCTGTCTGCGGACGCTTCAATCGTCGAAACGCCCGCCCTCCCCGACGACTGCGGCTGGGTGATCGAGCGTGCGACCGTCGCGCATGAGCACGAAGCGGGTGGATTCGCAGCAGCTTGCAACCGAGGGGCGAGGGACGCATCGGGCGACATACTCGTCGTTCTGCTGAATGAGTCGCTGCCGCTCGCCGGATGGATGCCGTTTCTCCTGCAGACTTTCCGCCGACATGCACAGGCCGGAGTTGTGGGCGGAAAAATCATCTCTCCCAATGGCTGCCTGCAAGAGGCGGGAGGCGCTATCCTGCCGGACGGCTCCGCCGCTCCGCTCGGTGCAGGCGAGCGCGCGGCGGATGACCCGGCCTACAGCTTTCTCCGTGAGGTCGATTTCTGCTCGCTCCCTTTTCTGGCCACCAGGCGCACGGTGTTTCACGCGTTGGGGGGCTTTCAGAGTCGATCGTTTCCACGGGAAGACATCGATTACTGCGAACGGGTGCGCCGGCTCGAATGGAGTGTCTACTACCAGCCCAGGATCGCCGTGGTGCATCCGGTGGTACGCGTGCCGGACGCCGTGCCGGTTACGGTGGGAGCCGAAGGTTGACGAAGGGCAAGCGGGTCCTGGTCGTCGCGCCCAGGGCTCCCGACTACGACCGTGGGAGCGGCTCGCAACGCGTCTTTGACTTCGTGGATTTTCTCCAGGACGCAGGTTGGTCGGTGACGTTTGCGGCAGGAGGTTGGTGCCTGAAGAGCGTGCCTCCCAGGATCCGGCTGGATGAACGATACGCGGACGTTCTCCAACAGCGAGGGATACCGACCTATGCCGGTCTCAATGATCGAACGAGGGCGATGATCGCAGAGAGTCGCTTTGATCTGGCCGTCCTGGCCTACTTTCACGTAGCTGAGTCGTGGATGCCCAGCATTCGGTCACTCTCTCCGAGCACTCGGATCATCGTCGACAATCTCGATCTGAACTTCGTGCGCACCGCCCGGCAGCGATTTCAGCAGCGTGAGCGGCTCGGGGAGATCGGCATGCTTGACGCCGAGTACGGTACTGAGATGATCCGCGAGCTGAACGTCTATGCCGCGGCAGACGTTGTTCTGGCTGTATCCCAAAAGGAAGCCGACCTTGTCAACGATCTCACCGCTGAACCAACGCTGACCTACACCGTACCGGACGGGGATGAGCTCGAAGCTTCGACCATTCCGTTCGGCGAACGAAAGGGAATCCTCTTTCTTGGTACCTTTCTTCACCCGCCAAACCTGGACGCGGCCACCTATCTATGCACCATGATTCTTCCCCAGCTTGATCCTCACCTCACGATCGAGCATCCGGTTTCTCTGGTCGGCGACGGCCTCGATCGCGTCGAACGCGGATTTCAGCCGATGGACGTTCGAATGGTCGGGTGGGTTCCATCGGTCGTGCCCTATCTGGAGCGGGCGCGCGTCACGGTCATGCCATTGCCCTATGGCGCCGGCACCAAGAGGAAAGTGATACATAGTCTCATGGTCGGCACGCCGGCGGTGGCGACGGCCATGGCTGCAGAAGGACTGGATCTGCGAGATGGCGAACACTTCTTGCTCGCCGAGGACCCTGTAACGTTCGCACGCTCTATCACGCGGCTGCTGCAGGACGAGGAGCTCTGGCACCGGCTGTGCCGGCAGGGGCGCGAGCATATGCGCGCCGCGCGTAGCCGTGAGACCACCCGCCAGCGGTTTCTGGGAGCGGTCGACCTTGCACTCGGAAGACAGCCAAAGTCCAGTGACCGCGCCAGGTGTCTCGAGCTGCACCGTCCGGGAATGAACCGTCCCGAGCTCGTCCAGCGCGTACGGCGAGCAGTGCGAGCATGCGTGCCGCGCAGCGCCACGGTCCTGGTGGTGAGCCGGGGGGACGACGACCTCTTGAATCTAGACGGGCGTCGAGCGTGGCACTTCCTCCGGTCCAACGATAGCAACTGGGCGGGACGGAACCCGTTGCACGGCACCGAGGCAGTGAGACAACTCGAGGATCTTCGCGCCGAGGGCGCCGACTTCCTTTTGATCCCGAGCCCGGCCTTCTGGTGGCTCGAGTACTACAAGACGTTTGCCGAGTACCTGAAAGCGAACTGCCGTATGGTCGCCTGCCACAAAGATGATTGCATGATTTTCTCACTGCACGAGGCGCCTGTCCCGGCAGACAGGCCGGCTGTTGACGGTAGGGCGCTCGATGCATTGGTGGCGTGGGCCGATGGCCACGCCCAGGGCGAACCGTCAACCGTGTCGGGCCTTGAACCGATCAATGTGCTCCGGAGACGGACTTCACAGCAGGTCGCCCCTCCTCGCCTGGAGAGCGAGGCTACGCTAGCTCCTCTGCTCGATCGCTCCGCTCCGACCAGAACCCTCGTGGTCGGCTCATACCTGGCTGACGAGGCCAGCCGTATCTCTCAGATTGTTTCCACATTGGCTAAGCAAGGTCCGGGTGGCAAGCTCGCGTCTCGATCAGATGCAACCCAGCGGTGGATCGCAATGGGTGCCGCCCCCCCGTCTCGCGACGTCCAGGAAGTCACCGTGCGGACGCTCCGTGAGAGGAGGCCGAAATACGAGCTCGTCAACGAGCTCCTCGCTTGCGAAGATCTATCGACCTACGATTACGTCCTCGTCCTCGATGACGACATTATCTTGCCCAGTGGATTCCTCGACTCTTTTCTGGCCGTTCAACAGCACCTCGGCTTCGTCCTGGCCCAACCGGCTCTGACCACCGATTCGCCCTTCAACCTGCCCATCGTGGAGCAACAGTGTGGAGTCTTGGGTAGACAGACGCTCCTGGTACAAGCCGGGCCGATTGTCAGCTTTCACCGATCCATCTTCGATCTGGTGTTTCCTTTCGACCTCACTTCTCCAACAGGCATGGGGTACGAGCGCGTCTGGGCATACCTGCTTCATGAGCGCAAGCTGAAGATGGGAATCATTGACGCCGTTTCGGTCGCCCACTGCAGCCGCAACTCCGAGCCGCAGTCCGACCTCGAGCTCGCTCGCTTGAGGTGCAGCGCCTACCTCCGCGGCCATCGCCACTATTCGCTCGACAGCTGCATGAGAGTGCTGGAAGTCTACACTTCGGACCAGTTGCAAGCATGAATTCGCCGAGCACATCTCCGATCATCAGCGTGATCATACCGACCAACGATCGCGCCGAGCTGCTCGAAGCTGCGCTGCAAAGCTTTACCAGACAGAACATGTCGGCGGACGACTTTGAAGTGGTGGTGGTCGACGATGGCTCAGTCGACGACACACCCACGGTGTGCCGGAGATTCTGCGCCGAGCTGCCCCTCAAGTCCGTCCGGCTAGGAAAGGTCGGGATTTCGACGGCCAAGAACCTGGGGTTGTTCGCCTCCACGGGCGTTCTGACTCTGTTCTTCGACGATGACGACGTCGCGGACGCGAACCTGCTTCTCGAGCACGTGAGCGCGCACCAGAGGCATCCCGAGGAGTACATCGCCGTCCTCGGCTACACAACCTGGGCTCCATCTCTGCGCGTCACCGAAGGCATGCACTACATCACCGAAGTAGGACAGATGATGTTCAGTTATCCCTCATTCCACGATGGCGAGCTTCTTGGCTTCACCAAATTTTACGGCGGGAGGACGTCCTGCAAGAGAGCATTCCTCACACGATGCGGTGTCTTCGATCAGCACATGCCCGGCATGGAGGACTTCGAGCTTGGGTACCGACTATCCAGAGATGGCTTGAGGGTTCTGTTTCACCGCAGCGCCCGCAGCTATATGAATCGCGCCGTCACTTACGATGAGTTCTGCAAGAGGTGCGAGAAGCAGGGTCGCTACCGCTGGCTGTTCAGCAGGATCCATTCGGATCCGGCGCTTCAGGAGCCACTCGGCATAGAGAACGCTGAGGCGAGGTGGCTGGATACGAAACCGCTGTTGAGCGGCCAGGTTGAGCGAGTTCACGCGCTCGAGGCGCTACTGGAAGCTCCGACCCATGAGGGAAATGCGGCGCGGTTTCGGAGCGAGCTGCACGCCCTGTACAGGGCGAGCTTTCGCGCATTCTTTCTGAAGGGCACGGTTGAGGCGATGGAGGCAGACGCCGTGACCATACCCGCCAATGGCCAGCCGATTCTAAGCAGCGGTCCGGTGGAATGAGCCAGATCGCCCTGGCAGAAAGTGCTTTCGGCCTGGTGCGGATTTGCCGCAATCCAGTCTTCATCGTTGGAGCAGAGCGATCGGGCACCACCATCCTTGCTCTTGCCCTGGGCGAGCATAGCCGGCTGTGGTACTCCTGCGAAGGACACTTCTTTCCCGGCCTCTTCGAGCCCAGGCATCTGGAGCACATATACGAGCGGGGAAAATTTCGATATAGATGGATTCAGGAAGAGGGCGTCACGCGGGAGGAATTTCTCGAGTCCCTCGGGCTGGGCATCAACGCTCTCTTCACGAGCCGAAGCGGCGGAAGACGCTGGATTGAGAAGACACCGCAAAACACCCTTATGGTTGGCGCGCTGGCGGATATGTATCCAGGCGCATTGTTCCTCCACATCCTGCGCGATGGACGGCGGATCGTGCACTCTATGACCAGCTTCCTCGCCGGCGTGGAGGGCGAGATTCGAGCCGAGCGCACCACGGGCGGCCGTGCCCCCAAGTGGGCTGAAGACTTTCGAACCGCCTGTGCCACCTGGCGGGATTACGTTCAGGCGGCCATGAGCTTTGCGTCGAACTGTCCGGACCGATGTCTGACCGTACGGAATGAAGATCTGGTCGCCGACGCCGAGGAATGCTTCCGCAGCATCTTCGATTTCCTCGGGGTGTGCTACGAGAATCCACCTATCGACTACTTTCGCTCGAACCGCATCAACTCCAGCTTCATACAAGGCGCGCCGGAGCTCTTGTCTGACCCTTGGAGGGCGTGGACGCCGGAGCAGAAGCAGATCTTTGTGGAGGAGGCCGGCGCCGCGATGCTCGAATATGGTCTCGCGAGCACGGAAGAATTGCGCCAGATGGAATCAGGTCCGGCGGGGTGATCGCGACGACACAAGTATCCACCGCCACCCTCGCTTTCTGCCGTGACCCGATCTTTATTATCGGCGCTCCCCGATCGGGCACGTCGATCCTGGCCAGCTCTCTTGGCCAGCACAGCGCATTGTGGTACTCGACGGAAGCCAACTTTCTGCCGGCCCTCTTCGGGCGACTCGATCTGCATGAAATCCACGCTAGAGCAACGCACTGGCTCGACAAGGAAGGAGTGCCGCGGGAAGAATTTCTTGAATCACTTGGACTGGGGATCAATGCGCTCTTTACAAGCCGGAGTGGAGGTAGGCGCTGGATCGAAAAAACGCCGCGGAACACGCTCATAGTCAACGTGCTCGCAGCCGTTTTCCCCGACGCCTGCTTCCTTCATGTCTTGCGCGACGGCCGCCGCGTAGCGCACTCCATGGTGCACTTCCTCAACGCTGTCCCGGAACGGACCAAAGCGAAGTGGGACGCGTTCGACTGCGCTCCGCGGTGGTGCAGCGACTTCAGGCTCGCCTGCCGGACCTGGCAAGAATATGTAGACGCGGCCTTGGCCTTCGCGGTCTCCCGACCGAGTCAATGTCTAACAATTCGGTACGAAAAGCTGCTGGCCGACCCGCAGCAGAGCTTTGCCAAGGTATTTGAGTTTCTCGGGGTGTCACACGAAGCGGCGCCGGCAGCCTTCCTCCGCTCACGCCGCATCAATTCCAGTTTCCAACGCGGCTCGGTCGGGCCTCCGCCGGCAGACTTTCTCTCTGATCCGTGGCAGCGTTGGACGCTCGAACAGAGACAGACCTTCCTGGAGGAGGCTGGGACCATGATGGTGAGGTGTGGGCTGCTCACCGCGGATCAGCTGCGCGAACTGGAGACGGATGCCGGCGTTCCTATCGATGGCCTGTCGGTCCGCGTGCAGGAAGACGGCTCAACAGTAAGGTACGCGACCGGATTCTGTCAGAGCTCGGTCGCGAACACCGTTTCGACGTAACGCCGGAAGCTCCCAGGTGCGAAGTAGTCCAGATAGGCGCGCCGGGCAAGCCCCGAGGCTTCCGACAGATCGTGCTCAAACTCGAAGCGGCGGATGTAGTCAGGTATCAGGCTGATAAATCCTTCCGGCACGCGGACGACGAATCGATCGTAATCAAGAACCGATTCGAGCGGTAACCGGGCAGCATCGCTGATGAGGACGGGAATCCTTCCATGGGCGAGGATTTCGAAGAACCGCCTGCTGGTGGGCCCCCGTCCACGCGGAGAAAGCACGTACTTCGAGCGCAGCATCAGCTCGAAGCTCTCTCTCGCCATTTGAGCTCGTTTGTCGGGACTTTCCACGTGAAAGGATTTTGCCGTGCTTCGAAACTCTACTGCCAACTCCTTTTGATGGAGACTCCAGTGGGACAGTCTTTGCCGAATGGGATGCTGTTGCACATGACCTTGGAAAGACAGGTCGACTTCTGCCTCCCTGATGAGCCCAGGGGGCCCAGGGTCGGGTACCGGATACGGCACCGGTCGAGCGTCAGGATCTCGGTAAGTCGCGTTGGTCTTGAATAAGACGGAGTTGCGCAGCACCACGCACGGCACGTCCATGTCTCCGTTGTCGATAAAAACATGCTTCGCGGGGTATCTCTCGTAAAGCGGGAAGGCGCGGAGGAAGGCGCGAACGATTGAATTTCTCAGCTCCTCTCGCACGTCATGGGCACCTGACACCGCAGACCTAAAGACGAAAGGCAGCATGATATCTCCGCCAATGCGTTGAGGCCAGGCGTCAAGGGCCGGCACCTGAGCCAGGAAAGTGAACGGAACCATAATGTAGTCGGCATCGTCAGGATCAAGCTCGTCCCAGTGCGCCCTCGCCGCGGGCGCAAATGGCCGGATCGTCAGCGAAAAATCCTCGGATGAAATGCGAGTTGTTGTCGGCAGATCGTAAGCGATGATCTTCATGAGTAGTTCCGGATAAGTGAGCAGAGCAGCAATGGTGACAGCTGTCTGACGGTGGGCAGGCCCTCCTCGGCACATCCTACTACGCGGCAAGAAGAGCGATTGAGTTCCGAGCCGGGCGGTCGCTGTTGGGTAGGATTGAGGCAAGAAGCCGGCGCGACCTCACCTCCCGTAAAAGGAACTCTTTGCATCGGTGAAGGCGCGACATGGGAGGGCAGAGCGTGCGGGGGTCGTGGGCTCGCTGCTGGTGCGGACGTCGAGAGGCGCTGGTCGTCGGCGTCATACTCATGCTCGCCGCGCTCGTACACGCCATCAACATGTTCGGCTGTCCCTACTATGAGCACGACGAGGGCCACCGTATGGCACGGGCGTGGGCCGTCCTGTCGCAGGGAAAGCTGGATCCGTATATGTGGCCGTACGACGAGACGCCGCTCTCATACGTAGAGCTGGCGGGATGGGTCCTCCTGACGGGAGGCTTTCACACGTTTGGCACGGCCATTGACTCGGGCCGCGCTCTCATGTTGGTGCTTCAGGTGCTCTCGACGTTCTGCGTCTACGGTATTGCCCGGAGTGTTTCCAGAAATATGACGATCGCGGCGCTCGCGGCCCTCATGTTTGGGCTATCGCCCTTCGGCATCTACGAGCATCGCATCGTGTACGAGGACAACATCGAGACGTTCTGGATGCTGGTGAGTCTGCTGCTCGTAGTGTCGGGCCGCATGTCACGGCAGAAAATTATCATGAGCGCGGTTGCAATGGGACTTTCAATCCTCTCGAAACAGGTGACCGTCTTCGTGGTTCCGGCCTTTGGGTGCCTGGTGGCATGTCGAGCTGAAGGTCCAGACCGGTGGCGCGACGCACTCACCTGGTTGGCCACGGTCAGCGGACTGGTCCTTCTCTGGCCGCTGTACGTCGCGCTACGTGGCGAGCTATTGCCCGGACCACATCCGAGTCTCATAGGAGGCGCCCTCTGGCAGTTGAGCCGGGCGCGCGACCGTGGGTTGCTCGATCCCGGAAGCCTGTTTTGGCGCTCTGTTCGGTTCTGGCGCAAGGACGAGCCGGTACTGATCATCGGCGGCTCAGTGTCCGGAGCCCTCTGTCTTCTGGTGAGAAAGCGGTATCCAGACGCCGCCATGATCGCGCTCAGCAGCTTCTGTTTGTGGGCCTTCTTTGGGCGTGGCGGCGTCGTGGCACGCTATTACGTCATTCCCTTACTCCCATTACTGTCCCTTAATCTGGCGCTCGCCTGCCACATCGTCGCGTCTTCGGCGAGCGGACAGTGGAAATCCAAACGAAGGCTCTGGAGATTGCTGCTTGTGCGGGACCTCCGGACTCCATGTGCAGCACTCGCCGCGATCACCATGCTCGCACTGGGCCGCACCCCACTTGCCCTGATCCTCTCCTTCGCCTGTCGCCTGGCAGCAACGTTGATCGGCCAGCATCGGAAAGTCAGAAGACGAGTGGTGCGATGGCTGCTCGTGTATGATCCCCGGCTCACGCTTGCCACCATCACGCTAATTTCTTTGATCGCGCTGGGCTACACCCGGCCCAACCGCTCTCTCCATCACTTCGACTTGAGCCAGGATCACTTCCTTCTCTGGCACGACCAGCAGACAGCCGGGCAGCGCGCGGCAATCCGCTGGGTGACGGATCATGTCCCGACGACCAGCACCCTGCTCGTGGAGCACTTCCTGTGGACCGACCTTCACGATGGAGCAGACGGCGGACGCGTCTGGCCGCGTGCCTTTCCGTACATCAGAGTGGAGCACAATCCGCGGCTGCGCCAGACTCTTCTCGGAAACGATTGGAAAAGCATCGATTACATCGCCGGTGGGAGGTCAACGGTGAGGTTCGCGTTTCGAGCACCGCATCCCCGATTTGCACAAATCGTACTCGTGGCGGAAGCATTGAAACGTTCAAGCATCGTGGCTGCCTTTGACAATCCTGCCTATCCAGTCTGGATACACTACGTCGTCAAATCTGACCGACTCAGGTGACAGCATGAGGACTGAAGCGACGGGAACCTGCACACAGCGCGTGGAGATCTGCGCCCATCCCATTTTTGTTGTTGGTTCGCAAAGATCGGGCACCAGTATTCTCGCGCGCGCGCTCGGCCGGCATAGCGCGCTGTGGTATTCCGTGGAAGGCTTCATCCTGCATCGTCTTTTCGGCCCCAACCGATTGGACGAGCTCTACGCTCTTCACGCGCAGAAAGACTGGCGTTGGCTTTCCAAAGAACGGGTGAAACGAGAAGAGTTCCTTGAAGCGGCAGGACTCGGGATAAACGCTCTGTACACGAGGAGGAGTGGAGGAAGACGCTGGATCGAAAAGACGCCGCAGAACACGCTCATGATTGGCGTTCTGGCCGACATGTTCCCAGGGGCTTCGTTCGTCCACATCCTTCGTGATGGCCGCCTGGTTGTGAACTCCATGATCAACCGCGTCCAGCATTGGCGTGAAGACTTTGCCTGGGCTTGTCGAGACTGGAGACGATCTGTCGAGGCAGCCATGGAGTTTGCTGCACGGCAACCCGAGCGCTGCATTACCGTGCGGCATGAAGATCTGACCGAGCATCCGCAGTCGGTCTTGAGCGACATCTACCGATTTCTGGAGATCTCATATGAAGAGACGCCCGTCGAGCACGTGCGTGCGAACCGAATCAACTCGAGCTTCTCGAACCGGCCGGCAGGCACGCCGACAGATCCATGGCAAGAATGGACGGCGGAGCAAAGGGGGACATTCCTTCGAGAGGCTGGACCGGCAATGGCGCGATATGGTCTGATGCACGCGGATGAGCTGCAACGTCTCCAGGACACGTACATGCCGGCGTACGTCGTTACAACCACGCAGGAGGCATGATTGACCACCTTGCCACGACCGACCAAATGTCACCACATTCAGCTGTGCTCCGAGCCGGTTTTCGTGATCGGCTCGTTTCGGTCGGGAACCTCCGTTCTGGCCAACGCGCTGGGCCAGCACAGCGCGTTCTGGTACTCGTCCTCCGAGGCAAACTTTGTGTGCGCGATGTTCAGCCGACTGGATCTGGGCGATCTTTACAATCGGGCGGACTACTGGTTCCAGAGACAAGAAATAACGCGCGAGGCCTTCTCTGCCTATGTCGGGTCCGGGATAAATGCTCTCTTCACGGTCAGGAGCGAAGGCAAGCGATGGATCGAGAAGACGCCCAGGAACAGTCTGATTGCCCATGTGCTTGCCGAGGTCTTCCCGGGAGCCGCCTTCGTCCACATCCTGCGCGACGGCCGGTACGCAGTGCACTCCATGAATCACTTTTTCAATGCTATCGATGAGCAGACGCAGACGAAGTGGCGGGCGATGGGTTACGCCCCGGCGTGGGGCATCGACTTCCGGACTGCTTGCAGGACATGGCGCGACCATGTGCGGGCAGCAATGGAGTTCCAGCGAGAGCGCCCTGAGCGTTGTCTAACAGTTCGTTACGAGGAGCTGGTTTCCAACCCCGAGCCCGGTTTTCGCGTGCTCACTCGATTTCTCGGGGAGCCGTATGAGCACGCACCCGCCAATTTTCTTCGCTCCAACCGAATCCAGTCGAGCTTCCCAGACACTTCAGAAGATCCCTCGCCCCGTGGGCGATCCGACCCATGGGAGGAGTGGACACCGGAGCAGAGGCGGATCTTCCTGGAAGAGGACGGACCAGCCATGTTGGAGTACGGTTTGATCTCGCGTGACGAGATGGAGCGGCTGGAGCACGATGCGAGCGATCGAGATCTGCCGTAGTCCGCTTTTCATCATTGGAGCGCCTGGGTCGGGGAGAATCGCCGTGGCCCGATCGTTGGCCCGGCACAGCGCCCTGGCGCTGTCAACTGAACCAGACATCGTGGCTCATCTGGGGGGCTTCGGAAGTCTCGATCCGGCATTCCCAAACACTGCGTCGCCGGATCCGAATTGGCCGAGAAACCACACGATTGATAGGATCGAATTCCTCCAATTCCTTGGCGACAGCGTGGGCGCGCTCATTGCAACCAGAGTGAACGGGAAGCGTTGGATTGATACGCCGCCGGATTGCCTGAAGGTCGATATCCTGGCGGACGCGTTTCGCGATGGCCTCTTCCTCCTCATTCTTCGGGACGGGCGCACAGCAGTAAGCGCGGCATTCCGGGGGGAGAATGAAGCCGAGAATTCACTTGATGGCGCCGTCGGCAGGCCGACCGAGATTCAGAGCGCGTGGAAGGCATGCAGGCGCAGCATCCGCACTGTAACGGACGCCCTAGCCCACGATCCCCACGTGCGCCTGACGGAATTTCGGTCCGAGTGCTGGCGCTGGGCGCGAAACGTAACGAGCGCCATGGCGTTTGTGGCCGGGCGCCCTCGCCGCTGCCGCACAGTCCGATATGAGGAGCTGATCGCCGATCCCGACGGCGGCTTCAGGGGTATCTTTCGCTTTTTCGGCCTGCCCGTGGATGCGGAACCTATCCACAGCTTCCGCTTGTATCGAGACAGCTCGCACCAGGCTCTCGGCGCCTCGTCGCCAACGACTGCGCGGCAGCCGCTAGCTGTCTGGAAGGAGTGGACAGTGCAGCAACAGCAGGTCTTTTTGGAAGTCGCCGGCGAGACGCTTCTCCGATACGGGTTCGTAACGGAGCACGACATTCTGCGGCTGCAGCGAGATGCGGCCGGCTGACTCACCTCGCTCGGGTCGCCAGCGACGCCTCGATAAATCGTCGGAAGCTATACGGTGCAAAGTACTCTACATACGTACTTCGAGCAAGCTCGGACGCTTCGACAATATCGTGCTCAGCCTCGAACTCACGAACGAATTCTTCCGTAAGTGCGACGAATCCTTCCGGCATACGTATCACAAACTTGTCATAGTCAATCACGGACTCGAGTGGCAATTTGGCGGAGTCGCTGACGAGGATGGGAATCCTACCGTGCGCCAGAATCTCGAAGAATCGTCTGCTGGTTGTGCCGCGGCCACGGGGCGATAGGACAAATCTCGATCGCAGCATGAGCTCGAAGTTCTCGCGCACCATGTCTGCGCGTTCCTGGTTTGCCACCGCGTACAAGGGTTTGTTCGTGGCCCGAAACTCTACGCGCAAGTTCGTGGTCTGGCGTGTCCACCAGGCCAGAGCGTGGCGGATAGGATGCTGATCGAGATAGCCTTGGAAGGACACATCGATATCCGCTTCGGTGATAGGCCGGGGAGGACCCGGGTCGGCGACGGGCAGTGGCATCGGGAGCACGTCTGGATAGCGGTAGCTTGGATTGGTCTTGAAGAGAATGGCGTCGCGCAGGAACGGGCACGGCCGATCCGCATCGCCATTGTCAATGAGGATGTGCTTTTCGGGATAACGCTCGAAGTGGGGGAAGGCGCTGAGGAAGGCGCGAACGATGTCCTCCCTCAGCCGCCTGCGGCCCTGGTATTGACCCGGGAGGTCAGACGCGGAAGTGAACGGCAGGGAAATGTCGCCTCCGAGGTACAGCCGCCCGTCGAGCGCCGGTCCGAAAGCCTTGAAGGTGAAAGGAACCATCATATAATCCGCGCCCGCCGGATCGACATCGTCCCACCCGGCGTCCCGGGCGCCCGGATACGGGCTCAATGCAACACTAAAGTGCTCGCATGAGATCCTGGGTGTCGTCGGTCGTTTGTACGAATATATTTGCATTAACAGCGGGAGGCGACCGAAACTCGTGCCCAACGAGGTGCTCGGTGAGCCAATCTACCCTCGACCTCGATGTGCTTATCGAAGTTCACGATCATACGGAATCACCAACTGGACGAAGTCTCCAAGGCTCACTGACCATCAGGATGCCTGGTGATGGCGTCCAGCCCTCGGATCGAGATCGACTGATCAAACGGTACCGGCAAATCCAATCCTCGGTCAGCTCATCGGACTGCTTCTCGTGCCATGGCGCCGGAAAGACAAACGTGTCGGAAAGCCCGATACCGAGGTATCGCAGCACCTGGTGAGTCATGCCGGCCGGGTCGTCAACCAGATCCTCATAAAAGAGTGTAAATGGGCGGATGCCATGGTCCTGGAAGAATTGCTTCCACCCCTCGTCCTGGCCGGTCAGGCGCTGTACACAGTCCGAGATTTCGTCATAGTCAAAGGCCGGCGCTCCAATCCGATCAGACAAGGAATCCCGGATCGACCACACCTTGGACTGGAGAGCACGGACAAGCGAAATTGCCTGTCGCAGCCTATCACGACGCCTGATCCACACATAATGCAGGTTGGGGAAAGCAGCGTTCAAGAGGTCGTGATCGGACGCATCCGGAAGGTCGAGTAGCTCGCGAAGCGGGGGGAGTACCAGAGGCAGTTCATGCCAGAAGATCTTGGCGGCGAACACACCATCAAATGTCTCGCTCAGGCGTAAGGCTCGGATGAAGTCCGCGAACGTTGACGTACCATATCGACGCTCAACCTCCCCGTGCCAAAGCGAGTAGAGGGGGGTGAAGGATTCGACTGGATCAGCAGCGACCTGCGAGTTGCTAAGAAACTCACAAAGCAGACTGCTACCCGTGCGCTTCGTGGCGCACACGAAGTATGAGAGTGAGGGCATCGGTCCCGGAATGATGAAAGTTCCTATTACCTCTTCCTCCGATCGTCATCGACGCACGGGAGAATTATAGTGCTGGGGATTGGGGTGACAGTGGCGCCGAGCGAAGTGGGACTGCATTCTTAATCCGGGTCCCATGCCGCGGTTGCATGGCGACAGAGAATGTTGCAGAAGTCTGGAAGTTTCCGGGCATCGGTTGGAACTAGACGCGGGTTGGTACTTCTGCCCGTCCCGCGGCGGTCAGCTGGAACAAGAAACTCGTAGCCAACAGAGCGCAGCAGCGCCAGGCATTGCTCTCCCGAGTAACCGGCAGCATCAAACGTTCGCTTATTCCACTCCACGAGAATGGTGGGCCGGTGCACCGCAATGGTGGATTGAGCGCCGCGCAACACGTGGAGCTCTGCACCCTCGGCGTCGATCTTCATCATGTCGAGCCGGGATGCTCCAGATTCGCGAAAAACACGGTCGAAGGTCACCAGATTCATCGTGCCAATTTTGTGCGGTCGCGTGTCGCACTGGAACATTGATGCCAGGCCATCGTCATACACTTCACCGGCTTCGTGCTTCGGACCATAGAGGGGTGCCTCACCATCTCTATCTGAGAGACCGAGGTTGTAGACCGTGACGTTCCGGAAGCCATTCAGCCTGACATTCTCCTGTATTAGATCGAAGAGGACCGGCTGAGGCTCGAATGTCAGGACCCTTCCGGCCGTAAGGCGCTTGGCTGCGAAGATAGTGAACTCTCCCTGGTTGGCCCCGATATCGGCGAAGATCATTTCCGGTGTGAGGAACCGGTCAAACAAGCGCAGCTCAGCATGGGAGTAGCACCCTCGCCAGTAAATGCTGCTGCTGATGAACACTCCACGGTTGATCCTGAAATGTAAGTCACCGTCAAAATCATGGATGACGGTCCAGGGCTGTGGGCTGCGCGCATATTTCCTTTCGTAGCGACGCTGAAGCACCGTGCGCACATAGTCGGCCGCCTGCACCCGGGGCAAACGTCTGGTCAAGGCAGACAGGAATGGATCAATCTCGACCACAAGCGATTACTCCAGGCATTCAAACCCATCCACGAGAGTCATGTTGTCGAGTCCAACTGGAGTCAGTCCCCGGCCAAGCAACCCATTGACGATGTCCGGCAATGCCTGGATCATCGGCAGTGGCCGCGACAACCGCCGGTCTGCATCTTCTGATCCATCGTGAAGCACGATAATCGAGCCGGCGCCAAGACGTGGGTGCTGCAAGACGGCGTCCACTATGCTCTGAGGAGCGGTGAGGCTGTAATCAGCTGAGCTCACGCTGCCGGCAATCACCTTGATGCGCCCGTCACGAGCCGGAGGCCAGCGCGCGAGAGCCGCGTGGTGAAGGAATGGCGCCCGTACAAAGCAGCTCCGCTTGCCTGTGACTGCGGCAATGGCGCAATCGGCCTCCTCGAAGTCGCAGATTGCGCGATCATGGGCGTAACTGTGGTTGCCGATGACGTGGCCCTCGTGTACGACGCGCGCGAGGGTTTCCGGAAACGCGTGAACCCATTTCCCAATGACAAAGAAGGTTGCGCTCACCTTCGCCTCAGCTAAAACGTCAAGTACTTCGGCGGTACGCGGCGGGTTCGGGCCGTCGTCGAAAGTGAGTGCTACCTTGAGTTCATCTTTACGGCCGCGCCGGTAGACGAACATGCCCACAGCTCAGGCTCGGGTAAGCGTCGGCGAGAGATGCCGGGAGAGCCAGGCGGCTCCATCGAAGGTCAATCCTAGCTGCTGCACTCGTCGAGCGTACGCCGCTCGATCGCAATTCAAGGCCCATCTCAAACCGTCGGCAATTTCCTTGCCACTGAGAGCGTCCGGTGCGATGTACCGGGCCAAGCCATGATCGGCCATGACTTCCGCCCGCAAGAGCTGCTCCATCATATGTCTGCCTTCCGCGGGCTGAGGCACCAGCACCGGTGGCCGACCGACAAACATGGCCTCGGCCGCCGTATTGTAGCCGCTCATACCAACGATTGCGTCAGCGGCGACCATTAACTCAAAATTGTCCGCCTGGCGAAGCACCAGATCACGGGGTGCCGCTCGAGCTGCCAGGGTGGCAAGCTGCCCGGCAGGCATCAGCGGGCCGCCAACCAGCACTGCATCCAGGTCGGCCATCTCGGCACGCAGCTGCTCGAGCGCCTCGAGGCTTGCCTCCAGCACCGGGTAGCCAACGTGCCCGCCTCCCACCGTGGCTACTACCACCCGCCCCGTAGTAGTCAATCCGTACTGACGTCGCACGACTGACTGATCTTTGACGGGTAGATCGCGGACGATGTAGCCGCAGTAGGCAAGCTTGGCCTGCACCTCCGCAGAGAGCTGGTAGCGGCTAACCCCATCCCAAATCCGTGGTGAGCCGCAGATCACCACTTCGTCGTAGAGGCTTTCCAGGGCATCATAAATGCCTCGATTGCGCCACTGCCGGCAAATGTGATCTGGATCACCAACGATGTCTTGCATGAGATAGACAAAGTGGGATATAGGATACCGCCTCTTGAGGGCATACAGTCCTTCTCGAAATTCGTCCCCAAATCCGAGAGGCGAATGATCTACCAGCACGAGGTCGGGAGCCAATCCCAGGGCGACATCGAGCAAGAGTTGGCGACGCAAGCTCTGGTAGCGCAGCTTGATCTCGGTGTGCGCCTCGCCGAGAAGCTCCCGTGGCGGGAGGCGGATGGGCAGCTTGATGAAGTCACACCGGGGGGGCAATGAGAAAACGTCCGGCATCCGAGAGGTTGTAGCTATGACTACAACCGCGTGCGAATGAGCTGAGAGAATGTGCTGAGCGATGGTGAGTGCGCGGTTGACATGCCCCAGCCCGCGCACGTCCTCGGCGTAGAGCAAGACGGTGGCAGGTCGCCTACTCACGCTTCTCCTCGCAGCTTGACAGATGAACGGCACGATTATCCCATAGAAGGAGAAGCAAGGTGCGATTCAATATGAGCCGCGCAGCCGGCGCGCGATAGGATAGACGTATGTTGCCGGTGGACCCGAGATCAGACGCCGTCTCACTCGCCGCCGTGCGCCGCTTGCCTCTTGTATCAGCCGTCACGGCGGTTCACAATGCTGAACGCTACGTTCGGATGGCCGTCGACAGCATGCTGAGGCAGACGTTCACGGACTTCGAGTACGTCGTCATCGACGACGGCTCGTCCGACCGCACCTCCACGATCCTGCATGAACTGGCAGTCGACCCACGAGTGGTGGTCATCTCCCAACCGCAAATGGGCATTGCACGCTCGCTCAACAAGGGAACGTCGCTGGCGCGCGGCACATACATCGCGCGCCAGGATGGCGATGACATCTCCGCACCTGATCGTCTGGCAAAGCAGGTCGAGTTTCTCGATCGGCATCCTGATTTCGCCGCGATCGGATCGGCGGTTCGCTGGATCGATGAGTACGGGAGCCTCATAGACGAGACGGACTTCCCGGAGGAGGACGAGGAGATTCGAGGCGAGGTACTCTCATCCTTGTGCTTCATTCATGGCTCGTTAGTCATCCGTCGAGCCGCCCTCGAGGCAATCGGCGGTTACCGGCCGGAGTTCCCTATTAGCTCGGACTACGATCTCTACCTGCGCCTTTTGGAGCGATTCAAAATAGCGAATTTACCCGAATTTCTGTACTACTATCGTGCGCACGACAAGAATCATTCGCGCAGCATGCCTGAGCTGACGCAGCTCTACATCGAGATCGCAAGGAAGTTTGCCGAGCAACGGCGTGAGACAGGCCGCGATCTTCTGATGCTTGGCGGGAAGCCTACTCTCAGCGGCGTCACGCCCTGGCGCCCGTAGCGCAACTTCAGGCGGGGTAGTGCGCGAGACGTCGTGGAGGAAGTAGCCGAGGGCTTCAGCCCGGTGTGCGTGGAGAAGGGAGACCGCCTCGGAGGGGGAGAACGGCCTGAAGGCCTGAGCTACCCGTATTGGATCCTGGCTGCCGTGTATACTGACGGCTGCACTTGAATCCAGGTGGAGGGAGGATTGAGCCGTGATTGCAAGCCGGACGCCGGTTGACGTGCTGCGATCCAGAGCTGAGCGCCAAGCGGACCACGAGGCGCTCACTTATGTAAAGGATGGGGACGACGAAGAGGTCCGCCTTACGTACGGTCAGCTTGACCGGTGGTCGCGCGCCGTAGCGGCACAGCTTCAGTCTGTTGGACATCCCGGCTCGCGAATACTGCTCGTCTGCCCGTCTGGGCTGGACTTTCATGTGGCGTATTACGGATGCCTGTACGCCGGCATGGTCGTGGTCCCGGTTCAGGCGCCGGCTCCTGGCCAGAGCCTGGCGGCGCTGGAAAGCGCTATGGCCGCGGTTCGACCGGCCATGGCTATCACGACCAGGGCCGTCCGGCAGCCGATGGAGACACTCCTGGAGAACTCGGCGCTACACGAGCTTCGCTGGGTACTTGCCGACGCGATTCCGGAAGGAGCGGAGGGGTGCTGGCAGGAACCGGCCACCGACGCGGAGAGCCTTTCGTACCTGTTTCTCACTTCCGGCTCGACCTCATCGCCCAAGGCGGTCATGCACAGTCACCGCACTATTATGTCCGCAACTGGGCTCTGCCTCCCGACTACCGGCTGCACGTCCGGCTCGCGCATGGTGAACTGGATCGCACCGCACTTTTCGCTGGCCATGCAAGAAGCCATGTTTGCCCTTGTGGTCGGCTTCCCGATCACCCTCCTGCCGACGCAGAGCGTTCACGAGCGGCCGGTACGATGGCTCCGCACGATCTCACGAACGAGAGCGACGCATAGTGCCGCTCCCAATTACGCATACGATCTCTGCGTGCGCCTCGTCTCTGAAGAAGAAAAGGATGACCTTGACCTGAGCTGCCTGGAGCGCCTGAACAACGGCGGGGAGCAAGTGCGGCCGGATACCCTTGAACGCTTCACCCGAGCATTTGCGGCCTGTGGATTCCGGTATGAGGCGTTCTCGCCCACCTATGGTTTATCGGAAGGCATGGTCGTCGCGACCAGGCCCGAGCGGCGCCGTCCGACGGTGCGAAGCTTCGATCGAACGGCGCTTGAAGCGCGTCGCATCGTCCTCGCAGCCGGCGAATCTGGTAGTGAGCGTACCCTCGTCAGCTCTGGTCCACCCCTCGAGGGCGAGACGGTCATCATAGTGGACCCGGACACGCTCGAGCAGTGCTGTCTCGACGAAGTGGGAGAGATCTGGGTGGCAGGCCCAAATGTCGGTATCGGGTACTGGGAGCGACCCGTAGACACCGAGCGGATCTTCCGGGCCTATCTTCGCGGGAGCGGTGAAGGTCCGTTCTTGCGCACCGGGGAGCTTGGATTCCTGCATGAGGGGGAGCTTTTCATCGCTGGCCGCCAGAAGGAGCTGATCATTACCGGCGGAAGAAAGATCGATCCGCAGGACATCGAATTGACGGTCCAGCGGAGCCATCTATCCTTGCAGTCCCAGGCCGGTGCAGCATTCGCGACGATGGACAACGGCCAAGAGCACCTCACTATCGTCCAGGAGGTCGACGCACCGAGGGGCATAGAGCAGGCGGAGGAGCTCGTGAGCGTCATCCGTCGGGCGGTCGGTCGTGATCACGCGGTTCAGGCACACGCTATCGTGTTGGTCGCGCCGGGGTCCATTCCTCGCACCGCGAGCGGCAAGACTCAGCGAGCAGCCTGTCGCACGGCGCTACTGTCCGGCGAGCTTTTTGTGCTGTTTCGCCATGTGGGTAGCTCCAACGTGGAGCGGCGACGAAACTCCTACGTTTCCGCCCGATCCGATACGGAGGCAGCGCTGATTACTATTTGGGAACAAGTCCTTGGCACGCACCCGATTGGGGTGCACGACACCTTCGTCGATCTGGGCGGTGACTCCTTGCTCAGCCTGCAGGTTCTGGCGCGGCTCCAAGAGAAAGGGATAGGGGTCTCCATGGAGCAGATCTTCCGATGCGGCACGATTGCGGCGCTGGCCAGGGCGACCCGTCCATCCAGGGCGACCCGTTCTGAGGATCTAGATCCCGTGGTCGGACCCGTGCCACTCTTGCCGAGGCAGCGTCGCATCCTGGAGCATGGGAACCCGACCGGTCCTGGCTGGATCTCGAGCACCCCACTGACCGCTTTCGAGCGGCTGGATCCCGTCATCCTCGACCGAGCCGCCAAGCGAGTGGTCGCCCATCATGAGGCCTTACGGTTGCGGTTCAAGCGTACCGACCGCTTCTGGGAGGCTGAAATCGTCGCCCCGGGAGACGACCGGATCGTCTCCTTCCACGACCTGTCTCACCTGCCGCCTCGGGAGCAGGATAGCCGCATGGCGGTCGAGCAAGAGCGGTTGCGCAACCGCATCGACATTACACGGGGCCCGCTCCTCCAGATCGGTCTCTTCCGTCTGGGCAGCCAGGCCGCAGACCGTGGCCTGATCGTACGTCACTATTCGACGCTCGACCCATACAGCTTGCCGATTCTCCTGTCTGACCTCGAGGTGGCCTACGCTCAACTGCTGGCTGGGCAGCAAGTCCGGCTTCCCCCTAATTCCACGTCTGTGAAGCAATGGGCGGAGAGGTTGACCGAGCTCGTCCGATCAGACGCGGTACAAGCGGAGGCAACGTACTGGCTGGACCTGCTTCGTAATCGCCCAACCATGATGATCAAAGACTGCCCTGCGGGCCACGACCAAGCCGGGTCGAAACGGGCTGTGACCGTCGAGCTGGGAGTAGATGCAACTCGCGACTTGCTCCGCCTTTTGCCGCAAACGCTAGACGTCCATCTGGCCGACGCGCTGCGCTGGGCGGTGGCACGTGCGCTGGCAGATCGAACGAAGTCTCGCTCAATAGTCCTGGACGTGACGGGCCATGGCCGCGAGCCGATCTTCGAGGACATCGATCTCTCGCGCACCATCGGACCGTTCACCACCATCTATCCGGTTCATCTAGACATCAATCGAAGCGCCGGACCGGTGGAGGGAGTCCTGGACGTGCGTGCACAGCTGGAGGGAATTCCCAGGCATGGGATCGGATATGAGGCGCTTCGCCATCTCGGTGCAGGTAGGCTGTGCCAGGAGCTTCGTGCCGCTCCTGAGTGCGGCATAAGGCTGAACTATCAAGGAGATTTCGACAGACTGTTCGGCGGCCTCACGCTCTTGAAGCCGGGGGGTAGACGGCCCAAGGATATCGCCAGACGATCGTTTAGGGGTAGTTCCCGCGTCGAGATCGATGCGCGAATTCGAGACGCCCAGCTACGTCTGCATGTTCGCTATCACGACAACTTTTACCGGCGTTCGGCCATAGAGGAGTTCGCGGCCAGTGTCGTCGACTATCTCCTCAGGCTGGCCGCGTGCAGTCGCAGCAATGCTGATCGCAGTAGGGACGGCTCAGCCGTCGCGCAATTGAGCTCTGATGGTTAAGCGCAGCCCGTCCCGGTAATCTTCCAGGCCTCGCCAGTCCTGGATTCCCTCAGCGTGCCAATCCAGGAAATTCAGAGCAAATCCAGACTTGTTGAGCATCAACTCCAGTGCTATGGTGCTCGGCCACCCCACAAGGGTCTCGAAGGGAGAATCCCTCTCCGCCGCACCCTCCTCCCGAACGTGGATTACAGGATCGCCGGACGGAGTCACATTGGTGTCCATTATCATGTGGCGCGGACGGAGGCGTGCGATTTCGGACAGTAACAGCATATGGTGCATGGTGTGGTAGAACATGCCGAAGCAGAAGACAGTATCGAACGATCGCGGCGAAAGTTCACGCATGTGGAAGAAGATATCCCCAACCTCAAAGGAGTAGGTCTGATCGTCCACGCCGTACATCGCGAATGTTTCGAGCGCACGGTCCACCAGGTACTGTCGGCCTTCGATCCCATGCACGCGTGAGGCGCCGGCTTTTGCAGCGGCAAAGCTCCATCGACCATCATGGCTAGCCAAATCCAGCACCGAGTGTCCGGAAATAATGTCCTTGTTGCGCTCAATAAGGACCGTCCACCGGCCGTTCAGACGATTTGGCGTTCCGTACGTTTTGCTCGTGTCGTAAAAGCGAGGGTACGCATCGAAGAAGCCCACCGGTCGTATCCTCCGGCTTGTCATTCCACACGGAAGAACGCACTCGCTCCAATGAAGGCGCGAGTGGCCACCACCCCTGTCCTTCCAGAGCAGGCGAGACTAAAACGGCATCGCGCTAGGACGGTTGGGGTTCGGTGTCCGCTTCTTCGATCGAGCTGACGGCCGGCTCCGGCTCCAGGTTGATGGAAACAGATGGTGGCGGCCCGTCAGGGTCGACGCGTGCCACACCATGGCCATCGTGGCCGGCGATCAAGTCACGGAGCTTCATCCCGGTAACCGATTCGAACATGGCGCCGAGCATCGGTATCATGCCGACCACGTCCCGGGAGATCCGGGAGGTGACACTTTCTCCGTCACCCGCACCGATGTACGTCACGTTGCCAATCTTGCCGTAGGCTTCGAACATTTTGCCGGCAATCTCGGGCAGGCCGGTAAGCGCCTTGTCGAGAATGGCGGCCTGATTCTGACCATTGAGGACTTCCACGCGGCGGCGTAAGGATTCCGCTTCGGCCAATCCCCTGGCCTTGAGGGCTTCAGCCTCGGCAAGGCCGGTGGCTCTGATAGCCTCGGCCTGCGCCTGCGCGCGCGCCAGTGTCGCAGCGGCTTCACCCTCCGCCTGGACGCGCTGTCCTTGGGCGCGACCCTCGGCGTCGATCACGGTTCGGCGCTGCTCCGCTTCAGCCAAAATGCGAATCTTCTCGTTTTCTGCCTCGGCCTGACGCCGAACAGTGGCGACCAGCTCGGCACCTCGCCGCTCTGCCTCGGCTTGCTGCACCTTCACCTGCTGCTGCTTTTGAATGATCTCGACCTTGGCTTGCTCCTCGACAAGCTTCTGCTGGGTAATGCTCGACTGAATGTCGTAGGCGCGGTCGGCCTGTGCCTTCTGCCGTGCGACTACCGCAGCGTAGTCCGCTTCTTTGACTTCAAGGTCGCGCTGCGCCTGCGCCTGAGCCGCCTTTGACAAGGTTTCCGCCAGAACGCGGTCTTGGTCTGCCTTCGCCCGCGCCTGCGCCGACTCACGCTGCGTCTCCGCTGTCCGGATGGCGACGTTTCGAGCTGCCTCGGCCTCGGCAATCTCCGCCATCTGCTTATTGCGAGCTACCTCGGGCCGGCTCATGTTTGAGATATAGTCAGAGTCGTCGTTCACGTCCTTTAGCGTGAACGACACCACCTCCAGGCCGAGTTTGTCCAGATCACCGGCGACGGTCTCCCGCATGCGAGCCGACACCATCTCGGGATCCTTGACGAGCTGCTCGACGGTGAGCTGCCCCACGATCCCGCGTAAATGACCTTCCATCACCTGGCGGACCATGGTTTCACGCTCCTGCTCGGTCTTGCTCAAGAATTGATTGGCAGCGCGCCTGATCTTTTCGTCTTCGTTCTCAACCTTGAGCTGCGTAATGGCTTCCACGGTGATGGGAAGTCCCTGGTTGGTGTAGAGGGCGTAATTGGGCGCAACGTCGAAGCTCATGAGCTCCAGATTGAAATCATCGGCCCGCTGAAACAACGGCATCACAAGCGTGCCTCCACCAACCACGACATTGGTTCCACCGCGGCCGTAGACGATGAGCGCTCGATTGGGACCAACCTTTCGATAGAGCGAGCCCAAAACGGAGAACACGAGTATGATCGCGACCACGATCACTGCAATCAGCACGTAGGTGGCTGGTGACATGTCAGATTTCTCCTTCGTTATGGAATGCCGGCCATCATCCGGCTACAGCATGTTGGATGTCGAGCTACTATTCAGGTCCTATCCGCCGCCTCATGTTGGGGACCTTCCAGTTCCGTATTCGCTGGCTGCTCTTCAGGCAACGGAGGAGGGGAACCGGTTTCGAGTGCGCTGAGTGGATCCATCGACTCCACCCATGCGAAGCCGCCCTCGCGGCGCACGATGACTACCGCAGCGCCTCTCGGGATGGTACTTCCATCTTCGCTCCGCGCCGGTGCGCTACGATGGAGTCCCTCGAGGGTGTAAATCACCTCGCCCGGTGAATCGGGCCGGATGGTCGCGTTTACCGTGGCGATCGCGCCCTCTCCAGTGAGCTGGAGAGGCGGGGTGCCGGCACGCACGAAGGCGCCCATGATACTCCGCACCAACGCTGCACCCATGATTGCTGCGACGATCGCCACCAGAAGCGCAATCGATCCGAGTGGACCCTCGGCAATCAGCCCGACTGCGCCGAACCAGAGCGCGGCCGCGGCCACCGTCAGCGGACTGAACCAGGAAAGCGTCCACCCGACAGAGGATGAGAGCCAGCCGTGTCCGCTCTGCGGATAGCCCGACGACTTCATGCCATGCTGTCCCGCATGAGGATGGGCGACCTGGCTATCCGACTGCGCGGGCGCGACGTGCCCGTGAGTGCCAGTCGTCACATGACCGTGACTCGAGCCGCCTCCGTGGGCGTGCCCAGGAAGAGCATGGCCGGGCGAGCCATGAACGTGACCGTGGCCGGCGTGCGCGTGTCCGCCCGTGTGGCCGGCGTGACCGCCCACACGGCCCAAGATCGCGAAGAGCGCCGTCGCCAGGCCTCCGCCAAAGAGGCAGGCGACGAACACTGCGTGCATGTCAGGTGACTCCAACCAGGCGGAGACCTATTATCTTCGCTGGTGGCCACACTCTGCCACATCCAGCCGTCACTGTCAAGGAAGATTCGGCTTGACGAGATTCGGCTCACATAACGTCAAGATTTCAGCGTTCTATTGAAGCACCAATTTGGCTTGTAGATACTGTTAACTTCAAAGATAAATGGCACGGACTCTTCAGCGCTCCGTGGCACTCCACCCGCCTACGTTGCGCCGATCACGAGCGCCTCTCGCGCCGTTTGCACCACGTCCTCGGTCACCCGGCTCAGCTGATTGAGCTCCATGATCCGTTGGATCTGACTGAAGAGTCGCTGCACCAATCGGAAGTTGCCGTTGGTGATGCGGGCAATGGCCGCCATCACCTCGACGTCCTCGAAGTCTTCCGGGGAAAGGGGCAGCCCCAGCTCCCGCCACTTGTGCTGGAGGACGAACTGCAGCTCGATGCTCGAGAGGGTGCGAAACTCGTGCACGAAGTCAACACGGGAGTAGAGCTGCGGGTAGCGAGCCAGGCGCTTCTCGAGTCCCGGCATGCCGATGAGGATCACTCCGACCTGCATGCGGTCGTAGATATCGCGCACCTGCTCCAGCGGTGCGAACTTCAGCCGGTCGGCCTCATCAATGAGGATGAGCTCGGTGTGAGCAACCTTGCGCCAGCGGAAATCCCGGTCAGGGTGGAGGAGGTGATTCGTGATTCGTGAGCTGGAACCATCCACGGATGCGCGAGAACGGATCCTCGGCCTCCTCTCGCGTCGGAGCTAGTTCCCCGGTGCAGGTGAAAACGCCATCGGGGCGAAGGTAGGGGCGGTGGACGCGCGGTGCCCCATACGGCATGGGCAGGTGGGAGAGCAGCTGAAACAGTGCCCGGAAAGGATCATTCTCGCGTATCCATAGCTTAGTCGCGAGCCGAACATACCACATTCCAGGTCTCTCAGGGATAGACCGAGAGCTTTCCACGACCGGCTCCAGGTGTATCCAGTGCATGTACTCGATCGCGCTCTGGACCGCCTCGTTCTCATTTGCGCCGGGGACGAGCAGCAACCAGTCGATGAAGAACCATGGTGTACGTACTCGGCGAGTGAAGGGTGGCCTCGTTTCGGCCCCAGCTCTCGGAGGGAACCGCTGCAACTGAGCGTGGAGCGACGCGGCTGCTTCGGCCACTTGCTTGGTAGTCCCAGAGGGGTCGAAGAGCCGGCGGGACTTTCCGCATAATGCTGGAGAGAGGATGACGTGCTCTATTTCCCGAGAGGCTCGCAGTGGCGAGTAATCAGACGGTGGACCCACCGTGCCCCAAGCGGCGCGCTGCATGAGGTAGCGATCGCAGCCCCCAAAACCATCGCACAGTGGAAGGGGAGACTTCCAAAACACTATAGTGTGTCCTATTCGTCCCAGAAGAGCGAAATGGTAGGCAACGGTATGAGGTGGGCCGGGCAGGATGGCACCATCGGTACTTATGGCTCGTACGCCGAAGCCCGGAGAGTAGCTGAAGAGTACATCGCAAACAAACGTCTCGAGGGATGAATCACATTAGTGATGTTCGAGGGCGGCATCGGGATGCACCCGGCAAACCTGGTGAAGCATTGGCAGTGGAGCACCAAACGGTGGGAGGGCACGGGCAAACCATGGACGGCGAGAACAACGGCGGCCATCAGTGGCAGGAACAAGTCATCACGCTGGACAACGGAAACGTGACTCGAATCGTCACAGGAAGCACCCAGCTACAAGGGATCGCTGAAGACCGTCCAATAGTGCAGCGTGCAATCGAGCCGACAAAGGAGCTTGACGCACAGCGTGACGCCGGTCACTTGTCGTGCTCCCGTTGTAGGAAGCGCATCCAGCCATCAGAGGGCTTCGTGACGCAAGGACCGGGCCGGCGGCGCGGGAAGCGCACTCCCCAACGGGTCTATTGCCTCAGCTGCGCTCAGGCGAGAGGAACGGTCGCTGGCCCATAAGCGGCCGTATTGGAGGGCGCGAGCATCACGGCGCGTGTGTCAGGGAGAGCCTCTGACCCCTTGCTCGAACCTGTTCCGCAGGTCGTCGAGCTCGTCGACGCACTCGGGGCATATGAAGCCCGCGCTGTCGACCAGTTCCAGATCCTGCCGACAGAACTCACAAATCACTGAACCGACTGCCTGAGGCTGGTATGCGAGGTCCTCCGTAAGGATGCTCTGGAACAGCACCACACATTCATTGCGGATGTAGACGCGGCCGGGGGCGACAAAGAGACGCTGAACCCGACGTTGCTCTTTGCTGCAAAAGGAGCACCGATACACACCCTCCGGCTGCTTCCCATGGCCGCGGAGTGCGGCAATGGCTGCTTGGTACTCTTGCTCAGTGAGAAGGTTCCCTTCTCGCAGCCGTTGCAGGCGTTGGTGTCCTTGAGGAGGAGCAGGACCGTCCTCCAAGCGTAGTCGTTTGGGCACGCTGCTGATTATTGATCCGATAGAGCTCCTGGATCGAGCCGCCCAATGTTTGGGTAGTGTCTCAGTCTGAGTCTTAACTTTCGGGATAGCGAGTGACAATGCGTGCACAGTCCCGGCAGTGGGCATGCACGTGCTCAATCTCCTCGTTTTCTTCGGTACTGAAGATTCGGTGCCAACTAAGTCTGAAGATGACAGATGCCTATGGCGCTTTTGACGGTTACGTATAACCGGGGCTATATGCAGCTGCCCGGCTCTCGAAAGACAGAGACACGGCGCGGGTGGTGGTCCCGCGCCGTGGGATCATGGCCCAGCATTCCGTCAGCCGATGATCGTGTTATGGCTCTCCTGGACATCTGGCCTGGCCTCGATTCCCATCTCCTGAAGGATCGGGAGCAGCGTCTGGGCAAAGGACTCCATGGACTGCGGCGAGTCATAGACATCAATGGCCTGAAGACTATCCTGCTGGCCGTACGAGATGTGGTGGAGCCGTCCAGGAGGTGCACCAGCGCCGGCTGCTTCCAGGCGCCTGAGGGCCTCGTTGTATTTGTCGGCCGGCATGTTCCGTACTTCGAACTTGGCGAGGATGGCCATACGTATTGAATCCTTTCTGGTGGCGCAGGCATAGCCTGCATGTATGCAGCCGCACAGGCTGGAGGACCCGCGAGACGCTCAGTTACAAAACGAGATCAGGTGCGTGCCGGAATCCCTGCCGAGTCAAAGATCTCTTCGACACCGGGAACGGGCTGTCCAAAGTCGATCATGGGCGGGAAGAACTTTTCCAGCTCGTCCTTGAACCAGGTGTCGAACGTCGACGTGGAGGCGGCGAAGCGACGGTTTCCCTCCCAGGGATCCTCGCCTTCCAGGTACACTCCAGCTGCCGGCCCATTCGGAGTGTTCACGAGCGTGACCACCTCGACATTTTCCTGCAGGGCTCGGCGCGATTCGGTCATCTCCGGCCGGCTGAACGCGTCCCGGCAGAACGCTCGGCCCTGCTCCTCGGTGCCCGGGATCAGCGGCGCGCAGAATGCCATTCCCTTGCGCCGCTCGGTTACCTGCGGATCGACCCACTCACCCACCGTCTCCGGCGGCTGCCCCTGGGGCGGCTGCGTGAGGTCGACTCCGTGGATCTCCTTCACCGCACCGACGAAGTACTTATCGAGGTCGAGGTCCGATTGACCGACCGCGCCCATGGTCTGGCCGAAGCTCGTGCCACTCTCGACGTACGCGACCACGAACATGCCCATCGGCGTTGTCTGCAGATACACCCGCTCGAGCGTCACCCCGAGCCGGCGGCGTGATTCCGCGTACTCGTCGGGTCGGCGCCTGAACTCCTCCGCAATGCTCTTCGCATCGTCAGCGGTCTTGCCGGGAAGCACCGGAAAGGGGACTACCACACGAGCCATTGAGGTACCTCCTGTTTCATGCCGCAGGTCGAAGCGGTGCGCAATCGTAGGTGGACGAATGCGCGGACCGCCTTGTTGGCGATGGGACAGTTATCGGCTGGGTGACCCTTGGATCACGGCATATTGCGCCATTCAGCTACCCTTTCAGCTCGATCAAGACGATCTCAAAGGGTGTGTCACTCAGATTCTCCGGCAGGTGATCCGTGGGGGGCATAACAAGGCTCTCTCCTGCCTTCAGGCGGATCTCTTCGGTGTTCCCCTCCGGATCGGCAAATCGGACATGAGCGTCCGTCAGGGCCACACCGACCAGCCCCGGGTGTGAATGCATGACCGACTTCTCATGCGGACCATAGCGTGCCCGGAGCACACGGACCTGCTCGTCCTCGTGCTCCACCGTGTAGTGATTTGCATCCACCTTGGTTGGGTCTTCTTGGGCCATCGGGGTCTCTCCTTTCCTTTACTGCATGCACAGTATGCGTCGATCAGGAGTTGGGGTCAAGACGCAAGAGGGGATGGTACGTACAAGCACGCTACAGATGTCCGGACACCGGGCACATCTAACCGGCATTATATGCGCCCGGCAGGGCAGGAGGATCAGTGCTTGCTGATCGAGACTTTGGCCCAGTCCAGATCCTTTGCCACGACGCCGGAATAGATCTCGGTCGTCACTAGTGCGATCGGTCGCTGGATGATTCGTAATGGGATATGAACCCCCCATCTTGGTGCGTCCGCTCGCGGACGCCGAGCGCGAGACTCTGGAGGCCGGCTTGCCCTCGTCCCAGGCCTTCACCTTGCGTCGCTGCCCGATCCTCCTGGCCAGTTCCCGGGGCGAGTCTCCCTCCCAGATTGCCCCTGCCCTGGGCTGCATCTCCCAGACGGTGCCGGGTACCCTCTGGGTGTCCATCCGCGCCTTCAGCGAGCGCGGGCCGGAAGCCGTGCAGGAACGGTCGCACCGCAATCGGACCACCCACCCGGCCTTCGATGCCGCGGGAGTGGAGGCGCTCAAGGCCATGGCCCACCAGCCCCCGGGGACCTTTGGCCATCCCACCTCCCTCTGGACCCTCGACCTCCTGGCCCAGGAGAGCGTCCGGCAAGAACTCTGCCGGGAGCAGGTGAGCGGCCAAACCATTCGGCGCAGCCTGCAGCGGATCGACGTCTCCTGGAAGCGGGCCAAGCACTGGATCACCAGTCCCGACCCCGGGTACCCGCTCGCGGGTGATGCCCGAAAAATAAGACGTCTCCGACTGTCGCAGACAACGATCGTTTGCCAGCCTGGGACGCTCGCGATCGGTCTTTAACCGTGGCTGCTGGCAGCGGTTCCTTACACGGCTTCTTGCTGCAGCGCGTGAAGTGGCTCCACGGTAAGGACCCGCGCAATAGCATCCACCACAGCTGCATCAAACTGGGTACCAGCGCCTCGCTGGAGTTCCTTGAGGGCAATCGCAGGAGCCATGCGGGCCTGATAGGGGCGGTCTGTCGTCATCGCTCCATAGGCGTCAGCCACCGCGACAATGCGTGCACCCAGCGGTATGCCATAGCCGGCGAGCCGGTCTGGATAGCCCGATCCATCCCAGCGCTCATGATGTCCACGAATCACCGGAGCCAGTGCGCTCAACGCAGCCACCCGACTGACCACATCTGCTCCCACCACCGGATGTGCCCGGATCAAATCCCACTCCTCGGGTGTGAGGCGACCAGGCTTCTGAAGGATGGCATCCGGCACTGCCACCTTGCCGATATCATGGAGCCGGGCTGCCAGACCGATCAGGTGTGTCTGGTTCGCATCAAGGCCGAGGGCCAGGGCGAGCCGCATGCTGAGCATCGCCACCTGCTGCGTATGTTGACCGGTGTAGTGATCACGTGCTGCCACCAGGGCAGCGAGTGCTTCCACCGTACCCTGCAATTCGGCTTCCGAGCGGGCGCTCTCGGGCCCCATCTCCGCGGTGAGCGCACTGACACCGGGATCGCCCATGGTGCGAACCTGGTTGCGACCCAGTCGCTTGGCCGCATACATCGCTCGGTCGGCCATGGCAACCAGACCATCTCGGTCCTCGGCATCATGGGGAAAGGTGGAGACCCCAAGCGAGCAGGTCAAGCGAATCCCCTCACCGACCGGGAACGAGTGTGCTGCCACCGCGGCGCGAAAGCGCTCCGCGGCCTGCAGTGCCGTCTCGCCGTCGGTCTCGGGGAGGATTGCCAGGAATTCTTCACCGCTCCACCGTCCAACAATATCGATACCCCGCAAGGTCCTGCGTGCCAGGGCCCCGAGTTCGCGGAGTGCCGCATCGCCAGATGCGTGACCGAGACTGTCGTTCAAGGCCTTGAAATGGTCGACGTCCAGGAAGATGACGGAGTAGGGGCGGTGATAGCGCCTGGCTCGCTCCAACTCATGTTCGAGAGCAGCCATGAGCGAGCGATGGTTGGGCAGGCCGGTGAGTGGGTCGGTCGTCGCCAGCATCTCCAGGCGCGCATTCGCTTCGACCAGTGCCGTGTTCTTCGCTCGGAGGCTGCGAGAAAGCTGGGCGTTTTCGATGATTGCCAGCACTTGGCGGAGCAGCACGAGCCCGATGAGCGCCGTACACCCGAGGATGACGCCGGGCTTATATCGTTCGTCCCCATGGAGATGCGAGGTGTACAGCAGCAGCATCCCAACGCAGGGCACCAGCGCATAGGGGAGGAGAGACCCCCAAACGGGCCGCTCCTCTCGAGCTCTGGCTTCCACGAGAGGGTCGACCGATTCGGACTCGGACGCGGAGTCCTCGCGCATGCTCAGGGCTCGAAGGACTCCAGCAGCGAGACAGATGAGCATGGCGCCCAATGGCCAACCGACATCGATGAGCTCGCCTGTCCCATAGGTGTTGTGCAGCGTCTGGTAGTCAAAGATACTGTCAGACACGACAATGCAGCCCAGACCGACCGCGAGAAGGATTACCACCGGCCGGAGCAACCTATCCCGCACTCGGGCTGCAAGGGGAACGAGGCAGGCAAGCAGGACCAGATCCGCCACCGGATAGGCAGTCCCAATGAGCTTAGCAAACGGCGTCTCGCCACCTTGCAGCAGCGTCGGTCCAAGCACGAAGTAGCAGCTGAAGGTGATCGCTGCGGTCATCGTCATGACACCGTCGAGGGTGACACGCGCTCGGTATGCAGCCGCAACCGGCCGTTGCAGGAGGAGCAGAATGCCAGCAAGCCAGAGTGGGTACTCGCACAGATAGGCCGCGTCAGCCCAGGACGGAAAGGGCGTGGACTGGTGAAGTACCAGCGCATAGTAGGTCCAGATGGCTTGCCCGGAGGTGTCGGCGAGCACACCCAAGCCCAACAAGATGGGCGCCAATCGCTGCGTCCAGGAAACGGACGCAGGTGGTCCTCCCACCTGGGAATGCCTCCAGAAGCGGTCGAACCACCCGAAACAGATGGGGAGAACCAGCATCGGACCGATGACCTGGGCCAGATTGTCTACAGCTGTGTAGAGGCTCTGGCCGCCAGGTCTGACGAGGATCCAGGTGGCGAGCGAGCCATTGAAGACGACTATAACTCCGCCAACGAGGTAGACAAGCTGCCAACTGCGTCCACGTTGAGAATGCATGGATAGGACTCCCCCGAGTGGGCACCTAACTGAGAGACACTTTATCTCCGAGTCCACGCGACGTCGATGGGGCGAAAGAAGGGATTCACCGCAGCAAGAAAGTACTTCGCAAGGACCGCACGCCGGTGGCCGATACGCTTGCGTCGTGGCTCGCAGACCCTCTATCGTGGCAGAGCAACGTCAGGGCACTCTTTTTGTCGCGCTCGGCGCGCTTATATGTCCTGCAGCGCAAGCATCTCGAAGTGCGATCGATTGACGATGACAGCGTGACACTCGCGCGTCGTTCTGTCTGGGTTGGTAATCGTCACTTCTGTGAAGGGCAAAAATTGCTTCTCCTCAAGAGAGCGGAGAATGAGCCGAGGATCACGACCAACCTCGGCGTGAATCTTTCCCACCAGCGCATACCGTCCAAAAGCCGCCCAGCAGCGTTTGGTGATGGTCCACTGCCAATTCTTCCCGTTCGAACCTGCGTCTGCACCCAACCCGACCATCGGAACTACGAAGAGCAGGTGCGCTTTGGTGATGTGCGCGTGGGCGCCGGCCAGATCGATCTCTTCCCCCGTGAACAGGCCCTGCACCGAAGCGGGCCGGATCTCGATGCTGGTTGCCGACCCGTTGAGGTGGTCCGACAGCCGTCCTTCCGGCGTGCTCATCTCGCCGCTTATGGCTAGGTGCTCCGTGAAGAACTCGGCCGTGATAGTGTGCAATCCTTCGTCAACGTACTGTTGACCTATTTCCCTGGCGTACATTCGGGGGGCGCTCCTTCGCCACGGACGATCTGAGGTCGGACCCATCTGGGGGCGACCAGGTAACGGAGGGGTGGCCGCGTGCCCCGCCGCGAACAACGCAGGTCCGCTGCGACCTCACTATGGCATCCGGACGAATGGCGGTCAATTCTCCGGAAGTACCGTCTCGACTCTCCAAAAGAAGAAGCTCGGGCTTGGCCGAGGCAGGACCCGCATTACTCGTGCTCCGCGTCCGATTTTGCCAAGGCAGTCTCGCGGTAGGTGCGGACGTGGTGCTGGAATGCGCGGAAGGCAGGACTCGCCTCGATCGACGGCTCTTCATCCGCCGGCCATTCGCCGGTGGCCAAACGAGTCAGCGTTACCGGATGCGGAAGCGAGGGATGTTCGCAGTTGTAGAAGTATGCATAAGCCGGAACAAGGTGATGTGACGCGGTAGTGACCTCGACAATGCGGCGGACGTACATCGAGCCTCCGGGATCTTCGGGTCGAAAGTCCTCGAGTCGGTCAATCACGCTGAGCAGGTGAGGCATGTCGATAGCGCGTAGGTGGACGAGCTCACCCTGAACCGTGCCCTCTCCCTCGACCAAAGCCGGAAACAAGCCGACATCGAACAGCTGACCGCGGACGTACGCGTGCTCAATCCTGCGTGCATGAGGCTCGATCAGTGAGCAGTTGAGCTGGCCACGCTTGAGTGTTCCATAGACAAAAAAGGCAGTGGGCTCGTCCATCTCTGTTCAGGATACAAGCAGGATCGCGGGTGTCATGAGGCTACGTTGTCTAAGAGCCGGTGGGAGCCGCTCTTCACCAGGAACCAGGTGAGATCATATGTCCCGCTGTCGATGCGGAGTTGGCCCCACGCGCGCATAAACCCTGCCAGGCCAGCAGACGCAACGACAGGCCTCAGGTCAAGTTTGGCGGAGAACTGTTTCTCACGGCAAGGTCGAGTCGACACGCGCATATCGTCTAAGCAAAACGGCAAGCCAAGCGGCACCCATCAGGTATCCTGCCAACACATCCCCCGTGTGATGCTGCCGGAGCGCGACGCGCGAGTATCCGATGAGGGCGCTTGCTGCCGCTCCCGCAGCGCCGGCGATGAATGTCGCTACTCGATTTCGGGTTCGTTGCCAAACAGCAAAGGTCACTGCGCCGGAAAACACCAGCGCACCGTTGGCGTGGCCCGAGGGAAAGCTCGATCCACCGGCCTGGGCGACACCTAGCAACGACCGCGGCCGCCGCCTCTCCACCACGTTTTTGACCAGAGTGTTGAGGAGACTTCCGCCGCCGACCGCGACGAGGAAAAACCGAGCAATCCTGTGCCTGCCCTGGACGAAGAGCAAGACCGCGATGACGCAGGTCAGGAGAAGACGGACAGCGGGGCTTCCGGCAAACGAAACCGCCTCCATGAATGTTCGCGCTGAAGTCGACCGTCGTGGGTTGCCGAGTCGGAACAGGGATGCTAGCATACTTCGTTATGTCTCACGATAGGGGGAGTTGACTCAGACGCGTCCTCACTCGAATGTGTGTCCACGATCGGTCCTCCGAAGCAAGACAGAGTGTTGGATTATTCCGAGGCACCTGTCTAAACGTTCACACATCTTAGCGTCTCACAAATTGTCCTGAGATGGGTGCCCGCCGGAATATCTCTGGACGCCGCACGGCATGGTCTGGGGGATGTGCAAGCGGGCGCGACAGGAGTCGGCCCCCTACCAGACTGCATTGAGGCTAGAATGGGAGCACTTTCAGAGGGAACGAGTCGCGTGCGGTACGGGTTTGTCATCGACCAGCGCAAATGCATCGGATGCCATGCGTGCACGGTAGCCTGCAAAGCGGAGAACGACGTTCCGCTGGGCACCTTTCGCACCTGGGTAAAGTACACCGAGAAGGGCAGCTTTCCGAACGTTCGACGCAATTTTTTGGTCGAGCGCTGTAACCATTGCGATGATGCGCCGTGTGTGGAAATTTGCCCGGTCGAGGCGCTCTGGCGAAGAGACGACGGAATTGTTGACTTTTCGACCGAGCGCTGCATCGGCTGCAAGTCATGTATGGCAGCCTGTCCATATGATGCGATCTACATTGATCCGAACACCCACACACTGGGAAAGTGCAACTTCTGCGCCCACCGCGTGGAGCTGGGGCTCCAACCGGCGTGCGTCAACGTCTGTCCGGTGGAAGCCATCATCACGGGAGACCTGGACGATTCCACCAGCCGGATCTCCCAGCTGCTGAGTCTGGAGCCGGCCGTGGTACGGCGTCCGGAAAAGGGCACCCAACCCAAGGTGTTCTACCTGGGAGCAGATGCTTCTGCGGTCAATCCGGAAGTGACTTCCGAGCGGCGAAGCTACATGATGGCCGAGTCGGACCCCAGCAAGCCGATTCGCATCACAGAATCGATCGGCTACGTTCCATCCGGCATGGTGCAGCGCGATTACTCCATAAGTCATGCCCGCCCGTGGGGATGGCAGGTGTCGGCCTACCTCTGGACCAAGTCAATTGCCGCCGGGGGCTTCCTGGTAGCAGCCATTCTGCTTCTTCTGGGAACCGTCGGCAGCTCCAATCAACTCTTTACCGTGACGGCGCCCGCTGTCGCGCTTGGCTTTCTTGCCGTCACCAACGTGTTGCTTGTGATGGATCTCGAACGGCCCGAGCGCTTCTGGCGGGTCATGCTCTGGCCGCACTGGCGCTCCTGGCTGGTCATCGGCGCGTATATCCTGGCTGCCTATGGTGCAGTACTTGCAGCCGCCACGGTAGTCGGCATCGCCGGCCAAACCGGGCTGCAGCGCGGGCTGCTCTGGCCCGGAGGTATACTCGCCGTTGCCGCGGCGGGCTATACCGCATTTTTGCTGGCACAGGCAAAGGGCCGAGATCTGTGGCAGAGCCAGATCCTGCCGGCGCACATTGTGACGCAGGCGGTTCTGGCGGGCGCCGCAGCGCTCGCCATCCCGGCGGCGCTGGTGGACCAGAACAGCCTCCGACCGATTAGCACAGTTCTCGCTCTCGGGCTGGGTATCTCACTGTGCCTGATGTTGAGCGAGCTCAGCCTTCCGCACGCAACCGCACACGCTCGTCAGGCAATGAACCACATGACGCGAGGCCGCTCGGCTGCGCCCTTCTGGATTGGTGTGATGACATTTGGAACCGTACTTCCGCTGGCCTTTGCAGCCTGGGCGGCGGCAGGCGGCCCCGCGCTGGTGGGCGCCGTCGCGGCGATTTGCGCGCTCGCCGGCCTGGCATGGTACGAGGACATGTATATCCGTGCGGGCCAGTCGGTACCGTTGAGCTAGAGCATGAAGCTTCCGGATTGGCACAAGGGGGGACATCTAGCTGACCGGCCGGCCGGCGACGGAGCGCCCGGCCTACGGGCGGTTGCCCGTCAGCCGCATGGTACCGGAGAGCTTGCCGCCTTCCCACCGCCGGAGACGTGGGACGACTGGGTCGAGTACGAGGCTAACGCGTGGCCACACCGCGTGGCCCGCCACTATTTCGTCATTCCAACGGTGTGCTTTAACTGTGAGGCCGCATGCGGCCTTCTGGCATACGTCGACAAGGAGAGCGGGGAGATCCGAAAGCTCGAGGGCAATCCGGTCCACCCCGCCAGCCGCGGGCGAAATTGCGCAAAAGGTCCGGCGACGATCAACCAGGTGTACGATCCGGAACGCATTCTTTATCCCTTGAAGCGCGCAGGCAGACGGGGAGAAGGCCGGTGGGAGCGCGTGACCTGGGATGAAGCGCTGGACGATATCGGCAGTCGCATTCGCCAGGCCATCGTCGAGGACCGAAAGACTGAGATCATGTACCACGTCGGGAGGCCGGGCGAAGACGGCTATACCGAGCGCGTCCTCCAGTGCTGGGGCGTGGATGGACATAACAGCCATACCAATATCTGCTCGGCCGGCGCAAGAGCCGGATACGCCTTCTGGATGGGCTACGATCGCCCGGCGCCGGATCACAGTAATGCCCGCTTCATCATGCTGCTCAGCTCGCATCTCGAAACCGGGCACTACTTCAACCCGCATGCACAGCGCATTATCGAAGCGAAGATGAAAGGCGCCAGGATCGCGGTGCTCGACCCGCGCCTATCGAACACCGCGTCACACGCCGACTACTGGTTACCCACCTGGCCGGGCTCGGAGGGGGCGGTGTTGCTGGCGATGGCCAATGTCATTCTGCAGGAAGCGCTTTTCGATCGAGAATTCGTGCGGAAATGGACCAATTGGGAGGAGTTTCTGCGTCTGGAGCGTGTGGCCCCGGTCACATTCGACGCCTTCCTGGAGGCGTTACGCGAGATATACAGGCCCTACACGCCAGAGTTTGCCCAGGAAGAGAGTGGTGTTCCCGCGGAAACTATCGTCGAGGTTGCGCACGAGATCGGCCGCGCCGGTTCGGCCTTCGCCGCGCACGTCTGGCGATCGGCGGCAGCCGGAAACCTGGGGGGCTGGCAGGTCGCGCGCGCCCTCTTCCTCCTCAATGTGCTGACGGGCAGCGTCGGCACGGTGGGCGGCACGTCACCAAATCTGTGGGATAAGTACATTCCTCAGCCATTCAGTCACCCGAATCCGCAGGAGGTATGGAACGAGCTGCTCTGGCCGCCGGAGTATCCGCTGGCCCATAACGAGATGAGCTTTCTGCTCCCGTATTTCTTGAAGGAGGGCCGTGGCAAGCTCGCGATGTACTTTACACGGGTGTACAACCCGGTCTGGACCAACCCCGACGGAATGAGCTGGGTCGAGGTCCTGCGCGATGAGAGCAAGGTCGAGCTTCATGCTGCTCTGACACCGACCTGGAATGAAACCGCCATCTGGGCCGACTACGTGCTCCCGATGGGCCACGGCCCTGAGCGACATGACACACACAGCTACGAAACCCAGGCAGCGCGCTGGCTTGGTTTCCGCCAGCCGGTGTTCCGCGTGGCTCACCAAAAGATGGGCCAGCCGGTTCAATACACCTATCAGGCCAATCCGGGAGAAGTCTGGGAGGAGAACGAGTTCTGGATCGAGCTTTCCTGGCGCGTGGACGCCGATGGCGCTCTCGGCATTCGCAAATACTTCGAATCCCCCTATCGTCCCGGAGAAAAGATCTCGGTCGAGGAGTACTATCGGTGGGTCTTCGAAAACAGCGTGCCCGGCTTGCCGGAAAAAGCCGCCGCCGAAGGGCTCGCGCCCCTGGAGTACATGCGAAAGTATGCTGCTGTGACGGTCGACGAAAAGGTGTACAGCCAGCACGAGCGCGTCCTCAGTGCGGAGGAAGTCGCCGACGCAGAGATCGATCCCGTCTCGAGAGTCATCACGACCAGTAGTCCGCCCGCCTCCGGCCCCGAAGTCAAGCTGCTGAAGGGCCCCCCGCTGGCAGGCAAGCGCCGCGTCATTGGCGTAGAGGTCGACGGTGAGGCAAAGGCCGGTTTCCCCACTCCTTCTGGCCGGCTCGAGCTCTACTCTCGCACCCTGAAGGAGTGGGGATGGCCCGAGGAAGCGCTTCCAGGATATAGCCGCAGTCACGTGCATCCCACCTCGATTGATTCGGCGCAAGGGGAATTCGTGCTGATACCAACATTTCGGCTGCCTACCCTTATTCACACGCGGAGCGGCAACGCCAAGTGGCTCAACGAGATCTCACACAGTAATCCCGTCTGGATTCACCCTTCCGATGCAGAGCGAGTTGGCATCGAGACCCCGGACCTGGTGCGCGTCACCACCGACATCGGATACTTTGTGGCAAAGAGCTGGGTCACCGAGGGAGTGTTGCCCGGCATCATCCTGTGCTCGCACCATCTGGGCCGGTGGCGATTGCACGAGGACTCCGGCGGTGAGCGCTGGTCGACCGCCCTGGTCGACCTCCAGGAGATCGCTCCCGGCCAGTGGAAGATGCGGCAGCGGCACGGGGTGCGCCCGTTCGCAAGCGATGACCCTGACTCGAGCCGCATCTGGTGGGATGACGCCGGCGTGCATCAAAACCTCGCATTTCCCTCTCATCCCGATCCGGTAAGTGGAGCACACGCCTGGCACCAGAAGGTGCGGGTCGAGCGCGCCCATGCCGACGACCAGTACGGTGATGTCTTCGTCGACACCAATCGGTCTTTCGAGATCTACCGAGCGTGGTTGCAGCTGGCGCGCCCGGCGCCCGGTCCTGACAATCAGCGCCGGCCGCAGTGGCTGCTTCGCCCCTGCCGTCCGGCGCCACAGGCGTTTGAGTTTCCGGTCCGTGGCGCCGGCAAAGAAATTTGACTATGCGCAGCGCGAGGAGTATGCTCGGGTCCGAGGTATTCTTTCATGTACTTCAAGCAGATCCTCGACGAACGATGTGGTTGCGCATCCTACCTGATCGCCTCTCGGCAGTCGCACGAGGCAGCCATCATCGACCCATCCGTCGACACGCAACAGTACGAGCCACTGCTTCGCGAGCGCGAGTTTCAGCTTCGCTATGTGATCGACACCCATGTCCACGCCGATCATGTCTCGGGAGCACGGAAGCTGGCAGCGGCACACGGCGCCGAGGTTTGTCTCTACGAGTCTGCTGAGGTGGCCTATGCGTTTCGCCCGCTCACCGACGGCGAAGAGCTCGAGCTGGGGCAGCTGCGCCTCCGCATCGTGCACACTCCCGGGCACCGGCCTGAGCTGATATCGATCCTGGTCGTCAATCCGCCGCGAAGTCCCGAGCCATCGATGGTCCTGACCGGAGACTCGCTGCTGGTCGGCGATGTTGGCCGGCCGGACTTTGGTGGAGGCGATCCTGAGGCGCAGTACGAAAGCCTCACACGTTTACTGCGGCTTCCCGATTGGGTGGCCGTTTTTCCCGGCCACTTCGAGGGACCTTGCGGCAAAGGCATGTGTGGAAGACCCAACACCACCATTGGATTCGAACGGCTCTACAATCCGCTGGCGCGTCTCGACCGGAAGCCGTTCGTCGAGACGCTGGCCGGCGGCGTGCCGGCACGGCCGCTCAACATGACGGCCATCGAGGCGACCAATCGAGGACTCGCCGAGCTGGAGTGGGCCATGCTCACCAGCTCACCGCCGGTAGAAGACGTAGATGTGGAGGTACTCGAGACATGCCCTGCGGACACCTTCCTGCTCGATGTGCGCGAGCCAGAGGAATACGCCCACGGCCACGTACCCGGGGCCACGAATATTCCGCAGGCGGAGCTGGCATCTCGTCTCGATGAGATTCCACGGGATCGCCCGATTGCTGCAATCTGTCAGGGTGGGTACCGCTCACTGCGGGCAGCGCAATTCTTGAAACAGATGGAGTTTGAGCACGTCAGCAGCGTCCGCGGTGGGACCGACGCATGGCTGGCGGCGGAGAAACCAGTCTTATCAGGCGATGCGGAGGTGGAGAAACCGCGCGTCACCGAATCCCAGTGGGCCCACGCTGGGCTGGGGTAGGCTCGGGAATCAGTGGGGCGATCACGACGACCAGCGCACCGACGATGGCGGCGCCCCATCCCCATCCCAGGCTGATGTCGCTCGGCAAGCTGCCGTGCACTTGAATCAGGTTATAGATCGTGACCGCCAGCGCTGCACCTGCGCCGACCCAGACTCCCATGATCGTCCACGAGGGCAGCGAGCCGACGGCCGATACCGCAGTCACGGCAATGCACAGTATGCCAAGCAGCAAGATCGCCTTGCCTTCTGCCGTGTTCCAGTAATTGATGTATTCATCGGCCCTGATCTCAATCGGGCAGAGGAGACTCACCAGGAGAAGAACACTGCCGGCGAGGGCCACAATCTGTCTAATTCCCAACCTGAAGGGCGGCGCACCGGCGGCCGTAGTTGCTCGATAGGGATATGCCGGCTGCGCGGCAGGCGCAAATGGAGGAGGATATCCCGCAGCCTGGTGACCGGGCGCACCGTAGCCTGCCGGGTACCCGGAAGATGAGTGAATAGGTGTGCCAGGAGCGGATGGATAAGGATTCGGCGCACCGGCTGGGGGGTACGTCCGAGCGTCCTGGGCGCCAAATCCCTGAGCTGGAGGATAGGTCTGAGGGCCGGGACTCTCCGGGCCATGCCCCCGGGAAAATTGCGGCGCCGGCTGACTCTTCTGAGCACCCGACAGGTACCCAGGCGGATAAGCCTGGGTGGCGCCTGCATCGCTGCCCGGCACAGTGGGCGCAGGCCGAACGGGCGGATCAGGCGATTCCGGCGGGACAAGTCGGGTCGCGCAGTTCCCGCAGAACCGTGCATCATCCCGGTTCCGCGACCCGCAATTGGGGCAATACACGTCGCAGCCTCCTATGCTGACTGACGCTCAGTTTACATCGTCGCACCAGCAAATTCTACCGGCATCACTATGCGTACAATCGAGAGAAGTCACGTGGCATGAGCCTGCTTCTTTATCTCGAGCACTTGACCGACGCGGATCTCGACGTTCTGTCTGCTGTCGCCGACGACGCAGCAACCGGCGCGGACCTCTCGACCAGGCTGCAGTCCGAACCGGACTTCCTGGAGGCGCTACTCGGACGTCCGTCGCTTTTCACCTTGCTCTTCGCGAAGGGCGATGGCGGCGTCTTGCTGCGAGTCTCGCCTTTCCTAGCTTTCGCCGTGCTGGTGCGACGGGCGACCCAGGACCTGATGCACGCTCGTTATGTGGACGAATGGGTCGGGCCCAGGCGGCGCGTACCCATGTTCGAGGTTTCCGGCCTTCAAGACTTCGCGTCGGATCCACAGAGGCGGCTATTCCTCGCCGAACTCCTGGCCTCATATACACGTGTGGCCAGTGGCAGTTTCTGGGTGCAAACATCGCGCGGGTGGCGGCGCCGCCGCTTTAGCGAGCTTGATCCTATGCGCCTGGTTGAGCTGGTTCAGGTCGTGCCGGAGCAGGAGCGATCGGCGGTGTACCGGCGCTTGGGCGACCTCGCTCTGTTTCTCACGGGAGTCTTTCCGGAGTACGCCGGGAGAAACCTCGTCGCGCCAATTCAACGCCAACGTCTTGGGCGAGCACTGGGGCTGGGCGACGTCGATCGTTCTGACGTCAACCTGGCCGATTGGTCGGGCAACATCTCGCTGCTGGAGCAGGTCGGACGGCGCTCTTATTACGCGGCGTGGAAGGCGACCGAGGAGATAGGCGGTAGCATGTCCAGGGTGCTGGGCGAGGTGGCGAGTGGGTTTGGGCAGGCTCGCCGTATTTTGAACTTTCTGACCGACCGCTACCTGTTTCCGTTCCGGGATCAGTGGTTTCCGCTTCCGCAAGCGTAATCACCCGGCACTCTTAAAGCACCAAGCTGAGTAACCCTCCGATAACACCAAAGGCCATGAGGCCGATGTACACGGGGCTGAAGTTCGACTGCACGATCCAACCCACGGCGCCGAAGATGATGAAGGTGGCGCTGATGATCCTGAGGGACGTTTGCACGCAATTCTCCTTGAGTGGCCTCGCGCAAGCTGCATTGCAATCTTTGAGGACCGCCGAGCATGCTGCATCGCTGCTGCACAGCGCCAGGCGTCGCCCTCATGTGGGTCCGTATCACTGTAGCAAGACAGCCGGACTGGCCGGCAGACTGAGCACCCACCCTAGGGCTTATGCGCGAGTCGAGCCGGGCCAGAGAAGCAAGGCGACGGCCTCGGCAGGATGCCGGCTGTGGTAGCGCAAGCGAGACGCAATCCGGCTGCAGCCACCTCGATGGAGGACACTGAGCGCGGCATCCCGCAACACGGTACAGACT
>Ga0207416_1000720_pt1 | contig 52080 bp, 47 predicted proteins | sample PaiPotPPM11metaG_FD_184107 | JGI IMG/M metagenome (GOLD analysis project Ga0207416, IMG submission 184107) | Iron sulfur acid spring bacterial and archeal communities from Banff, Canada, to study Microbial Dark Matter (Phase II) - Paint Pots PPM... ... | reverse complement strand
CGAGCACGAGGCTTTGCCGCTCTCTATAGATTTCTGAACGATGAACGGGAATGGAACGTGGGGCTGTGATCCCAAGTTTGACTTGATCGTTTCCGACCGCAACGACCGTGATACGGATGTTATCACCAATCACGATTTCTTGATTGAGCTTTCGGGTTAGAACGAGCATTTTTGCCTCCGTTAAAACACGGACGCTCGCGTAGGATCCCAGTAGTAAGGCGGGGGCGCTTCAGCGCGTCATAAGTCGCATCCTTGTGAGGGTTGCAGGTGGAACAACCGGTCTGGCATGCACCGAAAACGAACACCCGAACGTATATAATAGGAGAAAGCCGTCGCACCGTGGCGCGGAAAGGTTCGTGTCTCCATGAAGGTCGCTATAGCCGCAGCCGCCTGCATTGTCGTTTTGGCTACTGCGCTTCCCGTTCGCGCCGAGCAAATTGCAGCAGTCGGCAAGCCCGTACCGGCGTTCTCGTTCACCGGGCTGGATGGCAATAAAGTCTCGCTCCAAAAGTTCGCCGGCCATCCAATCTTTCTCAATTTCTTCGCAACCTGGTGTCCGCCGTGCAAGCTCGAGCTGCCCAACATCGTGAAGAACTACCCGGCCTACAAGGCGCGAGTGGTTTTTATAGGCCTAGATCAAGAAGAGTCGCCCGATCTCGTGAAGCCATTTCTCAAACAGTACTCGATTCAGTATCTCGTCGGCATCGATGAGGGACAAGCCGGCGCAGACTTTGGCGTGGCGGCCATTCCACAGAGCGTTTTTATCGATAAGCACGGCACCGTGCGCGCGATCTGGCGCGGGTACATGCCGCCGAAGACCTTTGTCCAGGACATGGCGCTCATCACCCGCTAGTTGGCGAGTTGCTTTCGGATGCTGCGAACGGGGACAAACGCGAGTACTGCGATCGCCGCAAGTACCCAGAGCACTTCTAGCCCGGTATTCCAGCTGACGGTACCTAAGACGAGCGAACGAAATACTTTTACGGCGTGATACAGCGGGGTCAGCCAGGCGATTGCCAGCGCCCAGTGCGGAAATTTATCGAGCGGGAAAAAGACGCCTCCGATCATGACCATGGGCGTCGCGACGAACGAGAAATAATAGAAGAGATGTTCCTGCGTCTTGACGACAAACGAAACGTACAGCGCAGGGATGGCGAACACGATCCCACTCAGCGCGAGCATGATGGGGCACAAGAGCGCCCACCACGAGTGGACCAGGCCAAAGCCCGCGATCACTGCTAAGAACAGCGACCCGTAAAGAGCCGATCGAAATGCTTGCCACAAATATTCGCCCGCCGCGATTTCCAGTGGGTCGACTGGCGCCGTGACCATTGATTCGTAGACACCGTTAAAGACGCGGCGCTCGTAGCATCCCCATGCCGCGTCGAACGTTGCGGCATTGAGCGCCGTCAAACCTAAGAAGCCTGGCGCCATAAACTGCACGAGCGAACCGTAGCCCGTCAGTGAAAAGTATGCGCCAAGACCAAACCCCAAAGCGAGAAAGTAGGCAAACGGCTCGACGATGTTGATGGCGACGCTCGACCACGCATACTTCTGCCAGGCCTGCAGGTTGCGACGGAAGACGCGCCAAGCATTCGGTGCGAAAAGCGCGCCGAGGGCATTCATTCAGACAGCTCCCGTCCAGTAAAGTTCAAAAAGACATCTTCCAAGGTTGCCTGTCGTGCGACGTGACGCGGCGGCTCGAATCCGAGCTCGGCAAGCCTGTGGAGCAAAACGCGATTGTCCGAGTTGTAAAGGTATTGAATATCGCCGTGACGCTCGCGCCGCACAACCAAGCCGCCCAGCAGCCCATCGGCCGGAAGCCGCCCATCGGCATCAACGATCTCGAGGACGTCTCGCGCCGCGAATTGCGCGATGAGCGCCGACGGCGATCCTTCCGCAAGGATCTTGCCTCCGTCGATCACGGCGACGCGGTTGCAAAGCCGTGCTGCTTCTTCCATATAATGGGTGGTAATCAGCACTGTCAGTCCGGCCTCGCGTAAACGCGTCAATCGGTCCCAGACAAGGAGGCGCGCTTGCGGATCGAGTCCTGTCGTCGGTTCATCGAGGACCAATATGTCCGGGTCATTAACGAGCGCTCGGGCGATGACTAAACGCCGTTTCATCCCACCGGAAAGTTCGCGCACCAGCGCACGTTCTTTGCCGGAGATGTTGACAAGCTCGAGCAGCTCGGAGGCTTTGCGGCGAGCGGCCGCTCCGGCGATGCCAAAAAAAGAAGCATATAACAGAAGATTTTGGACGACGTCGAGCTCCGGATCGAGGGCGTTCTCCTGCGCCACCACTCCTAGGCGTTGCTTGATGCGCGAAGCGTGGCGCGCAGTATCCATGCCAAGAACCGTCAGCTCGCCTGAGGTGCGGTTGATCCTGCAATAGATCATCTTCATTGTCGAGGTCTTGCCCGCGCCGTTGACGCCAAGAAATCCATAACACTCGCCTGAGGAAATAGCAAAATCGATGCCACGCACTGCTTCGAGATTGCCGTACCGCTTGGTAAGCGAACGGGCGTTCACGACGACCGATGATATAGCGCACATAGTGAGCTTGCCGTTTTCTCGTTTGAAATGAAGCCCGCCTGGGCATCCCATAGCTGACGGTCGTACCGCAGTGAAGGCCAACCGGCGGAGGCTCCAAACTCGCCCCAATCGAAACCACGAGCGCAATGATACGCCACTTGTTCCGTCTTTTGAGCATGCCGAAAATTCCACCGGCCTGTCCACCTTGTACGAGCCTGCGCGGCAAAGGCTGCTGACCGATGCCCTGCAGCGTTAAACTTCGTCCACAAGATACAGCACTCGATCGCGCTCGATACGTCCACGAGCATCTCGCACCAAATCTTTTCCGCGCCGTCGCGGGACCGGGCACAAGCGACCCGGCGACGGTTGCCTGGCGGCTCTCACCACAGCCATTTCCTCTCGCTCCGAAAACAGTTGCTGCCCTGCAGACCTTGGGAGGCGATCTGCTCAAACTTTATCGTGCGGTCAATCGCTTGTATTTCATGAGCGTGCGCGGCACAGCTCCGGACTTCTTCCACGAATATCTGGATCAAGGGAAGCCCGAGCATATCGTCCGGCTGGAGCGTCAGAATCGGTTCAAGAGCGATGTCCCCTCGCTCATTCGTCCGGACATCATTTTGACCGACGACGGGATGATCGCATCCGAACTTGACTCGATTCCGGGCGGAATGGGTTTCGTGGGCGCGATGGGCTCGGTGTATTGCGAGCTCGGCTTCGACCAGGTCGGTGAATTCGATGGGATCCTGCGCGGCTTTGCGCGGATGACGCAATCGCTGAGCGGCAAGGATCAGCCGACGGTTGCCATCGTTGTTTCGCCCGAATCAGAGGACTACCGCGCAGAGATGACGTGGCTTGCCGAGGCGCTGCGAGCAAACGGACTTGCTCAAGCGGTGACGGTGTTGCCCGACCAGGTCGTCTTCACCGAAGAAGCGCTGGTCGTCGACACGCCAACCGGGCGCCGCACGGTCGACGTCCTCTATAGAAATTTCGAGCTCTTCGACTTACTCAACATCGCCAAGCAAGAGCTTATGCTGTACGCGGCCCGTCACAAACGAGTCATCATGACGCCGCCGCCGAAGGCGTTCCTCGAAGAGAAACTCATCTTCGCGCTGATCCACAACACGAGCTTGCATAGGTTGTGGCTAAGCGAGCTGGGCGATGAGACGTTCGCGCGCTTGCTCCAACTCATGCCGCGGACGTGGATCCTCGATCCGCGCCCGCTGCCGCCTCAGGCGGTCATTGCCGGCCTCGAAGTTAACGGCCGCCAAATCCGAAGCTGGAACGAGCTGTATAGCCTCAGCAAATCAGAGCGCCAATATGTCGTGAAGCCGTCTGGATTTTCGCCGCTTGCGTGGGGGAGCCGTGGCGTATATGTCGGCGATAATGTCACCCATGACGAATGGATGGCGGTTATTGATGGGGGCCTTGCCTCTTTCGACAGGACGCCGCACATATTGCAGCGCTATCATAAGGCGCGGCGCGTGCGCAGCGAGTATCTCGACGTTCCAAGTGACTCGATCAAGACGTTGGACGGACGCGTGCGCTTGTGCCCCTATTATTTTGTCGCAGGAGACGAGGCGATACTTTCAGGCGTTCTTGCAACGGTCGTGCCGGCAAACAAACGTCTCATTCACGGGATGAGTGAGGCGATCATGGTGCCCTGCACGCAATCCGACTCCGGATACTAAAAAGAACTGTAGCAACGGACCTTTAGGTCCGTTCGTAGTGAACGACCTTCAGGTCCGTTCTCTTACGTCAGAATATTGACCGCACGCGCGGCGACCAGCGCCACGGTGAGCAGCGATGCGAGCGACTGCACCATCATGAGCATCTTTGCCCAGGTTGTCAGAGGCATCGTGTCGGTCGGGCTGAATGCCGTCGCGTTGGTGAACGAAACGTACAGATAGTCGAAGAATTTTGGAGACCATAATGGGTGTGCGCACGCCGGGGTCACCATCTGCGGAAACAGGAAGTCAGGCTCTCGGTGTTCGGTGCTGGCCCGAGAATCTGGGCCGCCTCTATCAAGTTCCCAATACCACAATCCAAAGACAATGACGTTCGTAAGCCATATCTGCACAGCGCCGAGCAACAACTCGGAGCCGGTTGCCTTGTTGCCCTGAACCAGCGCCTCTACGAGAAGGACGAGCGACGCAATATTTGCGATGTTGACGACGCCGATCAGCGACATTGAAGCAATTTGCAGCCAGGAAGGCTCGTTCGGCACGCGACGCGGAGCGGCGATGGACAGCGGCACGAGCAGCGCAAGCTCAATGACCGGAATGACCCAGGCTGGGCCCAACGTCAGTCGCTGAGGAAGTGTAACGTACAGCAGCAAAGCGGCGAGTACCGCGAGGGATGCCGGCCAGCGTACTTCGCCGATTGTCGGCGTTCCCCACGCAGCCGCCGATTTCGATTTCGGCGCCTTCATGTTAGCAGCTCGAGCACCGCGTCAATGTCAGCTTCGTTATTGTAGGCATGTGGTGAAACGCGAACCCCACTGTCGCGCACCGTGACAGAGACTCTCGCGGCCAAAGCGCGCGCATTGAGCTCATCTTCGGACCACCTGCCAAGACCGAGCAAAACTATACCCGAGCGCGCACCCGAACTCAGGTCGCTTTTGACTTCCATGCCGCGGGCTTGCGCGCCAACAATGAGCCGGTCGCACAGTGAGAGCACATGTCGTTCGATTGCGGTAAACGACGCGTCCGTGTGCAGCCGGAGGCTTTCGCGAAATCCGATAAGCGCCGGATAGTTGACCGTGCCGCCGTCGAAACGCCGGGCCCCACGCAAAAGCTCCTGGCCGTAGTCGAAAAAATTCATCGGCTCTTGCACCGACCGCCACGAGCAATGCGCCGGCCGCATGCTCTCGACCAGCTCGCGGCGGACGTACAACACGGACAAGCCCTGCGGAGATAAGAGCCACTTCGCCACTCCGAAATAGCAAAAATCGATCTTCCAAGCAATCACATCAAGCGGCAGCGGTCCGAAACCTTGCATCGCGTCCACCGCGAAGAGTATGTCGCGCTCGCGGCACCATTGCCCGATGCTCGCCAGATCATGGCGGTAACCGTCTAACGAAGAAACGTAGGAGACCGCAACCAGCCGTGTGCGTTTAGTGCGCATCCGCTCCAGCTGCGCCACGGTGAGCCGCTCACCCGGAGTGCGCACCAGCCGCATCCGCACGCCGAGATCGCGCATGTTGAGCCACGGGTATGCATTGGCGCCGAATTCGTTGTCGCTGAGGATGATCTCATCTCCAGGGCGCCAGGCGATGCCGTTGGCTGCTACGAGCGCGCCGTCCGATGTCGAGCGCAAGAATGCGACATCATCAGCCGTTGCGTTGATGGCCGCCGCTGTTTGTGCGCGTATCTCTTCAAGATGTGATTCGACGTCTAAAATGCCCGCGCACCCCTCGTTCATCTGCGCATCGAGCACCGCGGCCACGGCATCACGAGTAGGCCGGGGAAGAGGTCCGACCGCAGCGTGGTTACAGTACGCCCACGACCGCACAACAGGAAATAAGCGACGGTCTAACGGTGTCTTTGTCTCCGTGTCAACCTCGCGCGCCAGTGAACTCATGCCGGGAAGAGGCCTTGGCCGCTCTGCAGCAACGGACCTTCAGGTCCGTTAACGTAGCAACGGATCTTTAGATCCGTTAAACTAGCTGATCTTATTCGCTGGCGGGGCTGACGAAGTCTTCAGCGATGTACAGCCCGTTCGGGCCGACCGCCACACCAACGCCGATCGCTCTGTAATCCGGTGATAAAATATTTTCGCGGTGCCCGTCAGTCGGCGGGCGCTCTGCCATCATCATCGCGTCTAGCTTCGAAACAGCATTCCAGGCTGCATCCGACTCGAAGATCGTGTCTCCGTAGAATGCTACGTTCTCGCCGTACAATGCGGCGCGGCCACCAAAGGCCGTGTAACGCGTCATCGGCGTGCGCCCATCGGAATCTTCATGTCGCATGACGCCGTTTGATTCCATGTCTTGTGCCTGGAACTGCGCAGCGCGCTGTGCGATCGGATCGAGCGTCAGCGGCGCGAGGCCGTACGTTCGCCGGTGCGAGTTGATCTCGTTAATGAGCCGTGCACGAATAGCCGGCGCTGGATCTTCCGCTCGCAGCTGCGGCGCAGGAGCAAGGAAAGGCAGCACGATCGCGGCGATGATCGAGGTGAGTGCAAAAGCTGAATTCACGAATAGACGCCCTCGACAGTAGGCGGACCACAATGGTCCTAACAAAACTATCGAGCGCTATTCGCGGAGTGGTTAGCCAGATTGTGGTGATAGACGGCACAGTTAACTCATATGAAAATCACGGCTTGGACCATTGCCACGCGTTCCACTGTGGAATAATGCCGTTCGACGGCGTGTACTCGTGCAGCTCGGTTGTTACGACACTGACGCGATCGCGAAAGTACATCGGCAAGTCTGCCAGATCTGCCATACGCTGCCGCTCGATTTGGGCGTAGATCGGCTTGCGGCGTGCGAGATCTGGAACCGCAAGTCCCTCCCGTTCCAGGCGCTCTGTCTCCGGGTTGCAGAAACGAGCGTCGTTGCCGCCGCGGGGGGCGAATTGAGCGCAGCCGTCATCGTCAAGTGACGAGGGATCGTAGTTGACGCTGAAACTATAGAACGCCATATTAAAGTTGCCGGTTCGAATAGGCCCGTCGTTGTCGAAGATCAAGCCGTACGGATACGTCTTAATCGTCACGGCAATACCGACTGCCCGTAAGAACGATTGGATCATCGCACCGTTGCGTAGCCCCGGCGCGTCGCCTGCGGTGGTCACGAGCACAACGCTGAGCGGACGTCCGCCACGATACCGAATGCCGTCGGGCCCCAGCGTGTACCCGGCCGCCTCGAGCTCCGATGTGCTTCGCCCCACATCATAGGGATAGTGAGGCACGTCAGGAGTATAGGCCCACGACCAGCGCGGCAAATACTCATCGGCCAAATAGCCGGCGTCATGATACACGTTATGCAAGATCGCCGCGCGATCGACGGCATAGGCAACGGCGTGTCGCACGTGCACGTCGTTGAACGGAAACTTTTGGCAGTTCATCACGCCAACCGACAGACGCAAACTCAAGGCGCGCGCGACTCGCATGCCCGATAGCCTGCCGTATTCAGGCAGCCGCCCAGGACCCGCGTCAAGGTCCGCGTCAATCTCGTGTGTTTGAAAGCCAACGTACTCTGTGGCGGTCGAGGGTTGGGCTTGGAAAACAATTTGCCGCAAGTGTGGCGCTCCGCGCCAATAGTGCGGATTGGCGACGAAAACCATACGGCCGTTTCGTTCCCAAGACTCGACGATGAAGGGGCCGGTACCTATCGGATGAGAGTTGAAGGGCAACCGGTTGATGTCGTGCTGGCCGGCGATGATATGGGCGGGCATCACGGCGATCGGTCCTTCCTGAATGCCGGAGAAAAATCTCGTAGGCAGCGGCGCGTACGGATGCTTGAGATGGACGACGGCTGTGAGCGCGTCCGGCGTATCGATCCGATCGACGACGTCATAACCCTCGCGGATCTGGACGTTGTTGAGCGGATTCATGACCTGTTTCCAGGATTCGACGACGTCGCGCGACGTGAACGGCACGCCGTCCGACCATGTCACGTTGGGCCGCAAGTGATACGTCAAGGTAAGACCGTCTCGGCTGACATCTCCGTTCTCGACACTGGGTACGCGCTCGCAGAGCACGGGGATGACGTGCCCCGAATCATCGAGCTGCACGAGGAATTCGAGTGTATAGGCTGCCAGCTGATAGGAAACATCTGCGCCGCTGAGCATTGGGTTAAGTGTGGACGGGTCGGAAATATCCGAGATGCGCAGAACGCCGGGCTCGCCGAAGCCGTGCGCGGCGCCGCTAACGGAGGTTGAGACTTTTGTGCATCCCGTCATGGCCGCGCACATCGCGGTGACGAGCGCTGTGCTCACGCGGGCCCACCGCCAGGAAGTGCTTGTACGGTGCATGGCCCGCGTGTTCTGCGCGGGAGCAATGGCCACCCGCGGCAAAGCCCTGGCGCCGCCGGAGGTCAGGCATGATTGATTTGGAGCTGAGCGACGAGCAGCGCGATCTCGTTGCAGGTGTGCGCTCGTATCTTGCCGAGCAAATCCTGCCCGATGTCGGACGGTGCGACAGTGCAAACACGCCGCTGCCGGACGCATATGCGAAATTGGCGCGCATCGGCGTGGTCGGGATCCCATTTCCCGAAAAGTACGGAGGCGCCGGGCTGGACTACGTGACGCTCGGACTTATCTGCGAAGAGCTCGAATATTGCGATACGTCGCTGCGCACGATGATGTCAGTGCACGTCGGTCTCGCGGCGTGCGGCATCTACCAATGGGGCAGCGAAGAGCAAAAGCAGCGCTTCCTGCGCCCGCTCGCCGCTGGCGAGAAGCTCGGTGCGTTTGGGCTCACCGAACCGGACGCCGGCTCGGACGTGGGCGCATTGCGCTCGACGGCTCGCCGCGACGGCGACTCGTACGTCCTCAATGGCTCGAAAATGTGGATCTCGTGCGCAACACAAGCTGACACGTTTTTAGTGTTCGCAAAGACCGACGCCAGTGCCGGCAAGCGCGGGATCAGCGCCTTCGTCGTCGAGCGACAACCGTCGGGCGACGCGCTGCACACGTTTGCGATCAAGAACAAGTACGGCGTGCACGCAGGGGATACGGGTGGATTGGCATTCAGCGACTTGCGCGTGCCAGTGGCTAACCGTCTTGGCGAAGAGGGCGAAGGCTTCTACATCGCGATGACGGCGCTCGAGAACGGGCGCTATACAGTCGCCTCGGGTGCGACTGGTCTCATCCGCGCCTGCTTGGATGCCTCAGTGAAGTACGCCAAGGAGCGTTCTACGTTTGGCGTCCCGATCGGCCGCCATCAGCTCATTCAAGAGATGATCGCCTCGATGACGGCAAGTTACGACGCATCGCGCTTGCTCTACTTGCGCGCCGGATGGATGAAGAACAAAGGGCTGCGCAACACGCGGGAGACCGCTCTTGCAAAGTGGTTTGCATGCGATGCGTCCAACAAGGCTGCCGATGACGCTATGGAAATCCACGGAGCCTACGGTTTTTCGGACGAATATCCGGTCGCTCGTTTCTTGCGCAACTCACGCGGCGCTGTCATCTACGAGGGCTCACGTGAGATTCAAAAGCTCATGCACGGCGAATATGCACTGGGATATCGCACGGATAAACCGTTGCGCTGCGAGCTTCCCCCTTACCAGCACACGAAAGGTTAGCGAGACATGACCAATATCAAACGAGTCGGCGTCTGCGGCAGCGGGCTCATGGGATCCGGCATCGCGCAGGTGAGCGCGGCTGCCGGCTTCGAGGTCGCCGTTTTTGAAGTCGATCAAACCGCTCTCGACCGCGGTATGGCCGGCATTAAAAAGTCGCTCGATAAATTCGTCGAAAAGAAGGCGTTGAGCGAAGCCGATCGCGACGCGACTCTCAAGCGGCTCACAACCACGACGAACCTCGACGATCTCAAGGAATCGGACCTCGTCATTGAGGCAATCGTCGAAAACATGCCCGCCAAGAAGGAGCTCTTTAAGAAACTCGACGTGCTCCTGGCTCCGCACGCGATCATCTGCTCCAACACCTCGAGTTTGTGCGTCATTGAGATGGCGGCAGCGACGCAGCGTCCGCAGCGGATTGCCGGATTGCACTTCTTCAACCCGGTGCCGCTCATGAAGCTCGTCGAGGTCGTCAAAACGATCGTCACGAGCCAAGAGACGATCGATATGCTCTTCGCCTTCGCCGCTAAACTCGGCAAGAAGGCAATTCTTGCGCAAGACACGCCGGGGTTCATCGTCAACCGGCTGCTCGTGCCGTATCTGCTCTATGCCATTCGCATGTACGAATCAGGCCTTGCTTCCAAAGAAGACATCGACGAGGGCATAAAGCTCGGATGCGGTCATCCGATGGGTCCGCTGACGCTCTTAGACTTTGTTGGGCTCGACACGACCTATTACATCGCGGAGATCATGTTTGACGAGTTTAAAGACCCGTTGATGGCGCCGCCGCCGTTGCTCAAGAGGATGGTCCTCGCCGGCCACTATGGCAAAAAGAGCGGTAAAGGTTTCTATGACTACACCTAAGGAGACGTCCGTGACATACGAAACTATTTTGGTCGAGCGAGAGGGTCCGACCGCAATCATCACCATCAACCGGCCGAAGGCGCTTAACGCCCTCAACGCGACCGTGCTCGATGAATTTATCGCCGCCTTCGGTGAGCTCGAGCGCGACAGTTCGGTCCGGGTTGTCATCGTTACGGGCTCGGGAGAAAAAGCGTTCGTCGCGGGCGCGGATATCGGAGAACTTGCGGCTTTGCCCAATGCGGAAGCCGCGACGCAAAAGGCGCGCGCAGGTCATCTTGTCACCCAGCGGATCGAGCATAGCCGCCTTCCGGTGATTATGGCGATCAACGGCTTCGCACTGGGCGGAGGCCTCGAGCTTGCGATGGCCGGCGACATTCGTGTAGCCTCCTCTGCAGCGAGGGTCGGCCAGCCCGAAGTTAATTTGGGCATCATCGGCGGATTTGGCGGCACGCAGCGGCTGCCGCGGCTTGTGGGCTCAGGCATGGCCTCATATCTTCTTCTTACCGGCGAGATGATATCGGCTGACGAGGCCAAAGCGGCGAACCTTGTCGAGAAAGTCGTTCCGCCCGATCAGCTCATGACCGAAGCGAAACGCATTGCCTCGGTCATTGCGAGCAAAGGACCTCTTGCGATCGCGGCGACAAAGCGCGTTATCCACAAAGGAATGCAGACTGATTTGCACTCCGCGCTCGAGCTTGAGGCCACGACGTTCGGCGGCATCGCGGTGACGAGCGACGCGCGCGAAGGCTTACGGGCGTTTCTCGAAAAACGGCCGCCGAACTTTACCGGCTCCTAGCTGCCTCGCTGCGCTTTAGAACGCTTCGAGAATTGCCGCGATGCCTTGGCCGCCGCCGATGCATGCGCTCGCCGCGCCATATTTTTTCTTGCGCCGGCGCAGCTCGTGGAGCGTGGTGTACGCGAGGCGGGTGCCGCTGGCACCAAGCGGATGGCCGAGCGAGATCGCTCCTCCGTTTGGATTGAGCCGCTCGATATCAAGATTGAGTTCGTCGACACAGGCAAGCACTTGCGGGGCGAATGCTTCGTTGATCTCAACGACGTCTATTTGGTCGAGGTGGAGGCCTGCGCGCGCAAGCGCTTGAGGGATTGCAAAAGCAGGACCGATGCCCATGACGTCTGGATCGACGCCCACGGCGCTCCAACCAAGGAGCCGGCCGAGCGGTTCGAGTCCATCGCGCTCCGCCTGTTCGGCGCTCGTGAGCACGACCGCAGCGGCGCCGTCGGTAATTCCACTTGCGTTGCCCGCCGTGACGACACCGTCTTTCTTGAATCGCGGCTGTAGTTTTGCAAGCTTCTCGGCTGACGTGTCCGGCCTTGGGCCTTCATCGGCATCGACGATGACGCTGCCTTTGCGCCCCGCCACTTCCACGGGTGCGATCTCCTCGGCGTAATAGTCGTCTTGGACAGAGCGAAGCGCGTTGTGCTGCGAGCGCAGTGCAAATTCATCGGACGCGCTTCTTGAAATTTCGTACTGCCGCGCCAGATTCTCAGCGGTGATGGCCATCGGCATGCCGTTGTAGCTGTCGGTGAGGCCTTCCCACAGCGAGTCTTCAAGTTTGCTGTCTCCGAGCGCGAGACCCCAGCGCGCCCCGCGGATGACGTGAGGCGCCTGGCTCATATTTTCCATGCCGCCCGCGAGCACGTAGCTCGCTTGGCCCAGCAAAATCTGTTCCGCACCGCTCATGATGGCTTGCAGGCCCGAACCGCACAAGCGATTGAGCGTCAACGCCGGAGTTTCGATGCGGCATCCGCATTTGAGTCCCACGTGGCGCGCACCGTAAATCGCGTCGGCGCTGGTCTGCATGACATTGCCGAAGATGACCTGATCGATTTTTTCTGCGTCGACGCCACTGCGTTTGAGCGCGGCTTTACCGGCGACGACGCCGAGGTCGATGGCCGAGACGTTGCGCAACGCGCCGCCGAAGTTCCCAAACGGCGTGCGGGCCCCGTTGACAATGACGACAGATTTTCCGTTGCGTGTCATTCTTTAACTCACTTCGCCTAACTCAAGCGCGCCGTGACGGAGGGTGGCGCGGCAGCCACGTGGTCGCGCAACTCGACAGCCAGCATATCGCCGACTTCGGAGGTCTTCAGTCCGCTCAACGCGTCAAGCGATGGGATGCGTTTGCTGGCGAGGAGCTGGGCGATCGACGATTCGATTGCGCTCGCCGCGGCGGTTTCCCCAACGTATTCGAGCATCATTCCCACCGCTGCGACTGCTGCAACCGGGCTCACCGCGTTCTTTCCTTTATACTTGGGTGCCGATCCGTGGATCGGTTCGAACAGCGAGACCCGACCGGGATGGATGTTTCCGGACGCTGCGACTCCCATGCCGCCTTGCACCATCGCGCCGAGATCCGTCAGAATGTCGCCGAAGAGATTGGAGGTGACGATGACGTCAAAGGTCTCGGGATTTTTCACCATCCACATGCAGGCCGCGTCGATGTATGCGAAGTCGAAGCTCACTCCTGGGAAGTCGGGGGCGACTTCTTCCACCGTCCGGCGCCACAACTGCTGAACCTCGATCGCGTTCGCCTTGTCTACCAGAGTAAGCTTTCTCTGTTGGTTTCGCTTCGCTGCAAGTCCGAAAGCGTAGCGCACTGCGCGCTCGCACCCCTTACGCGTGAAGATCTGGTTCGCGATCACCACTTCGTCCGGAGTACCTCGTTTGAAATATCCGCCCATGCCCGTGTAGAGGTCTTCCGTGTTTTCGCGCACCACCACCATGTCGACATCGGCCGGCGTCTTGCCCTTAATTGGGCAGAGATGTTCGGCGTACAGTTTGATCGGCCGCAGATTAATGTAAAGGTCCAGCCCAAAACGGATTGCGGCTATGACACCGCGCTCAACGAGGCCGGGCGGCAGGCGCGGATCCCCTATGGCACCCAGAAAGATCGCGTCATATTTTCGAAAGCCGTCGAGCTGGCCTGCGGGCATGAATTCGTTCGTCGCGAGATAGTGATCCGAGCCGAACGGAAACTCCGTCGTTTCGTACGTGAAGCCGAACACCTTGGCTGCGTGTGAAAGGACTTTGAGAGCTTCGGCCGTCACCTCCGGCCCGACACCGTCGCCCGGGATGACCGCGATGCGATGCGTCTTCGGCACGCCTAGGTTGTGCGCGCGGCTTTTTCTTGCAGACGCTTCTCCACGTAGTTGAGCAGGCCACCGCCCGCGATAAGATCCTGCATGAACTTCGGAAACTGCGTCGCTTTATATTCCTTACCCGTTGACTCGTTACGGATGATACCCTGATCGGCATCGACCGTTATCCTGTCGCCGTCGCTGATGCCGTCAACGCCTTCGGGGCACTCGAAAATGGGCAGCCCGGTATTGATGCAGTTGCGATAAAAGATTCGTGCGAATGACTTCGCGACGACTCCCGCGACGCCAGCGCCCTTGAGCGCAACCGCCGCCACTTCGCGTGACGAACCGCAGCCGAAATTCGTGTCCGCCACGATGAGGTCGCCGGGCTTTGCCTTCTTGACGAAATTCGCGTCTAAATCTTCGAGCGCGTGCTTGCCGAGCTCGACAGGGTCAATGAGGTTGCAGTACCGTCCAGGGATGATGACGTCCGTGTCGACGTTCTTGCCGTACTTGTGCGCTGTGCCTTTGAGAATCACGCGGCGACCGGCTTTCCAAGCTGTTCGGGACCGGCGATATGGCCCGTGACGGCGGATGCCGCAGCAACGTACGGTCCTGCCAGATACACTTCGCTCTTCACATGGCCCATGCGTCCGCGGAAATTGCGATTCGTCGTCGAGATGCAGCGCTCGCCATCCGCGAGGACGCCCATATGCCCGCCAACGCACGGCCCGCACGTTGGAGTCGACACGACGCATCCCGCCTCGATGAAAATTTCAGCGAGACCCTCTTTAAGGCACTGCATGTAAACCTTCTGGCTTCCGGGTATGACAATCGCCCGCACGCGGGGATGCACCTTGCGTCCTTTGAGAATCTCGGCCGCTTGGCGCATGTCTTCGATGCGCCCGTTGGTGCACGTGCCGATGACTGCTTGGTGGACCTCGATGTCGTTGAGATCCGAGGCGTTCTTCGTGTTCTCGGGCAACCACGGAATCGCCACTTGCGGCTCGATCTTCGAACAGTCGATGACCGTTGACTGCGCATACTGCGCATTCTTGTCGGCGTAGTAGATGGTGTAGTCCTTTTTGCCGACTGCAGCGCAGTACGCTTCCGTGGTTGCGTCGACCGGGAAGATGCCATTCTTCGCGCCTGCTTCGATGGACATGTTCGCCATGGTGAAGCGGCCGCTGATCGGCAGCTCGCGTATGACGGGGCCGGCGAATTCCAGCGCACAATAGATCGCACCGTCGACGCCGAGCTGACCAATGGTCGCCAAGATAATATCCTTCGCCGACGTAAACGGCCGGAGCGAGCCTTCATAGGTAATCTTAATGCTCGGCGGCACGCGCAGCCACATCTCTCCCGTTGCAAACGCTGCGGCGATATCGGTTGACCCAACACCGGTTGCAAAGGCGCCGACCCCACCGTAGGTGGTCGTGTGGCTGTCGCCTCCGATAATCGTCATGCCGGGCCCCACAAAGCCGTTCTCCGGCAACACCACGTGTTCGATTCCGCCGCGGCCGACTTCGAAATAGTGTTCGATACTCTGCTCTTGGGCGAAGTCGCGCATCATTTTTGAGAGCGTGGCGGTCGCGATGTCCTTGTTGGGCGTGAAGTGGCTTGGCACGAGGGCGATCTTCGAACGATCCCAGACCTTGGTTGCACCCTTGATCTTACGGAATTCAGTGATAGCTACTGCCGCGGACAGCTCGTTTGCCATCACGAGGTCGAGATCGATGGAAATGATGTCGCCCGGGCTCACATCGGCGCGGCCTGAGTGAGCGGCGAGAATTTTTTCTGTGAGAGTCATCGAGCGGGCCAAGGGTTTCGCGCCTCCGGGAAGTAGAGATATAGTCTTACCTGAGGTTCGCCCGAAGGGACTTTTGCGCCTCTTGCGTCTATCGCTGCCGAACAGGATGGTTGCTTAGAAATTTATCGTCGCTTTCACCGAGTCGGTGTAAGCTCCGGTGTGAGCGTCCTGAGCAGCCGGGATGCTGCCGAATACTGTGACCGTCACCGGCACGGCGTTAACCGCGGTCGCGGAGTAAATCGACGTGCCGCCCGTACCGTCTCCCCATATTTGCGACAATCCAGCGTCGAGATAGAGGTTGTAGTTGAGGTGATTGACGCCGTTATGCATGAAGCGCGGCGTAAATGTTAGAGACGTTCCTTTGTTAAGGAAGATAGTAATCGGACCGGAACCCGGCGGCGAAAGGTACCCATTGCAATGGTACGTGATGGAGCCATTCGAATCCGTGTTCGCGACATTGAAGACATCATATTTGCCAAATTTCACCGCTGTCGAGCGAATGACACATGTAACCGCGGCTCGCGATGGGCCAAGACAGCATACAGTCCAGAGAAGGCACAGGACAAGCACACGGATCGGCTGGCGGATCGCGCGGCGAAAATGCATTAGTGCACCGCTCCGACCTGCTGTGGCGAGCAGTGCACGGAACCGATTTCCGTTAGCGCGCTCCTGCGGTCGGGAACGGTCAGCTGGAATGCGCACAGTCCATCTGCGTATTCGACCTCCGCCGGATATTTGCCGGGTGACACGTTCTCCAAATAAAATTGTCCCCTGCGACCGAGCTCCGACACCAGATCCTGTCCGTTGACCGTCACGCGTAACTGCCCGAACGATGGAATCGTCGGCTTGCGCGCGCCGTCGACGATCATGGTGCCCGTGATAGCCGAGACTTTCTGAACCGGGAAACGCACGAGTACGCCGCCGCGGTACGGAGGCGCGACGGTCTTCTCGGTCGCGTCGATTGAGTAATCCAAGGGAACGTCCTGGTCGGCGATGCCTACGCGGTTGCCGTAGTATGAGAGCAGATTTGGAATCAGCAGTCTGCCTCTCTTGTCCGTGCGACCCATCGGCTGATTATTATAGTAGCCGCGCACGCCGGCGAGGCCTGCGACGTCAATGACGGCAAAGCCGTCCTCAACGGCGCGCGTGAACATGATGCCGTCGCCTGCATCAACCAGACCGCCTGATGCGAGAACGTCCGTCCGACCGACCCCGCTTATTTGTGTGTATTCCGCTTGATACGATCCAAACGACGTTTGATATTGAAAAAGATCGTCGTCATGAATTTGCGACCCGGTGCCATGCTGGAAGCGGTAGCCTGTCCCTGTGCCCGCGGGCAGGTTTTTTTGCAGCGACATGCCGGTGCCGCCGCCGCCGGTTCCGTCTTGCTCCGAGACGGCCGCGAGCGTATGACGCCCCACTTGGTAATTGAGCGCCATGAAGTATTGATTCGCGCTATAGCCTGGGTTTATGTGCGTATGATCGGCGGTGGCAACCAGATCGAATGTATCCGAAAGTCGAACAGCCCCTGCGAGCGTAAGATTTTGCTGCTGGCTGCCGCTACGCATATGGCCCGTGCTGTAGTTCACCGTAACGCTCGCTCGCGGCCCGAGCTCGAAGCCGGCGAAAGCACTCGCAAGATTTGTCGCGCGGTCATCGCTGGGGGCTAGCGTCGCGGTCGCGTAGTTTGATCCCATGCTTGCCAGACGAGCCCCATAACTGTTGCGATTGCTTTGATAGCTGTAGTCCAGCTCGACGGCAGACCCGGCGCGAGATCCGTTTGCGGCGCTAAACCCAGCGTTGAATCCGAGTTGGCCCGAACCCAGGCGCACGCTTGCCGTCGGTCCGAGGCTGACGAGGCCCGGCGCGGCTTCGAGTCTGCCACCGCCCGTAAACCAATCGGTCAGGCCCACGCGATTGCGTCCGACGAACACGGTAGGTCCATAATGGTCGCTCGCCGTTTGCAGGTCTGTGCGGCGCGATCCAAGGTTATAGCTATATTCGTTGAGGCCGCGTTGCAATACTGTCGTTGCGTAATAGTAGGAGTTTGACAGCGTCTGGGTTCGCCCGAAGGCATCGCGAACGACGACTGCCGTGTTGCCCCCGCCGGCTACAACCGGGATATTTGTGATGCTGAAGCTGCCCGGTGGAAGTTGCTGGACGCTCACAAGGTGACCGTTGACGTAAATCTGAGCAGTTGACGGCGTCAGCGTGGCACCGGATATGCCAATCCCCGGATACCGAATGAAATAGGGGTTAAGGCTGAAGTTGCGCGAGACGCTGACTCCGGCGAGGAACGTGCTTCCTCCCAGTTCGCCGCTGTCGGCAAACGTATCGCCGATGACCCAGCGTTTCATGAGCGCTGGATTGTCGAACGTTGCGTTGGTCAGGCCCCGCACAAATTTTCCGCCGGGGCCAATGCTGAACCCGCTGTAGTAGAGGTTGCCATGCGAGCTGATGCCCAGTTCAGAAAACTCGCTGACACCTCGGAAGTCTTGCCAGTCAAACGCATAATTGAAGAATGCGCTTGCGTTGTGCCCGTACTCGATGCCGGGTGGACGGTTGGCGGCTCCAACGTCGACAACCGTTGCGCCAAAATATTGCGCGCTTGCTGTGACTGTCAGGGACAGCTCGCGATTGTCGAAGACGTAGGCCATGCCCGGTGCAAGGCTGCGAAGCGAAATGTACGGCTGACCGTCGATGACCTGTGGATGAACGGTGAACTTCTGGATGCCGGATCGCATAAGATCTTCCAGCGGCACGAGCACGTCATCTTTGCGGATGACAGCGAGCACTTCGCCCATATTCATCCCATTAACGTTAAACGCCAGATAGGCTCGCTCGTTTGATCCGCGTGACGCGATGCGCGGAAGCGGAGCGCTGAAAATGCGTGCTCCACCAAGCCGTGGCCATACGCGACGATGTTTGGCCGCTCTCGAATGTGCTGTCATGCTCGGCGCCGCCGTTTTACCACTCATTATGTATTGGATCCCAAAGCCCGGCGTAGAGCTCCGGAAGGTCACTGACTTGTGCCAATTCCAAACATGGTGATGGAGCGTCAACTGAGCATGAATTTCGTGAGAAGAGTTAACGTGGCGTGCGCCATTAGAATGGGGCTTTGTGTGGGCGGGGGACACAGCAACGCCCGCAACGGCGACGAGGATCACGACGGCTGCCATGGCTGCCATCAGTATCGCCGGTTTTATTGGTGTGTGCTGATAATCCCCGAATATATCATCGGGCCGCATGCATTACCGCGACCTTTTACCGCGTACACGCGCCGGTTGACGGCGCAAAGCTTTTTTTGACGACCTCCGTGTCAGTTTCTAGCGAAATGGAGAGCAATCGGATTTGGGCGCACGTTCGCGCGGGTAAATCGACGTCGACCTTGCTCGACTCTCCCGGGAGGATGTACCAAACGATCGCGGCGCGCTGGAAGAGCACGGTGCCGGCGTTGTCCTTTGCCGACACGTTGACCGCTTCAGGTATGATATGCGCGGTTCCGTTGTTGTTGATCTTGAAACTCAGAGCGCGATGGTGAACGGTCACCTCGCTGATGCTCGTGTTAAAACGCACCTTGTCAGGCACAAGAAAGACCGGTAAACTGATCTTGCTGAGCAGACGTACTTGTAGTCGGCCGCGGTCAGTTGCTCGAGTGCGCGGCGATGGCAGCTCTTCGAGAAATAGCCGATACGACTTTTCCACGTCAGCCGGCTTTACGACGGTTCCAATGCGAATGTTGCGTGCTTCACCCGGATTCAGCGTGACGAGTGACGGGAAAAAAACGATATCTGGGGTTGGAGCAAGCTGCATAGCGCCGGCATTGGTTTGATTCCACGAATACAGGCTTATCTCAAAGGTCACGCGCTCGGAGCCCTGATTCGTAAGCGTCAGCAGTGCGCTTGGAGTGTCCGTGGTGAGAAAGATGTTGACGGGCGACACGGCTACCGTGCTCGCGAAAACAGACTCGGCTTTGCCGAAAACAAAGCCGAGCGAAACAACGAGAGAGAGTACGGCGGCCGATATCGCTCGACCTAAGCGCTTGTTCACGAATCCACGCTTAGAACGTTATTGTCGCCGTTACTGTGTCGCTGTAGGCACCGACAGGCTCGTCCTCGCCTGCCAAGATTCGCCCATAGTCCGTGAGGGCGACCGAAGCCTTCGACGCGGCCGTATAGTTCACGAGGGCGGCGCCGGCGTTGCCCCACACCGTTGTGTGCCCAGCATCCTTAAATATCTCGTAGCTAAGGTAGGTCGGAGAGCCGCCACCCGACGTCATGGCGCGGGTCGTGCCGGTTGCAAACGCCGCGTTCTGGCCGGCATCCAAACCAACTGTCGCTACCGTGCCTTTTGTGCACGCGACTGTAACCGTCGACGAAAGGTCCAGCGGGGTTACGGCGTTGGCAACAAGCGGATCGTAGTTGCCGAAGGCGATATTCGCAGCTGAAATCGTACAGTTCTTTATGACGGTCGCCGTCACCGTGAATGTCGTTGTTGCGCTGCCTGCAAACGCTGCTGAGGACAGGGGCGCCGTCACGAGCGCCAGCAACACCACAACTCTCATAAACCTTCCCATATAAAGTTTCCACTCTCCTTGGATGGCTTGTAATGTCGATTCGGCACGAAGGTACGCCGAAACGGTCTGAACCTAAGACCGCTATATGGCCTACTTTGTGACTATCGTCTCTAAATGAGAGGAAACTTAGGCTGCTGGGACCCTGTACGGCGGTGTGGCACGCGGCAAACGCGGTACGGCCGCAAAGATAACTCCGAACGCAATGCCGACGACGAGCACGATGTATTGGTCGACCCGTGACTGGTTCGCGAAGTTAAAGACGAGAAGTGCGGTCACGGCGATCGTGCCGATTGCGGGAAGTACCATGCGTGTGAGGTCGGTCACAGGAAAACCCTTGCGCCGGAAATGCACGATACACGCTAACCCCGTCAAAATGAACGTCATACCAAGAAATATGGAGGAAGCGTTGACAACCTGGTTCAGCGCCTCGTTCGCCGACGGCAAAAATCCCGTGAGCAAGGTGACGAACATCACTCCCATGTTGACTGCCAGAATGCTCAGATGCGGTGTGCCGAAGCTGGGATGGACAGCCGACAGCGCACGCGGGAACACCCTGTCTCGTGCCATGGAGAAAATGCCGCGAGAAATGCCGAGCTGCGTTGTCCATAGCGTCGCCGCGGTTGAGACCAAAACGGTGACCACCATGAGGGTCGTTTTCCAACCGCCGCCAAGCTGCGCGGCGACAAATGCAAGTGTGTCCGCCGCGTGACTTGAGATGCTCGCCAGATCGCTGACTCGAGAATAGGCGGCCATGCAGATGATCACGATTGCGACAGTGATGAGGAGCCCGAACAAGCCGCCCAATCCGGGCTGGCGCGACGTTCCAGAATTCTCCTCGGAAGCGTACGTGGAAACTTCCCATCCGTCGGTAACCCAGATCGACAAGACCATCGCCGCGAGAAAGCCGGTCAACCCCTTTGCGCCAAGCGTAATCGGGTGTTGACTGGCGGCCGCAGCCGCGACCGGGTGATGAAAAAGCGCCATGAGTGCGAACAGCATGAGAGCGCCGACCTCGAGCAGCAAGAACAGCCCGGTGGCGCGAGCAGTTGGGCGCATCCCCCCGATGAGCAGCGCGCTTGCCACAAGTACCCAGCAGCTGCCCGCGATAGCGACAGCCGGTGCTTGCGTGGCGAGCGACGCTGGCATCCAGCCAAATGACGACAGCAGTTCAAGCGTGTAGATGCCTGCGGGCACGACAGCTGCGACCGCAGCAAAAAAGTACGAGAGCACGACGATCCATGCCGCAAAAGCGCCGGCTTTGTAACCGAAGGCGACGCGCGACCACGCATATGTCGAGCCAGCGTCGGCTTGATCTTCGCACAACCGGTGAAATGCGATCGCGATGAAGACGATTGGGATCGTCAACACGACCAGCGACAAAATCGCGCCCGAACCCGAAGCCGCGACCATAAGTCCGAATGTCGATGCAATCGAGTACGCGGGAGCCATACTCGCCGAGGACAAGATCGAGAGGTCGGAAAGTCCGAGAACGCGGGAGAGGCGTGTGCGCTTCAATTGATCAACGGTCCGCGCATCACGTCGAGGGTATCGATTAGCGAGAGGCGACTATAGAGTCGCCAAAGCAACCTCCGGTTCATAATTTGCAGGGGTTCCAGAATTTAGCCGCGGGTCCTTTTCCACTCTAACATGATGGGGGCGTCGCGTTCAGCGCATTCAGAACATTAAGACGCCCAGCACCCTGGTGAGGATCGCCGATCGGATCCGCGGATGTTTTGATCATGTTGAATACTTGGCACGGTTTGAGCGAGGGAGTTACGCTCAGTAAGAGCGCTGCGGCGCCGGCCACATGCGGGCTGGCCATCGACGTTCCGGCGAACAGCCCGACTTCTTCTTTAAATTGTCCTTGCAGGCTGTCGAGGTTTTCTATCCATTGGAGGTAGTCGACGCATGCTGCTGTTTTGCATTGGGTCTGCGCCTTGGTGGGATCGCCGCCAGGCGCGACGAGTGTGAGTTGAGAGCCATAGTTGGAGTAGCCGGCAACGTATTCGCTGCCTGCGAGAACGTTCGCCACCGTGTCGCAGAACGCGGAGGCGCCGACGGCGAGCACGCCAGGATCGGCGGCGGGATAGTCGACGATGTTCATTCCGTCGTTGCCTGAGGCAGCGACAACGACAACGCCCGCTGCGAGCGCCGCAGCAACAGCCGGCTCCTCGTACACGTTATCCGCTGACGCGCTTCCCAGGCTCAAGTTGATGACTTTTGCGCCATTGGTCACGGCCCAGTTAATCGCGGATGCGATGTCTCGTGAGTTCGCCCCGGGGCCGGATGGCTGTGGGAACACGCGCGCTTCAATAAGATGAACGCTCCAACCGACGCCCGCAACATCTTTTGCGTTGTTTGTGTCAGCAGCCGCGATGCCGCTGACGTCGGTCCCATGACCGTCTTTGTCTTCGATGGGCGCTCCCGTATGCACCGTACCATCGCCTTTGTCGTACACAATAGAAAGATCGACTTTCCCCGCGAGATCTGGGTTGCCCGTGTCGTACCCCGTGTCGATTATGGCGACTCGCAGCGATGACGACCCTGTCGTCATGCTCCATGCCGATGGCATTTGCGTAACGGTCATATCCCATTGATTTGGATAGAGCGGATCGTCAGGTATTGCATCTAAGTGCCGGTAGATCACAGGACCTGCAGCGATAACACCCGGCATGTCTTGCACTGCAACAGCCGCAGAACGGGGATCCATCGTTTGAGGAATCGAGAACGACACTGCGCCTTGCGGATTTGGGGCGCTCACTTGATGGGCTCCGATTTTGGAAAGAGCGCTCATCGCTTGCGGCGAGATGCGACCGCCTGCAAAACGAACGGCAAGCGTTCCTGTTGCGATGGTTTCCTGATTAGTCGTGGGAAAGCGTAGCCCAAAGGAACCTGCTCGCGTGAAGGCAGCCGATAGACGAGCGGCGCTGAAGGTGTGCGCGCAGCCCTTTGAGGTTGGGGTTGGCGTGGGAGGTGGCGGCGTTGAACTGCCTCCGCCGCACGCGCCCGCGAATAGTGCTGCCGTTATGATTGCCGCCGCTGCGTAGTGTCGTTTCACAGATATGAACCTTCGCTGCAGCGCATCCGCGTCAGCGCCTTTCTCTGGCCCAGCCCCATGCTTGAGGTTCCGGTTGGGAACTATGCTTCTTCTTTCATCGGCAACGTTTTCTGTTGACGTGACGTTGCCCAGCGGCCTGCCAATACTGAGAAAATGAAAGCCATGGCGATTCCCATCACCGTCACCCACACAATGAAGCTCGGTTGCTGGGTCCAGATATCATATATGAGAAAACCGAACGTCCACAGCGCTCCGATAGCTGGAAGCGCCACACCGGTAAAAGCGTGCCGTTGTCCGGGTTGCTGCCGGGTATGCAGGTAGGCGCAGGCAAGCCCTGTGATAATGAAAGTTAATCCGACGAAGATGGATGAGCCCGTGACAACGGTGTTGAGCGTTTGTTGCGCGCTGCTGACGAGACCTGAATACACCAACAGAAGCGCTACCGGAAGGCTGACCGCCAATATGGCAACCCAAGGCGAGCCGTATTTCGGATGAACTCCGGACAATACTCGCGGGAGCAACCCGTCGCGGCCCATAGCGAAGACTGCGCGTGAAAGCACGAGCATCGTCGTCCACAGTGCCGCCGCACTCGACACGAGGACGTTTGCAACCATGAGCGCAGAGATCCAGCCGCCGCCTAAGCGTTGGGCCACATATGCCAGCGCGTCGTCCTGATGGTGGGTAAATCCGTCAACCGTGCCGACGTGCATGAAGGCAACCATGCAGAACCACACAAGCGCCATTGTCGTGAGCAAACCGATGAGTGCGCCGGCGCCTGGCGTGGTTGACGCACCGGTTGATTCTTCCGAGCTGTAGGTTGCTATTTCCCAGCCCGCCGAGAGCCAGATAGACAACACAGCACCGACGATAAGACCCGCGATGCCGGTCGCGCCGATCGTAATTCCAATTGGAAGGTGTGTCGGTGAAGGCGTTCCTCCAAACGGATGGAGCAACGCGATTGCGGCAATGATGAGCAATGCCGCGATCTCGATTGCTAGGAATACGGCCGAGAGGAGTGCGGTCGGCCGTGCCCCGATGATGAGGAAATACGTTGAGAACGCGGTCCAGAGCACGCCGGCGATCGCGATCGAAAGCGGTGTTGCAGCAACGTGCACGTGAAGCAAGCTCATTGCGTTGATCGTGTAGACGCCAGCGGGGACCGCAGTTGCGAGGGTGCCGAAGTAGTATGCGATGATGACCAGCACCGCGGTAAACCATCCCACCCGATCGCCGAAGGCCTCGCGAGACCACGTATACGCGCCGCCCGCTGAGGGTTTGGCCATCGAAAGCCGCATGAAGCCGATTGCGACGAAGGTGATTGGAATGGTCGAGAAGATGACTGCGAGCGGCGCGCCGACGCCGGCTGCGGCGACAACGAGTCCCATGACCGCTGCAATGCTATAAGCAGGAGCCATGCTCGAAGATGCGAGCACGGAAAGATCGACAAGCGAAAGCGAGCGCAGCAGCCGCCGTACACCGGCGTTGTCCGGACGAGCACCGGCTATATCCATAGCCGCGCCCTTCTCTTAAAATGTAGCAACGGACCTTTGTAGCAACGGCTTTGTGGCAAGGCTTTGTAGCAACGGATCTTTAGATCCGTTCCCATTTCATTTCATTTTGCTGCGCGCCACCCAATCATCAGCGCGTTGATGACGGCGCGGTGGCGCACCGCTTCTCGGTCGCCCACCAGCTGCAAGCGTTTCACCTCGACGCCCGCGTCGGTCGCCAGCCCGATATAGATGAGGCCCACTGGTTTTTCTTTTGTGCCGCCGCCCGGCCCCGCGATGCCGGTGATTGAGAGCGCCACTGTCGAGTGCAGCGATTCTTTGGCGCCGACCGCCATCGCGCCGGCAACCTCTTCGCTTACTGCGCCGTGCTGTTCGATAAAGGAGGGAGGAACGTCGAGCAGTTTGATTTTCGCCTCGTCAGCGTACGCGATGACACCACCGCGAAAATAGTCCGACGAACCTGCCGCGGACGTAATCATGGCGCCGAGGAGTCCACCCGTGCACGATTCTGCGACGGCGATGCTCCATCTGCGGCCGCGCAGGCTGCTTCCGAGGGCTTCTGCTAGGGACGCGCCGTTTGAGGAAAAGATGTGGTCGCCTAGGTGTTTGCGGATTTCAGGTTCGAGTTGGTCGATGAGCGCGTGAGCCGCCTCGCGGCTCTTTGCCTTGGCGGTCAGCTTCACGTCGACTTCACCGAGATGCGCCAGCACTGCGACGCTCGGATTGACGCCCGCTCGAAAGAGATCGTTGATCCGCGCGTCGACCTCGGACTCGGAGATGCCGGCCGTTCGCAGCACGCGCGTCGCGATGACGGATTGGAGTTCGAATTTGCTTGTGAGGAGCGGGATGACGTGATCGCGCAGCATGGGCTGCATCTCGCGCGGGGGTCCCGGCATGACGACGATGATCTTGTCGCCGAGGTCAAGCGAGAAACCGGGCGCCGTTCCTTTTGGGTTTTCCAAAATGGTTGAGCCTCGGGGAAACATCGCTTGGCGTGCGTTGTTGGGCGACATTCGTCTTCCGACGCTCGCGAACCACGCACGCAGGTCGTCTACGACTCCTTGATCGAGTTCGAGTGGCAGGTTCGTCGCAGCCGCGACCGCCTCGCGTGTGAGATCGTCAACTGTGGGGCCCAAACCTCCGGCGCACACGACCGCATCGGCGCGTTCGAGCGCCTCGCGCAATGCCTGAGCGATTCGGTCCGCGTTATCACCGACGGAGGTCTCGCGATAGACGTCGATGCCTGCATCGGCTAGAGCTGATGCGATCGCGGCGGTATTGGTATCGACGAGCTGTCCGAGGAGCAACTCCGTACCAATCGTGATGATCTCGGCAGTTGCCATCTCTATTTTTTGGGCTCGAGAAGCTCCACCGGTATGCCGTTCGGATCTTCGACGAAGGCTATGGAACGCGAGCCCCCGGGCGACTTCTTCGGGCCCTTGAGGACTTTGACGCCCTGCGATTTGAGTTTTTCGCAAAGAGCGGCAAGATCGCCGTCGACTTCCAGCGCCAAATGTTCGAACCGGTTGCCGATTTGATACGGTGGATGGTCTTCGAGATCGTAGACGAGTTCGATGTATGCATCCCAATTCGAGCCCACGAACGCCATATCGGCGTTGCCGGGGTAATGATCGGGTCCGCCGAGCAATTTAAGCCCAAGCTTCTTTGTATAGAAGTCGATCGACTCGTTCATATTGTTGACGAAGATCGACGTGTGAAGATATCGTGGCATGAGTTACGCTCGCTTTCGCTTTCGTTTCTTGCGCGCGGTCTTGGCGAGGACGGAAAGTTCCCAGCGGTAGCCATCAGGATCGTGAAACCACAAGCCCATGTTCGGCGAATTGCCGCCCTCGGATCCGATCTCGTGGCCTAGGTCCTCGACGTCGACTTTTTTGCGCTTCAGCTCAGCGAGTGCTGCGCGCAGCTCCTGCATGCTGCTCAGATGAAATGAGACATGATCCAGAATTTCCGGGTGCGGCGTGCCCTTGTGCAGTACGATATGTACGTCATCGTTGCCGACGATGACACCGTCCGGAAACGACATGTATATAGTAAGGTTGAGCGTCTTGACCCACCAGCGCGCGCTTTTCTTCGGGTCTCGAACGGCAATGCCAAAGTGGCCGACGGTTCCCAGCTTTAAGGGCATGAGGGTCTCCTAGTAGTCGACTGGCCGCAGATAATATTCGTTAATGGCGGTGGTCGAAATCATCGCCGTCGTCGGCAAGTGACGCTTCCAGTGCGTTGCATTTACCCTCCGTGTGACGATCTCAACTTCAGCGCGATCGAATCCGCTCGCAACGATGTCCTCTGCGCGGTAGCCTTGCAGGATCCGATTGAGAATGCGGTCGGCCCGCAGATATGAAATGCCGAGATCTCCTTCATCCGTTTGCCCGCGGATGAGGTCGGCCGTCGCCGGTTTCTCGATGATTTCATTCGGTATCCCCAAGTGCCGTGCCAATTCCCAGACTTGGGTTTTGAAGAGATCGCCGATTGGGTTGATCGGGGGCGAGTCATCCGCGTGCCAGGTGAAATAACCGAGCATTCGCTCCGACTTGTTGCCCGTGCCGACCGGGAGGCCGTCGTACTTCGCCGACTGGTCAAAGAGCACGATCGTGCGCTGCCGAGCCATGACGTTTCCGCGCCGTGTGGGCGAGGCATCGGATTCATATTGAAGATAGCCGTCAACGGCATCGCTGATGTCGACGACGAGATCGTGAATGCCGGTTGCTTTGATGACGCGCCCGCCGTGCTCGAAGCTCTCGCTCGACGACGTGCGGTACGGCATGCGCACGCCATAGACGTTTTCAGCACCGAGCGCATCCGCGCACAAATAGGCCACAACGGCGGAATCGACCCCGCCAGACACGCCGACGATGGCAACGTTCTTGCTGCGGCGCCTGATCATTTCGTCGCGGAGGAAATTAGTGAGCCAGCGCTGAGCAAGAGCTGGATCGATGCGCAGATCCGCGCCGTCAGGCGGTGTTGCGTGCACGACTGGAAGTTGTACCGCTTTCACGCGCGCGGCCGCGCCTTCGGTCGAGCCGGCCGATTGGCGACTTCTTCATCGAACATCGTCGTGAGCTCCGAAAGGTTGCTTTCGAGATCACCGAGCGCTGGAAGGGCCGCGCGAGCAATGTTTACGTCTGCAAGAGAGATAGTTGTGCGCACGATGGCCGCGCCGTCGAACGGCGCTTCCACTCGCAGGTCGCCGAATGGTCCCATAAGACGCGACGCGCCCGTAAATCCCTTGCCGCCTTCGAACCCGACGAGCCCCGCATAGACGATAAAGATCCCGTGCTCTGCCGCCGCCACACGCATGATGTCGCGCCACATGCGGACGTTCGCCGGTTCGGCATCTTCGAGCCCGCGTCCGGGCGAAGCGCTCGGAATATAAAGGATCTGTGCGCCGCGCAGCGCGGCAACGGTGACGGCTATCGAGTGGCAAGCGTCTTCGCAGATGAGTATCGCGGCGCGGCCATGTAACGTGTCGAATGCTTCGATGGTGCGTCCTCGAGTAACGAATCGCTCTTCGTCGAAGACGCCGTAGGTTGGCAAGAAGAGCTTGCGGTGGACGTGACGCAGGACCGGGTGAGCGCCAAGGCTTGCGTACAGTGCGCTGTTGTAAAGTTTGCCGCCGTCATCTTCGTAGAATCCGAGCACGACATCAAATGGAGAATGATTTGGCCCGCAGGCTTTTTGCGCCGCCTTGCTGAGCCGCTTGAGCGTAGCCTGCGCAGTAAGGGCGACTTCTCGAACGCCGCCCTCGACAAAATATCCGGAGAGAGAGGCCTCGGGGAAGACGACGACCGAGGGGAAGCCTTCTTTATCATGGCGCAGAGCGGAGAAGACTTGCTCGATGCGCTCGAGATTTGCATTGACGTCGCCTTTGCGTGGCGCGAATTGGACGAGTGCAAGGCTGACGGTCTGGCGCTGCGATCCTCGCTTGCGGATGCCGTTGGCGCTGGGATGCGGTACGATTCCAACGGTCCTCGCTCGCGCCGCCGTCCGTCGAGACTTAGCAGCCAGGCTATGACTTGTCCGCTTCGCTGCGCTCCTTGCGACCTTTCGTTTCTTCATCACCGTCGCGACGTTCGTGAGCAAGCGGTCCTTTTCTGGCCGCAAACTCATCTGGCAAGCTATCCTCAAGCCGCAAAAGCAGTGGATAGGAACTGAGGAAAACCCGCCAGATCCGCGCAAAATAAGCCTTCGCCGGGGTGCGAACTGCCGTTCGAAAAAATCCTTGCAACCGCGTATTAACCGCTATATAATGTGTAGAAACACTCCTCCCACCACTATGGGTAGGGGTGGCTTAGCCACCGTCGAACACACGTGTGATAAGAGCGAGAGTACCACCTCTTTCGAGGAAGGGGCCATTTAGATTCCATGAAGATTCAACGTCGTTTCACCAAACCCGGAATCGATCCACTTGATGAAGTGCAGTGGGAGCGCCGGGAATCGGTTATCCGCGAGCCCGATGGAACTGTCGTTTTTGAAATGCGCGACATCGAGGTCCCTGCGGATTGGTCGCAAGTCGCCACTGATATTCTCGCTCAAAAATACTTCCGGAAGGCCGGCGTACCCCAACCCGATGGAAATCTCGGACGAGAGACTTCTGCTCGCCAAGTAGTCCGTCGCCTTGCTGGATGCTGGACGGATTGGGGACGACGCTACAAATATTTTGATACGGATGAAGACGCCGCCGCGTTTGACGCCGAGCTTAGCCACATGCTCATTAATCAAATGGCCGCGCCAAACTCGCCGCAATGGTTCAATACCGGCTTAGCGTACGCGTATGGTATCACAGGGCCATCGCAAGGTCACTATTATGTTGATCCGGACACGAAGGAATTAGTACGCGCCAAAGATTCCTATACGCATCCACAACCCCATGCGTGCCTTCCGGGCCATGCCCTCGTCGACACACCGGAGGGGCCAATGCGCATAGGGGATATAGTCGATCAGAATCTGACTGGATTGGACGTCTTTGACAGAGACGGTGTTACTAAGGTGACAGCCGTAAAAAACAACGGTGTCAAGACCGTCTTAAGAGTAAATCTCGAGCTCGGAAAGTATGTCGAAGCGACTGCCGATCATCTCGTTCTTGTGGCAGACCCGTGCGGAGCTACATGGAAAGCCGTCGCAGATCTCCGCAAAGGTGATAAACTTTATCGCCGTTTTGACGCCGAAGTTGTCCGGCTTCTACATCTGCTGGACAATCAGAACACCAATACGCAATTAGCTGCTGCTGTTGTGCCCTCTTGGAGACTAGCAGCCAAAGAACGTCTGACAACTTTAGAGAAGCCTGCTTTGTTCGAAGTCGAAGTCCTTTCCATCGACGTGCTTTCTGAACAAGTCGTTTTTGACATTGAGACAGAGAGCCACTCATTCCTCACAAACAGCGTCGTCGTCCATAATTGTTTCATTCAATCCGTTGAAGACGATCTCGTTAATGACAACGGGATCATGGATCTTTGGGTTCGCGAAGCTCGGCTGTTCAAGTATGGCAGTGGTTGCATTTCTTCTCGTTCTTTTGTGCCAATCTCCGGACGGGGCCTCGTTCGTATTGGCGATTTGTTCGAAGAAGTCTCAAGACACCGTCCAGTCGTCGACTTTGACGGCAAAGGCAGATTTGTAAACGTTCGAGATCTCAACCTTAAGACTCTGTCCCTCGACAAGCAGACTGGCAGAATAGTTGAAGATCCGATTGATCTGGTTTGGTCCTACAAGGTGCCACAAGAAGATAAGGTTACTGTCTCATTTGATACTGGAACTCGTGCAACCGTGTCCGCATGGCATCCTTTCATGGTTTGGGATGGTCGCGACATAGTCGAGCGTCGGGCTGATCAGCTGATCCGCGGGGACGCCGTCCTTGGTCCCAATTCGACCGCTCGCCGTTTCCTTGACAACAATAGTCTCAACACGCCCATCTCGTACACCATTCCTTGGTTCCACGAGAAAAGGACTCTAACAGTTACACCCGATGCCGATCTCGCTTGGCTCATCGGTTATTTCTTGGGGGATGGCTGCTTGGGTTATCGCGATCATCGTATTCAGCGCGGCAAGCGGAGCTATACGTATCGCAGGTTGCGTCTTCGCTTTTTCGATGAGGACAGAGAACCGCTCGAACGTGTAGCGCGAATCCTCCGCGAGCGTTTTGGCGCAGGTAGCTCAATTGCATCTGACAGCCGAGGGAGCAAGGGCCTGTCCTTAACGTGCACAAAGGCCACGGCGACATCCTTCTTCAGTGAGATTATTCACATTCCGGGCGCTAAGGGCACTACCTTAGAGGTTCCTGACTTCATACGCGCCGGCAGCACTGAACTCCAATTTGCCTTTCTGGCCGGGCTCATCGATTCTGATGGAGCCGTATCCGGTGGTCGAGCCTTGTATTCATCGGAATCCCGCTCGTTTGTTGAAGAAATAGCGGCGATGGCTTCGCTACTCGGGTTGGGTGGAGGCGTTGTTGCCGATGGTTCCGTTTGGTCAACAGCGGTCATCCGTAGGTCAAGTCCGCCTCGCGTCGCGCGTCAAGCGACGAGGTATTTAGCTACTACGAAGCACCTCACCGGAATGGACGACGCAACGCGAGGTATGCGTCGCCGATCCTGCATGCTGCTTGACGCGGATCTTGGCGAAAAAGTCTTTCCGGCGCGTAGTCAATACGGACTTCACGGATTTTCTGGAGGCCAGCGCTTTCATGTCGGACGACTGGTGTACGAGGGTATTGTCAACCCGGCAAAAGTCCTCGATGCCATCGCCGCAAAGCCCGAAGTCGAGGTAGATAGTGAACTCGAGCGGGTGCGGCTTGTGGCAGAGGGCGTGTCATTTGTAACTGGCGTTGGTCCATGCATCAGCGACGTTGCGTTCAACGATCTCACGACTTCGAATACGAATACCTATTTGGCTGGCGAGCATGGGTTGGTCGTCATTCATAACACTGGAACGAATTTTTCAAACATCCGCGCCGAAGGTGAGAAGCTCTCCGGCGGAGGTTCGTCGAGTGGTCTGATGTCTTTCTTGCGCGTCGGTGACCGTGCGGCTGGAGCCATCAAGAGTGGCGGTACCACACGTCGAGCTGCCAAGATGGTCATCCTCGACATGGACCATCCCGATATCGAAAAGTTTATCAACTGGAAGGTTGAGGAAGAAAAGAAAGTTGCAGCGCTGATCGCCGCAGGGTATCCAAGCTCGTACGAAGGTGAAGCATACTCCACGGTGTCAGGTCAGAATTCAAACAATTCCGTTCGAGTGCCTGATAAATTTATCGAAGCGGTTCGCAACGACGCCCAGTGGGATCTGCTCTGGCGCCGCGACAAAACTGTAGCCAAGACCGTTAGAGCACGTGATCTTTGGGATCAAATTGCTCGCGCGGCTTGGGCGTGCGCGGATCCAGGCGTACAGTACGACGACATCATTAACTCATGGCATACGTGCCCCCAAGGCGGTCGGATTCGTGCAAGTAACCCCTGCAGTGAGTATATGTTCCTAGATGACACGGCGTGCAATCTTGCAAGCATAAACTTGATGAAGTTCTATGATTCTGAGAAGAACCAGCTCGATGTCGAGTCTTTCCGGCACGCCAGCCGCTTGTGGACAATCGTACTTGAGATTTCCGTTCTCATGGCGCAGTTCCCAAGCCCGGAGATAGCACGTAAGTCCTATGAGTATCGCACGCTCGGACTCGGCTATGCAAATCTCGGTACGTTGCTCATGGTATCTGGAATTCCTTATGATTCGCCGCGCGCGCTCGCAATCGCAGGCGCTATCTCCGCGATTCTTACCGGCGAATCGTATGCCGCGTCAGCAGTGATGGCGGGGGAGCTCGGGCCATTCTCCCGATACAAAGAAAACGCCGAACACATGCTTCGGGTCATGCGCAATCATCGCCGGGCTGCGTACAATGCCGCCGCGTCGGAGTACGAAAAGCTGTCTGTCGTTCCGATTGGAATTGACGCTTCGCTTTGCCCACCCTATTTGCTGGCGGCGGCGCGTGCAAGTTGGGATGAGGCCGTTGGGCTTGGCGAGCAGCACGGATATCGCAACGCCCAAGCAACCTGCATCGCGCCGACAGGTACGATCGGTCTCCTGATGGATTGCGATACCACAGGTATCGAACCCGACTTCGCGCTCGTAAAGTTCAAGAAGCTTGCCGGCGGTGGCTACTTTAAGATCATTAACCAATCCATTCCAATGGCATTACGGAACTTTGGATACGCAGAGGAGCAAATAGACGACATCGTCCGCTATGCCAAGGGATCGGGCTCGCTCTATGGCGCGCCGTACATCAACGTCGAAACACTGCGGGCTCGAGGATTCACAAACGACGAGATCATCAAAATTGAGAAGGCGCTTCCAACCGTCTTTGAAATAGGGTTTGCCTTCAATCAATGGACACTCGGCGAGCCAGCGTTGCAGCGCCTCGGTATCACTCCAGAGCAATACAACAGTGCTGACTTCGATCTGCTGCGGCAACTCGGATTTAACCGTGACGAGATCGAAGCTGCCAACAACTACATTTGTGGCACGATGACGATCGAGGGCGCTCCTCATCTTAAAGAGGAGCACTATGCGGCCTTTGATTGCGCCAACAAGTGCGGCAAACTCGGCAGGCGCTTCATCCATCACATGGGTCATGTGCGCATGATGGCCGCAGCGCAACCGTTAATCAGCGGTGCTCAAAGTAAAACGATAAATATGCCCAACGAGGCGACCGTCGATGAGATCAAAGAGGCCTACATGCGATCGTGGGATCTTGGACTCAAGTCGATTGCGCTCTATCGCGATGGCAGTAAGCTCTCACAGCCGCTCTCCAATAAGAGCAAAGACAAAGACAAGGATAGCGGAGATATCCAACTCGCACTTTCGGAAGAGTTTGCGAAACAACTCGAAGAGGCTCGAAAGCAGCGCGCTGAGGAATTGCGGCCCGACGAGATTCTCGCAGCCGCGCAACGCATCTTGGCAAATGCGACAAACACTGACTTTAAGCGTAAAGTTGCGCAAGCGCTGGAACGCAACCGGTTGCCGGCAAAGCGTCGTGGGTGGACCCAGAAGGCCAAAATCTCCGGCCACACGGTCTTCCTGCGAACCGGCGAATATGCCGACGGCACGCTGGGCGAGATATTTGTCGACCTGCACAAAGAGGGCGCGTCCTTCCGCAGCTTGATGAACTGCTTTGCTATCGCCGTGTCGATCGGCTTGCAATACGGCGTGCCGCTTGAGGAGTTCGTCGACAAGTTCGTCTTCACGCGTTTCGAGCCAAACGGCTTCGTCGATCACCCCAACATCAAGCATTGCACGAGCGTTGTCGACTATATCTTCCGCGTGCTTGGCATGGAATATCTGGCTCGGACTGACTTCGTGCAGGTTAAGCCGGAAGACAAAGACGTCGATGAGACCCATCACGACGAGCACGCGCAAGCCGAATTCGAGGCGAGAGTCAATGCCCAGCAGGCTGCGGATGAATCCGTGTCACCGAAGTCCTCTCCGTCATCCACTGCTTCGCAGACGCGACTAACACAGGCCGCCGCGTCTCCTGGAACGAGAGTAGATCCCGAACTTGCCACGCAGCTCAATGCGCTGCGGTCGCGCGAAGCACAGATGGCGTCGCTCATGGGTGATGCGCCGCTGTGCGATGTGTGTGGATCAATCACGCGGCGAAACGGCGCATGCTACGTCTGCGATAGCTGCGGCCGCAGCATGGGCTGCTCGTAGGTTACAAGAAAGGGAAGCACCGTCATGCGCGGTGCTTCCGCATTTCTTGACTATGGGGTAAACTGTGGCTGACGTAACGATCGCGCACACGCAGCCTGTCACCACCTCGGGCGCGTTCTTTGCGTGCTTCGTTTTCGATGTCGCCGACACGATTGATCTCACGAAGCTCGGCAGCATCGCGGGGGAAAGCACAGAACCCGCCCCTCTTCTTCGGACGATCCCTTCGCCCGAAGCCATCCAGTTCTCCGTTCTACCGCTCGCGGCAAACCTTCCGCCGGTTACACTTGATTCCCGGACGGCGTCCGCTCGCGTCAAGATCTACGACTACGGCGTTATTTCGATTCGCATCTGGTTTCAGTATGCTCGCCCGTGGTCCGGACTCGGAGATCTCGCTAGAGAATTGCGCAAGGACGATCGATTGGCGCAAGTTGCTCGCGAGCTGCTCGAGCAAGTGCTGCTTGATTGTGCTCCCGCGCTCGATGAGCCGCACGTACCGCTTGTTGAAGACTACTTCGTCGCCACAGTCGAGGACTTCGAGCCCAAACTAGAAGCCACGACATTACTCGCCGATTACAGGTCCTCTCTGGTCAAGCTCATGCTGGCAGAGCCTCAAGAACTCGCGCCGGAAGAGCAAGCCGAAGCGCTGCGGCTGCATTTCAGCTACTTTCCCGATGACCTCATCGTCGTGCAGTGGGATTCCGCATTTATCTACGATAGCGCACCCGATGCAAACGTCGTCCTCGATCTCCTTGAATTCGCCAACTCGCAGCTCGTCGAATTTCGGACGTACGATGGCCGTCTCGATGGCGAGCTTGATGCAATCTATGCGGCAGACTTCCCGCCGCAGCGGCGTTGGCGCCCACTGCATCGTCGCGAGACCGAGTTGCGCGCCGCGCAGCTGCGCTTTCTCCTCGTTGACGTTCGAGAACTCGCGGACCGCGCGACGAACGCGCTCAAGATCACAGGCGACGCCTACTACGCACGCATCTACCGCGCCATTGCATCGCGTCTCGGCCTTGAAGTGTGGGAGCGATCCATCGAAAACAAGCTCGACGCAGTGGGCGACGTCTACCGCTATCTCGTCGATCAAGCGCAAGTCGCGCGCAGCGAATTTCTCGAGCTCATCGTCATCGTGCTCATCGCGATTGAGATCGTCGTCGGGGTGCTGGGCCTGCGCCACTAGGATTTCGGCCGGCGCGCCACAAGCTCCAGCTTCGTGCCAGCAGGGTCTTCGAAGAATATTGCCGGGTATTCCGCGGATGCAGACCGTTCGATGTTCGCTGCACCCATTGAGCCAAGCAGTGAATGCCAATGGTCCAACGCCGACGATAGTACTCGAAACGCAATCCGTGTCGACGTTGGAATCAACTGTTTGTCCTCGATGAAGCCAATGAAGCAGTTGACTTTTCCGGGCCTGACGGATTCGTAATACTCGACCGTGTTATACGGCCGTGCATCTGAGGGTTCGTGCCACTCGCCGCCCTCATCCACGTGGGCAAGACGCTTTTCCGGCAAGCCAAGCTCGGGCATGAGCCGGTCATAGAACGCCTCGACCGCGCGTACCGAGCGCACGCGCGTATCGATGTGATCGAAACCGAGAAAGTCGGCCGCCATATTCATAACTCCGTCCGGCCCAGCATGAACATGCACCAGGCGCACCCAAAGTAGTGTTCATGAGCGGCATGCACTCCTTCTTTGTAACCCTCGGCATCATCATCGTCTTTGTCATCGTGTTCGATATTTTCGCTTCCGTGCTCGTGCCACGGCCAGTCCGCAGCGCGTTCCTCATGAGCGCGTATTTGCGGCGCTACACGTGGCGTTTGTGGCGGGCTCTCTGCATCGGCATCGAACCGCCGCAGCGCCGCGAGCTGCTCCTCGGCATCTTTGCTCCGCTCGTTATGGTCCTCTTGCTCGGCGGCTGGGTATTCGGACTTATTCTCGGTTTCGGTTGCATCTTTCTCGGCCTCCAAGAAGGCCTTCGTCCGATGCCGACCGACATCGGCACCGCAATGTACTACGCCGGGGCGTCCGTACTCACCATTGGCTACGGCGATATCGTGTCTGTCGAAGGCCTTACCCGCTTCTTCTCCATCTCGGCGGCCGTCGCAGGTTTAGCAACCGTCGCCGTCGTTCTTACTTTTCTCTTCTCGCTTTTCGCATCTTTCCAGCGACGCGAAACATTCGTGGTAGTGCTTGACGGTAGAGGCAGCGCGCCTCCCTCCGGCGTTAGTCTCCTCGAGACGCATGCGAAGCTCCATCTCGTCGACGATCTCCCCCGTCTTTTCGAATCAGGCCAGAGGTGGTGTGCCGAAGTCCTCGACACTCACCTCGCATATCCGGTACTCTGTTATTTTCGGTCGAGCCATGTCGACGTCTCCTGGTTCTCTGCACTCGGAGCGCTGCTCGACGCAGCCACGCTCATCATGTCGACGGTTGAGGACATCCCGAGGGGTCATGCTGCGCTTCTTCATAGCGTCGGATCGCATCTCACGCATGACCTCGCAAAATACTTTAACTTGCTCGGCGATGATGAAGTGCTCGTCGACCGGGCAGAGTTCGCGCAGGCGCGCCAGCGACTTCATGCTGCGGGTTATGCACTCGCGCCTGAGGAGCAGTCGTGGAACACGTTTCGCAAGCTACGAGCCGAGTACGCGAGCGACCTGAACAACATGGCCCGTTATTGGCTTATCACGCCAGCGCAGTGGATCGGCGATCGCTCGCTGCTCAGCGCGAAGCACGCCTGAAACTCATGGCGCGGATGGTAACAAGCTCCAAGCCCCGCAAGCTCAGGCACCGTGCGAGCCTGGCGACGGTGCGCCGTGACATCGTTGCTTGCGAGCGCTGCCAGGAATTGCGCGCGTACTGCAGCCGCATCGCTGCAGAGCGTAAACGTGAATTCTCGGCCGAGCGCTACTGGGGAAAACCCGTGCCGAGCATCGGGGACGCATCAGCGCGTCTCCTCATTATGGGATTGGCGCCGGCAGCTCATGGAGGCAATCGCACGGGGCGCATGTTCACGGGCGACGGCTCGGCCGTTTTTCTAGCACGTGCTCTCTACCGCGCCGGTTTTGCGACGCAACCAACCTCGATTCGCCGACACGACGGCTTCGAGCTCGTTGACGCCTTCATGACTGCGGCGCTGCGTTGCGCACCGCCTGGCAACCGGCCGACGCCAGGGCAACTGCAAAAATGCGCCGGCCATCTCAGAGCGGAGCTCGACATCTTGAACTCCATCAAGGTGATTGTGGCGCTCGGCCGCGTTGCCTTCGACAACATCTATGCCCGCCTACGCGAGCGCGGCTATGCTGCCGAAAAGCATCCTGCGTTCAGGCACGGCGGCGAGTTTCTTTTGCAGGCTCCCGGCCGGCCCGATCTCATCCTTATGACCAGTTATCATCCCAGCCGCCAGAATACCAATACAGGCAAATTGACGCAGATGATGTTGGACGATGTATTCGCGCGCGCGAAAGCGCTAGTTACGTCCGGGCGAACTCGTTGATCGTTCGCGCCATTGCTTCCAACCGTCGCTGTTTCGCGGCTTGGGTCCATCCGCTCGCGTGCGGCGTCATCAGAACGTTGTCGAGCTTATTGAACGGCAAGTCTGACGGATGACGAATCTGGCGCGGCTCGCTCGGATAATGGTACCACACGTCAAGAGCAGCTCCGGCGATTTGTTTGCCAGCCAGCGCTTCGTAGAGATCTTTTTCAACGGCGACCGCGCCGCGCGCAACATTTACGATGACCGCGGTGGGCCTCATGAGTGCAAAGCGTCGCGCGTCAAACATACCTCTCGTCAATGGCGAAAGCTCGCAGCACAGCACAAGTTGATCGGACCACGTCGTGAGGCGGTCGACATCCGAGCGCTCGGACAATTTTCCAAGAAATTCTAGATCCATAACTTGTTGGCGTGCCGTATCCGGGTGCAGCGTCACCGCTGCAGGACTCATTCCGAATGCGCGAGCGCGTCGCGCCGCCTCTTGACCAATGCCGCCAAATCCCACGAACCCGATGTTCGAGCCGTGAAGCTCTCCGAGCATGCGATCGCCGCCATAAAAGCCATAGCGCCACTTCCCCTGCCGTAATCCCGCGTCAGCTTCCGAAAACTGTTGGCGCAGCGCAACGATGGATCCTATGATGTACTCCGCCATAGCGATCTCATGTCCGGTGCCCTTGACGAGCACGACGCCTTCCGGCAGCGCATCTCGATCGATGTACTCGGTACCAGCCGCAGGACACACGAGCAAACGCAAGTGCTTCACCGCTCTCCCCATGTCCGCACTAAATCTCGCACTCACCAACACATCTGCCTCAGCCAGCGCGGCTTCGCGCCGGTTAGCATCTTTAGAATCAACAACAGTCACCGACAAGCGCGAATCGAGCAGTGCCGCGAGCGCTTGCGCCCAGATCGTGTCGAGTAGAACGACGCGCATCTGGTGTTAGCGCCGGCGCATGACAGCGATCATGCGCCAAGATTGCGCGTCTGCAAGCGGGAGGATTGGATCGAGGTCGCCATACCAGCCGACGATGTCAAACGCACCACTCGCAAGAGCAACGTACTGCACGCCTCCCCGTAACCACATCCGTTGTGTCCACCGCATCTGAAGCCGCTCATTTCGTGAATGCCTGCCATTGCGTGACGCGGGCTCAATCGTCAGCGCCACCACAAACGTCTCCGCCACGGGATCGATCCGATTGACGGTGAAGCGCGCTCGCACGGTCAGATCGCCATCGCTTTGCGTCCAGTGATCAACGGTGCGCGTGCGAGCGGATCCGAAATAGTCCGACGGATGCGTGAACTCCACGAAGAGCAGCCCACGCGGAGACAGCGCAGCGGCCGCGCTGCGCAGGGTCGCAATCGCGTCGCGTTCGGTAATGCATTGCGCGAACGAATCGAAAAGGCACAACCCGACATTGAATCGTCGAGATGAATGGAACGTCCGCATGTCGCCGCGCCGCAGCTCCACGTTGACGCCTTCTCGGCGGCACAGCTCGCGGGCATAACCGAGCATCTCCGGATTGATGTCGATACCCTGACAATCAAATCCACGCCGTGCAAGTTCGCGCAGGTGGTGGGCGGGACCGCAGGCGAGCTCAAGTACCCTTTTCGGGTTTGCCATGCCGTAGCGAGCCGCAAGCTTCAACAGACCGTCACACTCCGCAGCAACGTTACGAAAGCCAAACGCAACGTCGTAGAGGCGCGGCTTGCGATACATCTCGAGATCGGCTCCGACGCGCTTCGTGCCCGCGGACAGATGCTGCGCCGCACCCGCCCCCAGACGCTCTCCTCGCTGCGGGTTACGCGTGCGAACGCTGGGCGGCTTACGGCGTGACGACGACATGCCGTTCGTGCTGGAGCCGCTCGCACAGCTCTTCAGCTGGATACGTAATAATTTCAGCCAGTGTTGGATGCAAATGCGGCATTTCCAACACATCGTGGCATGTCGCTCGGAAGTAGACGAGTGCAATCGCTTCGTGGATCAGATTTGAGGCTTCTGCCCCGACGATTGCCACGCCAAGAATACGCCCGTCCGGTCCGGCCAACATTTTGACGAAACCATCCGTGAGTTCGGCCGTAATAGCCTTCCCGAGCTCCCGAAACGGATAGACCGCTTTCTCGTACGCTACGCCACGCTGCGTGCATTGCCGCTCTGTTAAGCCCGCGATCCCGACCTGGGGATCGGTAAACACGGCCCGCGCTTCCATCAGATCCAGGTTTATCTTCTGTCTTTGTGACGAGAACGCGTTGTGAGCGGCGAGCTCGCCACTGTGCACTGCAACGTGGACCAGCTCCATATTTCCCGTCACATCGCCGGCGGCATATATATGGGGATTCGTCGTATGCAGGTACTCGTCGATTTTCACTCCGCCGTGATCGTACGCGATGTCCGCCGTTTCGAACCCGAAATCATCCACGTTTGGACGCCGCCCAAGCGCAATAAATATCTGCTCGGCTTCGAGTGACATATCCATCCCGCCGATGCGCGCCGTGACTGATTTGGCATCACCTTTTTTCTCGACGGAGCGCAGATGAGCTCCAGTGAAGATGCGAATGCCCTCCTTTTCAAGTGACATGCGCACCGACTCCCCAACGTCGGGGTCTTCGGCCGAGAGCAGCGTGATGCTGCGCTGCACCATCGTCGTTGCGACGCCAACGCGCGAAAGATACTGCGCAAGCTCCACGCCGGCGACGCCGCCCCCAAGCACGATCACACTCTTGGGGAGTTTGGTTAAGTCCAGGACGTCGTCGCTTGTAAGAAATCCCGTTTCGACGAGCCCCTGTATAGGAGGGACGTTGATGACCGATCCTGTCGCTATGAGAAATTTGCTCGCACGGATCGGCTGGTCATCTACCACGAGCTCGTTCTTGCTGGTGAAGCGTGGCTTTCCGCGGAAGAGCGGAAATGTCTCGAGCTCTTCAACGCGGTGATTGGCGAAGTCGTCGATTATCCGCCGCTTGCGCTCCACAATGGCTGGGACATCGATGCGAATGCCAGACGGTGTCACTCCGAGGACCGGGGCAACTTTCATAAGATGCGCGATCTCGGCCGACCGCAAAAGCGTTTTTGACGGCATGCACCCGCGAAGGATGCATAAACCCGCCAAAGGCCCCGTGCCGTCAACTAGTGCCACCGACTTTCCTATGTTGCGCGCGGTTTTCGCCCCTGCGTACCCGGCGCTGCCGCCGCCGAGGACACAGAAATCAAACTCTTGCATCATTTTCATAGGGTTTGCTATTGCGCGTCTGACAGTTGCGCGCCTCTGCCGCGCCTGTCGAGGAACAGTTCACGGCCGCGCCAAAAGCTGGGCCTTCACGCATGTCCGATATTCGAAAAATCGCTCGCTGTCTCGTCACCGGAACGATCTACGATGGCGTCATCGAGGGGTCAGATTTCGTTTACGCCGACGGTCGCGTTGCAGTCGACCACGTGCGCGTTCTTGCCCCATGCGTCCCCACAAAGATCATCGGCGTCGGCCGCAACTACGCAGATCACGCTGCCGAAATGAATAATCCCCTGCCAATGGAGCCTTTGCTGTTCCTAAAGCCTCCCTCGGCGCTCAATCACCACGATGGTGACGTTGTCTACCCTGTACAGAGCCGGCAAGTTGATTACGAAGGAGAGCTCGCAGTCGTCATCGGCGTGCGCTGCAAGAACGTGCACCGGGTTGACGCCGCATCAGTTATCCTGGGTTATACGATATGCAATGATTTCACGGCTCGGGACCTGCAACGAACAGACGACCAGTGGGCGCGCGCCAAGGGCTTTGACGGTTTTGCGCCTCTTGGTCCATGCATCGTCAGCGGTATCGACCCCAGTGCGCTTCGCTTGCAAACCTTCCTCAACGGAAGCCTCAAGCAAGACGCGCGCACAAACACGCTCATCTTCAGCATTCCAACGCTGATTGAATATATCTCGGCTGCTTTTACGCTTGAACCAGGTGACGTTATAACCACGGGGACACCCGCGGGCGTTGGCGCTGTTCAGCCGGGTGACATCGTGGAAGTCCGCGTCGATGAGATCGGCGTGCTGCGAAGCAGAATCGTCGCAGCTACTGCGAAAGAAACGCGTCCTCGGTAACGGCGATGTGGAACGGCGCATTTGCGCCAAGCGTCACGTCATTGCCCTTACGCAGAAAGTCGATGATGAAAAATCCGGGTATCGTCATGTTGGCGATATCTTCGAGCGCCGGCGCCGTACCGTTGCTCGCATTGTTATCGGCGACGACACTGTCGCGCGTTATCGCGACGAGCACTTGCGTTCCGTCGCCGAGAAGAACCGGATCGAATTCAACTTTCAGTCTGCCATCTTTACGTCCGCCATGCGCAGGCGAGCAAATCGTTACCTTACCCGAACCGGTCGTGCCAGCCGGAATCGCGATACGCGATCCGGCCTTAACATCGTCGACAACGCGAAATGTGAATTTGTCACCGACTTTACAGTGCGCCGAACTCACCGTCTGCAGCATGACAATCCGGAGTAACGTGCCCGCGCCGATGAGCGTGTCGCGCGTTTCGTCGTTTTGCGGTGTGGTAGCGTGCTCGATGGCAACAGCAGATTTGGGCGTGCCAAAAAATAACAATGCGATGGCAACGCAAAAGATGACAAGGTGGCGCAATTTCATGGTTCCAAACTCCGGCGGATGACCAGCGCCCTGAGAGATGTTTGCGGTTTTGCCGCCCCCACCCTCTGGCGCCACCCATCACATTTGCCCCGTCCGGACGAACGGGTGAAAAGGCACTGAAAGCCTAGACTACCGCTTGCCCATCCAAGATAAGCTGCGCCCAGCGAAGAGCCTCGCCTTCGATCAGTTGACGTTCAGGAAGAACCGAGTAGTATAGGCCTTCCCTGCGCTTCTCGTACCAGCTGGCAAAGATGTGCAGTTGGTCGATTTCATGCTGCTTAACGAAGCACCGTGGCGCTTCGAGCGGCGCGAAGCTGTCAGATAGCATCTTGGCCAGCAGCTCAACTGCACGACCGCGCTCGGGAAGCCTCCGCGGCAGCCGCTGCGACGCCGCCAGCCGCCCACCGCAAAACAGGAAGCAAGCTTCCTCACCCGGGTTTGGCGAACCGGCGAGCACCACCGCGTGCAAGCGGGCGGCAGCTTCAAGCGCAGCATGACGACCGCGCAGGCGGCGAAGACGATCCAGACGCAGCTCTTCGCGCTCGACGAGTTCGATTTTGCCACGGGCTGACGCTTCGTCGCGGCGTCGCGCGACGGTGAGCAACACCTCATCGCCGCTGCCTTCAATAAACGCCACTGCTTCTTCCATGAGCGCTTCCCGCGCTGCCGGCGGCAATGGCGTACCGCTGTGGCCCTCGCCTGCATCCAAGCCAAGAGCATCCTGCAGCGCCGCGACGGCGGCACGCGCGGCCGGCATGCTCCGATACGGACCATAGTAGCGCGCACCGTCCTCGGCCAAGCGTGTTGTCGTCAGCAAACGCCCATCGCGTCCGTGTTGCACCTTGATAAAACCAAACTGGCGAAAATTCCGCAAACGATCGTTGAACGGCGGATTGTGCGCGCGCACCATCTCCGCTTCCATGAGCAGCGCCTCAAATTCTGACCCCGTTACCGTATATTCGAACGACGCAACCGCGGCTCGCAGAGCACACATTTTTGCGCCGACCGGTTTGCCGGACGTCGCGTACGCACGAAGGCGCTGGCGCAAGTTACGCGACTTCCCCACGTACACGACCTCATGGCCCGCATCGCGCAGGGTGTACACACCCGGCTTGCTTGGCACGTCGTCAAGCTCGCTCATGAGGACGGAGGTCCACACCGGAAGCTGCGACGCATCGGGGAGCCGGCGCCCTTGGTAGCGGCGTTTGCGCACCGCGCGCACCTGGAGATGATCCAACAGGGTGCCGAGCGTGAAGACAGCGTTATCTTCAAACTTTTTGATGCAGTGCACCAACAGCTCGGCAGTCGCAGTTGCATCTGCGAGCGCCCGGTGGTGACGTTCGACGTCGATGCCAAGCTCGCGCGTCAGCGTGCCGAGTTTGTAATTTGGAACTTCGGCAATCGTGCGGCGCGCGAGCGCCAGTGTGTCCAACTTAACGTTCGATAGAGGGGCATGACCGTGGCGACACAGCTCCCAGTTTATGAAATGCGCATCGAAACGCACATTATGCCCTACGAGGACAGAGTCGCCCACAAACTCTACGATAGCCGGGAGCATTTCGCCGATTGGCGGAGCTCCTGCAACCATGTCGTCGGTGATGCCCGTCAGATGAGTGATGAATTGCGGGATCGGCTGCGCGGGATTGATAAACGTACTCCACGTGCGTGTCATCTTGCCGGAGTTGACTCCAACGAGTGCGATCTCAGTGATACCGTCGTGTCCTGCGACCGCTCCCGTCGTCTCTATGTCGACAACGGTAAAAGGAAGATCCCAAAGGTCAATGCCAGCAAGCGCGGCTAGACGAGCTCGGTGTAATTCGCTCGCAAAATCTGCGTCAAGATGTGCCGAGACAATGCCGACGGGTACGCCGCCGGTTGAAATCGCCAGAGCCATTGCGAACATACGTTTTACGAACGTATGTGCGATATCCTACGCGGGCCGGAAGCCTTGTGGAATAAGCCGAAAACGGCAAAATGCCCCAGCTCTTGTACCTTCATGGCTCAGGCTACACCGAGGACAGTTTCCAAGCGCAAGTCCAGGCGTTTCCCGGCTCCGACGCTCTGTCGCTCCCAGGGCACCCCTACGGAGAAGCTCTCGGCAGCGTGGCAGAGTGCGCCAACTGGCTTGCCCACTATATTGACTGGAAGCGCAGCGACCGTACAGTTGTCGCCGGCAACTCACTCGGCGGTGCAATCGCGCTACGGTGGGCGCTCGATCGTCCAGACCAGGCTGCGGGCCTCATCCTCATCGGCACGGGGGCGCGCCTTCGCGTTTCGCCTCAGATATTCGAGATGCTCGATCAAAACTGGCCAGCCTGCATCGACACGCTGGCGAACTGGGCCGTTGCAAGCGCTGCGCCAAGGCAGGTACGCGAACGCGTAAGAGCTTGGCATCACATCGTGGGCCGCGACGCGACGAGGACCGACTACACCGCCTGCGACGAGTTCGACATCATGGATCGGATCGCAGATGTGCACGTGCCTGCGCTGATCGTGGTGGGCGACGAAGACCAAATGACGCCGCCGAGGTATTCCAACTTCTTGCACGAGCGGCTCGAGGGCAGCACGCTTGAGGTCGTGCCCGGCGCCGGCCACCTCGTGATGGCAGAAAAGCCGGAAATAGTTAACGCAGCAATTTCTGCGTTCTTGTCGTCACTGTCGTAGCCGATACAGCGTTACGCCGTCATCGTTCGCTACGACGTCGTAGGTCGCGGAGCGCAAACGAGCGTCAAGTTGTGGTTGATACAGCTTGCGCCAGGTTTCAGAATCATATTTCGCATCGACAACGAGATATGCCAGGTTGCCTGTAAAACCTGCGCGCGCATTGGGATCGAGTGACAGATGCGCGTACACCTCGTCCACTGCCCCGACCGAAGCGTCCGCCGGGATTCGCGCAAGGATCTTATTCAACGCCCGACCGTGACCCGTTTGCGGTCCCAAGAAGTGTCCCCAATGCGTCGGGCTTGCAACCACGAGGATCAACGCACAGGCGATGATTGAGAGTTTGGCGAGCAGCTCGGCGCGAGCCCGATACTTCTGCGCGACCGACGCAAGCGCGCAGACGAATGCCGCGAGGACGTAGGCAATCCACACGCCGGCATAATGCTGCCCCATCGTGTAGGTAATCGACCACCGAGAGGTGAGCACTTCAAGCAGTCCAGGAACGGCAAGCAAGACCCACACCGAGCGAAGCGGCAGGAACAGGAGCGGCGCGAAAACCTCAATCAAAAATGAGATTCGAAAGTAAACCGCTGCTAGGCCTTGCGCTTCGCCCGCGTGATTCGCAACGTAGAATCCGAGCGGCTGCCATGCGTGGACCGCGCCTGCCAGCGGGCGGACGAGAGAAAAGAAGGCCACGAAGACGGCAGCAGACGTCGCGCTCACGGCCACTCCAAAAACGGCACCCGCTTTATCTCTGCGGTACGCGCTCCACACGGCGTATCCAGCGCCAAGCACAAAGAGCGCCGCCGCTTGATCCTCTTTAATGGCGAGCGCGCCGGCAGCAAAGACGGCTGCCCAGCCAAATCGGCGCGCGTCCACCGCCCACAACAGCCAGGCAATTGTGGCCGGCGCGAAACCGTTCTCATGAAAATCGGCGAACGTTACTCCCACGAGCGGCGGATAGAGCAGCGCAATGACAGCCGTCATGCTCGCAAGGCGCTCGTCCATTCTCCGTCGCGCAAGTAAGAAAATGGCAGGCGCAATCAGTGCTCCGGCGAGCGCTTGAACGACGATGAGGGTAATCGGTGAACGTGCCAGCAGCAGGATGGGCGTCACCACGCTCAAGAGCGGCGAGAAATGGTAAATGTAATGACTGCCGCCTTCAATTTGGTTGCGCATACCGAGCGCGCCGTCTGCAATGGCCTGAACGAACAATCCGAGGTCGGCGCCCGAACGGTAGATGACATAGCGATCAATCCCAAGCAGGGTGAGCGCGACGAAATAAACTGCCACCGCGATCCAGACTGCTCGCGGAATGCGCGAAGCGTAATCAGATCCCACTAAGGATTCAGATGAGTTCTTCAAATCCATCCGGCAGAGAAACGCGTATCGTCCGCTTTACAGAATCCACATCCATGTCGAAGGCGCGCAACATCGGAATGAGAATGTGCCTCTCTCCGACCACCAACATGTCGCACGCCGGGTACCGTCGTATCTGTTGCACCTCGCCTAGGTCGCCAAGCTTCGCATCGACCACACGCATGCCGCGCAGGTCAGCATCACGGTACTGATTCAAAGCCAGCTTGGGAAGGTCGGCGCGGCTAGCCACGATTGTCGCTCCGCTGAGGCGACGAGCCGCATCGACATCCGCAACGCCGCTGAAGCGAGCGACAAACCCGCGCTGATGCGGACGTATTGTCTCGAGCACGCTGTGCAGTTCTGCGCTGTCTTCAGGCAAGAGACGAATCGGTAGACCAGGCGTCAGGGCGTGAGGATCAGCCGCGGTGAGTTTCACCTCGCCGCGAATGCCGAAGAGTCCAAGGATGCGCCCGACCACGACGTCATCCCCCAAGGGTTTGATTCCTAGTCGACGATTTCGACGTTGACGCGCTCGCCGGTACCGACAGTCGCCGCCTTTACGATGGTGCGGATGGCCTGCACGATGCGGCCCTGGCGGCCGATGATCTTGCCGCGATCATCCTCGGCGACGCTCAACAGCAGCACGGGACCTCGATCGTCCGTCGTCGCGCCGATCGAAATTTGGCTCGGGTCGTCGACGATTCGTTCAACGATATACTTCAAAACGGCTGCGGCGCGGCCAATGACGTCGTCGCCGCCGTCCCTGTCAAATTCCTTTTCCTCGTCGTCGGCTGGGGGAGGCCCGGCTACGGCCGGCTCCTCGCGCTCGACGAATTCTTCTTCATCGAGATCTACAAAGTCAGGCGGACGCTCCGACATCTCACGTGCTCACTTTCTTGCGGGTGCGTGCTTTGCGAAGGGTCAGCTTGCTCTTGTCCCAGAGGCCTTTTTCTGCGAGCAAGCGTGCAGCGGTGCCCGATGGCAGAGCACCCTTAGAAAGCCAGTGCTTAACCCTTTCTTCTTCGACGACGATTTCGACCGGATTGCGACGCGGATTGTAATGTCCAATTATTTCCAAGAAGCGCCCGTCTCGCGGGGACCGTGTGTCCGCCACGACGATGCGGTACGAGGCCTGTTTCTTTGCGCCCGTCCGGCGCAATCTAATCTTTACGCTCAATATCTCTCCTTTTTTGTAGCAACGGACCTTTATGTCCGTTTCAAAACTTCGGCATCCCGCGCATGCGACCGAGTTGTTTCATCATTTGGCGCGATGCCTCGAATTGTTTGACGAGTCTGTTGACGTCTTGGACTTGAGTACCACTGCCCTTTGCGATCCTTCGGCGCCGGCTCGCATTGAGCACCGAGGGATCCGTGCGCTCGTGCGCAGTCATCGAACAAATGATGGCTTCGATTCTGCCGACCTCGCGCTCATCGATGTCGGTTGTGGGCGCCATTTTGGCCATACCGGGAATCATCTTAAGCAGGTCGCCCAGAGGTCCCATCTTGCGCACCTGACGCAACTGCTCCAAGAAATCTTGGAGCGTGAAGCTTTGTCGCCGGATCTTGCCGGCGAGCTCTTTGGCCTTGCTCTCGTCATAGACGCGCTGACTCTGTTCGATGAGCGTGAGCACATCGCCCATCCCGAGGATTCTTGATACGAGCCGATCGGGATGAAACTCTTCCAGAGCGCCGACTTTTTCGCCGGTGCCGATAAACTTCACCGGCTTGCCCGTGACCGCGCGGATCGACAGCGCAGCGCCCCCACGGCTGTCGCCATCCAGCTTTGTCAGAATCAGCCCGCTCAAATCCAAGCGTTCGTCAAAGGCCTTCGCCACGTTGACTGCCTCTTGTCCGGTCATCGCGTCCACAACGAGCAATGATTCAAGCGGAGACACCGCCGCTTTGATCGCTTGCAGTTCCCGCATCAGCGGCTCGTCGATCTGCAGACGCCCCGCCGTATCCAGCAGCACCGCACCGTGACCAACAAGACGAGCCTGCTCGAGCGCGCGCGTTGCGATGCCGGCCGGGTCACCCGCGCCTTCTTCGTACACCGGCACGTTGATCTGATCTCCCAGCACCTTGAGCTGCGTGATTGCGGCCGGCCGGTATACGTCGCAGGCAACGAGCAACGGTCGCCGACCGGAGTCGCGCATGCGCAACGCAAGCTTCGCAGCCTGCGTCGTCTTGCCGCTTCCCTGCAACCCCACGAGCATGATGGACGTGGGTCCGGACGGAGCGAAACGCAACGGCTCGGCTCTCGTGCCGAGCAGTTCGATAAGGCCATCGTGCACGATCTTGATGACTGCCTGAGCGGGCGTGAGCGATTCGAGCACCTCTGCTCCGACCGCGCGTCCGCGGATTGACGCGATGAAATCTTTGGCAACGCCGAGGTTAACGTCAGCCTCGAGCAACGCAACGCGGACCTCTCGGAGTACCTCCGAGACGTCTGCTTCTGTGAGCTTGCCGCGCGAGCGGAGCCGTTGAAAGATCGCCCCGAGGCGATCGGAGAGCGCTTGAAACATGTCGTCCAATTACCGCGGGTGCGGGATAAGGCGGAGCCGCGAGACCGCGCTAAGCTTTTTCTGTGACTTCCTCGATGTAGCGAACGGCGTCGCCGACCGTTTTGATCTTCTCGGCGTCTTCATCCGGGATGTCGAGGTTGAATTCCGTTTCCAAGGCCATGACGAGCTCGACTTGATCGAGGGAGTCGGCGCCGAGATCGTCCGTGATCGACGCCTCAGGCGTGACTTCGTTCTCGTCAACGCCGAGCTGTTCAACGATGCATTTCTTTACTTTGTCGAACACTGACATCGGGCTGTCGCTACCTCCATGGTTGGTCGGCCGAGTCAAGCTCGACCGCCGGTGTGGGTGAGTATACGGTCCGCGACCAGATAACCTTCGTGCGGATCACATCGATAGTCCGCCGTCAACTGCTATAACTTGGCCCGTAACGTACGCCGCATCGTCACTTGCCAAGAAGGACACGACCTTCGCGACCTCATCCGTGCTGCCGAATCGCCGAAGCGGTATACGCTGTTGGTACTGTTCCTTGAGCGCCGCAGAGAGCGATGCAGTCATCTCGGTCTCGATGAAGCCGGGCGCGACCGCATTGACCCTAATGTTGCGCGTCCCGAATTCCTGCGCCAGCGATTTCGTCAAACCGATCACACCGGCCTTCGCCGCGACGTACGCGCTCTGTCCAGCGTTGCCGGTTAACGCGACAACTGATGTGATGTTGACGATCGACCCGCTTTTCTGCGAGAGCATCACCTTTCCCGCCGCGGCGCTGAGATAAAACATGCTTTTGAGATTCACCGCTAGGGCGTCGTCAAGCGCATCCCATTTCATGCGTAATATGAGCGTGTCGTATGGCCGACCCGCATTGTTCACGAGAACGTCAATCCGGCCGAGCGCCGCTTTTGCGGCAGCGACAAGTTGCGTCGCTTGATCCGGGTCTGTCACGTCTGCCGGATGCACGTGCGCGCTTCCGCCGAGTGCCATGACCTCCTGCTGTACGGCCGTCAGCGGTTCTGGCCGCCGTCCGCTGAGCATGACGGCGCAGCCGGCTCGCGCGAGCTCGAGCGCAATCGCGCGTCCAATACCCGTGCCCGCCCCGGTAATGAGCGCGGTCTTACCCTTGTGCATCATGCGCTGAGGGACCCGATTTCAGTGCGCAGGTCTTCCAAGCCAGCAGCATCTGCAATGTGTACGACGTGCGCGTTTCGAGCTTCCGGTAAGCGCTTCATCATCGGCGCGAGCACTTCGCTTGCGCCGCACTCGATGATATAGTCCGGACCGAGCTTTGCCAGGGCCACAGCCGTCTCATGCCAACGGACGCGCGCGCAGAGACTTGCAAGCAAAGACTCGCGGATTTCATCGACCGAAGTATATGGCCGAGCGATGACGTTGCTGATCACGGTAAAGGAAGGAACGCGCAACTTCGCGCTCGCGACAGCCCCTGAGAAGCGCGGCATGGCCGGTTCCATGAGCGTGCTATGCCAAGCACCCGAAACATTGAGGATGCGAACTCGTTTTGCACCGCGCTCTTTGGCGATTTCGCAGGCAGCTTCGACAGCGGCCGCATCTCCTGAGACGACGATTTGCGTCTGCGTGTTGAGGTTGCCGATGTCAACGCGCGCGCCGCTCTCTTCTCGCGCCCGCTTGCAGACCTCATCAACGGCCGCTTCTTCCAGTCCGATAACAGCCGCCATCAGGCCGGGGGTGATATCGGCTGCTTCACCCATCGCCAGGGCGCGCTCGTTCACAACGCGTATCGCCTCATCGAAATCGATCGCATCCGCGATCGTCAGAGAACAATACTCGCCAAAAGAATGGCCCGCGGAGACGATAGGCTGCATGCCGAGCGTGGCGACGGCACGGTAAATGGCGACGTTGGCCGTGAAGATCGCAGGTTGGCTGAGCCGGGTTTCTTTCAGTTCGTCGGCAGGTGCGCGCCCGACCCGCTCGAGCAGATCGTAACCCAAGACTGTCGAGGCGCGCTCGAAGCATTCGCGCGACTCCGCAAAATGTGAGGCAAGATCTGCGCCCATACCGACAGCCTGCGAACCCTGCCCAGGGAAGATGAACCCTGCGCTCGGCATACTTTAGCGGGTGGCGCCTGCTGCAGCCGGTGCTTGCGCAGCTGCCGCTTTACCGACCTTCGCGCCCTTCCACCGCCACACGAGCGAACCCCACGAGAGGCCGCCGCCGAAGGCCGTCATGACAACCACGTTGTCTTTTTTGATGAGACCTCGCTCGACCGCCTCCGCAAGCGCAATGGGAATGGATGCGGCCGACGTGTTGCCGTACTCTGCGATGTTGATGATACATTTCTCTTGCGGCACGCCCAACATTTTGATCGTCGCATCGATGATGCGCAGATTTGCCTGGTGGGGCACCACGAAATCGATATCGCTTGTTGAGAGGCCAGCCTGAGCAAGCGCGCTGCGAGTGGATGCAGCCATCTGATTGACCGCAAACTTAAACACGCTTTGACCCTGCATCTTGATATAACCCAAGCGTTGATCCGCGAGTTCACCGTTACGATTATATGGGAAGCGCGCGCCGCCACCCGGCATATACAAAACGGACGGATCGGAGCCGTCCGCCCCAAGATCGGTGCCGAGGAAACAGTCTTCTTCCGACCGCTCGACCACTGCGGCTCCGGCACCATCACCAAAGAGGATGCACGTCGTCCGATCTGTGTAATCAGTAATCTTTGAGAGCGTTTCTGCGCCAATGACAAGGACGCTTTTGAATACGCCGGAGCGGATGAACGACGATGCGGTCGTCATCGCGTAGACAAAACCGGAGCAGGCAATCGAGATGTCAAATGCGGGCGTGCCGGCCACCTCAAGCCGCGAGGCCACAATGCATGCAAGCGCCGGAAAGGGATAATCCGGAGTTGCCGTCGCGCAGATGATGCAATCGAGGTCGGCCGCGGTTTTTCCGGCTGCTTCGAGCGCCGCATGCGCTGCCGGTACTGCCAGATCTGACGTGACGCCGTCAGGGGCGATGATGTGGCGGCGCTTCATCC
>Ga0207416_1000719_pt1 | contig 52085 bp, 54 predicted proteins | sample PaiPotPPM11metaG_FD_184107 | JGI IMG/M metagenome (GOLD analysis project Ga0207416, IMG submission 184107) | Iron sulfur acid spring bacterial and archeal communities from Banff, Canada, to study Microbial Dark Matter (Phase II) - Paint Pots PPM... ... | reverse complement strand
GGCGCGTGCGCTCGTCCAGATGGGGCCAGACCACACGGAACTTCCGCCGCAAGTCCGACAAGATCCCCACACCAGTGAGTATACGACACTACTGGCTCTGATACCTTTATTTTTTAACGAAGCCTTAATGGAGTGTGAAGACCAGCAGGGGAGGCAGGGACGTGGGCGCGCTACTTCGCGGGATCACCGCACTCCGTTACTATTGGCTTCTGCCGGCCGCGTTTCTCGCGGCCATCGCCGGAGTTATGATGCATTCGGCCGCCGCACAGTCGCCCTATGACTGCGCCTCCTGGTCGGCCTGGATCGACCGGATGCCGGGTCCCGGGGCGATCCCCACGCTTCACGTCCAGGGACAATGCACGTTTCGCGTCGTCGGCTACAGCGTCGAGATCAAGCCCCACCTGCCGCCGGGCGCCGACCCGAACGTGTTTCTGATGGATCTCGTCGTCCACGCGCCCGGCGGGCTCCAGGTGCCGGGCGCCGGCAGCGCGAGCGTCTCCTATGCGACGAGTGTGACGGCCAAATACCACACGGTGCTGCTGCTGCCCGACCGGATCGCCGTTCAGGTGCGTCAGGTCTACTAATCCTCGTCCGTCCGCCCGCCCGGGCGGCTAACTGTTCGGGACGGAAGCGGCCCCCCGACCGGGGGCCGCTGCGTGTGTCTGGGCGCGGTGCTCGGTGACGAGCACGATGGTCCCGGTGATCGCGAGTGCCGCGGCGAGGATCCAAAAGACGCGCGCATAGCCGCCGAGCCACATGTAGAGGAGCGTCGACCCGACCGGGCCGAGCGCGCGGGCCAGCTGCCCGGGGATCGCCATCGCCCCGGCGATGCTGGCGTAGTGCCGCCGTCCCCAGATGTCGGCGACCGCCGTCGCCTGCGCCAGCGTCAGCATCCCCGCGGCCGCGCCAAAGAGCAGGATCATGGGCACGAGGCCCGCGCCGAGCGCGCCGGCGGCCAGCAGCGCCATCGCCGCGGCCTCGGCGAAGAACAACGATCCCGTGACCCAGACCGCGCCGAGCCAGGCCGTGATCGGCACGAAGAGGAGGCGCCCCGGTACCTGCATGCCGCCGATCCAGCCCACGATCGACGCGGCGAGTCTCGTGGAGTAGCCGTGCTGGCCGAGATACGGAATCATGTGGATGTTCAGAGACACGACCGTGAAGCTTCCGAACGCGAACGCGAGCGCGAGCACCCAGAAGACGCCGTGCCGCAGCGCCGTCCCGAGCGTGGCGTCGGTCGCGACGTGTCCGCCGGTATCCGCGGTGCGGCCGAGACCGTCGGGGGCGCGCAGGATGAGCGCGTGGGCCGGAATGGTGACGGCCGCGAGCACGACCGCGAGCGCGTTGACCGCCGCGCGCCAGCCGATCCACGCGAGCAGCCAGGCGGCGACCGGCATGAAGATCGTGCTGGCGAAGCCCGCGGCGAGCGTCACCGTGAGCAGCGCGCGCTCGCGGTTCCGCGGGAACCACTGCACGACCGCGGCGAACGCGGGCTGGTACAAGATCATCGCCATGGCGACGCCCATCGCGCACCACACGGCGTAGAGCGCGCCGAGCGAGTGGACGCGCGACCACGCGATCAGGAGGACGAAGGCGAGGCAGGACCCCGCGGTCATGAGGCCGCGGGCGCCGCGGCGGTCGATCCACCGGCCGACCGGCAGCGCGGCCAGCGCGGAGATGGCCAGTGCGAGCGACAGCGCGCCGGTGATGGCGACGCGGGACACGGCGAGGTCCTGCTCCATCGCCTGGAGGAAGACCGGAAAGCTGTAGTAGACGATGCCCCAGGACACCGTCTCCGTCACGCACAGCGTCGCGACGACGATCCATCCGTATTCGGCGCGCTTCATCAGCCTTCCACTACTGGACGGAGGGGGAGTGCCCCTCCGGGCTTCACAGGAGCACAGCGTATCGCGGCTCGAAGATGCAGCCCAAGCTGTCTACGGAATCTCCCCGTCCTCTGGCGCTTGCGCTCGGCGGGCTCATCGCGATGGCCGCCGCGATGGGTATTGGCCGTTTTGTGTATACGCCGATTCTCCCGCGCATGACCGAGGATCTCGGGATGACGAAGGCCACCGCCGGCCTGCTCGCGTCGGCGAATTTCCTCGGCTATCTCGCCGGCGCGCTCGCCGCGGCAACGCCGGTGCTGCGCGGCTCCCGGCGCCGCTGGCTTCTGGCGGGACTGGGAGGCAGCGCCGTGACGACCGGGGCCATGGCCTTCGCGTCTTCCGTGGCCGCGTTTATGGCGCTGCGATTTGCGGGCGGAGTGGCGAGCGCGTTCGTTCTCGTGTTCGCGTCGGCCCTGGTTCTGGACCGCCTGAGCGAGGCGCGGAGACCGGAACTGGCCGCGCTGCACTTTGCCGGCGTCGGCGCCGGGATCGCGGTGTCGGCGGCTCTCGTCGCCGCGATCGCCGCGTGGGGCGGCGGGTGGCGGCTCCTCTGGCTGGCGAGCGGCTGCGTGTCGCTTCTCGCGCTCGCAGGCGCGGCGACGCTCATCCCGGAGCGGCATGAAGCGCCCGTCACCCCGCGGGTGCCGGCACGACGGGACAGCCGGCGTCTCGCGGCGCTGGCCGCGGGCTATGGCCTGTTCGGATTCGGCTACGTCATTACGGGGACGTTTCTTGTCGCCATCGTACGCGGTTCGCCGGCGATACGGTCGCTCGAGCCGCTCGTCTGGGTCGTGGTCGGCATGGCCGGACTGCCGTCGGTCGTCTTTTGGACCGGCGTGGGGGAGCGGATCGGCATCGTTCGAGCGTTCGCGCTCGCCTGTGCCACCGAGGCCGCGGGCGTGGCCGCCAGCGTGCTGTGGATCGCGCCGGCCGGCGTGTTTCTCGCCGCGGTGCTCTTCGGCGGGACGATCATGGGCATCACGGCGCTGGGGTTGATCGAGGGCCGGCGCCTCACCACAGGCGACCCGCGCGGGACGCTGGCGATCTTGACGGCCGTCTTCGGCATCGGGCAGATTGTCGGTCCGGCGTTTGCCGGCGCGGTCTACGACGCGACCGGGAGCTTCCTGCTGCCGTCGATGGCCGCGGCGGGCGCGCTGCTGCTGGGCGCGCTTCTGGCGGTCGCGGGTTAGCCTTCGCCCGCGTCGAACCCCAACACCGCGACTACGCGAGAGGACACGGTGATCATACGGCGATGACGGAGCGGCGGATCGTGGCGTTGGGCGGCGGCGGGTTTATGATGGAGCCCGACAATCCCCGGCTGGACCATTACATTCTGTCGCTCGCGCGCCGGACGCCCCCGAAGGTCTGCTTTGTGCCGACGGCGAGCGGCGATTCGGAGAGCAACATCGCCCGCTTCTACGATACCTACACCGTCGAACGCTGTCTGCCGTCCCACCTGCGGCTGTTCAGCCGGAAGATCCAGGACCTGCGGAGCTTCATGCTTGGTCAGGACATCGTGTACGTCGGGGGCGGCGCGACGGGCTACCTGCTCGCGACCTGGCGGCTCGCCGGCCTCGACGCGATTTTTCGCGAGGCCTGGGAGCGGGGCGTCGTCCTGAGCGGTGTCAGCGCCGGCGCCCTGTGCTGGTTCGAAGCGGGCCTCACGGATACGTTCGGCCGGCCGCTGCAGACCCTGCGGGACGGCCTGGGGTTTCTGTCCGGCAGCTTCTGCCCGCACTACAATGGCGAGAAGGACCGCCGCGCGGCGTTCCACGCGGCCGTGTCCGCGGGCGCGGTCCCGCCGGGCATCGCCGCCGACGACGGCATCGGCGCCGTGTATCACGGCACCGAGCTCGCCGAGTTCGTCTCGTCCCGGCCGGCGGCGCGGGCGTGGCGCGTGGAGCGGACGGCCGGCGGCGTCCGCGAAACCGAGATCGTTCCGCGATACCTCGGCTGACCCGTCCCCGTTCCCGCGCGCGGCGGCCGTTCGAGATGATCGCCCGGGGGTGACGAAGTGTCGGAAGCCCGGCGGCTGAAGTTCCGTTTCAAGCCGGAGTCATGAAGATTCTCATCCTCGGCGGCACACGATTCGTCGGCCGGCATATCGCGGAGGCCGCCCTGGCCCGCGGCCACGACGTCACGGTCTTCAACCGCGGCCAATCGGATCCGAACCCGGACATCGCGGTCGAACCGCTGCGGGGCAACCGGGACGGCGATCTCGCCGCGCTGCGCGGGCGCCGTTGGGACGCGGGTGTCGACGTGTCGGGGTACGTGCCGCGAATCGTCCGCGCCTCTGTCGAGCTGCTGGCCGCCGCGGTGGACCACTATACGTTTATTTCGACCGCGAGCGTCTACGATTCGCCGAAGGCCGCGGGCCGGATCGACGAGCAGGCGCCGATCAAGACGATCAAGGATGACCGGCGGGAAGACTATCAGGATCCGGCCGCGTACGGGGCGCTCAAGGCGCTGTGCGAGCACGCCGTCGAGGACGCCATGCCGGACCAGGCGCTCATCGCGCGGCTCAGCCTGGTCGTCGGGCCGCGGGATCCCACGGACCGCTTTACCTACTGGCCTCGCCGGGTGGCGAGGGGCGGCTCCGTCCTTGCCTTCGATGGACCGAACCGCGCCGTGCTCCCGTTTATCGACGCGCGGGACATCGCCTGGTGGATCGTCATGAGCGTGGAAGCGGGGCTGACGGGGATCTTCAACCTCGGCGGCCAGCCCGGCGTCACGATCGGAGACGTCCTTGAGACCAGCCGGGCGGTCAGCCGCGCCTCCGGTGCCTCGTTCGTGTGGGTGAGCGAGGCGTTCTTGCTCGAGCACGGCGTGAAGCCGTGCTCGGAGATCCCGCTCTGGGTGCCGCGGGGCCGTGACGACCTGGCCGGCCTCGACTCGACGAAGGCGATGGACGCCGGCCTTCGCCTCCGACCCCTCGCGAAGACCATTGCGGAGACCCTCGCGTGGGACCGCACGCGGCCGCAGGATGCAGACCTTCTGGCGGGCTTGGCCGCCGCGCGCGAGACAGAGTTGCTGCGGCTGTGGGAGGCGGCACATGGGCGATGAGATCGCGTGGGTGGTCGAGTTGGCCGTCAGGCCCGGTCAGCTCGATAATTTTCGGGCGCTGACGGGCGAGATGGTGGAGTCGACGCGTCCCGAGCCCGGTGCGCTGAGTTATCAACGGTTCGTAAGCGAAGACGGTCGGACCGTGCATCTGTACGAGCGGTACGCGGACTCTGCGGCGGCGCTGGCACACCTGCGAACGTTCGAGAAGGTGTTCAGCCGCCGGTTTGAACGCTTGGTGGATCGGAAACGGCTCTCCGTGTTCGGAACGCCGGCGGATGAGCTCAAGGCGGTACTGGATCGGGCCGGCGCGAGGTACCTTCGGCCCCTTGGTGATTTCGCCTACTGGTAGTCCTGCGGTTTCGCCCGCTCGATCATGATCCGCTACAATACAGGCGTGGTACCGCTGCGCGCGCTGATCCTCGATTACGGTCAGGTACTGACCTATCCGCAGGCGCCGGACGTCATTCAGGTGATGGCGGCGCGGCTTGGGGTGACCGTCGAGGCCTTCACCGCTGCCTATTGGGAGCACCGGCGGCCCTACGACGCGGGCGAGTATCCACCCGCCGACTATTGGCGGTGCGTGTTGCGGTCGCTGGCGCTCCGGCCGGAGGAATTGGACGAACGGGCGCTGCTCGACTGGCTCGTCGGCCGCGACGGCGATTCATGGATGCGCTACCGGGACGAGGTCTGGGATCTCGCAAAGGACGTCCGGGCGAAGGGCGTTTCAACCGCCATCCTCTCCAACATGCCCGTGGCGCTCGCCCAGTGCATTCGCCGCGACCGCGTGCTGGAGGAGTGGTTTGACGTGGTGATCGTCTCCGGCGACGTCCGCTCTACGAAGCCGGATCCGCGAATTTACCGGTTGTGTCTCGGGCGCCTCGATGCAGAGCCGGCGGGAGCGCTCTTCGTCGACGACCGCGAAGAGAACGTCGCCGCCGCGGCGCGACTCGGCATGCGCACCGTGCACTTCGTGGGCGACGATCCGGTGGCGGCGCTGCGGAAAGCGATCGCGATCGGCCCCGCGAGCCTCGCGAACCGCTACTGGTAGGGTGGCGTGCCGGTGATACGCGGCCTTTTCGAAACCCATCTGACGGTGCGCGACCTGGACCGCTCGATCGCGTTCTATCGCGACGTCGTCGGCCTTACGCTCGCCCACCGGGTGCCCGAACGGAATGCCGCGTTTCTGTGGATCGGCGGGGCGGGCAAGGGGATGTTGGGTCTGTGGTCGATCGGGACCTCACCGCTCGCGCAGCGGCTGCATTTCTCGGTCGAAGTCGCGCTGGATGACCTGCTGGCGGCGCCCGCCCGGCTCCGGACCGCCGGCGTCACCCCGCGGGACGGGGACGAGCCCGTCGTAATCGGGTGGATGCCGGCCGCGTCCGTGTTCTTCGATGATCCGGACGGACACTCGGTGGAATTGATCACGATGCTGCCGGATCCGCCTCGGCCGGATGCGGCGCGGATGCCGTACACCCGATGGCGGCAAACGCGCCGCTGACGCCGGTCGGGACGGCGCGCGTGCTATACTACGGCTTGGCCGTGCTAGGTGGGGAGCTAGCGGTTCCCTGTACCCGCAACCCGCTCCAGCGGGACTGAACTCCCACCCAAGGCCTCATCGCTCAGGGTCCGGCCCGCGCACGTGACGAGGAGGATCGGGTCCCGCGCAACGAGATCTTACCAACCCCGCCAGGTCCGGAAGGAAGCAACGGTACGTAAGGCGTCTCGTGTGCCGCGGGGGCACCTGGTCGGAGCCGGCGACGCGGGGACCGCCTGGACGGTGTTGTCGACGGTGGGTGCACGGCCAATTTCATCCATCGGCTGGGATGAGTGATGGCGCGGGTTCACGAGAACTTCCGCGGCCGCTGGAACCGCGTGTTCGACATCGGCAGCGACGCGCTGTACCGCCCGGTCGCCAAGCGCTAATCACCCCGCGCGGAGGGGCGCGTCCCTCGCTGCCAGAAGGTAGCACCGATGATCCTTTGCACAGGTAGGTGACGTCGGTGCCGATGTATCAAGCGAAAGTTCCCTACGACCCACAAGCCCGCCGGCCGTGGCGGGCAATGCCGTTTCCGCAGTCGGAGTACGAGCGCCGCATCACGGCCGTACAGGCGCGGCTCAAAGCGGAAGGGCTCGCCGCGCTGGTCGCCTACTCGAACGGCGCCGATCCCGGCAACGCGCGGTATCTCGTCAACTTCGAGACCAGTGCGGGCGATACCATCGTCGTCATCCCCGCCTCGGGGCCGCCGATGCTGACCACGAACTGGCTCATGCACGGGGAGCCCATGCATACCATGATCTGGACGGCGTGGCTCGACGACGTCCGAGGCGCCGAACGCGCCGGGTTCGTGCGGAACCCCGAGACGAGCGTCGCCGGCCACGCGGCCGACCGTCTGCAAGAGGGCGGAGCCGCGGCGGACCGGATCGGCGTCGCCGGCGGCCCGATCTTCCCCCACCACGTCATGGTCGCGCTCGAGGAGCGTCTGCCCCGCGCGACCTGGATTCCGGCGGACGACCTGTTGATGAATATCCGCGCCGTCAAATCGCCCCTCGAGATCGAGGCGATGCGGCGCGCGGCGCGCATCTCCGGCCGGATGCACGAAGAGGCGCTGCGGGCGCTGGTGCCGGGCGCGCGCGACTTCGACGTCGCGTCCCGCGCGCACGCGGTTGCGTTCGCCGAGGGCGCGGACTCCCTCGCCTTCGAAAGCGCGGTCGCCACCGGTCCCCGGGCCGGTCTCAAGCACTGCGCCCCGTCGGGGCGCGTGATGGAGCCCGGCGACATGGTCTTTCTCGACATGGCGGCGGTCTACCACGGCTACTGCGCGGACGTGTCGCGCTCGACGGTCGTCGGGAAGCCGAGCGCCGAGCAGCGGCGCTTCCTCGACACCGGGTTCGAGATGTTCGAGGCCGCGCTTGCGAAGGCCGCCCCCGGCGTCCCCGTCCAGGACATGATCGCGGCCGCCCGTGCGATCGCGGTGCGGGCCGGTTACGAAGCCGACTACATGCCGAAAGGCTTCGGGCACGGCCTCGGCTGCTCGCTGTTCGAGCGGCCGTCGCTGCGCCCGGCGACGACGGATATTCTCGAGCCGGGCAACGTCTTCGCGCTCGAGCCGATGCTGATCCGGATGAACTTCGGCACCGCCTGCATCGAGGAGACGGTCCTCATCACGCCGACCGGGGCCGAGGCGCTGTCGGGCTGCCCGCTGCGCGTGTGGTAACCGGCGTCCATCCCGGCGAGCGCTTCCTGTTTCCGAGCGCCGGCCGCGATCTCATCGCGTACCGCTACGTCCCGGCGCCGGAGGCCGGCGGCGGGGGCAGCCGCGGCCCGTTGCCCGCGGTCGTTCTGAACCACGGCAGCGGCCTCGAGCAGGACAGCAAGCCGGGCGTCGCGCGCGTGCTCACCGACGCCGGCTACCTGGTGTTCGTCCCGTTTCGACGCGGCTACGGCGGATCGCCCGGTCCCTCGCGGCTCGATGAGGTGCCGGCGCCCGCCGGCGCGCCCGGGCACGACGAGCAGGTCTGTGCCCGCCTCCTGGCCGAGAACGACGACGTGCTCGCGGCGCTCCGCTTCGTGCGCGCGCTGCCCGGGGTCGATCCCGACCGCGTCGGCGTGATGGGTTCCTCATACGGCGGCATCAACTCGTTGCTCGCCGCGGCCCGCGACGACCGCCTGCGGGCGTGCGTGTCGTTTGCGGCGGCGGCGATGAGCTGGGGCCCGGTGCCCGGTCTGCGGCCGTTTCTGCTGAAACACGCCGACACGATCCGGTGTCCCGTGCTGCTGCTGCAGGCGGAGAACGACTTCGACATCACCCCGTCCGAGGCGCTCGCCGCGAGGCGGCGGGAGGCGGACGGCGTCTGCGAGCGGCATCTCTTTCCGCCGTTCGGGGCCTCGCCGATGGAGGCTCACCAAATTTGGGTACACGCGCCCCAATTGTGGGCGCCCGCAGTGCTGCCGTTTCTTGCACGATACGTGTAAGGTCGCGCGTACGAACTCGTTCGAAGGGGGGATCGGCGTGATCCGTCGTGTGATGGCAATAGGTGTGATGGTGCTCCTTGCCGTGGCGGCCGCGGGGCCGTGGGCGGCAAGAGCGCAGATGCCGCAGGTGTTCCGGACGCCGCTCAACGGCGAGGCGCCGACGCTGGATCCGTATTACGCGGTGGATTCGGCCTCGGCGCCCATCGTATTCTTGATGTACAACACGCTGGTGGGACTCGACGCGAACGGCAAGCTGCTGCCGCAGGCGGCGAGCAGCTGGGACATCTCGCCGAACGGCCTCGTCTACACGTTCCACCTGCGGGACAACATGTACTTCCACAGCGGCCGCAAGGCGACCGCCGCCGACTGGAAGTGGTCCTTCGAGCGGATGGGCAGCCCGGCGCTCAAGTCGCCGGTGGGCTCCGTTGTCGTCTCGGGCATCCAGGGCTACGACGCGTTCCGGAACGGCGCCGACGGCATCGCCGGCATCATCGCGGTCAACCCGACCACGCTGCGGTTCGTCCTGAATCCGGCCCGGCGCGGCGGCTTCCTCAACCGGCTCGCGTACTACGCCGCGGTGGTCATGGACAAGGACGTGGTGGCTCGGGGGCAAGGCTGGTACGGGACGCAGGACGCCGGCACGGGGCCCTTTATATTGAAAGAGTGGGCCCACAACGACCATTTCACGCTCGCGGCCAACCCGCGCTATTACGCCGGCGCGCCCAAGGTGGCCACCGTCAGCATTCCGATCGTGACCGAATCGCGCACGCAGTTGTCCGAGTATCTCGCCGGGCAGCTCGACTTCATCCCCGTGCCGCTCGGCGACTACCAGCGCATCAGCACGGACACCAAGCTGAAGCAGGAGCTGCTGGTGTACCCGCGCGCGCAGATCCTCTACCTGGGGCTCAACCCGCGCGTCTACGCGCCCTTCAAGGATCGCCGCGTGCGGCGCGCGTTCGCGATGGCGATCGACAAGGCGCGGATCGCCCGCACGGTGTTCTTCGGATTCTTCACGCCGGCCAACGTGTTCACCCCGCCGGGGATCCCGGGGTTCTACGCCGGCTATAAGGGCCTGCCGTACGACCCCGCGGGCGCGCGCAGGCTGCTCGAGGAGGCGGGCGTGGCCGGCAAACTGCCGCCGTTCCGCATCGCGATGAACCCGTTCGGCCCCGTCGCCCAAATGGAGGGCGAGCCGGCCGTCGCCATGCTGAAGCAGAATCTCGGCGTCGACGCCACGCTCGAGCGGACGGAGTTTGCGACGTTCATCACCAACTTGAACAAGCGGACCGTGTACCAGTCGTTCCTGAGCGGCTGGTCCGCGGACTATCTCGACTACAGCGACTACCTGGACATTCTGTTGTACAGCACCTCGCCGCTCAACCGGTTGAACTACAACAACCCGGACTTCGACAAGCTGATCGACCAGGCCAACGCGGCGCCGAACGACATGGAGCGCATCGCGCTGTATCACAAGGCGGAGGCGCTGATGATCGAGGACGTCGGGGCCGTGCCGCTCATGTTCACGCAGTTTGCGTACTTAAAGAAGCCCTACGTGAAGGGGCTCCGTACGTCGCCCGCGGTGAACGGCTGGCTTCCGTTTGACGCCGTCGCGATCGAGAAGTAGCGGCTCCGGGGCCGCGGCGCGAGGCCGCGGCCCCGGCCGCCACACCCTCTAGCTCCGCCGCGGTCCGTGGTCCGCTACGTCGTCTACCGCCTCGTGATGGCCGTGCCGCTGTTCGTCGGCGCGGCGCTGCTGATCTTTGTGGCCGGGCATCTTGCCCCGGGCGATCCCGTGCAGACGCTGCTCGGCGACCGCTACACGCCGGCCACCGCCGCGGTGCTGCGCCACCAGCTCGGCCTCGACCGTCCGCTCGCCGCGCAGTTTCTCGACTATCTCGGCCAGCTCGCCACCTTCCACTTCGGCACGTCCTATGTGAACCCGGGGCTGCGGGTCGGCGACCTGCTGCGGACCGCGCTGCCGATCAGCCTCCGGCTGGCCACGCTGGCCGTCACCGTCGCCGCGGTCGCCGGGACGGTGCTCGGCGTCGTCGCGGCGACGGCGCCGGGCCGGCCGCTCGACCGGCTGATCCAGTTCGGCGTGGTGCTGGGCCTCTCGGTGCCGAGTTTCGTCACGGCCGCGGCGCTCGTGTATCTGTTCGCCCTGCATTTTCGCCTCTTGCCCGTCGCCGGATGGGGCCATCCGAGCGACTACGTGCTGCCGGTCATGGTCCTCTCGGTGGCGCCGCTCGCCTTCATCACCCGCATCTCGCGCTCGAGCGTCGGCCAGGTGCTGCTCGAGGACTACGTCCGCACCGCCCGCAGCAAGGGCCTGCGCACCCCGCGCGTGCTCTTCCGCCACGTGCTGCGGAACGCCGCGCTGCCGGTGGTGACGACGATCGGGATGGCGTTCGGGACGGCGATCGTCGGCGCGTTCGTCGTCGAGGTCGTCTTCAACGTGCCGGGCATCGCCCGGGTCGCCGTCAACGCGATCTTCCAGCGGGACTACACGGTGCTGCAGGCCACCGTCCTCGTCTACACCGCGCTGTTCTCGTTCGTCAACCTCGCCGTGGACGTCTCGTACGCGTACCTCAACCCCCGTGTTCGGTACTGAGCGCTGGAAGGCGGTCCGCCAGGCCCTCGGCGGGGACCGCCTCGCCGCGGTGAGCGCCGGCTTTCTGCTCGTGGTGGTCGTGCTGGCGGTGGCGGGTCCGTTCGTCACCCGCTACGCCTACGACGCGCAGGACCTCGACGCGCTGTTCCGCGGGCCCGGCGCCGCGCACTGGTTCGGCACGGACCAGTTCGGCCGCGATTCGTTCACCCGCATCGTCTACGGCGCGCGGGTCTCGCTGTCCGTCGGCTTCGCGGCCGTGGGGTGCGAGTCGCTGCTCGGTATGACGTGGGGCACCGTCGCGGGCTACTACGGCGGCGCGGTGGACAACGCGCTGATGCGCGTCGTGGATCTCCTGATCGGCTTTCCGACCATTCTGCTCGCGATCCTGGTCACCGGGATCTTCGGCCCGAGCCTCACGAACATCGTGATCGCGCTCGTGCTGACGGCGTGGCCGGGGACCGCCCGCACGATCCGCAGCGAGGTGGTCGCGATCCGCGAGCGGGATTACGTGGACGGCGCCCGCGCGCTCGGCGCGACGACGCCCCGCATCCTCGCCCGCCACCTCGTGCCGAACGTCGCGCACCTCTTGATCGTCCGCGCGACGCTCGACGTGAGCACCCTCGTGCTCGCGGAGGCCACGCTGAGCTTCATCGGTATCGGCGTGCAGCCGCCGCATCCGAGCTGGGGCCAGATGATCTACGAGAGCTTCCAGTACCTCGACGGCCATCCGCTGCTGCTCGTCTTTCCCGCGGCGGCGCTGTCGGTCACGGTCATCGCGTTCAACGTCGTCGGCGAGTTCCTGTCGCGCGTGCTGGATCCGCGGTACGCCGGCCGCCATTAGAGGAGGGGGAGCGCGTGTGTGATCTCCACGAGGCCAAGGATCCGTACTATTTGCCGCATCTCACGTCGCCGGAGATGGGCGAGCTGTTGAAGACGACCGATACGGTGATCCTGCCGTTCGGCGCGATCGAGCAGCACGGCCCCGCGCTCCCGATGGGGACCGACACGCTCGGTGTGATCGCCGTGTCGCGCGCGGCGGCGCGCCGGGCGAAGGTGCTGTGCGCGCCGATCCTCTTTCCGGCGCTGTCCGCGCACCACATGCACTTTCCCGGCACGATCACGCTCACCGAAGAGACGTTCAGCCGCGTCGTGATGGAGGCGGCGGGGTCGCTCGCGGCGCACGGGTTTCGGCGGATCCTGCTGGCCAACGGCCACGGCGGCAACGAGGCGACCCTCACGTACCTCGCCTACCGCATCACCCGCGAAACGCCGGCGTCGGCGATGGTCTTCGGCATTGCCGAGCTGAGGAAGATCTACCTGACGGCCAATATCGACAAACTCGACATCCACGCCGGCATCGGCGAGACGTCGAGCATGCTCTACCAGCAGCCGGAGCTGGTGCGCAAGGAGAGGGTGGCGCGCCCGCGAATGACGCTCGACCCCTGGCGCGAACGCCTGCTCGCGCAGGTGCGGAGCGACCCGTCGCTGCTGCGCTACGTCACCCTCAAGCTGCCGCCCGTGCACGAAATCTCCTCGAACGGCTGCATCACCTACGGCGACCCGGCCGACGGCACCGTGGAGCGGGGGAAGGAACTATTCGACGCCTACGTCGAGGCGACGGTCGCGTTCATCAAAGCGTGGCAGACGGCGACGGCGTGAGCAACGTGTTCACGTACGACCGGCGCCACTTCGGACTCTATCGCGCCGCGGTTGCGGACGCTCTGCCGTTCCTGCCTTGACGTCTTAGAGCCTATCCCAAAACCGTCGGTAAGATGGTATACTTCGGATGACCAGTGATCGCACCTTCATCGCAGCAGAGGTTGCCGCCTATGAAGAGGCCGCGCAAGACGAAGCGACGAAGTATCCAGTGGCGCTGGCAATCGCTCGACAGCGCCATGGTCAAGGCGCCTTTGTCGCTGGGTCGTCGAACGCACAGGGTCATGGCACAATCGGTTCCGGAAACTCCTCATCCGCTTTGAGAAGCGGATGGAGAACTATCGGGGGCTGGTGCATTTCGCATGTGCCCTCATCGTCTACCGATTGACGGTTTTGGGATAGGCTCTTAGTCGATCGGCGCGGTCCGGAGATGTTCGGCCGCGGCGATGAGTGCCGGGACGATCGCGGCGAGGATGCGGTCACCCTTTTCGCGGGTCGCCAGCGTCGCGTCTCCGTAGACACCGGTCGCCTCGGGTGTGCCCGTTGAGGGCGCGGGCAGCATCGGCGGCACAAACAGCCCCTGCAACCGCGGACGGCCGGGAATCTCCCTGACCATTCGGTCCCGCCGGACGGCCTCGGGCGCGATCGCGAGCATCACCGAGGTTTCGTATTCGTCCGCGTGGCTGCCGGCCGGTTGCGTGAGCAGCCCTTCGAGCGCGCGGCCGCCGAGCTGCTCGATCCGGGTCACCCCGACCAGGATCGGGTGGCGGAGCCGCAGGTCGCGCGCCGCGACTTCGAGGACCGGGAAGGTCGAGATCGCGGTGTTGAGGACGAGGAACCGCCGCGGCCCGCGCCGGTGCAGCGAGACGATGATCTCGGAGATCATCGCGCCGAACGTCGACGCTTCGAGATGCGTGCTGCCCGGAAATCCGACGAACGACGGGTAGTAGCCGTAGGTAACCGTGGGCGCGACGATTGACGGGACGCGTTCGGCGACGCGCGCCGCGAGATGGTCGGCGAGGATGCGATCCGTCCCGAACGGAAGATGCGGACCGTGTTCCTTGGCCGCCGCGCCGATCGGCAGCACGATCAGCGAGTCGCGGCCGAACAGCGCGGCCGCGTCCGGCCAGGTCAGCCGCTCCAGATAGACGCCGGGTGTATCCGGGGACCGCTCTTCGTCGCGCGGCATCCGGCGCCGGCCGCTACGCCCAGGTCACGACGGGATAGTTGGTCAGCCGCTCGTATCCGGTCTCCGTGATCAACAGCGTGTCCTCGACCACCCCGGTGCCGAGGCCTTCCACCACGACCATCGGTTCGTACGCCACGGTCATGCGCGGCCGCAGCTCCGTCGTGTTGCCCGCGAAGAGCCCGGGGACTTCGATCACCGACATGCCGATGCCGTGGCCGAAGCCGCCCGCGCAGTAGTACGGCTCGTAGCGGGTGCCCCGCACGACGGCGAGCAGCGCGTTCGAGACGTCGTCGATCGTGCACCCCGGCCGGATCGCGCCGAGCCCCGCGTGATATAGGTCGGCGCCCACTGTGAGGAGCTCACGCACGCGCCCGGTCGCGCGCCCCACCGCGGTGCACCGGCTCGTATCGGCGGCGTATCCGTGGTAGGCGGCGCCGAGGTCGATGAAGACGCTCTCGCCGTCACGCAGCGCCCGCTGGCGCGGCATCCCGTGCTTCAACCCGGCCTGTTCTCCGGCGACGACGCAGGTCGCGAACGCCTCGCGGCCGCCGAGCGCGTGGATTCGCTGCACCGCGGCCGCGGCGACGACCGTCTCTTCGACGCCCGCCTCGAGCGCCGTGAACACCGCGCCCATCGCCTCGTCGGAAATCGCGCCGGCGCGGCGCATCGTCGCGATCTCCTCGTCGTTCTTCTCCAGGCGGATGCGGGCGAGAATGTGGTCCGCCGGGTAGAGGTGCGGAAGGCGCGAGGCCAGCGCCGCGTGCAGCCCGTACGGCAGCGCAGACGCCCCGGCGAGGCCTACGCGCGGCGCGCTGCCCACCGCGTCCGCCGCGAGCGATGCGATCTCGTCGGCGGCGCCCCCGTAGACCGGACCGAGGGCGACCCGGACGTCCGCGACCCGGCACATCCAGATCATCGAGTGCATCGGCTCGCCGTGGAGCACCGCATCCGTGATCACGGTCATCGTGCCGTCCCCGCGGAGCACGCAGAACGCGCTGCCGAACGCCGGGACGTAGTTCGTGAGGTACGTGATCGCCGAAGGCGACGCCGCGCTCGCGAAGACGCACAGCGCGTCGAGTCCTTCGCGCTCCATCGCGTTTCGAAGAGTTGTGACGCGCCGGTCGTACTCGGCGTCGCTGAACGCCTGCGCGAGATACGGGCGGCGGGATTCCAGGTCGTAGGGGACACGGGGCATCGCGGATTCACCTCCAGGCCTCTGGCATTTGGCCGAGTCCCGCATGTCTCCCTGCCCGCCGCCTGCCGCGCGGCAGGACTCCGCGGGACCGGGATCGGAACCCACCGAGCGGCGTCCGCGGCGCGTTCGCGCGGTCGCGGCCGCCGCGGCGACCCGACACGATGGAGGCGACGGATGATCCTGGTCCATCAGCGCTACGTGGCCAAGCCCGGTCTGCGCGAGCGCGTGCTCGAGACGCGGATCGAGGCGTCGCGGCGTCTGGCGGAGCTCGGCGTCCCGGCCGGACAGATCTGGGTGCCCGTGACCGGGGACGCCGGAATCGATCCGGCCGATACGGCGGACGTCGTCTGGGAATGCACGTATCCCGACCTGGCCGAGCGCGAGCGGATCCGGTCCCGTCAGGAGGGCGATCCCACGTTTGCCGCCATTCGCACGCGGCAGGGTGGTCAGCTGACGCGCTGGACGCGCGAACACTACCGGCTCCTGGAGTGGCGGTAGCCCGATGCTGGCCGGCGTGAGTTTCCCGGTGGCCCGCCGCTGAGCCCGCGGGCGGTGGAGGCCGCTTCGATCGACGCGCGGGAGTCGGCGCAGCGGGTGGCCGACATGCTCGCCGCCGTGCTGCACGCGGGCGTCGAGGTGGTCGACCGCGATCTCGTGCGCCTGGCCTCTTCCGGAACGACGGCGGGGCGGTCGAGCACGCCGCCGGAACCGGCGCTGTACGTCGCCTGCATGAGGACGAGGCTGCCCGCGTGGACCGAGGTCGCCGCGCCCGGCCGGCCGGGGCCCGTCGTCGCCTGTCCCATTGTCGCCGGGGGCGATGCTCTTGGCGCGATCGGGCTCGTGCCGGTCCTGGCGGGGCAGGCGGAATCGTTGCGGGCGCACCCGCGGGAGGTCACCGATCTTGTCACGGCGGTGTCGGAGCCGCTGCGCGGCGCCGCGGGATGGCAGGTATTGCCGCCGGCCGCCGGCCGGATCGAGCGCATGGAGACGGCGGTGCTCGACTCGCTGCCCGACGGCGTGCTGGCCGTGGACCCGCACGGGCGCGTCCTGTACTGCAGCCGCGCCGCGCTCGCGATGCTGCGCGCGGAGGCGGATCTCACCGGCCAGGTTCTTGAGCACTGGTACGCCCCCGCCGAAACCCTCGGAGACCTGTCCGCGGCGCAGACGCGTGACGTGGCCTTCGAACGTCACGGTCACCGGTTCCGGTTTCTCGAGACGAGTTGTCCGCTGCGGGGCGGGGGGCGGGTTACCGGAGTGCTCATTGTGCTCCGCGACGCCGGCGCCGGACGGTCCGCCGTCCGTCCTTCGCCCCCCACGCTGGTTGACGCCGAACGCCAGCTGATCGACGATGCGCTCGAGCGCTACGGGACCTCGGGGGTGGGAAAGCGCCGCGCCGCTCGGGCGCTCGGCATCAGCCTGTCGACGCTCTACCGCAAGCTGCGTCGCCGGCCGGCCCGCTCTCGTCGCCGCGGCTCGTAGTATCTCCGTCGGCCCCACCGCACGCGGTTCTCGATCCACTCGATGACCGGTAGCATCGTTGTGCGAGGATTCCGCGGCCGCCGTGTCGTATCCAATCGCCTGTCCCTGTTCTCTGACTGAGAATTTCTTCGCAATTTGGCAACGGACCGCCGCGTCGAACGTCCGATGCCGCGTGAGGAGCGTGAACGAGCCGGGATGGCGAAGTTGCAGCCGCGCGTGTCCACCGCCGTACAGCTGCCCGAGCACCGCTGCAGCCGGTGCGGCCGCACCTACAAAGCGTCGCGCGACACGTGGCGGTGTGAGTGCGGCGGTCCGCTCGACCTCGCCGCGACGGCGGTTTTCCGCCCCGAGGCGTTCGGCGGCCGGGCGCCCGGCGTGTGGCGGTACCGCGAGGCGCTGCCGGCGCTTCCCGACGAGGCCATCGTCACCCTCGGCGAGGGCGGCACGCCGCTCATCGACGCGCGCCGCGGGACCGGCCTGAAGTACAAGCTCGAGTTTCTGTCACCCACCGGATCGTTCAAAGACCGCGGCTCGACGGTGCTGGTCAGTTGTCTCGCCGCGCTGGGCGTGCAGCGGGCGGTGGAGGATTCGTCCGGCAACGCCGGCGCGTCGATGGCCGCGTACTTCTCGGCCGCCGGGATCACGTGCGACCTCTACATTCCCGCCACCACCTCGCCGGCCAAGACGCGGCAGATCCGCAGCTACGGCGCCCGGCTCGTGCTGATCGAAGGGACCCGCGCGGACGTCTCGCGCGCGGCGGAAGCGGCCGCGGACGGCGCATTTTACGCGAGCCACCTGTGGTCGCCGTATTTTCTCGCCGGCACGCAGACGTTCGGGTTCGAGATCTGGGAGCAGCTCGGCGGGCGCGCCCCCGACAACGTCGTCGTGCCGGTGGGCGCCGGGACCTTGCTGCTCGGCGCGGCGCTCGGGTTTCGCGCGCTGCGGGCGGCCGGCCGGAGCGCGCGGCTGCCGCGGATCTTCGGCGTGCAGGGCGAGAACTGCGCGCCGCTGCACTACGCGCTGCGCGCCGGGCGGGCGGGCACGGAGGACGTCGATTTTCCGCTGAAGGACAGCATGGCCGAGGGCATCCGGATTCAGCGGCCGCCGCGCGACCGCCAGATCCTCGCCGCGGTGCGCGAGACCGGCGGCGACATCGTGACGGTGAGCGAGGCGGAGATCTACGCGGGCTGGTTCAACCTCGCCGGCCGGGGGCTCTTCGTCGAGCCCACCGCGGCCGTGGCGGCCGCCGCCGCGGAGCGCCTCCTCGCGGAAGGCGTGCTCTCCGCCGGAGAGACGACGGTGGTCGCGCTGACCGGCACCGGATTGAAGGGCGTCGCCACGCCGCCCGACGGGGGCGCGGCCGATGCGCCGTCCGGAGGCGGCGATGAGCGCTAAAGGCCGTCCGGCGATGCCGTACGGGTGGGGCCGCGTGCCGTACGCCTACGCGGACCGCGCGCCGTGGATGAACCTGCCCTTTCCGATCGAGGAGTACCGCGAGCGGCTGCGCCGGCTTGGCGAGCGGATGGGCCGGCAGGTTCTCGACTGCCTCGTCGTGCTCGGCAACCGCTCGGACGGGACGAACATCCGCTACCTCACGAACTTCGAGGACTTCTACGGCGGCGACAGCATGCTCGTCGTGCCGCGGGAGGGACCGCCGGGGTTCACCACCAACGCGGTGATGCACGGCGAGCCGATGCACTCCGGCATTCAGGACTGCTGGATCGAAGACGTGCGCTGCGCGGCCGCGCCGCGGACGGTCACCGGCGCGGCGAGCCCGGCCACCGTCTTCGACCACGTCGAGGACTTCATCACCGAGCGCGGGTGCGCTCGCGGCGCGATCGGGGTCGTGGGTGAATCGAGCGAGCATCTGGCGCAATTTCTCACGGAGACGTTTCCCCAGGCGCGGGTCACCGCGGCCGGTCCGATGCTGCGCGAGATGCGGGCAATCAAGGGCGACCGCGAGATCGAGGTGATCCGCCGCGCGTGCCGGCTGGCCGACGCGGGACTCGCGGCGGCGATGGAGGCGGTGCGTCCCGGCGTCACCGAGTTCGAGCTGGCCGGTGAGGCCAACCGCGCGATGTTCAGCGGCGGCGCCGAGCACCCGGCGTTCGCGATCTCGGTGTGCGCGGGGCGCCGGTCCGGCTTCAAGCACATGGCCCCCACCGGCTATCAGGTGCGTCCCGGCGACATGGTCTACATGGACGCCGGCGCGCGCTACATGGGTTACTACAGCGATTCGTCCCGCCAGCGCGTCTGCGGCGAGCCGACCGCCGAGCAGCGGCGCTTCATGGAGACGCAGATCGGCATCGTCGAGGAGGTCATGGGAGCCGCGCGCCCCGGGGCGGTCATCGCTGATCTGGCCAAAATCGCGATCGCCCGCGCGGAGGAGGCCGGCTACGCCGACTATCTCTATTTCCGCGGGCACGGGGTCGGCGCGGCGGTGCAGGACCTGCCGGCGTTTGCGCCCGGCAACCCCGCGCGCCTCGAGCAGAACATGGTCTTCGCGTTCGAGCCGATGCTCGTGCGCGAGGGCTTCGGCACCGCGTGCTGGGAGGACGATTGGGTCGTCACGGCATCCGGCGTCGAGCGTCTGAACCAGTGTCCAATCCGGTGGTGGTAGCCGGCCGTGGCTGAGATCGGTCCGATCGCGCCCGGCGACCTCACGGCGCTGCTGCGGGCGGTGCTGGCGGCGGCGGGCGTGTCGGAGGACGAGGCCGGCCTCGTCGCGGCGCACGTCGTCGACGCGGAGGAGCGCGAGAACCGGTCGCAGGGCTTGGTGCGCATCCCGGCCTACGTGACCTGGGCGCGGCGGGGCGAGATCACCTCGCCCACCTCGGTGACGGTCGAGCGCGACGCGGGCGCGGTCCTGATGCTCGACGCGCACAACGGCTGGGGCCACGTCGCGGCCGCGGACGCGATGGCCCGCTGCGTCGAGCGTGCGAAGCGCTCCGGCGTGTGCGTGGCCGTCGTGCGCAACACCAACCACATCGGACGCCTCGGCGCGTACGTCGAAACGGCGGCCGCCGCGGGCATGATCGGGCTCATCGCGTGTTCCGGCAATCCCGCCTCGTCCTGGGTCGCGCCGTGGGGCGGGACGAGGCCCATCTTCGGCACCAACCCGCTCGCGATCGGGTTCCCGCGCCGCGACGGGCCGCCGGTCGTCGTGGACGTCTCGACGACGCAGGGCGCGCGCGGGAACGTCCTGCTGGCCCAGAAGGTCGGGGCGCTGCTGCCGGAGGGTTGGGCGTTCGACGCGGGCGGCGCCCCCACGCGGGATCCCAAGCAGGCGCTCCCGCCGCATGGGACGCTCGCCCCGCTGGGTGGCCACAAGGGCTACGCGCTCGCGGTCGCGCTGGAGATTCTGTGCGGTGTGCTCGCCGGGATCTGGCCGCCCGAGTCGTCGGCGAATTTCGTGGGGGCGATCAGCGTCGAGGCGTTTCTGCCCATGGACACGTACGAGCAGAGCCTCGCCGGCCTCGCCGAGGAAATCACCTCCGGTCCCCGGCGCCCGGGGGTCGATGCGATTCACCTGCCCGGCGAGGGCAGCGCGGCGCGCAAGCGCCGCAGCGCCGCCCGCGGTCTGATGGTGTCGCCGGAGATGTGGGCGGAGATCGCGGCGCTCGCCGCGGGCGCGGGCGTAACGCATCCGCTGCTCGAGGCCTGGCGCACGACGGCATGACTAAATTTCATGGTGGCCCGCCGCGGAGCCGGCGGGCGGAAGAGGTGAGTCATGGCGATCTGGGATGACGTGGTGCCGAAAGAGGAGCAGGCGCTGTACGAGCGCGGCGGGTGGGGCGGGTCGGTCGGCTACGGCCGCCGGCCGGCGCTCCTGGTCGTGGACATGTACCGCGCGTTCGTCGACCCGGCGTATCCGTACAGCAGTCCGTCGGCGCCGGCGACCGTCCGCGTCATTCAGTCGCTGCTCGCGGCGGCGCGCGCCGCGGAGTGCCCGGTGTTCTTCTCGAAGGGCGCGCGGCGCACGATTCCCGCCGAGCGCGGGCGCTGGAAGACGACGGCGGTGAACGCGCGCCCGATCATGGCGGACCCCGCGGCCTACGAAATCGTGCCGGAGCTCGCGCCGCTTCCGGCCGAGCCGGTGATCGTGAAGGCGGCGCCGAGCGCGTTCTTCGGCACCGACCTCGTGAGCTATCTCATCTTCCACAACATCGATACGGTCATCGTCACCGGCACCGTGACGAGCGGCTGCGTCCGCGATACGGCGCTGGACGCGTTCAACTTCAGCTTCCGGGTCATCGTGCCGCAGGACGCCGTGTGCGACCGCGGGATCACGTCGCATAAAGTCACGCTGTTCGATCTGCACATGAAGTACGCCGACGTCGTGCCGGCGGCCGGCGTGCTCGAGTATCTCAAGACGGTCAAGCACGGCGAGCAGCAGCTCGCCGGCATGCGTTCGTCATGATCCAGAAGGGGGAGGGGATGTCCGTGTATCGAGGGTTCACCGCTCTGGTGGTTGCCGCGGCGCTGCTCGGCGCGCTCGCGGGCGGTTGGGGAACGTCGCCCGCGGCGGGACAGGCCGCCGGCGTATTCCGCACGCCCCTCGGCGGCGAGCCGCCGACGATCGACCCGTATTTCGCGACGGACTTTTCGTCCGGCGATCTCACGCTCCTGATGTACAGCACGCTCGTCGGATTCAACGGCGCCGGCCGGCTCGTGCCCGAGGCCGCGAAGAGCTGGGACGTCTCGCCGAACGGCCTCGTCTACACGTTCCATCTCCGCGACAACATGTACTTCCACAGCGGCCGCAAGGTGACGGCCGCCGACTGGAAGTGGTCCTTCGAGCGTATGGGCGACCCGGCGGTTCAGACCGAGGTCGGCGACGTGGTCGTCGGGGGCGTCGCCGGTTACGACGCCCAGCAGAAAGGCGGCGGCGGGCTCGCCGGCATCAAGGTCATCGATCCCCAGACGCTCGAGATCGTCCTGAATCCCAACCAGCGCGGCGGCTTCTTGAATCGCCTCGCCTACTACGCGGCCGTGGTGCTCGACCGCGACGTCGTCGAGCGCGGCGGCAAGTCGTGGTTCGCGACGCACGACGCCGGGTCCGGGCCCTTCACGATGCGTGAATGGGTGCACAACGACCACGTGTCGATGGCGAGCGATCCGCATTATTTCCTCGGCGCGCCGAAGATCTCGGGCGTCGAGATGCCGGTCGTGACGCAGGCCCAGACGCGCCTGTCGGAGTACCAAGCCGGCCAGCTGGACCTCGTCGCGGTGCCGCTCGCCGACTTCCAGCGGATCAAGTCGGACGCGGTGATGGGGAAAGAGCTGCTCGTCTTCCCGCGCGCCCAAATCATCTGGCTCGGCCCGAACCCCCGCGTCTACGAGCCGTTCAAGGACGCGCGGGTGCGCCGGGCGTTCGCGCTCGCGATCGACAAGGCGAAGATCGCGCGCACCGTCTTCTTCGGCTTCTACCAGCCGGCGGCGTCCATCGTGCCGCCGGGCATCCCGGGGTTTTACAGCGGATATAAGGGCCTGCCGTACAACCCGGCGGAGGCGAAGCGGCTGATCGAGCAGGCCGGCCTGACCGGCAAGCTGCCCCCGCTCACGATGGCGATCAACCCCATCGCGGAAGACTATCAGATGGCCGCCGAGGCGACCGCGGCGATGCTCAAGGAGAACCTGGGCGTCGACGTGCGGCTGCAGCGGCAGGAGTTCGCGAGCTTCCAGCAGGGGATGAACCGGCGCACCGTGTTCGCGTCGTTCATGACCGGCTGGGCGGCGGACTACCTGGACTACAGCGACTACCTCGACCTGCTGCTGTACAGCAAGTCGCCGCTCGACCGGGTCAGCTACGCGAATCCCGAGTTCGACCGGCTGGTGGATCAGGCCAACGCGGCCGCGAACGACGCGACGCGCACCTCGCTCTACCATCGCGCGGAGGCGCTCGCCGTCGAGGAAGGGGCGATGATCCCGATGGTGTTCACGCAGTTCGCGCTGCTGAAGAAGCCGTACGTGCGCGGGCTGCAGACCACCGGCGCGCTGTCCGGGTACCTGAAGTTCAACACGGTGAGCATCCAGAAGTAGCAGAGTCCGCGGCCGTCCCCGGGTGCTTCGGTATCTCGCGTACCGTGTCGCGCTCATGGTGCCGCTGCTCCTGGGGACGGCCCTGCTCATCTTTCTCGCCGGGCATTACGCGCCCGGTGATCCGGTCCAGGTTCTGCTGGCCGACCACTACACGCCCTCGGCGGCCGCCCATCTGCGCCACGAACTCGGCCTCGACCGCCCGCTCGCGGCGCAGTTCGCCGCGTACGTCGCCCACGCCGCGCGCTTCGACTTCGGCGTGTCGTACATCAATCCGGACCGGCAGGTCGCCGACATCGTGCGGCAGACCCTGCCGATCAGCCTCCGGCTCGCCGCGCTCGCCGTCGCCGCGGCCGCGCTCGCCGGCATCACGCTCGGGGTGTGCGCGGCGGTATTCCGCCGATCGCTTCTCGACCGCCTGATCCAACTCGGCGTCCTCGCCGGGCTGTCGGTCCCCAGCTTCGTCGTCGCCGCCGTGCTCGTGCTGCTGTTCGCGCTGCGCTGGCGCCTCTTGCCGGTCGCGGGGTGGGGCCATCCCGCCGATTACGCCCTGCCCGTGGCCGTCCTGGCCGCCGCGCCGGTCGCCTACATCACGCGGATCAGCCGGGTGAGCGTGCGGCAGGCCCTGACCGAGGACTACGTCCGCACGGCCCGCAGCAAGGGACTGCCCGCCGGCGGCATCCTCGTCCGCCACGTGATGCGCAACGCGGCGCTTCCGATCGTGACGACGATCGGGCTGGCCTTCGGCTACGCCATCACCGGCGCGTTCGTCGTCGAGGTCATCTTCAACATCCCGGGTCTGGCCCGCGTCGCGGTCGACGCCATCTTACAAAGGGACTATTCGGTGATTCAGACCGCGGTGCTCGTGTATACGGCGATCTTCACCCTCGTCAACCTGGCCGTCGACCTTTCCTATGCCGCCCTCAATCCCCGCATCCGCTACTGAGCTCGCCGCCCGGACGACCGCGCGGGCCGCGGCGCGGCCGCCGGCGCTCCTGCGCTGGGTGCGCCGCGACTGGCCGGCCGCGGCGGCGGCGGGGTTCCTCGCGATCCTGATCGTGCTGGCGCTCGGCGCGCCCTGGATCGCCCCGTACGGGTACGACCGCCAGGACCTCGATCACGCGCTGCAGGGGCCCGGGCCGCAGCACTGGCTCGGCACCGATCAGTACGGCCGCGACCTGCTGAGCCGGCTCCTGCACGGAGCGCGCATCTCGCTCACCGTCGGCTTCTCCGCGGTGGCCGCCGAGTCGGTGCTGGGCGTGGCCTGGGGCACCGTCGCCGGATACTACGGCGGCGCGGTCGACGCGGCGTTGATGCGCGTCGTGGACCTGCTGATCGCCTTTCCGTCGCTGCTGCTGGCCGTGCTGATCACCGGCATCTTCGGTCCCAGCGTCGTGAACATCGTGCTCGCGCTCACGCTGACGGCATGGCCGGCGATGGCGCGCACGATCCGCAGCGAGGTGGTCGCGCTGCGGGAGCGGGACTACGTCGAGGCGGCGCGGGCGATCGGCGCCCGTCCGGGACGGCTGCTGCTCCGCCACGTCGTCCCCAACGCCGTGCACCTGCTGACGGCGCGCGCCACCCTCGACGTGAGCGCACTCGTGCTGACCGAGGCCACGCTGAGCTTCATCGGGATCGGCGTGCAGCCGCCGCGGCCGAGTTGGGGCCTCATGATCAACGAGGCGTTCCAGTTTCTGCAGAGCCACCCGTATCTCGTGATCGTGCCGGCGACGGCGCTGTCGCTGACCGTGACCGCGTTCAACGTGCTCGGAGAATCCCTGGCGGAGCGGCTCGACCCGCGCCAGCGGGGGCGATAGTTTCAAGGGGGGACAAGACATGGCGACGCGAGGCAGGACGGATCGGACGATGCGCAAGTTCGTCGAGCGCATCCACTACGTGCGGGCGGCGGTGGACAGCCGCCGGCGTGCGACGAAGCGGGCGATCCGCTCGCAGGCCCTGCGCTGGGAGGACAATTTGCACGGCCGCAGCGCGTACATCGTGGATTCGGTGACCGGCTTCGACTCCAAGAACCTGGCGATGTTCATCCGGGAGATTCCGCCGGGGGCCGCGACGGGCTCGCACCACCACAACTTCGAGGCGGCGTGGGGCGGTAACAAGGCGCCGTTGAGATGGATGCCGATCTGACCGCGTCGATCCGCCGCGCCGGGGAGGAGCTTGCCGCGGACATCGCCGCGCGCCTCCAGGCCGGGGTCCGGGTCGACAGCGTGAACCCCGCGCACGGGGGGACGCAGGGCGAAGGGCCGTTTCAGGCGATGTTCGCCGGCGAACTCGAACGGCTCGGCTGCCGCGTGGAGACGTTTGAGCCCGACGCGCAGGCGCTCGCCGAGCAGTATCCGTTCATCCGCCCCGTGCTGCCGGCGAAGGGATTCGGCGGCCGGCCGAACGTGGTGGCCTGGACACCGTCGGTGGAACGGCCGGAGGGCCGCTCCGCCCGCCTCATCCTCAACAGCCACGCCGACACCGTGGCCGCCGGCGATCCGGCGGAGTGGCCGTCGCCGCCGTTTTCCGCCGCGATCATTGGCGGCCGGCTCGTCGGGCTCGGCGCCGCGGACGCGAAGGGCGCGCTCTTCACGTTTCTCGGCGCGCTCGCGATCCTTCGCGAGGCGGGCTTCGTCCCGCGGAAGGCCGTCGCGTTCCAGTCCGTCGTGGACGAAGAAGCCGGGGGCGCCGGGACGCTCGATTGTCTCCGCCGCGGGTACACGGCGGGCGCGGCGGTGGTGGGCGAGCCGACCGGGCTTGCCGTCTGTCCCGGCTCGCGCGGCTCGATCACGCTCGTGCTGCGCGTCGCCGGCCGCCGGGCCCACCCGGGCGAAGGCTGGCGCGGCGTCAACGCCATCCGGCAGGCGTGGCGCTACGTCGAAGCCCTCGAAGCGCTCCGCGCGGAACTGGATCGCACCGCGATGCATCCGCTGTGGCGGCCGCTCCCCGCCGGCCACGTCTGGAATCTCGTGGCGCTGAACTCGGGCCCAGCCGGCCCGACGGTGCCCGACGTGTGCGAGCTCAACTACAACGCCGGCATGATCGGCGGCGAGCGCGTCCCCGAGATGCGGCGGACGATCGAGGCCGCGATCGCCCGCGTGACCGCGGCCGATCCGTGGACGGCCGAGCATCCGCCCCAGCTGCGGTGGCTGGACCGGCCGATGGATCCCGCCGTGACAGACCCGGGGCATCCGGCGGTGACGGCCTTCGCCGCCGCCGGCCGCGCCCTCGGCGAGGCCCCCGCGGTGCAGGGGTTTTCGGCGATCACGGACGCGCGCTACCTCGTCAATACGGGCGGGATCCCGACGATCAACTTCGGGCCCGGTGAGATTTACCGGTGCCACAGTCCCGAAGAGATGCTGCCGGTCGACGACCTGCGCCGGGCGACGACGTGGGTCGCCGCATTCATCGCGGAGTACTGCGGCGCGGAGCGGCGGCCCTGGGGCCGCTAGGGGCGCTACGATCCGATTGACGGACCCTGGTAGAACAGGAACAGCGCGGCGAGATTGTTGAGGCCGTGCGCGATCATGCCGGGGACGAGCGAACCGGTGATGTCGTACAGATAGCCGAGGACCAGGCCGAGGATTAGGATCGGCAGCAGCTCCACGGCCTGGAGGTGCGCCGCGGCGAAGAACAGGGCGCTCACCACCACCGCCGTGTGCCGGTGGAGCGCGCGCCGCAGCGCGCCGAGCACGAGGCCGCGCAAGAAGATCTCCTCGCCGATCGGCACGACCACGCCGACGACGAGCGCGAGCAGCGTGATCTCGACGCCGGGGTGCAGGTGCGGCATCATCCGGTAGATCGGGCTGCGCTGCTGCTCGCTGTTCACGTATTTCGCGGCCGCGGCCTGGCCGACGTTCAGCGCCAGCAGGAACACCGTCAGGTTCTGTCCGAGGCCGTTGCCGACGACGGCCGCGACGGAGGCGCCGAGTCCCTGGAACACGCGGCGCCGCGCGTCGTCGATCCGCAGGCCGAGCGCGGTGAGGGGCTGCCGGTACTTTACCGCGGCGAGGTACACGCCCGCCGCGACGAAGAACGCGTTCTGCACGACGGCGAGCGCCATGACGAGCCAGAACGGCGGAAGTCCGGTGGCGGCGGTGCGCGGCAGCAGCAGGCCCGCGAGCGGCAGCGTCCCTGCGAAGAAGAGCGTCACGCCGGCGACCTCCACGAGGCCCCAGGTGGCGCGTCCCGCCGGCCGCACGATCAGGTAGAGCGGTACCGCCGCGCCGACGAACGCCGCGGCGGCGACCGCCCACAGCGCCGCGGGCAGGCGGCGCATCTTGCGGCGGGCATCCATGAAGACCAGCAGGGCGGCGGCGAGCGAAACGAGCGCGAGAAATCGCGGCGCGATGGGCCACCTCCAGGAGTGCGGGAAACGTTCGGCGAACACGGGGTGAGACCTGCGCGAGGTGACATCCGCTTGTCCCACGTGTCCTTCTACCGCAAGTGGCGCCCGCAGACGTTCGAGGACGTCGTCGGCCAGGAGCGCGTCACCCGCACGCTGCAGAACGCCATCGCGTCCGGCCGGATCGTCCACGCCTACCTGTTCTGCGGCCACCGCGGCAGCGGCAAGACGACGACCGCGCGCATTCTCGCGAAGTGCCTCAACTGCGCGCAGGGCCCCACGCCGACCCCGGACAACACCTGCCCGTCCTGCGTGGCGATCGGCAGCGGGACCTCGCTCGACGTCATCGAAATCGACGCCGCGAGCAACCGCGGCATCGACGAGATCCGCGACCTGCGCGAGAAGGTGCGCCTCGTCCCGGTCCAGGGCCGCTACAAAGTCTACATCATCGACGAAGCGCACATGCTCACGACCGAGGCGGCCAACGCGCTGCTGAAAACGCTCGAGGAGCCGCCGCCGCACGCGGTGCTCGTGCTCGTGACGACCGAGCCGCACCGGCTGCCGGCGACGATCACCTCGCGGACCCAGCGCTTCGACTTCAAGCGCATTCCGCAGGCCACGATCGTCGAGCGGCTGCGCACGATGGCGGCGGCCGAGTCGCTGACGGTGGACGACGACGCGCTGCATCTCATCGCGCGCGCCGCCGACGGCGCGCTGCGCGACGCGGAGGGGCTGCTCGACCAGCTCAACGCGTTCTGCCGCGGCCGGATCACCAAGCCGGACGTGCTCGCGGTGCTCGGGGTCGTCGACGAGGAGGTCGCGCACAACCTCGCGCAGGCGATCATCGACGGGGACGCCGGCGCGTGCCTCGTCCTCGCCGGCCGGCTCATCGACGAGGGGCGGGACGTCCGGCAGATTTTGCGCAGCCTCGTCGACCAGTTCCGGGACCTGCTGGTGGTCGCGGTGATGCGGCATTCCGAAGATCTCGTGGAGACGACCGAGCAGCGGCTCGAAGCGCTCCGCGCGCAGGCGGCGCGCCTGGCGCCTGGGGTAATCGCGCAGCACATCCGCGTCTTGGCCGCGGCGGAAGCGGAAGCCCGGGCCGCGACGCAGCCCCGCGTCATCCTCGAGATGGCGCTGCTGCGGGCGGCGCGGCCCGAATTGGATCCCTCGCTGGAAAGCCTCGCCGCGCGGGTCGCCGCGTTGGAGCAAGGCGCGGGGGCCCCACGCGCGGCCGGCGGTACGGCCCCGCCGGCGCAGGGGCGGCCGCCCGCGGAGAAACCCGCGGAACCGCCGGCCCGAAAAACACCGCGGTCGGCGGCGCCCACTGCGACGGCCGGCGCCGACGCGGTCCCATTCACCGCCCCGCCGCCCGTGACCCGGGTCGCGGACGTGCGGCCGGTGTCGAGCGCTCCCGCCGCGGCGGCGGCCGATCCCGCTGCGCCGCTTACGATCGACGGGCTGCGCGAGCGGTGGCCGGCCGTGATGGACGACGTCAAGCAGCGCACGCGCGCGGTGCACGCCTACCTGCTCGAGAGCGCGCCGCGCGACGTCGCCGGCGACGAGGTCGTGCTCGGCGTCCGCCACCCGTTCCATCTGGAGCGGCTCGAGGAGCCGAAGAACCGCGGCGTCGTCGCCGAGGCGCTCACGCGCGTGCTCGGGGCGGCGTTCCGGCCGCGCTTCATGCTCGACGAGACCACGGAAGCCGACGCGCTCCCCGCGGACGCGCCCGCGTCGGGGGAGGGGGCGCTCGTCGACGAAGCGGTCCGGCGCCTCGGCAACCCGGTCCAAGAAGTCCGCCGTCTGGAGTGACGCCCGTGTTCAACATGCAGAAGATGATGAAGCAGGTGCAAAAGGTCCAGGAGGACATGGCCCGCGTCCAGGAGGCCCTGGCCCAGGAGCGCGTCGAGGCGACCGCGGGCGGCGGCGTGGTGCGGGCCGTCGCGAACGGCCACGGCGATCTGCTCGAGGTCAAGATCGACCCCGCCGCGGTCGATCCGAGCGATGTCTCGCTGCTGGAAGACCTGGTGCTCGCCGCGGTCGGCGAGGCGCTCCGCAAGGCGCGGGAGCTGGCCGCGGAGCGGATGAAGGCCGTGACCGGCGGGCTGCAGCTGCCGGGCCTGCCCGGCCTGGGACCCTAGCCCGCCGCTGTGTCGGTCTACGCGGCGCCGCTTCAGCGCCTCATCGACGAGCTCGGCAGGCTTCCCACGATCGGGCCCAAGACCGCGCAGCGGCTCGCCTTCTATATGCTGTCGATGAATCAGGCGGACGCGCAGGCGCTCGCCGAGGCGATCCTCGAGGCGAAGCGCCTGATTCGCTACTGCTCGGTGTGCGGCAACATCACGGACGTCGATCCCTGCGCGATCTGTACGAGCGAACGGCGCAACCACGCCGTGATCTGCGTCGTCGAGGATCCCCGCGACATCGCGGCGATGGAGCGGACGCGCGAATTCTCAGGTGTCTATCATGTGCTGCAGGGCGCGATCTCCCCGCTCGACGGCATCGGGCCGGACGACCTCCGCATCGCCGAGCTGCTGCGGCGATGCGCGCCGGCGCCGGGACAGACCGCCGCGCCGGTCGAGGAAGTGATCGTCGCGATGAATCCGCGCGTGGAGGGCGAGGCCACCGCTCTCTATCTGTCGCGCGTCTTGAAGCCGCTCGGCGTGCGCGTCACCCGCATCGCCCACGGCCTGCCGGTCGGCGGCGACCTCGAGTACGCCGACGAGGTGACGCTCGCCCGCGCACTCGAAGGTCGGCGCGAACTTTAAGAGTACACAGTGCCGGCGGCGGCCGCCGCGGCGGCCCGCCGCCGAGGGGGGTGGGCTCGGATGCCCGAGCAGTGTTCAACCGGTGGACGGACGTCGTCGTCGGACTACACGCTTACGATGGGCCGGACGACCTTGCGCCTCGCGGGCGGAGAAATTCACTGGGACCCCGGCTTCAAGAGCGGCTGCGTTTCGCATCCTCTGACGGCCGTGACCCGGGTTGGCTGGGGCGTTACGCGGCTGACGACCACCACGACGGTCGTCGTCGTTCCCGTCTGGCAGAGCACGTCCGTGACCTACCATATCCGATTTGGCGACGACCGCCGTCTGACCGAGGTCTCCCAGGCGATCGTTGACACCCCTGCGGCCCGCGACGCGTTCAAGGGATTTACCGACCGTCTCTGGTCGGGGGTCGGCCTCCGGCTCGTCAACGAACTTCTGCAGGGTCTTCGCGCGGGGCGAACCTACGCGTTCGGTCCGGACCTCAGCGTCGCGGACGACGGCGTCGAGATTCGGAAGCGGGGCTTCTTCGGCGCCGGCCAACCGGTGCGGGTGCCGTGGAGCAAGGTCAAGGTGTGGATCTCGAATGGCCGGTTCTGCGTCGGCTCCGCGGACGACGAAAAGACTCACGTGGCGCTGCCCTATACCGAGGCGAACAACGCGCACGTTTTGGAGGCGGCGATTCGGGCGTGGTTCAAAGAGGGCGGGCGGCGTCTGGGCGACCTCGCGTTCGCCGACCAGCGGGCACCGCTGGTGGTCCGGATGAAGGAGCTCAACGAGATGCTCGAGACGGAGATGCCTCAGTTGCTGGCGCTAAAGTCACGCTTGGATGAACTCGCCGCACAGGCGGCCGGCGGCGCGGCCGTCGATCGAGACGAGTACGCCCGTCTTACCGCCGAGCACCGCACCTTGTTGGAGCGCTGCCGGGCCGACAATCAAACGCTGGAGGAGCTGCTCGCCGAGTACAAGAGGCTCGGGGGCGTGTGACATCCCGGCCGGACGAAGGCCGCCACGAACTCTAGCGGGGAGCATGCCGCCGCGCCACTATTGCTGCAGGCCCATCCGATTGCCTCCAGTCACGGATCGACCCGCCAAGTAAAACCGGCTTTCCACCTCTACCGCGCCGCCGCCGCCGGACCACCGGCCCGTGGAGACCGTTCGCAACAATAGCCGCCTGACGGGTGATATACTGAGGCGCAGGGGACGCGGATGGAGTTTATCTCGCCAACGCACGGGAAACTGAGCTTCGAGCGGATGTTCGCGCACATCGTCCATTACATGGAGGAGCAGCGCGACCAGCGGTACAACCTGATCATCGGGACCGACTCGCTGCTCGGCGACGACACCTGCTTCGTGACCGCGGTCGTGATCCACCGCGTCGGACACGGAGGACGGTACTTCTACCACCGCTTCCGCAACCGGAAGATCGAGAGCCTCCGGCAGCGGATCCTGTTCGAGACGTCGCTCAGCCTGGAAACCGCCAGCCAGATCAGCGCCGAGCTCGCGAAGAACGGCTACAGCGAGCTCCCTCTCGAGATTCATCTCGACGTCGGCGACCGCGGCGAGACGAAGCGGATCATTCGCGAGGTCGTCGGCATGGTCCAGGGCAGCGGCTACGCCGCGGTGACGAAGCCGGACAGCTACGGCGCGAGCAAAGTCGCGGATCGCGAGACCGGAAAGATGGGCGTGCGGCCGCGGCCGCTGCCGCGCCCGAAACGCACCGCGGGCGGAGCGCAGGGAGACGGGGCGGGAGGCCGCGGGGCGGCCGCAGGTCCCGCGCCGGACAGGACGGGGACGCCGGCAGAGCCGGCACCCGTGCCGCAGATCGAGGGGGAATCATGACCGGAAAGACACTGGCTGACAAAATCTGGGACGCGCACGTCGTCGCGAGCGGCGACCGTGAGCCGGATCTGCTCTTCGTCGACATGCACCTCGTGCACGAGGTGACGTCGCCGCAGGCGTTCGAAGGCCTGCGGCTGGCCGGCCGGAAGGTGCGCCGGCCCGACCTCACGTACGCGACGCTCGACCACAACGTGCCGACGACGCCGCGTACGGAGCCGATCACCGATCCGACGAGCAAGGTGCAGGTCGAGGCGCTCGAGCGCAACGCCGAGGAGTTCGGCGTCCACCTCGAGGGCATGCTGAGCCCGCGCCAGGGCATCGTGCACATCATCGGCCCGGAGCTCGGGCTTACGCTGCCGGGGATGGTCATCGTCTGCGGCGACAGCCATACCGCGACCCACGGCGCGTTCGGGGCGCTCGCCTTCGGCATCGGGACGAGCGAAGTCGAGCACGTGCTCGCCACGCAGACGCTGCCGCAGCGGCGGCCCAAGATGATGGAGATCCGGGTGGACGGCGACCTGCCGCGCGGCACCACCGCCAAAGACCTGATCCTCGGGATCATCCGCCAGAACGGCGTCGGCGGCGGGACCGGGCACATCGTCGAGTACACCGGCGCGGCGATCCGGGCCCTTTCTATGGAAGGACGCATGACCGTCTGCAACATGACGATCGAGGGGGGCGCCCGGGCCGGACTGATCGCCCCCGACGATACGACGTTCAAGTACGCCGAGGGGCGGCCGTATGCGCCGAAGGGCGCGGCCTGGGAGGCGGCCCTCGACGCGTGGCGGGCGCTGCCGACCGATCCGGACGCGCGGTACGACACGACGGTGCAGGTCGACACGGCGACCATCGAGCCGTTTGTGACCTGGGGCACGAACCCCGCGCAGGCGGAGCCGGTGACCGGCCGCGTGCCGGATCCGGACGCGCAGACCGATCCGCAGGCGCGCGCCGCGGTGGCGCGCGCGCTCGAGTACATGGCGCTGCGCCCCGGGACGCCGATTCAGGAGATCGCGATCGACCGCGTGTTCATCGGCTCGTGCACGAACGCGCGGCTGGAAGACCTTCGCGCCGCTTCGCAGGTCGTCGCGGGCCACCGCGTGAACGCCAAGGTCAGGGCGATGGTGGTGCCCGGGTCCCAGCTCGTCAAGGTCGCGGCGGAGCGGGAGGGTCTCGACCGCATCTTCACGGCGGCGGGCTTCGAGTGGCGCGAGGCCGGCTGCTCCATGTGTCTCGGCATGAACCCCGACATCCTCGGCCCCGGCGAGCGGTGCGCGTCGACCTCCAACCGGAATTTCGAAGGGCGGCAGGGCCCCGGCGGCCGCACGCACCTCGTGAGTCCGACGATGGCCGCGGCCGCGGCGATTGCCGGGCACTTCGTCGACGTCCGCGAGTGGAGGGCCTAGGATGGAGCCGTTTCGCACCCACAACGGGATCGTGGTCCCCCTGGGGATCCCGGACTGCAACACCGATCTCATTACCCCGGCGCGCTACCTGAAGCGGATCGAGCGCACCGGCTACGGGGACGTGCTGTTCTACAGCATGCGCTACCGCGAGGACGGATCGCCGAACCCGGATTTCGTGCTGAACAAGCCGGACTACCGGGACGGCACGATCCTCATCGCCGGGAAGAACTTCGGCTGCGGCTCATCCCGCGAGCACGCGCCGTGGGCCTTGCACGATTACGGCTTCAAGGCGATCATCGCGCCGTCGTTCGCGGACATCTTCGCCGGCAACTGCGCGCAGATCGGCCTGCTCACGATTGTCCTGCCGGAAGCACGGGTGCGCGAGATGCTCGAGGTCGCCGAATCCCGCGAAGGCTACCAGATCACGGTGGACCTCGCCCGGCAGACGGTCACGGACGCGTTCGGGCGCACCGACCGGTTCGAGATCGATCCATTCACGAAGCACTGCCTGTTGAACGGCCTCGACCCGATCGGCCTCACGCTCCAACACGAGAACGAGATCTCGTCCTACGAGGCCGCGCGGGTGGACTGGCTGCCGAAGGTCGGAGCCGGACAGGCCTAAGCGCTCTCCGTCTGCTGCTCTGCCGTTACCTGACCCCGAGGGTCTTTGCGATCTCGGGGTTCAGCGTGTTCAGGCCGAGGACCTCGCGCCCTGCGCCAGGGTGTGGCCCCACATCGCCTGAGTCACTTCGGGCCCGCCGGCCGTCGCCGGGAGCCCGAGGCTCGGCACGTCGAGCGCGTACACCGTGCCGTCCCCCAGACTCGACGTGATGTGTCGGTGGAGAGGCTACCACGTGCGGGTCCGCCACCCCTCCCGCGTTTGCGGCATTTTGTCGCGGATCAATCTCACCTCCGGCGTCGAATACCCTCGGCGATGAGACGCGGCGTGGCCGCCGGAGGGAATGCATGACCGACGATGTTCGTCCGTTGATCGAGGTTCAAGAGTACAGCTACGATCGGGCCGGCGCAGGCCTCCGCGAGTCGTTCCCTCGGGCCGTCGCGATGGACCTGCCGCGGATGGCGGCGTTTCTGGATCGTACGCGATACGCGGTGCTGGCCACCGGCCGTCCAGACGGCCGTCCGCATGCCGCGCCGATTGCGTTCAGCGTCTGGCGGGGCGCCTTCTGGATCGCCACGGTCCGCGGGGCCCGGCTTCGAAACTTGAAATCGCGCCCGTACGCATCCATCGTCGTCATGGACGGTGACGTGCGCCCCCAGCATCGGACGGTGATCGCCGAAGGCCCCGTCACTATTCACGAGGACGCCGGGATGGGACAGGCGGACCCGGCGTTCGGCGAGAACTGGCGGATGCGCTTCGGGAGCGACCCGACATGGGCCGCCGCGATGCTCGAATTGCGGCCCGAGCGGGTCTTCTCGTTCGACGGGACGTTGGAGTAGCCGCATCAGCGGAAGGGGACGAGCGATGAAGGACACCGTGCTCCTCGAAGAACTGTCGTGGCCGGAGGTGCAGGACGCGTTGAACGCCGGCGTCCGCACCGTGGTGATCGTCGTCGCTTCGATCGAGCAGCACGGGCCGCACCTGCCGACCATGACCGATACCGCGATCGGCTACGCGGTCGGAGAGCGCGTCGCCCGCAAGCTCGGCCGCGCCCTGCTCGCGCCGGTGATCCGCCCCGGCTGCTCGGACCACCACCTGGCGTTTCCCGGCAGCCTCTCCATCCCCCGCGAGACGCTGATCGAGACCGTGATCGCCTACGTCCGGTCGCTCGCGCCGCACGGGTTTCAGAACTTCATGCTCTTCTCGTCCCACGGCGGCAACTTCGACGCGCTCGAAGACGCCGCGCGACGCCTTCGGGACGAGTTCACGCCCAAGAAGGTCCGGATCGCGGCCTATGCCGGCCGGGCCGCGCTCCTCGAGATGATGCAGATCATGAACGGCGCCGCGGAGTCCCTGGGCGCGCGGCAGGACGTCGACGCGCTCCACGCCGAGCTGACCGAAACGTCCGTCATGATGGCCAGACACCCGGCGCTGGTGGCGAGAGATCGCCTGGCGGAGGGCCGGATGGGCCGGATCGACGCGGACGAGATGTTCAGGCGCGGTCTCAGGGCGATGTCGCCGAACGGCATCATCGGAGATGCCCGGGCCGCGACCCCCGAAATCGGCGCCGCCGTGCTCGAGCGCCTCTCGGATCATCTCACCGCGTTTGCGCGGCGCGAGCTCGAGACCGGGTAGTCGTGGTCAGGCCTTCGCCAGCCGCCCGATCCCGAACAGGCTGAGGTCGAACCGGCTCCGTCCATCGAGCGCGAGGTCGGCCATGATCTCGCCGACCACGCTGCAGAACTTGAAGCCGTGGCCGGAGAACCCGGCGGCGATGGCAACGTTCGCGTGGTCGGGGTGCCGGTCGAGGATGAAGTGCTCGTCCGGGCTGTTCGTGAACAGGCACGTCTTCATCGCCATCGTCGGACCGTCGGCGTCCGGGAAGTAGCGGCGGATGCCCTCGCGCAGCACCGCTTCGTCCTCCGGATGGATCTCGCGGTCGACCGCGTCCGCGTCGGTGCGCTCCAGGCGGTGGTGGTACTTGCCGATCTTGAAGCCGGGGACGCCGTAGATCGGGAACCCGTAGAACCGTCCCTCGGGGCTCTCCATGTTGAAGACGGGGAACGTGGCGAGTTGGAAGTGCTCGGGCTTGAGCGGCTGCGCCCAGAGCAGCACCTGACGTTCCGGGACGGCCGCGCGGGCCAGCGCCGGCACGAGACGCGCCGCCCACGGGCCGGCCGTGATCACCAGCCGCTCGGCGGCATACGTTCCCTGCGCGGTACGCACACGTACGCCGCCGCGCTCCGGCTCCCAGCCCAGCACGGGCTCGCGCGCCCGCACCTCGGCGCCGAGCGCCTGCGCCACCATCACGTGCGCGACGATCGCGCGTTCCGACATGACGAAGCCGCCGTCCGGCTGGTACACCGCGACCATGCCGTCCGACAGGCGGTAGCCGGGAAAGCGCCGGTGCAGCTCCGCCGCGGTGAGCGTCTCGTGGGGCAGGTGATGAATGTCGCAGGAGAGGAGCGAGCCGGCCACCGTGGGGCAGCCGTCCGGCCCCGCGTCGATGCCGCCGGTGATGACGAGTAGGCGCTCGCCGGTCCGGTGCTCCAATTCGCGCCACAATTCGTACGCGCGGCGCAGGAGCGGGACGTAGGACGGGTGCTCCCAGTAGGCGAGGCGGATGATGCGGTTGGTGCCGTGGGACGAGCCGCGGTCGTGCGGGATGTCGAACTGCTCCAGCCCGAGGACGGTCTTCCCCCGGCGGGCCAGGTGGTAGACGGCGGCGCTGCCCATCCCGCCGACGCCGATCACGATGACATCGTAGCGCCGCATGCGGTCCTCCCGACTGTGTGGCGGCTTCGTGCGGCCGGCGCCTACCGCCGCGCCGGTGAGCGCGGCGGCGTGATCTCCGTGCGGCCTCCCATGTAGGGCTGCAGCACCGCCGGGATCCGAACGCTGCCGTCGGCCTGCTGGAAATTCTCCATGACGGCGATGATCGCGCGGGTGGCCGCGACCGCGGTCCCGTTCAGGGTGTGCACGTACTCGAGGCCGCGCCGGCCGCGGGACCGGAAGCGGACGTTGAGGCGCCGCGCCTGGAAGTCCGTGCAGTTGCTGCACGACTGCGTCTCGGCGTAGCCGCCGCGGCCCGGCATCCACGTCTCGATGTCGTACTTGCGCGCGGCCGGGTCCCCGAGGTCGCCCGCGGCGATGTCGACCACCCGGTACGGCAGGCCGAGCCCCTGCCACAGGGCCTCCTGCTGTGTGAGCAGGTACGCGTGCTCGTCCCAGGAGCGGTCGGGATGGCAGAACGAGAACATCTCGACCTTATCGAACTGGTGCAGGCGGAAGATGCCGCGCGTGTCTTTGCCGTGCGCGCCCGCCTCCCGCCGGAAGCAGGTCGAGATGCCGGCGAACCGCATCGGCAGCGCGTCCTCGTCGAGGACCTCGCCGCCCATCATCGAGCCGAGCGCCACTTCGGACGTGCCGGCGAGCGCGAGATCCTCGCCCTCGATCCGGTAGACCATCTGCTCGTCGAGCCCGCCGCCGCCCATCGTGCCGAGCACGGCCTCCCGCTTCACCAGCACCGGCGGGATGACGGGGACGAAGCCCTCGGCCGCGAGCCGGTCGACCGCGTACCGGAAGAGGGCCATCTCCAAGAGCGCGCCGTCGCGGCGCAGCAGCACGAAGCGCGATCCGGAGATCTTGGCCGCCCGCTCCACGTCGAGCATGTCGAGCCGCATTCCTAAGTCTACGTGGTCGCGCATTTCGAACGAGGGGTGCGGCGGCTCGCCGTAGGTGCGGAGGGTGACGCTCGCCTCGGGTCCGCCGTCCGGGACTTCCGGGTGCGGGGGATTGGGGATGCGCCGCAGGGCGGCCTCGAGCGCGGCGTCGGCCGCGGCGAGCTCCGGTTCGGTCGCGCGCAGCTCGGTGGCGATCCGCTTCATCTCGGCGATGCGCGCCTCGCGCGCGGGGCCGGTGAGCCGGGGAATCTCCTGGGACGCGCGGTTCTGCTCGGCGCGCAGCGACTCGACGCGCTGGAGGATGTCCCGGCGCCTGCGGTCGGCTTCGAGGACCGCGTCGACGAGGCCCGGGTCGGCGCCTTTGCGGCGGATCGCGGTCTTGATCTCGTCGGGCTGCTCGCGGATCAGCCGCAGGTCCAGCACGGTCTCACGTCTCCTTCGCCACGCCGGGCCTTAGGCCGCGGGCAGCTGGGTCGCTCGCACCGCGGTGATCCCGCCGGCCTGCGCGATCTCGCGGGTCACCTCGACCGGCGGCGCGGCGTCGAGCGTCAGGACCATCACCGCGGTCCCGCCGGCGTCGCGGCGTCCCACGTGCATGTTCGCGATGTTGACGCCGCGCCGGCCGAGGATCGTGCCGACGTGGCCGATCATCCCGGGCCGGTCGGCGTTCCACACGAACAGCATGTGCGGCGCCGGCGCGAGGTCGAGCCGCCAGGCGTTGAGGCGGGTGATCCGCGGCTCGCGGTGGCCAAACAGCGTCCCGCCGAGCCGCAGCGTCCCGCGCGACGTCTCGATCTCCGCGACGAGCTGGCTCGCGAAGTCTTCGCACAGATCGGTGTGGGACTCGCTCACGCGCAGCCCGCGCTCCTTGGCCAGCAGCACCGCGTTCACGAGGTTCACCGGCTGGTCGGAGGCGTGGCGCAAGAGGCCGACCAGGACGGACGCCGTGAGGGGCTGCGTGTCGAGGCGGGCCACCTCGCCCTCGTAGCCGAGGGCCACGGCGCGGATCTGGCCGTCGGCCAGCTGGCCGGCGAGCCCGCCGAGGGCGCGGGCGAGGTGCAGGAACGGGTCGAGCCGCTGCCAGACGTCCTCGCCGAGCGCGGGCGCGTTCACCGCGCCGCGGACGGGTTCCCCGCGGAGCGCCGCGAGCACCTGGTCGGCGACCTCGACGGCGATCGACCGCTGGGCCTCGACCGTGGAGCCGCCGAGGTGCGGGGTCGCGACGACGCGCGGGTGCCGCAGCAGCGGATTGTCGCCGGGCGGTTCCTTCGCGAAGACGTCGAGGGCGGCGCCGCCGAGCCGGCCTCGCTCGAGAGCGGCGAGCAGCGCCGGTTCGTCGACAAGCCCGCCCCGCGCGCAGTTTACGAGGAACGCCCCGGGCTTCATCCGCGCCAGCTCGTCCGGACCGACGAGCGCCCGCGTGTCGCGGCCCAGCGGCACGTGGAGTGTGACGACGTCGGCCCCGTCGAGGACGTCGGGCCAGGGCGCGAGTTCCACGCCGAGGCGCCGCGCCCGCTCCTCGGACACGTAGGGGTCAGAGGCCACGACGCGCATGCCGAAGGCGAGCGCGCGCCGGGCGACTTCGCTGCCGATCTTGCCGAGACCAACCACGCCGAGGGTCTTGCCGGTGAGCTCGATCCCGACGAACCGCTCCCGGACCCATTCGCCGCGGGCCACGGCCTGCGCGGCGCTCGGGACGTGGCGCGCCAGCGCCAGCATCATCGCGAAGGTATGCTCGGTCGCCGCGGTCGTGCTGCTCTCCGGGGTGTTGAGGACGAGGATGCCGCGGCGGGTCGCCGCCTCGACGTCGATGTTGTCCACGCCGACGCCGGCGCGCGCGATCACGCGGAGATGGCCGGCCTCGTCCAGGCTGCCGGCCGGCACCCGGGTGCGGCTCCGCACGATCACCGCGTCGAACTCCGTCAGCAGCGAACGCAGCTCGTCGTCCGGCACGCCGGCGCGCACCACCACTTCGCCGGCCGCGGAGAGGCGCCGGAGGCCTTCGTCCGCGAGACCGTCGGCGACGAGCACGCGCATTAGGCTAGCCGACCGCGCCGGCGGACCGCCTGCCGGCGGACTCGCCGGCAACCATGTCATCAACGCCGGCCTTGAGCGCGTCGTTCGCGGCGCGGACGCCGTCCTGAGTCCGCACCGGATGGCCGAGGTCGCCCAGCGTCTTGCCGAGCGCCTCGAGGCCGCCGAGCAGCCACTCCGGCTTCATATAGCCGAGATGGCCGATCCTGACGATGTCGTGCTCCAGCTTCCCGATGCCGTTTCCGATCAGCACCTGATAGCGGTCGCGGGCGTGGGCGACCACCTTCTGGCTGTCGATGTCCTTCGGCATGCGTACGGTCGTCACGGTGTGGACCGCCGAGGCGTCGTCGACGAGCGGCTCGAGGCCCATGCCGCGCACGCCGGCGCGGGTGAGCTGCGCCATGCGGCGGTGCCGGGCGAACACGTGCTGAAGGCCTTCCTTGCGGATCAGCCGCACCGCGGCCTGGACCGCGTACGCGACCGTCACGGCGGTCGTAAACGGCGTGGACGGGTTGGCCAGCTTGGCCGCGTTGCGCGCCCGGACGAAGTCGAGGTAGAAGCGCGGGGTCGTGGCGCGCTCCGCGGCGGCCCAGGCGCGGTCGCTGACGCTGAGGAACGCCAGCCCCGGCGGGCTCATCAACGCTTTCTGCGACGCGGTCACGGCGACGTCGACGCCCCAGGCGTCGGTCTCGATCGGGATCGCCCCGATCCCGCTGATCCCGTCCACCATCAGGAGCGCGGGATGCCGGCCCATCGCCTCCCGGATCGCCCGCACGTCGTTGTGGACGCCCGTGCTCGTCTCGCTCTGCGTCACCAGCACCGCCCGGTACTCGCCGGCGGTGTCCGCTTTGAGACGCGCGGCGACCTCCTCGACCGGGACCCGTTGGCCCCACGGCGCGGACACGCGGTCCACTCTGGCGCCGTACCGCTCGGCCATCTCGGCCCACCGCTCGCAGAAGGAGCCGTTGCTGACCGAGAGCGCGCGGTCGCCCGGGGAGAAGATGTTGACCACGGAGGCCTCGAGGCCGCCGGTGCCCGACGCGACGAACGTCAGGATGTCGTTCCGCGTCTGGAACACCTCACGCAGGCCGTCGAGCACCTCGCGCATGATGTCGCCGAACACGGGGCCGCGGTGGTTGGTCATCTGCCGGTTCATGGCCTCCAGGACCTCGGGGGGCAGGGGAGTCGGTCCCGGGATCAACAGATTCGCGTCCGGCAGATCGCGCATCGCAGACCTCCTTCGTGATGTTATGACAAACGACAGCGCTCCCGCCGTAGGAGGCGAGAGCGCTCGCGGTGCCACTCCTGTGCCGGGCGTCCCGCCGCCTGAACGGGCGGGGTCCGGCGCTCGACAGCGATAACGGGCAGACCCGGCGGCCTTTAGGCGCGGTGCGGACACCGCCCGCCGGCCGCGGACTCGGGAGTGGACGGGGCCCGCCGCTCCGCCGGCTTGCACCAGATCACCGGCTCGCTTGGGGAGTCGCGCGGTCCGCGGTCTCCGTCGCCGTCCGTATAGGTTTTCTGCATCGTAGCAGACCGCCGGACGGCGGGTCAACACGGCCGGCCTGCGGTGTAATTGCTCAATGATTCTGTCACCCCGTAACTGCTCAATGATTCTGTCACCCTGGGCCTATGACCAGGGGGAGTATCATCTTGAGCAGCAGAGAACAGCAACGCGCCCACGTCGTCACCCAGCTCCTCGACGGCCGGCTCACCATGCCTGAGGCCGCCCGGCTCATGGGCCTCTCGACCCGCCACACCAAGCGCCTGGTGGCCCAGGTCCGCCAGCGCGGCCTCGCCGCCCTGGCCCACGGCAACCGCGGCCGACCGCCGGCCCGACGCTTGCCTGAGACGGTGCGCGCGCGGCTGCTCGCACTCGCCCGCACCACGTATGCCGGGTGCAACGACTGCCATTTCACCGAGCTGCTGGCGGAGCAGGAACACGTCGCCGTCTCGCGGCCCACCGTCCAGCGCTGGCTGCGGGCCGCCGGCATCGGGAACCCCCGCAAGCGGCGCCCGCCCAAGCATCGACGCCGCCGCGAACGGATGCCGCAGGCCGGCCTCCTGATCCAGATGGACGCCAGCCCGCATCCGTGGCTCGAGGCCCGCGGCCCCCGGCTCGTGCTGCATGCCGCCATCGATGACGCCACCGGGGAAGTCCTCGCCGCCGTCTTTCGCCCGGAGGAAGACAGCTACGGCTACCTGCTGCTGCTCCGGCGCCTCATCCGGCGCTATGGCGTCCCCGCGGCCGTCTATACCGATCGCCACGGTATGTTTCATCGTGATGCCCCGCCCTTATCGATTGCCGACCAACTCGCAGGCGAGCTCGCCGGGACGCAAATCAGCCGCGCGCTCCGTGAACTTGGGATCCACTGGATCCCCGCCTCGTCGCCACAAAGTAAAGGCCGGATCGAACGGCTCTTCGGGACCTTCCAAGATCGCCTCGTGAGCATGCTCCGCCTCGCCCAGGCGCGCACGCTGGAGGACGCGCAGCGGGTGCTCGATCACTATCTCCCGCGGTACAATGCGCAGTTTGCCAGGGCCCCGCTCAATCCGGAGCCCGCCTGGCAGCCGGTTCCCTCTCACGCGGACCTCGAGCGCATGTGCAGCTTTAAGTACCGCCGCACCGTCAATCACGACAACACCATCCAGCTCACGGGGCGCCTCATGCAACTCGATCCCGGGCCGGGCGGGCGCAGCTACGCGGGCGTCCGCGTCGACGTCCACGCCCACCTGGATGGCACGCTCAGCGTCTATCATCGCGGCCGCCGGCTGGCAGCAAAACGGCTGCCCGAGGGCCACCGCCCGCGCCGTCCTCGGCCCCAGCCGGTCACCGTGCCGCTCGGCCCGCCCAACAAAGCCCATACGCCACCGGCCGACCATCCATGGCGTACGGGGCCATTAAGACCGCCAACAACACGTAACTCGATGGCTCACGAGTGACATTTTCATGGAGCAGTAAAGGTGACAGAATCATTGAGCAACAACACACGGCCGGCCTGCGGCGGCCAGGACATCCCGGGCCGGAGGCGAACCCCGCCTTCCATGATTGCCGCGGCGCCGCGCGCCATTCCGTGGCACTGGTTTGGCTGGGCGCTGGCCCTCGTCGCGCCGATCGCCGTGCTCGTGACGCTGGCCGCCTCGCCGCAGTTCAATCCGCTCATCTTCACACCGCGCGCCCACTTCATCGTCACGTCGAGCGTGAGCGTCCTCGGCGCGCTCCTGGCCGTCCTGACGGGCATCGTCGCCCAGCACAGCGGCGACGTCCGCGTGCTGCTGCTCTCGCTCGCCTTCTTCACCATCTCCGGGTTCTGGGTGCTGCACGGGATCCTCACGCCGACCGTGCTGTTCCGGGAGGTCTCGACCGGTGAAGGCTGGAGCATGCTCGTGGCCCAACTGGGCGGCGCGGCCTTTCTGGCCCTGAGCGCCGTCCAACCGACGGCGCGGCTGCGCGGACAGTTGGGCCGGTTCCGCCGCGCCGCGTACCTGTTGGTCCTGGCGGCGATCGTTGTGGCATTTGCGGTCGCGCTGCTCTTTCCGAATCTGCTGTCCGCGGGTGAAGCGGCGGAAGGCAGGCTGCCGGCCGAGGCGTACGCGGCGGCCTACGGGCAGACGGTCGAAACCGCGCTGTGGATCTCCGCGGCGGTCACGATCGCACTGCTGACCTTCGCCGCGTGGCGGTATATTCAGGAATACCGCCTGACGCGCCTGCGGATCCAGGCCTCCGTGACCTACGGCCTCTTGTTTCTCATCGACGCGCAACTGGGGCTGGCGCTCAGCGAAGCGTGGCATCTGGCGTGGTGGGTCTATCACTGGCTGGTCCTGCTCGGCCTCGGGACCATCGTTGCCGCGATCGTGATGGGGCTGGGGCAGGGTACCACGCTCGCGAAGTCGATCCAGGGGTTGTTCCTGCTCGGCACCGTCGAGAAGCTCGAGCAGAGCTACAACGAGACGATCGTGGCGCTCATCAACTCCGTCGAGGCGCGGGATCCGTATACGCAGGGCCATTCCCAGCGCGTCGCGCAGATGGCGACCCTGATCGGCGAGGCGATGCGCCTGTCGCCCGAAAGCGTGCGGACGCTCCACCAGGCCGGCCTCCTGCACGACGTCGGCAAGATCGGCGTGCCGGACGCGATCTTGAACAAGCCCGGCCGGCTGACCGACGAGGAGTACGCGATCATGAAAGGCCACCCCGTCCGCGGCGAGGAGATGATCCGGGGCATCCCGAGCCTGCGCGCGACGCTGCCGGGCATTCGGTCCCATCACGAACGGTGGGACGGGTCGGGATACCCGGACGGGCTGGCGCGCGAGGCGATCCCGCTGCAGGGCCGGATCCTCGCCGTCGCGGACGTCTACGACGCGATGACGTCCGGCCGCGCCTACCGGGCGCCGTTCAAGCGCGAGGTCGTCCTCGACGAGCTGCGCACGAGCGCCGGGACCCGGTACGACGCGCGGGTGGTGAGGGCGTTTCTCGAGGCGCGGTGCTACGAAGCCTCGCGCGAGCGAGGCGGCTAGGGCTCGGCCGTTCTCGTCGCTTCGGCCACGGCTTTGAGGTCCGGCGGGGGCGTGACGAGCGCGATGAACGCCTGCGCGGCGCGCGGCAGCTGCCGGTCGCGGTGCCGGACGAGCCAGATCGTCCGTTTGACCGTGAAGTCCCGCACCGGCAGGACGCGCAGCCGGCCGGTCGAGACCTCGAGGTCGATCGCGCAGCGCGACAGCATCGAGACGCCGAGATTCGCGGCGACCGCCTGCTTCACGGCGTCGACGCTCTCGAGCTCGAGCGTCGGCGTGATATAGACACCGGCGCGGTGCAGCGCGTCGTCGAGCAGTTCCCGGCTGCCCGATCCTCGCTCCCGCATGATGAACGGCTCGCCGGAGAGGTCGGTGAGCGCCACTTCCGGCAGGTCTGCGAACCGGTGCGACGGCGCGACCACGAGGACGATCTCGTCGTCGGCCATCGGGACGGCCTCGAGATCCGGAAGGGTGACGCGCCACCCGGTCACCGCGAGATCCAGTTCCTGGCGCAGCACCATTTCCTGGATTTTCCTGGGGTCGTCGATGCGCAGCGCGATCTCGAGCCGCGGGTACTCTCGCTTCAACCGGCCGAGCAATGCCGGCAGGATGTATGTCCCCGGCGTCTGCGTCGCGCCGACGAGCAGGCGGCCGCGCCCCAGGCCCTTCACCTCGTCCATCGCGCGCTGGGCCTCTTCCATGAGGGCGAGGATCCGGCCGGCGTAGTCGAAGCAGATCCGCCCGGCCTCGGTGAGGCGGACGGACTTGCCGGCCGGCTCGAACAACTCCACCCCGAACTGCCGCTCCAGCTCGCCGACCTGGATGCTGACCGATGGCTGGCTGATCGCCAGTTCCGAGGCGGCGCGCGAGAAGCTGCCGGACCGCGCGACCGCGTGAAAGATCTTCAGCAGGTGGACGTTGATCGTCATGAGGCTTCAGGCGCTACTATAACAGCACCGGGCCCATGCTACAATTGACGCGGGCGTCCCGGCTCACGCCGTGGGCCCAGTGTCACGCGCGGCGCCCGGAGGGAGCATGAACGACCGCGACCGCATCCGGCTCACCAGTATGGTGGCCTGCGCGGGCTGAGCGTCCAAGCTGAGTCCGACGGACCTGGCGCAGGTTCTGCGCCACCTGCCACCGATCACCGACCCGGACGTCCTGGTGGGCACCAGCACCGCCGACGACGCCGGCGTGTACCGCCTTGGGCCCGATCTGGCCCTGGTCCAGACGGTCGATATCTTCACGCCCATCGTGGACGATCCGTACTGGTTCGGGGCGATCGCGGCGGCCAACGCGCTGAGCGACATCTACGCGATGGGCGGCACGCCGCGGCTCGCCCTCAATTTCGCCGGGTTTCCCCGCTCGAAGCTCCCGCTCGACGTGCTCGGCGAGATCCTGCGCGGCGGCGCGGAAAAGTGCGCCGAGGCGGGCGTGACCATCATCGGCGGCCACACGATCGACGATCCCGAGCCGAAGTACGGCCTGGCGGTGACCGGGTTCGTGCACCCGGATCGCGTCATCACCAACGCCGCCGCCCGGCCGGGGGACCGCCTCGTGCTGACGAAGCCGCTCGGCATGGGGATCGTGACCACGGCCCTCAAGCAGGGCAAGGCGGAGCAGGCGGCGGTCGACGAAGCCATTCGCATCATGTCCGCCCTCAACCGGCCGGCCGCCGAAGCGATGATCGCGGTGGGCGTGTCGGCCGCCACCGACATCACGGGGTTCGGCCTTCTGGGGCATCTCGCCGAGATGACGCGGGGATCGGGGGTTGCCGCTCGCGTCCGGCTGCGCGACGTGCCCATCCTCGAGGCCGCGTGGCCGCTCGTACAGGCCCGCGCGATTCCCGGCGGGACTCAGCGCAACCGCGAGTCGCTTCAGAATGTGGTCTCGTGGGATGGCGTCGGCGAGGACGCGCAAATTCTGTTGGCCGACGCGCAGACCTCCGGCGGCCTGCTCATCGCCGTGCCGGAGGCGCGGTGCGACGCTCTCGTCCGGGCGCTGCGGGCGGGCGGGCTCCTCGTTGCGGCGGTGATCGGCGAGATCACCGGGCAGGGACGCGGCGAGATTACCGTTGTAACGTGAGTGCCGGGCGTTCGGCTAGCGTCTCGCGAGCGGCGACGGAGAGTAGTCGACGGGCGCGAGCGTGCGGTCCTCGATCTCCCCGACCATGTCCCCAAGCGAAGCGGTGGCCCGCTTCGCTTCTTTCCATTCCTCGTCCGCGAAGAACTTAGCCCACGCCGCGGTTTTGGCGGCCTCGTCGGGCCACGCCAGGAGATAGACGAACTCGGTCCGGCGGGGCGTCTTCGTCTCCCACATCTCGACGATGTCGAACCCGTGCTTCCGCATGATGCGCGCCGCGTGGTCGCGGAAGCGCGCGTGGAAGGCGGCTTTGTTGTGCTCGAAGATCTCGTAGATCCGCAGCTGATGGATCACCGTTGACCTCCCCGTCGGTGGATGCGAGTCGCGTTCACACGGGCCGCGAGTCCTTCGCCGTGTGGGCCCGTGCCTTCTGCGCGACCGCGATCTCATACGAGCGTCGCAGCAGGCCGACCGCCCGTTCCACGTCTTCCGGCTGCCGGAGATAGAAGCTCACCCAGCCGCTCTCCGGCAGGACGTGGTGCGGCGACGCGTCGCCGGCGGCGACGATCTCGTTTCGGACCTTGGTCGGAAACGGGATGTCGACGAGCCCGTCGCCGTGCACGTGGCCGATCTCCCGGCTCTCCAGCCGGAACTCGGTCCCGCCGAACCGATGCTCATGCGCCGTGACGCCGTCCCACGCCGAGACGGTCTTTTTGATAGTCTCACCCGCACCACGGACCGCCATGGTCGTCCTCCTTTATGGGCCCCTAGTAGACGCCGGGAATCAGCCGGAACGTGCGGGCGCGATAGGCGTCGTATTCGGCGCGGAACTGTGACCGCAGCAGCCGCTCCTCCGCGTCCATCCGCGCCACCAGCGGGGGGATCAGGAGCGCGGCGAGCAGCACGCCCGCGCCCGAGCGAAAGGCGAGTCCCCATCCCAGCGAGCTGATCAGAAGACCCAGGTAACTCGGATTGCGGACCGTCCCGTAGACCCCGGTGGTGACGAGCGTGTGCCCAGGCTGAATCGCCACGAGGCCGCTGAACCGGCGGCCCAGTACGAAGACCGGCCAGATCCGGAGCGCGCCTCCGCCGGCGAACAGCAGGACGCCAAGCCAGCGAACGGCGTCGCCGCCGAACGTCCAGATCTGGCGCCGGTCGGTGTAGGCCGGGAGATAGGCTTCGAGGAGACCGATGACCGCGAACGCCGCGATCACCCACCGGTTCCCGCGGTCCTCGCGTTCCCCCGAACTGAGATTGCCGCTCGACAACAGCGCGGCGATGGTGAGGCCAAATGTGACGGCGGTCAGCGCGACGAACGCGCGGTGCGAGAAGAACGGACCCGCGCCGCCCCATGCGAGCACGCTCAGCCCCAAGTACATCGTGACGCCTACGACGGTGAGCGCCGGGCGCAGGGCCATTCTCATGCGCAGAGGCGGGCGCGCGCGTACGCGAAGAGGTGCTGCTGCGCGTGTCCGGCGAGCGGGCCGAACCGCTCTCGGGCGAACGCCTGGATGTCGCGCAGCCGCCGCGGCCGTCCCCGGAAGTACAGTCGCTCGACCGCCCGGCGCACCCAGACGTCGATCGGAAACGCCGCGCGGTGGCCGAGGCCGAACAGCAGCACGCAGTCGCCGACCTTTTCGCCGACCCCTGGGAGGTCGAGCAGCGCCTCGCGGGCGGCGGCATGGTCCATCCTCGACAGGGCCGCGAGATCCAGCCGCCCGTCGGCCACGAGGCGCGCGACAGACCGCACGTACCGGGCCCGGTACCCTAGCGAACAGGCCGCGAGCGTGCGCCACGACGCGGCCGCGAGACGTTCGGGCGCGGGAAACGCCGCGACGCCGCCGGCGAGGGGCTCCCCGAGCGCGCGCGAGAGCCCGTCGATCGACCGCATGATCTTCGGAATATTGTTGTTCTGCGAGATGATGAAGGAGATCAGCACTTCCCACGGATCCTGCGAGAGCAGCGAAATGCCGGCGGTGTGCGAGAGCAGCCGGGCGAGCACGGGATCCGCGGCCAGCGTCGCTTCGACGCGCCGGGGATGCGCGCGGCGCGGGATCACCCCGAGGTAGCGGCGCATCGCGTCGCGGGCGTCCGGGGTGTCGGGCGAAAGGAGACGGATGCCGCGGGCATCCTGGGCGAGCCGGACGATGCGCCGGCCGACGACGCCGGTGGCGGTCCGCCGCGTGCCGTCGTCCCAGCGCCACCGGAAGGCCTGTCCCGAATCCAGCGTGCGGCCGAGATCGACGCCCGCGGTGTTGGCGAGAGGCGTGGCCACGGTCAGGCCTCCAGCAGGTCCACTCCGTCGAGGATGAACTGGGACCAGGATTCGAGCCGCGGGTACGCGTCGCGGACCTCGATCATCGTCGCAAACGCGCCGGTCAGTTTGGTGGTCTCGCGGATCCGGACCTCCGGGGCCGGGACGTCGGCGACGTAGACGAGGCCGAAGTGCACGCGGCCGACCGGCTCGACGTCGTCGTTCAGCACGCCGACGGGGCGCGCCCGCCAGCCCGCGGGAAGGGTTACTTCTTCGGTGAGCTCGCGGGCCATCGCCGCATCGACGAGGGTCCCGGCCGACTCGCCCTCGTTCGCGCGCGGGCCGGCGTCGATCGGGGTCTCGGCCGTCTGCCCCGGGAACAGATCCGGCTGATTGTCGACGGGGTTGATGTGCCCGCCGAGCCCGATCGAGAGTTTCTCGCGGAGGCGGGTTTCGGAGCCCCGGCGCGTCCGCCCGACGAGAAAAATGCGCGCGTCGTGCCGGACCACGGTGTAGGGGATGATCTGCTTCAGCGACGGGTCCTCTTCGACCTGATCGCGCCGCGCGAAGAACGCGTGCCCCGCGATCGCGGCGAGGTAGCCGGCCAGTCCCTCCCGCTTGAAGCCGTAGAAGCCTCCGTCGGGAAAAAGCCGGGTGCGGGGGACGACGAGGACCTGTTCGGGCACAGAACAGTGTTTGGCTTCGGGGAGGACGACCCCTTCCACAACATCCGGCCGGCCGGCGACGCGGAACGGTGGCGCGCATTCTGGAAGGGGCTGCCGGCCGCGGTGTCGCCCGCGCCGCGATCCGGTCAGCTCATTCGCAGCCGGCAGTCGAGCACGCTGTCGGCGTCGTCGGTCGCGCAGTCGATCTTGGCCATCAGGACGCCGGGTTCCGGGGACCAGAGGTGCGGCAGGATCAGCGGAATGTCGGAGACGACGGGGAGCGAGGCGACCTCGCCGATCGGGACCCAGCGCAGCTCGCCCTCGTCGTCGGTGATGGGACCGGCGTCGCCGGCCGGGCGCTCGGCCACGAACGTGAACAACAGCCACTGCGTTCCCGTGTCGCGGGCGATGACGGTCAGCACGGCGCGCAGCCGCGCGTGGGAAAGGCTGAGGCCCGTCTCCTCGCGGACCTCGCGGAGACAGGCCTCGTAGGGATCTTCGTGCCGCTCGACTTTGCCGCCCGGGACGTTGTAGAGGCCCTCGTTCGGCGCCCGCCGGCGGCGCTGCAGCAAGATCCGGTCCCCGTCCCGAACGAAGCAGAGCGTGCGGACGTCCACCCGCGGAGCCGCGCCCCTCGCGTTCGCGTCAGCACCCCCTCCAAAAACTCGAGCCGGGCGGGCGATGACCGCGCCCAACCCGGCTCGATTGTAGCCGCTTCCGGCGCCTCGTGCTAGCGGGACGCTTTCAGGCGGTTCAGGTGCTCCTGCGCCCAGCCCTGGAACACGGCGTCGTAGAAGCTCCCGTGGATGCCGAGCGCCGTTTGAAACTCGTTCATCGCGTCGGCCTTGCGGCCGCCGCGCTCGTACACGCGGCCGAGCGAGATGTGGTAGAGCGCGTACTTCGGATCGAGCTGGATCGCGTTCTTCAGCTGCGCGACCGCGTCGGCGTCGTGATTGAAGAGGGCGAGCGCCGCGCCGTACCGCCAGTGCAGGTCGGCCTGCAGCGGGGAGGCATCGACGGCCGACCTGATGTTCCCCAGGGTCAGCGCGCTCGCCGGCTGCCACTGAAACGCTGTGTCGTTCTGAACTTGATTGTTCATCAGGACCTGGAAATGCCAGGTGCCGGTCTGCGACTCGAGGTCTGTGCCCAAGATATAGAGCGGCGCGGCAAACTGGAACGACTCCCATGGCTTGCCGGTGCCGTGCTTGGGGGTATTGACCTCGACCGAATATGCCATTCCACTCGGGTCCGTCAACCGCAACGTCACCGGCGTTCCCGCCGGAAGCGAGTTGATCTTGACCAGCGCATAGGGAACGTCGGTGCTGACGAACGTCGTGCCGGGGTCGATCGGGGTAACATCGCCTCCCCCGAAGGGATTTGCCGCCTTGACCCCGTGGGCGAGCACGACGCTGCCGATCTGGATGCCGGTGGGCTGCTGCCCCGCGGCCGGGAACAGGGCCGGACCGCTCGCGGCCAGCGCGATCAGCGCGGCCGCGGTCAGAAGAAACGTGAGCCTGCCATGTCGCACGGTACTGGTCACCTCCGAACGCCGTGCGCAGCGCACCGCGCGCTCCGTCACGGTGGGGGAAACGCCGGAATAATGGAACAGGTTCCTTTCCCAGGCCTTTTCCCCCGATTTACTCCGGCCGACCATGCGCGGGCGTCATGCGGGGCGTTCGGATGGGCCGGGGGAGCGGTCCCCTTGGAGCCGCTCCCCCGGCAGGCATCCATCGTATTCACGATCTATTCACCAGGACAGGCACCATCACGTTCGGCGAGGGATCGTCCGCGGTCAGCGCACGAGCAGGTGGCCGGTTGCCCACAGCACGACGCCGATGACGACGAGCATTGCGAAGAGTGCCACCGTCTTAACCTCCTTCCGCGCGGGTTCTTCCCGGCGCCCGGGATTCGCATTCTGCTGCGGTGGTCCTGCCCACGACGGTGCCGCGGCGGCGTCCGGCCTCAGAAATTGATCACGAACGTCGCCGACACGGTCGGCACCGCCGGGGCGGGAACCACTACGACGAGTGCCGAGCGGCCCGCGCGCGGCCGGCCTTCGTCGTCATTCTCGTCCTCCTCGCGCAGCCGGATGAGCTGGATCGTGTTCATCGGGATCAGCGCGGTTCGCGCATCGCGCGGGATCGGTACCAGGAACAGGATCTGATTCCAGGCGCGGCGTCCTTCCCAGCTGCCGAGCCCCTCGGCTTCCTGCCGGTGGAGCCGGACCGCGGGATCGAGAAACGCCAGGTAGGCGCCGTGCTCGTTGCGGAAGACGGCCAGCATGTAGCACCGTCTCGCGGGAACGATCACATGCCCGATCGTCATCGGCCGGCGCGGGCAGTAGGCGCGGCCCTCGTCGTATTCACTGACGCCCACATGCCTGCCGTCTTTGCCCGCGGCGCGGGTCCACGCCGGCGCACACAGGGGTACCGTCAGCAGGACGAGCAGCAGCAGCGCGATCCGAGACATTCTCATGCGGTGTCACCTCCCGCAGTCCCAGTGACCATGCCCCGCCGCCGCGCGCGCTAGACGGCCATATTTCCGGCAGATTGTTCGGTCGATCCTGACGCCATTACACCGCGCGCCGGCCTGAAACGCGCCGCGGGCGCGCCCGGGTAGAGCATCGAGGCTAATAATCGGCGGTTCGATCCGTCTCTAGAGGCTAGCAGGATGTTGAAAAAGCAGGTGTGTTGAAGGGTATATAGAATGATACTCCGTCGCACCGTAGCATCAGTTACACCACTTCCTTGGAGGCTCCTCATGGCGCGCGGAGACGACCGGCACCAGCAG